>OFET01000373.1_pt1 | contig 34073 bp, 31 predicted proteins | sample 1521211 | NCBI WGS metagenome assembly OFET01 (sample SAMN03766358, study PRJEB24113) | microbial mat metagenome | isolation source: enrichment culture HLUCC-A from microbial mat sample contains cyanobacterium...
GCGTGACCCCCCAGGGCCCCTTCAAGCCCGACCACTACCGGTATTGAGGGGCCTCCGGAACGAAGGCCGCCGGCCACGCCCTTCGGGGCGCGGCCGACGGCCTTTTTCGTCGGGCCGGTAGTGTGGCCGCGCGCCCCTCAGGCGGTCCCGGCGTCGGCCTCGGCGCCCTCGTCCTGCGGCTGGAACGTTTCGGCGAAGCAGGCGAAGAACTTGGCCGACAGCTTCTTGGCGGTGCTCGCGACCAGCCGGCTGCCGAGCTGGGCGAGCTTGCCGCCGATCTCGACATGGGCCTTGTAGGCGAGGATCGTGCGCTCCGGCCCATCCTCGGCCAGCGTCACGTCGGCACCGCCCTTGGCGAAACCCGCCGCGCCCCCGTTGCCCTGCCCGCTGAGGGTGAAATGCTCGGGCGCGCCGCTCGGGTCGAGATGCACGATGCCCGCGAAGCGCGCCTTCACGGGGCCGATCTTGAGCGTGACCTTGGCCACCAGCGCACCCTCGTCGTTGCGTTCCAGCTCCTCGCATCCGGGGATGCACTGGCGCAGCACCTCAACGTCGTTGAGCCGCGCGTACACTTCGTCGCGCGGGGCCTCGATGACGACTTCCTCGGCGAGATCCATGGCGTTTCCTTTCTCTTCCGTCCCTGTCCAGTGTTAGCGGTCGCGCGCCCCGGCGTCACCGGCCGGCGTCGGCCATCTCGTCGCGGAGCCGCGCGAGGTCTTCGGCGGTGTCGACATCCGCGAAGAAGGCGGGCGTGTCGCTCTCGAAGCGGTGCACGAGGCCGGGATGGCGCCGGGTAAAGCCGGCGCAGCCGAGGCGCGGCCCGCCGGCAAGCACCGCCGCCCGCGCCTGCCGCGACAGCACGACTGGGTTGCCCCGTGCCTCGCCCCGCATCGGCACCGTGATGCGTCCTGGCAGCGCGGTGCGGGCAGCAGCGAGCAGGGTTTCCAGCGCTGGGGCCGTCAGAAGCGCGAGGTCGCCCGGCACGACGAGCGTCAGATCGGCGTCGGGCGCGCGGGCGAGGCCGAACGCGACGCTGCACTGCTGCCCCTCGGCGACGTCGGGATTGGTGGCGAGGTCGACCGCCAGGCCGGCGAGGCGCGCGCGAACCGCCTCGGCCTGATGGCCGAGCACGACGAGGGGTGGCGCGGTCGTCACGCCGAGCACCGCGTCGAGCGGGCGCCGCAGGAGCGGGCGGCCGCCCAACTCGGCGAGCAGCTTGTTCGCGGCGCCGAAGCGGGTCGAGAGGCCGGCGGCGAGCACCACGGCGGCGACGCTCATTGCGCCCCCTTGCGGCGCGCCTGAACAATCTCGGCCAGGATCGACAGGGCGATCTCGTCGGGCGTCGCGGCGCCGATGTCGAGGCCCGCGGGCGCGGCGACGGCGTCGAGCGCCGCGCGCTCCACCCCCTGCCCCGCCAGCTTGTCGCGCAGCGACGCCGCCTTGCGCCGGCTCCCCACGAAGGCGACATGCGCCGCGCCCGCGCCCACCGCCTCGGCCAGCGCCTTCGCATCGCCCTTGCCCTGCGTCGCCACCACGACGTAGCGCTCCCGCGCCGCCCCACCGAGCCGGTCGGTCAGGCGAAAATCGAACGCGCGGGCGAGTGCCCGCAGCGCCTGCGCCACCGGCCCGTCGCCCATCACGACGAGATCGGGCAGCGGCACGACCGGCTCGACGAAGACGTCCATCGAGCCCTTCGAGGCGCAGCCGTTGCGCTCGTAGATCATGCCGTCGCGCACCTCGCAGGGCTCGGCCCCCTCGGCGGCCAGCCGGTCGTCGGGGCGCAGCGCCACCAGCACCGGCTCGCCCCGCGCCACGGCCGCGCGGGCCGCCCGGCCGAGCGCGGCCCGCACGCAGCCGCCGCCCACCCAGCCCTCGATCAGCTCTCCCTGGGCGGTCAGCAGCGCGCGGGCGCCGGCGCTGGCCGCGGTGCTGTCCATCGTCCGCACGATGGTGGCGGTGGCGAAGGGGGTGCCCTGCGCCCGCATCTCGCGGGCCAGCGCGTCGATCCGTTCGACCGTGACGGCGGCGGGTTTCACAGGCGGGCAAGCTCCCCTTCCAGCGCGGCGAGGCCGGCCAGCGTGTTGACGGCGTGGACGGCATCGAGATGCGGGCGCGCCTCGGCCATTCCGGCGGCGATGGCGCCGTGATCGGCCCAGCCCTTCAGCGGGTTGACCCAGACGATCCGACAGCCGCGGCGCCTGAGGCGGGCAAGGGCGGGGCCGATCGCCCCCGTCCCCTCGCTGTCGTAGCCGTCGGACAGGATGAACACGACCGTGCGCCCGTCGACGAAGGCCGGCGCGTAGCCGCGCGCGAACCGCTCGAGGCACGCCCCGATGCGCGAGCCGCCGCCGAAGCCCTCGGCCAAGAGGCTCATCCTGTTGAGCGCACGCAGGCGGTCGGGGTCGCGCAGGGCCTCGGTGATGCGCACGAGGCGCGTGTGGAAGAGGTAGGCGTCGGCCGCGGGGTCGCCCCGCACCAGGCCGGCGAGGAAGGCGAGGAAGGGGCGGGCGTAGACATTCATCGAGCCCGACACGTCGGTCAGCGCCGCGATCCGCACCGGCCGATCGGGGCGGGCCTTGCGCGGCAGATGGATCGGCTCGCCGCCGCTGGCGAGCGAGCGGCGCACGAGACGGCGAAAGTCGATCTCTGCCCCCCGCTTGGCCGCGCGGCGGCGGCGCGAGCGGCGGTCGCGCAGCGCCCGGCCCAGCCGCTCGGCAACGCGTTCGGCCTCGGCGATGTCGTCGCGCGAGACCAGCTCGCGCAGGTCGCGGCGGGCGAGGCTTTCGCCGCGCACGGCCAGCAGGCGCCCCTCGCCGCCGCCCTCGGCCTCGCCCTCGCCGTCTGTGTCGGGGCTGTCCTGCCTGCCCGCGCCTTCGGCCTGCGGCCCCCTGGCCTCGGCGGTGCTGCGCATCGCTTTCGTGGGCGTGCGGGCAGTGGGCGTGGCGCGCGTCACCACCCGGCCGCCGTTCATCCAGTAGGCGTCGAACAGCGCGTCGAAGCGGCGGGCCTCGTCGGCGCAGCCGGTGCAGACGGCCTTCAAGGCGGCGCGGGCCTGCGCGGGGTCGGCCGACTCGACGCAGGTGAGGGCGCGCATCGCCGTCTCGGTTTCCGACACGCCGAGGCGCAGCCCGTTCTCGCGGCAATGGGCGAGGAAGCCTGCCACGCGCGCGGCCGGCCCCGGGTCGCGCCCGGCGAAGCGGGTGACGCGGCTCATGCTGCCTTCCCCGCGAGGCGCTGCGCGACTTCGGTCGTCATGTTGGCGCGGTCGGCCCGCGTCTTGAGCAGCGTGGCGAGGGCGGCCTGCAGCACGCCCGGATCGTCGGTCAGGTCGTTCACGCCGAGCCCCGCGAGCGCGGCGGCGAAATCCAGCGTCTCGGCCACGCCGGGCACCTTGTCGAGGTTCTCGCGCCGCAGCGCCTGCACGAAGCCCACGATCTGCGCGGCGAGCCGCTCCTCGACCTGGGGGCAACGGGCGGCGAGGATGGCGATCTCGGTCGCGCGGTCGGGGTAGCCGACCCAAGCATACATGCAGCGCCGCCGCAGCGCGTCGGACAGATCGCGCGTGCCGTTGGCGGTGAGGATCACGATGGGGCGGCTCGTGGCCTCTATCGTGCCGAGCTCGGGGATGGTGATCTGGTAGTCCGACAGCACCTCGAGCAGGTAGGCCTCGAATTCCTCGTCGGCCCGGTCGATCTCGTCGATCAACAGCACCGGCGGCTCCTCCTGCCGAATGGCCTGCAACAGCGGCCGGGCGAGCAGGTAGTCCTCGGAAAACACCCGCTCCTCCACCTGCCGGCCCGTCTCGCCGCCCTCGGCGGCGGCGCGGATGGCGAGAAGCTGGCGCTGGTAGTTCCACTCGTAGATGGCGTGCGCCGCGTCGAGCCCCTCGTAGCATTGCAGGCGGATGAGCCGCGTGGCGCGGGCCGTCGCCAGCGCCTTTGCGACCTCGGTCTTGCCCACGCCCGCCGCCCCTTCGAGCAGGAGCGGCCGGCCGAGCGAGACGGCGAGGTGCAGCGCCATGGCGAGGTCGGGCGCGGCGACGTATCCCTGCGCTGCCAGATCGCGGCTCAGGGTGTCGGCACTCCCGATGCTGCCGGCGGCGGGGCCCATACCGGGCCTACTCCGCCGCCTTGCGGGCCAGCCACGCGCGCATGAAGGCGATTTCGGCCTCCTGCGCGGCGATGACCTCTTCGGCCAGCTTGCGGATCTCGGGGTCGGTCCCGTGTTCCAGCACGACGCGGGCCATCTCCACCGCGCCCTCGTGGTGCGGAATCATCGAGCGGACGAAGTCGATGTCGGCGTCGCCCGTCCATTCGACGGCCATGCCGGCATGCATCCGCGCGTTGATCTCGTCGAAGGCGGCCGCGGCGGGGCCGAGATCGGCCGTTGCGGCGGCCATGTCGTGCCCGGCGTGGTCGCCGTGCGCGTCGGCGGCATGGGAGGTGGCGAGCGCCGGCGCGGCAAGGGCGGCGCAGGCCGCGAAGGCGGCGAAGGTCGAGAGGATGTGCATGTTTCCCGTTCTCATGTTGCGGGCCGCCGCACCCGATGGCGGCGGCCTCGCGGAGAGTATAGCCAATCAGCCGTGCAGGCCGAGGCCGCTTGCGATCTTCCACACGCGCCAGTGATCGTGGGGCATGTGGCTCTGGCGCAGCCCGAAGGCGCGGAAGGCGTCGTGCACCGCGTTCGAGAAGGCCGGCACGCCGCCCACGTTGGGGCTCTCGCCCACGCCCTTGGCCCCGATCGGGTGATGGGGCGAGGGTGTCACGGTGTGGTCGGTCGTGTAATGGGGCGTCTCGACGGCGGTGGGCACGAAGAAGTCCATCAGCGTGCCGGTCTTGACGTTGCCCATCTCGTCGTAGGCGATCTCCTGCCCCATCGCGATGGCCAGCGCCTCGGTCAGCCCGCCATGCACCTGCCCCTCGATGATCATCGGGTTGATCCGCGTGCCGCAATCGTCGAGCGCGTAGAACTGGCGGATCTCGGTCTGCCCGGTATCCACGTCGATCTCCATCACGCAGACATAGGCGCCGAACGGGTAGGTCATGTTGGGCGGGTCGTAGTAGCTGACCGCCTCGAGACCCGGCTCGAGGCCGGGAATCGCCTGGTTGTAGGCAGCGAAGGCGATCTCCTTCATCGTCTTGAACCGCTCGGGGTCGCCCTTGACCGCAAAGCGGTCGACATCCCATTCCAGATCGTCGTCGTGCACCTCCAGCAGGTAGGCCGCGATCATCTGCGCCTTGGCGCGGATCTTGCGGCCCGCCATGGCCGTCGCCGCGCCTGCCACGGGCGTCGAGCGCGAGCCATAGGTGCCGAGGCCGTAGGGCGCGGTGTCGGTGTCGCCCTCCTCCACCGTGATCGAGTCGGCCGGCAGGCCGATCTCGCTGGCGAGGATCTGCGCGAACGTCGTCGCGTGCCCCTGCCCCTGGGAGATCGTGCCGAGCCGCGCGATGGCCGAGCCGGTGGGGTGGATGCGGATCTCGCAGGAATCGAACATCCCCAGCCCGAGGATGTCGCAGTTCTTGACCGGCCCGGCGCCCACGATCTCGGTGAAATGGGTCAGCCCGATGCCCAGCAGCTTGCGCGTCTCGCCCCGCCTGAACGCGTCCACCCGCTCGGCCTGTTCGCGCCGCAGGCCGGCATAATCGACCGCCGCCAGCGCCTTGTCCCAAGCGGTGTGGTAGTCGCCCGAATCGTATTCCCAGCCCAGCGCCGAGTGGTAGGGGAATTGCTCGGCCTTGATGAAGTTGATCCGGCGCAGCTCGGCGGCGTCCATCCCCAGCTCGATGGCGAGGATCTCGATCATCCGCTCGATGAAGTAGGCGGCCTCGGTCACCCGGAACGAGCAGCGATAGGCCACGCCGCCCGGCGCCTTGTTCGTATAGACGCCGTCGACCGAAAGGAACGCCGTGGGGATGTCGTAGCTGCCCGTGCAGATGTTGAAGAAGCCGGCGGGAAACTTGGTGGGGTCGGCGCAGGCGTCGAACCCGCCGTGGTCGGCGGTGACGTGGCACCACAGGCCCGTGATCTTCCCCTCCTTCGTCGCCGCGATCCTGCCCTTCATCCAGTAATCGCGGGCGAAGGCGGTGGTCATCAGGTTGTCCATCCGGTCCTCGACCCACTTCACCGGCTTGCCGGTGACGATCGAGGCGACGGCCGAGCAGATGTAGCCCGGATACGCCCCCACCTTGTTGCCGAAGCCCCCGCCGATATCGGGCGAGACGATCCGGATGTTGTGTTCCTCGATGCCCGAGATCAGCGACACCACGGTGCGGATGGCATGCGGCGCCTGAAAGGTGCCCCAGATCGTCAGCTTGCCGTTCACCTTGTCCATCTGCGCGACGCAGCCGCATGGCTCCAGCGGGCACGGGTGGGTGCGGTGGTAGTAGATCATCTCCTCGGCCACCACGTCGGCCTCGGCGATGACCTGCTCGGTCGCCTCGCGGTCGCCCTGCTCCCAGGTGAAGATGTGGTTGTGGTGGCGGCGGGGGCCGTGGGCACCCTCGGTCTTGCCGGCCAGATCCTCGCGCAACACGGGCGCGTCGGGCTCCAGCGCCTTGAACGGATCGGTGACGACGGGCAGATCCTCGTACTCGACCTCGACGGCCTCGATCCCGTCTGCGGCGGCGTAGCGGTCGGTCGCCACGACGAACGCCACCTCCTGACCCTGAAAGAGTACCTTGCCGTCGGCCAGCACCATCTGCTTGTCGCCGGCCAGCGTCGGCATCCAGTGCAGGCCCAGCGGCTCGAGATCCCTGGCGGTGATCACGGCCAGAACGCCCGGCACCTTCATCGCGGCCTCGGTGTGGATCGCCTTGACGCGGGCATGGGCGTGGGGGCTGCGCACGAAGTCGCCGAAGAGCATCCCGGGCAGCTTGATGTCGTCGACATAGTTGCCCTTGCCCTGCGTGAACCGCGCATCCTCGACCCGCTTGCGCGAGGTGCCGAGGCCCTTGAGCGCGACGGTGCGTTCCTGGCTGTCGGGAAGATCCTTCATTCCGCGGCCTCCTTCGCTGCGTTCATCTCCGCCGCGGCGGCGAGGATGGCCTTCACGATGTTCTGGTAGCCGGTGCAGCGGCACAGGTTGCCGGCGATGCCGAAGCGCACCTCTTCCTCGGTGGGGCTCGGGTTCTCCTGCAGCAGACGATAGGCGCGCGTGATCATCCCCGGTGTGCAGTAGCCGCATTGCAGCCCGTGATGCTCGCGGAACGCCTCCTGCAGCGGGTGCATCGCATCCGGCGTGCCCAGCCCCTCGACCGTGGTGATCTCGCGGCCCGCCGCCTGCGCGATGAACACGGTGCAGGATTTCACCGAGCGACCGTCGATATCGACCGTGCAGGCCCCGCAATGCGAGGTCTCGCAGCCGATATGCGGCCCGGTGATCGAAAGCTGCTCGCGCAGCGTGTGGATCAGCAGTTCGCGCGGTTCGGCAAGCACGTCGCGCGCCTCGCCGTTCACCGTGATCTGGTAATGTTGCTTGCCCATGGCTGGCTCTCTCTCCCTCAGGCCCGGCTGACGGCGCGTTCGATGGCGCGCCGGATCATGACGCCCGCGACATGGCGCTTGAAATCGACGGGGCCGCGATTGTCCTCCGTCGGGTCGATGTCGGCCCTGGCGGCCTCAACGGCCGCGCCGATGGCGTCGGCCTCGCAGCCGGTGCCGACGAGCGCCTGCACCGCCGCCTCCGACCACACCGGCACGTCCGACAGGTTGGTCATGGCGATCGAGGCCTGGGTGCAGCGCCCGCCCTCCATCGTGACCAGCGCGGCGCAGGCGGCGGTGGCGTAGTCGCCGATCTTGCGCTTCTGCTTCTCGTAGGCGTAGCCGCCCGAGGGCACGGCGAAGGTGATCGCGGTCAGGATCTCGTCGTCCTCGCGCGCGGTCATGTAGGCGGCCTCGTAGTAGTCGCGTGCCGCCACCGTCCGCTCGCCGCCCGGCCCAACAAGATGGAAGGTGGCGCCGAGGCACTGCATCAGGCCCGGCATGTCGTTGCCCGGATCGCCGTTGGCGACGTTGCCGCCCACAGTGCCGCAATAGCGCACCTGCGGGTCGGCGATCTGCAGCGCGGCCTCGCGGACAAGGGGGGCCGCCTGCGCCAGTTCGGCGCTCGCGATCAGATCGTGCTGCGTGACCATCGCGCCGAGGCGGACGGTGCCGCCCTCGACGGCGATGTCGCGCAGTTCGGCGATGTCCTGCAGGTCGACCAGATGGGCCAGGTCGGTCATCCGCAGCTTCATCATGGGGATCAGGCTGTGGCCGCCTGCGATCACCCGGGCCTCGTCGCCGTGCTCGCCGAGGATGGCGAGGGCGGCGGCGATGTCGCCGGGCCGGTGGTAGTCGAACCGCGCCGGTATCATGTGCTCCTCCCTGGTGCGTTCTTCTGCCGCATGCAGCCTTGTATGCCGCAGTCGACGAAAGCGGGAACGGCGAATGAACGACGCCGGTGGCCCGGTGCACGAGCTGCGAAATACGCGCACCAACGGCGAAGCCGGGGCGAACGGCCTTCGAAGGCCGTTGGGTCACGCGGCGTCCGGGGTGACGTGTGAGGCGGCGAAGGCGCCGCGGGGCCAAGGCGTTTCGAAACGCCTTGCCACCGGCCCCGGCCGTGCCATCAGAGACCCAGCGCGGCGCGGACGTCGGACAGCCGGGAGCGGGAGACCGGCACCTTCCCCAGCGCCCCGGCACCGTCGAAATAGGCCACGCCGCCGTCCTTCTTACGCTCGAAGGCCGAGACATGCGCGGGGTTGATCAGGTAGCTGCGATGCGCCCGCACGAAGGGTGCCGGCGCGAGCCGGCGCTCCGCCTCGGAGATCGACCACGGGCAGAACCCGCGCGCCTCGCCGCGGTAGATCACCGTGTAATGCCCCTCGGCCCGGAACGCGGCGATGTCGCCGGGATCGGCGAAGAGCGTGCGCCCGTTCTGCTCGTAGGGAACGCCGCGGCGCGGCGGGACAGAGCCCGGGGCGGGCTGTCCGGCCGACTCGGGCACCATGCCGATGGCGCGCGCAACGGGGGCGCGCGTAACGGGGGCGGGCGCGGCGGGGGCGGGCGCGGCGGAAACCCGGGCGGCGCGAGCGTCGGGGGCGGGCGCAAGCGCAGAACCTTGCATAGCCGTGGCGAGTGCTGCCCCGGGAGCCGCCATGCCATGGGTCGTGCCACCAGTCGCCGCGCCGCCAGTCGCCGCGCCGCCAGTCGCCGCGCCGCCCGGAAGGAAGGTCGCTCCCGAGAGCAGGAAACCGCCGCAGATGGCGAAGGAGGCCAATGTAACCGCGAGCGCCAGCGTTTCGTTGCCCAGCGTCAGCTCGGGCATCCGTGGCACCGGGTCGGCGAAGAAGCGCGTGCCCGCGATCGCGAGGTAGTGCAGCGCCACCACCGCCACGGCGAAGCACACCGTCCCGAGCACGATGTTGCGCCGCGTCCGCTCGCCGTAGGCCACGCGGATCGCCACGACCGAAAGGCCGAGCGACACGGTGGCCGAGGCGGCGAGGCCGAGCGGGGTGTAGGCGGCGCGGCACGCCTCCATCCCCGCCATCCCGATGTAGTGCATCGCCAGGATGCCCACGCCGAAGACGAGGCCCGCGAGCGTGACCGTCGCGGCCGTGCGCGCGCGGAAATGCAGCAAGATCAGGCCGAGCCCCACGATCAGGATGCCGACAAGCGCCGAGATCAGCGTGGTCAGCGCATCGTAAAAGAACGGGATCGGCAGCTGCAGCCCCAGCATGGCGACGAAATGCATCGACCAGATGCCGCCCCCGAGCACGATGGCCGAAGCCGCGACGGCCCGCTTGCGCGGCCCCTCGGCGAGGGCCTGCGCCCCGCGGGTGAGGCACAGCCCCGTGAACCCGGCCATGAGCGCGATCGCGAATGACGCGACCACGAGCAGCGGATCGTGCGAGACGTCGAGCGGCAGCGTCAGACCCTCCCCTGCCTGATACCCTGGCTTTCGATACGGCATTTCCCGGCCCGGGCAAAGTAACGACGCGCGGATCGGCGGTAGCCGCGGGCCGACTGCGGCCGGCACGGCGCCGGGAAACGCCCGGGCCCGGCCGCTGCGGAACTTCGGCCGGGAGGAGCGACTTCTCCCGCAACGGCCCGCCGCGGCAAGATGGGAGAGACGCCATGAAGATCACCAGCCTGAAAGAGCTATACATCGCCGAGCTGCAGGAGGCCCGGTCGTTCGAGGGCCAGATCGCCAATGCCCTGGGCGAGCTCGCCGACAGGGCCAGCGACGGCGCGCTGCGCGAGATGCTCGCGGGCGAGAGGCCGGAGAGCCTGCGCCACGGCGAGCGCGTCACCGCGCTGCTCGAGCGCCACGGCGTCGACCCGCGCGCCCACGAGGACCAGACCATGAGGGCCATCCTGGCGGAGGCCGGGAAGTGGGCCGCAGAGATCGACGAGCCGGCCGTGCGCGACGCCGCGCTCATCGCCAGCGTCCAGCGCATCCAGCACTACGAGATCGCCGCCTACGGCGCGCTCGTCGCATGGGCGCGGGAGCAGGGCCTCGAGGACGCAGAGACGCTGGCCGGGATCCTCGAGGAAGAGAAGGCCGCCGACGACAAGCTCAGCACCCTCGCCGGCGAGCGGGTGAACGCCGGGGCATCGTAAGCGCGCACCCGGCTTCACCCTGCGACCGGGGGTCGGCGAGGCGTGCCATGTGGGTGTCTGTCCTGCTCCGTCGCTTCGTCGGCGGCGCAGGGCGCCTGCCCGACCCGGCTTCGCCAGGCGGCCGTGGGGCACGTGGGCCGCAAGGGCAGTGCCGCCCCCGGGCGCCCGATCACCCTCGCCCTCGCCTCAGCCCTGCGCCCCTTCGATTGCCGCGGCGAGGTTCGGCCCGAGGTCGTCGGAGAGGTAGCCGCCCTCCTGCACCCAGACGGTCGGCAGGCCCGCCCCGGCGATGGCGCGGGCGATGCGGCGGAAGCCCTCGGTCGTGACCGCGAGACCCTGGAACGGGTCGTTGACATGCGCGTCGAGGCCCAGCGCCACCACCAGCGCGTCGCAGCCGAAGGCGTCGATGCGGGCGAGGGCGGTGTCGAGCGCGCGCAGGTAATCCTCGTCGCCGGTGCCGCGCGGCAGGGCGAGGTTGAGGTTGGCGCCGCGGCCCGCGCCCTCGCCGCGCTCCTGCGGGTAGCCCCAGAAGAACGGATAGAAGCGCTCCGGGTCGGCGTGGACCGACACGGTCAGCACGTCGCCGCGGGCGTAGAAGATGCCCTGCGTGCCGTTGCCGTGATGCACGTCGACGTCGAGCACCGCCGGTCGGCGGCCCGCGCGCAACAGGCGCTCGGCGGCGATGGCGGAGTTGTTGAGAAAGCAGAAACCGCCGGCGAGGTCGGCATAGGCGTGATGCCCCGGCGGGCGCGACAGCGCATAGACCGCCCCCTCGCCGCCGAGCACGAGGTCGGCCGCCGTCACCGCGCTCTGCGCCGACCAGTAGGCCGAGTCCCATGTATGGGCGCCGATGGGGCAGGCGGTGTCGGCCTGGTGATAGCCGGCCTGGCCGACGGCGGATCTGGGGTAGCCGTCGGTCCGGGCCGCGGGGTGGATGTTGGGGATCACCTCCTCCCCCGCGCCGTCGATGTGCTGCCAGCGGGCGTGGATCGTGCGCAGGAAGTGCAGGTACTCGGCGCTGTGCACGGCGGCGAGGGGGCCCATCCCGTGATCCTGCGGCGCCACGAAGCTGCAGCCCGCCCGTTCGGCGGCGGCGCGCAGGCGCGCGATGCGCTCGGGCTGCTCGGGGCTCGGCCGGGGCACGCCATTGACAAGGAAGAATTGCGGGTCGTGGCGGGCCTGCCTGTCGTCATGGACGGCTTTCATGGCTCTCCTTTCGCTCTGTCCGGCTCAGTCTGGCGGTCGCCTCGGGGCCGAGCGTCAGCCGCGCCTGCCCGGTGACGGGGGTGAAGCCCAATCGGTCATAGAAGGTCCGCGCTCGGGGGCTGTCGTCGTAGACGGCGAGGGCGAGGTAGAGCGCGCCCCAGTGCGCATGCGCGTCGCGCGCCACGGCCCCGAGCAGGCGGCGGCCGAGGCCGGTGCCGCGCGCCGGCGGCGCCACCCAGAGGTCCGAGACCCAGGCGCCTGCCCCGCCGGTGACGGTGGAAAAGACGGGCGAGTAGAGCGCGAGGCCGCTCCCGCCCGCGAGCAGCGCCCGGAAGGGCGGCAGGGGGGCGCTCATCGCCGCGGCGAGGCGCGCGGCGTCCATCCGGTGCGGCTCTCCCAGATCGGCCGAGAGGCGGGCGAGGCCGGCGGCAAGCGCCTCGGCATCCTCCGGGCCGGCCGGGCGGATATCAGGCGTCATGGGATCGCGGTCGCCGCCGCCCCCTTCAGCCCGAGCAGGGCGCGCGCCTCGGCGGGGGAGGCGGGCGTGCGGCCCAGCTCCTCGACGATGCGGCGCACCTTCTCGACCTGCGCGGCATTGGAGGGGGCGAGTTGCCCCGGCCCGATCGTCAGGCTGTCTTCGAGGCCGACGCGCACGTGCCCCCCCATCGCCGCCGCCATCGCGGCGAAGCGCATCTGGTGGCGGCCCGCGGCGAGCACCGAAAAGGCGTAGTCATCCCCCAGCAGCCGGTCGGCGGTGCGGACCATGTGGTTGAGGTTGTCGGGGTGCGCATCCATGCCCCCCAGCACGCCGAACACGAACTGGACGAAGAACGGCGGCTCGACCAGCCCGCGCTCGGCGAAGTGGGCGAGCATGGCGATATGTCCCGCGTCGTAGCACTCGAACTCGAACCGCGCGCCGCGCTCGGCCCCCATCTGGTGCAGAACGGAGGCGATGTCGCGCGGGGTGTTCTTGAACACCAGGTCGTCGGAGCCCTCAAGGAACGGCTTCTCCCAGTCGTGCTGCCAGTCCGCGATGCGCTCGGCCATCGGGTAGAGGGCGAAGTTCATCGTGCCCATGTTGAGCGAGCACATCTCCGGCGCGGCGGCCTTCGGCGCGGCGAGCCGCTCGGCGAGGCTCATCACCGCACTGCCCCCGGTGGAGAGGTTGAGCACCGCGTCGGTGCCCGCCTTGAGGCGCGGCAGGAAGCCCATGAAATGCCGAGGGTCGGCCGAGGGCCGGCCGGTCTCGGGGTCGCGGGCGTGCAGATGCAGGATGGCCGCGCCCGCCTCGGCCGCGTCTAGGCCCTGCGCCACGATCTCGTCGGCGGTGACTGGCAGGTGGGGCGACATCGACGGCGTGTGGATCGAGCCCGTCAGCGCGCAGGTGATGAGGATGGCCGACATGCGCGCTCAGACCGGCTCGGGCAGGGCGAACTCGGCCGAGAACTCGGCAAGCGTCTCGTCGATCAGCGTCGCGATCTCGTCGATCTGCGGCTCGGTCACGATCAGCGGCGGCGCGACGAGCACGTGATCGCCCGAATACCCGCCGCGCGTGCGCCGGGAATAGACGATGAGGCCCCGCGCATAGGCCATCTCCACGAAGCGGGCAAAGGCCCGCGCGCCCGGCGGCAGCGGCGCCATCGTCTCCCGGTCGGAGACGAACTCGAACGCCGTCAGCAGGCCCTTGCCGCGAACGTCGCCGATCACCGGGTAGCGCGCCATCAGCCCGCGCAGGCGTGACAGCAGCACCTCGCCCATCCGCGCGGCGTTGGCGACGAGCCCCTCGCGCTCGATCTCCTCGATCACGGCGAGGCCCGCGGCGCAGGCGAGCGGATTGCCGGCATAGGTATAGCCGTGCAGGAACCCGCCCGCGTCGAGAATCCGCTCCACGATATCGCGGTGCGCCGCCATCGCGCCGAGCGGCACGTAACCGGCGGCGAAGCCCTTGGAGAGCACCATGATGTCGGGGCGCGTGCCCGTGTGCTCGGCGGCGCAGAAGGCGCCGGTGCGGCCGGCCCCCGTCATCACCTCGTCGAGGATCAGCAGGATGCCGTAGTCGCGGCAGACCTCTTCGACCGCCTCCATGTAACCCGCCGGCGGCACCAGAGCGCCGGTCGAGGCGCCGCCCACCGGCTCGACGATGAAGGCGAGCACGGTCTCGGGCCCCTCCGCCTCGATCCGCGCCCGCAGCTGGTCGGCGTAGTGGCGGCCCGTGGCCGGGTCGGCAGGGTCGAGCCCGTCGAGATAGGCGCGCGGGGCCGGAACGCGCGGCATCAGCCGCATCATCGGCAGGAACGGGTCGGTCAGCGCGTCGTAGCCGGTGATCGACAGCGCGCCGAGGGTCGAGCCATGATAGGAGGGCTCGCGCGTGACGACCTTCCACCGCCCCGGCTGGTCGGTGGCGAGCGCCCATTGCCTGGCGAGCTTCATCGCCGATTCCACCGCCTCGGAGCCGCCCGAGACGAAGAAGATCCGGTCGAGCCCCTCGGGCATGAGCGCGGCTGTCCTGGCGGCCAGCGCCTCCGACGCTTCGGTCTCGAAATGGAGGCGGTAGCCGAAGGTCGCCCGCTCCATCTGCCGCCGCATCGCCTCGAGCACGCGCGGGTTCGAGTGTCCGATATTGCAGACCATCGCGCCCGACGAGCCGTCGATGTATCGGCGGCCATCCACGTCCCACATGTAGATACCGCGCGCCTGGTCGAGGACGGGGCGGCGCTCGCGCCCCTGGTAGAAAAGGTGCGAGGGCGCCCGACTCATGCCCCGCCCCCGGGCAGGGCGGCGCAATCCTGCGGGCGCAGGTGCAGCGTCACCTCCGCGCCCTCGGGGAAAGGCGCCTCGTCGATCATGTTGATGGCCTGAAGCTGCACGTCGCCCGCGCGCACGAAGTAGCGCACCGCCTGCCCCTGGTAGTCGACGGTCTCGACCCGCGCGTCGACGGTGGCGGCGCCGTTCGCCTCTGCCTCGCGCGGTTTCAGCGTCAGCTTCTCGGCGCGGATCACCAGCTTGACGGGGCCCTCGCCCCCGATGTTCGGCGCCTTCTGCGCCGGCACGGGAAGCGAGCCGAAAACCGGGCTCTCGATCACGGCCGTGCCGCCCGAGCGGCGCGTGCAGCTTGCGTCCATGATGTTGGAGGCGCCGAGGAACTGGGCGACAAACTCCGAGGCGGGCGTGTTGTAGACCTCCTGCGGGGCGCCGACCTGCTCGACCCGGCCGTTCGACATCACCACGATCCGGTCCGACATCGCCAGCGCCTCGGACTGGTCGTGGGTGACGAAGACGGTGGTCACGCCGATCTGGTCCTGGATGCGCTTGAGCTCCACCCGCATGTCCTCGCGCAGATTGGCATCGAGCGCCGAGAGCGGCTCGTCGAGCAGCAGCACGTCAGGCTCGATCACGATGGCGCGGGCGAGCGCGATGCGCTGCTGCTGGCCGCCCGACAGCTCCTTGGGGTAGCGCGCGCCCATCTGGGGCAGTTGCACGAGCTCGAGCGCCTGGCTCACCCGGCCGGGGATCTCGTCCTTCGGGACATCGCGGTATTTCAGGCCGAACGCCACGTTTTCGGCCACCGTCTTGTGCGGAAAGAGCGCGTAGTTCTGGAAGACGAGGCCGAGGTTGCGCTTGTGGATGGGGATGTTGGTCACGTCCCGCCCGCCGATCTCGATGGCGCCCTCGGTGGGGTCGAGCAGGCCCGCGATCATCCGCAGGTTGGTCGTCTTGCCGCAGCCCGAGGGGCCGAGCAGCGTGACGAACGCGCCCTCGGGGATCTCCAGCGAGGTCTTGTGGACGGCGGTGAAGGTGCCGAACCGCTTGACGATGTTCCTGAGGTGGACCGAGCTCACATCCGTCCCTTTCACTACGCCGGCCCGTCGGGGCAGGCCGGGGCCTGTATCGCGCGTGACGGCTACTCCCGGCGCAGAAGAGCGCGGGAAGCGGCCGGTCAAGGCGGGGCGGCCGGCGGGCGCCGGCCGTCCCTTTCGGCGTCAGTAGCCGCGCGCCACGCGGCCGAATTCCTTCGACCAGTCGGCCTCGTTGCCGTTCCAGTACTCGGGATCGGCGAAGGTCAGGCCCGAGAGCGTGCCGGTCGGGTCGAAGGCCGGCAGCGTGGGGATCTTCGAGCCGAGGTCCACCTTCGTCGCGTCGAGGGCGGGCGGGTAGTTCTGCCCCTCGGCCACCGCGATCGAGGTCTCGGGGGCGAGCATGAAGTTGAGCAGTTCCTCGCAGGCCGCGACCGGCGAGCCCTTGATGACGAACAGGCATTCCTGCCAGCCGAAGCCGTTCGGCGGGTCGTAGTAGCCGATGTCGTGGCCCTGCTCCTGCAGCGCGGCGATCCGGCCAGACCAGCCTTCGGTGACGTAGATCTCCTCCTCGGCGAGCAGGCTCATCAGCTCGGCGCCCGAGCCCCAGTACTTGAGTGCGAGGTCGCGGTGCTGACGGATGGCGTCCCAGACCGCGTCCATGTCCTCGATGGTGTTGGGGTCCTGCCCCGTCTGGAGTGCGCCGTACCAGATGCGCGTGCGCCAGTCGGACCAGCCGCCGATCTTGCCCTCGTAGGCGGCATCGATGAGGATGCGCGCCCCCTTCTCCTGCATCTCTTCGTCCGAGATGTAGGCGCGGTTGTAGGCCAGCCCCGTGGTGCCATAGTTGTAGGGAACGGCCGAGAGCGCCTCGGGCGTGATCGCCCGGTAGGGGGCCACGAGATTGTCCATCACCAGCGAGAAATTGGGGATGTTGTCGAGGTTCAACTCGGTCGTCAGGTCGAAGTTCTTGTAGCGGGCGTAGTCGAACACGCCCGACAGGTGGGCGATGTTGTATTCGCCCGGCTGGCTCGCGCGCACCTGCGCGAGATATTCGTCGCCGCCCGAGAAGGTGCCGTCGACCACCTCGATGCCGGTCTCGGCGGTGTAGGGGTCGAAGGCATGCTCGCGGAACGCCTCCGACACGACGCCGCCCCAGCCGTCGAAGCGGACCTGGCTCACCTCCTGGGCATGGGCGAAGCGGGCGAAGGGCGTCTGCATCCCGTAGGCGAGGCCCGCGGCCCCGATCAGGCCGAGAAAGCCGCGGCGGTCGATATCGCCGTTGCGGTAGCGCTCGAGCAGGCGCTCGTAGCGGGTCGTGTCGTCGATCTTGTGGGTCATCTCCCTGTCTCCTTGTTCTGTGGGTGGGGTCTGGGGCGGTTCACCCGCCGCTTCTGATGGCGAGGGCGCGGGCGAGGGCGAGCCCCAGCAGGGGCAGGCCCACGGTCATGACGATCATCACCGTGCCCAGCGCGTTGATCTCGGGCGATATGGAGTTGCGCAGCATCGAGAAGATCTGCGTCGGCACCGTCTCGACGCCCCCCGGCTTCCAGAACAGCGTGCCGGTGATGTCGTCGAAGCTGATGGTGAAGGCGAACAGTGCGCCCGCGAGCACCGCGGGCAGCATCAGCGGCAGCGTCACCTCGAAGAAGGTCTGCACCGGCGAGGCGCCGAGCGACAGCGCCGCCTCCTCGATGTCGCGCCGGATCGAGACGAGGCGCGCCTGCACCACGAGGATCACGAAGGGCAGCGTGAAGATGACGTGACCGAGGAGGAGCAGCGTGAAGCTCTTGTTCACCTCCAGGAAGTTGAGGAACAGAAGCAGCGCCACCGCCAGCACGACCTCGGGCACAAGGATGGGCGCGATCAGGAGCGTCGAGATGTAGTTCTCCCCCGGCACGCGGTAGCGCACGAGAGCCAGCGAGGCGAGCACGCCCAGCGTGGTCGAGATCAGCGCGGTCAGCGTGCCGAGGATCAGCGAGGTGCGGAAGGCCCGCAGGATCGCGTCGTTCTGCGCCAGCTCGACGAACCAGCGCAACGAGAAGCCCGTCATCGGGAAGGAGCCGAATTGCGAGGCGTTGAACGACAGCAGCACCACGACGCCCACGGGCAGGAACATGAACCCGTAGACGAGCAGCGTGTAGAGCCTCAGCGCCCCCCAGCCCATCAGCCCAGCCCCTTCATCAGCTGCGCCATGCCGAGATAGCGGTTGTAGATCAGCACCAGCGCGCCGAGCACGATCAGCAGCATCAGCGACAGCGCCGAGCCGAGCGGCCAGTTGAGCTGGGTGATGATCGCCTCGTAGACGAGGTTGGCGAACATCGCGTCGCGCGGTCCCCCCAGCACCATAGGCGTGATGTAGGTGCCCGCCCCCAGCACGAAGCACAGAAGCGAGCCCGCCGCGAGGCCCGGCAGCGAGAGCGGCAGCGTCACCTGGAGGAACGCCTGCCACTTGGTCGCGCCGAGAGAGTTCGCGGCATCCTCGAGGTTGGTGTCGATCCCCTCGAGGCTGACGAACACGTTCAGCACCATGAAGGGCAGCAGGAAGTGGACGAGGCCGAGGATGACGGTCGTCTCGTTGTAGAGCATCTGGACGGGCTCGGAGAGGATGCCGGCACCCACCAGAAGCGTGTTGAGCGCGCCCGATGTGCCCAGGATGTTGATCCACGACATCGTGCGGATGATGTAGCTGATCCAGAACGGCAGGATCAGCAGCAGCAGCAGCAGTGCCTTGTTCCCCTTCGAGCGGGCGATGAAATAGGCGGCCGGATAGCCCATCAGCGCGCAGACGATCGTGGTGATCGCGGCGATCTTGAGCGTGTTGAGCAGGATGTCGCGATAGAAGGCGTCGGTCAGCGCCTCTTCCCAGTTCTCGAAGGAGAAGGCCGCGATGTCGGCGCCAGTCGCCGAGCTCAGCCAGAACGAATAGACCACGATGAACAGGAGCGGCACGAACAGCAGCAGGGCCACCGCCGTCAGGGCGGGCGAAAGCAGGATCCAGGGCTGTCGCGCCTCGCGCGCTTCCACCGACATGGTGCGGCGTGTCTCCCTCGTTGGTCGGGACCGCCTTCTGGCCGGGCGACCTCCGGCCGGAGTTGACGACGCGGCGCCCCATTGAGCAAATAGATACGAAGGATACTTTGCAGAGGCTTGATCTATGCTCCGCCCCGACGCCCCCGAGCGCATCATGCGAGAGCTGGACTGGAACCTCCTGCGCACCTTCGTCGTGCTGGCGCAGTCGGGCTCGATCACCGAGGCCGCGGGAAAGCTGCGCCTCGCCCAGCCCTCGGTCTCGGCCGCGCTCAAGCGGCTGGAAGAGCGGGTGGGCAAGCAGCTTGTCGTACGCGGCGCGGGGCAGTTCCACCTGACCGAGGCGGGCGAGGCGCTCAGGCGCGAGGCGGTCGAGATCCAGGGCTCGATCCTGCGGATCGCCACGCTGATGCGCGACGTGACCGACGAGATCCGCGGCCACCTGCGGATCGCGCTGGCCAGCCACGTCGTCTGCCCGCTGTTCGACCGGGTGCTGGCCGAGTTCCACGCCGCCCACCCCCGCGCCACCGTCTCGCTCGACGTGCGGTCCTCGGCCGAGGCCATCTCGGGCGTGGCCGACAAGAGCGCCTCGCTCGCCGTCTGCCTCGTGCGCGAGCGCAACCCGCGGCTGGAATACCGCCGGCTCTACCGCGAGTTCTTCGGCCTCTACTGCGGGCCGCCCCACCCGCTCTTCGGCCGCGAGGGCCTGACGCGGGCCGATCTTGCGGGCCAGTCGGCCGTGGGCTTCGAGACCGACCGGCTCGGCGGCATCCTGCAGGCAGTGACGCTCCTGCGCGCCGAGGCCGAGATGCGCGACGAGATGGTCGGTGTGTCGAGCCATCTCGAGGAGGTGCGGCGCATGATCGTGGCCGGTCTCGGCATCGGCGCCCTGCCCGTCCATGTCGCCGCCCGCGACGTGGCCGACGGCCTCTTGTGGCGGCTGCCGCCCTACGACGACCCGCCGCCGGTCGACGTTCACGTGGTCTGGAACCCGCGCACACGCATGAACCGGGCCGAACGCGCCTTCCTCGCCGCGCTGACCGAGGCCATCGAGGCGACGCCCATCGAGGAGCGGACGTATTCGTGAGGGGCGGCCGGCGAGCGGCGGGGGCGGCGCTCGACCCCGGCGAGCGGGAAAGGCGGCGCTTCACCCGACAGGTGAGAGGTGCCGACCGTGCCCATGCCGACCGGTCGGGGCGCCCCTACCCCTGCGCCTGCAATCCTCCGGGCCGAGGGTCGGGCGCGGCCCGGCCTGCGGCCGGGCGATGCCTGATCGCGCAAGATACAGGGCGACCGAAGCGGCCAGGGTCGAGCCTGACCCCCGTCAGCCGCCCTCGGCCACGGTCATGTCGGGCAGGTCGCGCTTCGGCCGCGACAGGAAGTCCGGCACCGGCAGCCCCTTCTCGCGCAGGAAGTCGGCATTGAAGAGGCGCGAGGCGTAGCGGTTGCCGTAATCGCAGAGCACGGTGACGATGGTGTGCCCCGGCCCCAGCTCGCGTGCCAGACGCATCGCCCCGGCCACGTTGATGCCCGACGACAGGCCGAGGCACAGCCCCTCGCGCTCCAGCATCTCGAAGACCAGCGGCAGGCCCTCGGCATCGGGGATGTTGCAGGCGAAATCGGGCGTGAAGCCTTGGAGGTTGGCCGTGATCCGCCCCTGCCCGATACCTTCGGAGATCGACGAGCCCTCGGCCTTGAGCTCGCCGTGGACGTAGTAGTGGTAGAGCGCCGCGCCGTCGGGGTCGGCGATGCCGATCTTGACGCCCCTCGGTTGCAGCGCCTCGGCCACGCCCGCGAGGGTGCCGCCCGAGCCCACCGCGCAGATGAAGCCGTCGACACGCCCGCCCGTCTGCTCCCAGATCTCTGGGCCGGTCGTCTCGACATGGGCCTGCCGGTTGGCCACGTTGTCGAACTGGTTGGCCCAGACCGCGCCGCCCTCCACCTTGTCGGCCAGCGCCTCGGCCAGCCGGCCCGAGTAGCGGACGTAGTTGTTGGGGTTGCGGTAGGGGGCGGCGGGCACCTCGACCAGCTCGGCGCCCGCGATCCGCAGCATCTGCTTCTTTTCCTCGCTCTGCGTCCGAGGGATGACGATGACGGTGCGAAAGCCCATCGAGGCGCCCACCAGCGCCAGCCCGATTCCGGTATTGCCCGCGGTGCCCTCGACGATCGTGCCGCCGGGGGCCAGCGCGCCGCGCGCCACCGCGTCGCGGATGATGAAGAGGGCGGCGCGGTCCTTCACCGACTGGCCCGGGTTCATGAACTCGCACTTGCCGAGGATCTCGCAGCCCGTCGCCTCGGAGGCACCCTTCAGTCGGATCAGCGGCGTGTTGCCCACCGCGTCGGCCAGGTCGTTGCGGATCGTCATGGGCTCGGCCCTCCTCTCGCTCGCATTCCGGTTCAATCCCTGCCCGGAGCCCGTGTCAACTCGCGGCCGGCAACGCCCCGCCGCGCAGCCCCTCGGCCGCCCGGCGCACCGCGCCCGCCACCTCGTGCAGCCGGTCGGCGAGCGGCGACGAGCGGCGCCAGACCATGCCGATGGTGCGCGAGGGCTGCGGCTCGGGAAAACGCGTCACCGACACGTCGGCCGAGCGCGTCTCGACCGGCACCGCCATCTCGGGGATGAGCGTCACGCCGATGCCGGCGGCCACCATCTGCACCAGCGTCGACAGCGACGAGCCGTCGAGCAGGTCGCGCGGGCGCCCCGGGCCGCGCGACGGCCCGAGATCGCAGAACGACAGCGCCTGGTCGCGGAAGCAGTGGCCCTCTTCCAGCAGCAGCAGGCGCATCCGCGCCAGCGTCTCGGCAGACGGCACGGGGCTTCCGGCCTCGGCCGCCGGACGCACCAGCACGAAGGCCTCGGTGAAGAGCGCGACCTCCTCAAGCGCAGGCTCGGAGACGGGCAGCGCCACGATGGCGGTGTCGAGCCGCCCCTCGGCAAGCTCGGTCAGCAGCTTGGGCGTGACCGTCTCGCGCACGCGGATGTCGAGGCCGGCATGATCTCGCGCGAGATCGCCCACGATGGCGGGCAGGAGGTAGGGCGCGACGGTCGGGATCACACCGATCCGCAGCCGCCCCGCCAGCCTGTCGCGCGAGGCGCGGGCGAGATCGTCGAGCTCGTCGACGCCCCGCAGGATGTCGCGCACCCGCGCCGCCACCTCCTCGCCGAACCCCGTGAGCCGCACCTGCCGCGCCCCCCGCTCGAACAGCGGCGCGCCGAACGCCTCTTCCAGATCGCGAATCTGCATCGAGAGCGCGGGCTGGCTGATCGCGCAGGCCTCGGCCGCGCGCCCGAAATGGCCGTGCCGCGCCAGCGCCTCGAAATAGCGGAACTGCTTGAGGGTGAGCCCTTTCATAAGCCCAACTTATCCATTCGATCAGAAGATTCAACTTACCCTGATGGGTTCGCTCTGGTAACGATCGCGACAGGGAGAGTCAGGCGAGTCGCGCCGCATCGCGCCGCAGCGGCTCGGGCGACATCCTCCCGCCGCCCGCCCCCGCCGGGCGGCCGCACCCAGAGAGGCACGATCGGAGAAGACGATGGACGGAAACGACATTCAGGCCGGTTGCCCGGTCATGCACACGCGGTTCGGCGGCCGCTCCAACCGCGACTGGTGGCCGAACCAACTCAACCTCAGGATCCTGCACCAGAATTCCGCCCTGTCCGACCCCATGGGCGATACCTTCGATTACGCGGAGGCGTTCGGCAAGCTCGACCTCGACGGGCTGAAACGGGATCTGCACGCGCTGATGACCGAAAGCCAGGAGTGGTGGCCGGCCGATTACGGCCATTACGGCGGCCTGATGATCCGCATGGCGTGGCACGCCGCGGGCACCTACCGCACCGGCGACGGCCGCGGCGGCGCGGGCACCGGGCAGCAGCGCTTTGCGCCGCTCAACTCGTGGCCCGACAACGGCAACCTCGACAAGGCCCGCCGGCTGCTCTGGCCGGTGAAGCAGAAATACGGCAACGCGATCAGCTGGGCCGACCTCTTCGTGCTGGCCGGCAACGTCGCCATCGAGTCGATGGGCGGCAAGGTGTTCGGCTTCGGCGGCGGCCGGGCCGACGTGTGGGAGCCCGAGGAAGACGTCTACTGGGGCTCGGAGGACGAGTGGCTGGCCACGACCGACCACGAACAGAGCCGCTATTCGGCCGACCGCGCTCTCGAGGATCCGCTGGCGGCCGTGCAGATGGGCCTCATCTACGTCAATCCCGAAGGCCCCGACGGCAACCCCGACCCGCTCGCCTCGGCCAAGGACGTCCGCGAGACCTTCGCGCGCATGGCGATGAACGACTACGAGACCGTCGCGCTCACCGCCGGCGGCCACACCTTCGGCAAGACGCACGGCGCGGGCGACGCCGCCCATGTCGGGCCGGAGCCCGAGGCCGCGCCGATCCACCAGATGGGCTTCGGCTGGAAGTCGAGCTACAAGTCGGGAAAGGGCCGCGACGCGATCACGTCCGGCATCGAGGGTGCGTGGACGCCGAACCCCACGACGTGGGACAACGGCTACTTCGACGTGCTGTTCGGCTACGAGTGGGAGCTGACCAAGAGCCCGGCCGGCGCGTGGCAGTGGACGCCGAAGGACCTCAGGCCCGAGGATTTCGCCCCCGATCCCGAGACCGGAGAGCGCACCCACCGGATCATCATGACCACCGCCGACATGGCGATGCGGATGGACCCGGCCTACGAGAAGATCTCGCGCCATTTCCACGAGAACCCCGACGAGTTCGCCGACGCCTTCGCTCGCGCGTGGTTCAAGCTGACCCACCGAGACATGGGCCCAAGGTCGCGCTACCTCGGGCCCGACGTGCCCGACGAGGACCTGATCTGGCAGGATCCGGTGCCGGCGGTCGACCACCCGCTGGTCGATGGCGCCGACATCGCGGCGCTCAAGGCCAGGGTGCTCGACTCGGGCCTGTCGGTGCAGGAGCTGGTGCGCGTGGCCTGGGGCTCTGCCGTCACCTTCCGCGGCTCCGACATGCGGGGTGGCGCCAACGGCGCGCGCATCCGCCTCGCGCCGCAGAAGGATTGGGAGGCGAACCAGCCCGACGAGCTGCAGAAGGTGCTCGGCGTGCTGGAGGGCATCAAGGCCGACTTCGACGCCGCCGCCCCCGGCGGCAAGAAGATCTCCCTCGCCGATCTGATCGTGCTCGCCGGTGCGGCCGCCATCGAGGCCGCGGCGGCGGCGGCAGGCCATGCAGTGTCGGTGCCCTTCACCCCGGGCCGCACCGACGCGACCGATGAGCAGACCGACGCCGACAGCTTCGAGGTGCTCGAGCCGTTCGCCGACGCCTGGCGCAACTACCTCAAGTCCGACTACAGCCTGTCGGCCGAGGAGCTGATGGTGGATCGCGCGCAGCTCCTGACGCTGACCGCGCCCGAAATGACGGTCCTCGTGGGCGGGATGCGCGCGCTCGGCGCCAACCACGCGCAGGCGGGCGACCGCGGCCTCCTCACCGACCGGGCAGGCCAGCTCACCAACGACTTCTTCCGCAATGTCGTGGACATGAGCGTGGAGTGGACGCCGGCCGACGACAGCGAGCAGACCTTCGAGGGCCGCGACCGCAAGACGGGCGAGGTGAAGTGGGCCGCGACCCGCGTCGACCTCGTCTTCGGGTCGAATTCGCAGCTTCGCGCCATCGCCGAGGTCTACGCCCAGGACGATGCGCAGGCGAAGTTCCTGCGCGACTTCGTGGCGGCCTGGACCAAGGTGATGGAGGCCGACCGCTTCGACCTCGCGCGGCCGAGCGCCAAGGCCGCCTGAGGGGGCGCCGGGGCGCACCCGCCCCCGGCCCTTGCCCGGCACATGCGGCGGGCCGCCCTGCGCGGCCCGCCGCTTTCGTGCGCAGGCCCGCGCGGCGCCTGCCGTTCCCCGCGCGCCACGCTTCCCCGGCCTTTGGGCGCGACAGCTTTGCGAACGTGGCGAAACCCTGTATACACCCTGCCAAAACAAGCTCCGTAACGGGGCGATCGAGCAGTGCGGCCGCAATGACGGCCGGAAAAGCGCGGGCGCAGACCTGCGCGAAAGGGGCGAAAATGGGCAGCAAGCTTTCCTTGTATGTCGGCGTATCCGTTGCGGCCGTGGTTCTGGCCGGGTGCGAAGATGGCACGGGGCTGGGCTCGTCCCGGCCAGAGACGGCGGCCACCGCGGCCGCCGACAGGCCCGCGGCGACACGGCTGGTCGAGCGCGACGTCGAGGCGCCAGACGTCTTCCAGATGTCCGGGGCGGGCCTGTGGGACGGGCGCCCCTCGCTCGGCGGTGTCTGGATCGCCCATCCCGAGGCGACCGACCCCGAGCGCGTGATGATCCGCAACGCCTCCAACGGCGAGACCGTGATCGGCGCCCTGTTCCGGCGCGAGCGCACCGGGCCGGGGCCGCGCTTCCAGGTCTCGTCCGACGCCGCGAGCGCTCTCGGGATGACGGCGGGCGCGCCGGTCGAGCTGGACGTGACCGCGCTGCGCCGCGAAGAGGCGCCCGAGCCCGCCCCCGAAGCCGAAGTCGAAGCCGAAGCCGAGGCGGCCGAACCCGCCGCACTGGCAGAGGCCGAGCCGGTCGAGACGGAGGCGCTCGATCCGATCCAGTCCGCAGCCGCCGCGATCGACCGAGCCGAGGCGAGCGCCGAGCCCGCCGAGCCGGCCACGGCCGAGACGCCGGCCGCCGCCCCAACCGACACCGACACCGCCGCGCCGCAGGCTGCGCCCGAACGCGAACGCCGCGGCCTCTTCGCCGGGCTCTTCCGCCGCCAGGCGGCCGAGCCGCTCTCGGCCATCTCCGGGGCGACGGCCGCGGGCGCCACAGCCGGCACCGTCGTCTCGCCCGAGATCGGATCCGATGAGCCGGCGCCGGAGCCCGCCGCCGCGCGCGCGCCTCAAGCTGCCGGCGGCACCTACATCCAGATCGGCATCTTCTCGGTCGAGGCCAACGCCAGGGAGGCGGCCGAGGCCATGCGCGCCAACGGGATCGTGCCCAAGATCTACGAGCAGCAGAGCGCCGGGCGCACGTTCTGGCGCGTCGTCGTCGGGCCCGCGTCGTCGCGAAGCGACCGCTCGGCGCTTCTCCGAAAAGTGAAGGGGCTCGGCTACGCCGATGCCTATGCCGTCTCGAGCTAGAGGTGTAATGCGCTGCCCATGACCCGCCTGCTGCCCCTCGCCCTCGCCGCCCTGATCGCCCTCTCGACCGCCGCCCACGCGGCCTTCGAGACTCGCGCCACCTCCGCCTGGATCTATGACCAGACGACCGGCACGGTGCTGCTCGAGAAGAACGCGCATCAGCCCCTGCCGCCCGCGTCGATGTCGAAGCTGATGACGCTGAACATGCTGTTCGAGGCGCTGCGGGACGGCCGCGTGACGCTCGACACGCGGTTCTCGGTATCGTCCAGGGCGCGGGCGATGGGCGGCTCGACGATGTTTCTCGACGAGACCGACCGGCCCACGGTCGAGAGCCTCATAAAGGGCATCATCGTGCAGTCGGGCAACGATGCCTGCGTCGTCGTGGCCGAGGGGCTGGCCGGCACCGATGAGGCCTTTGCCCAGCTGATGAACGAGCGGGCACGGGCGATCGGGCTGACCGACAGCAACTTCGTCAACTCTTCCGGCTGGCCGCACCCCGACCACAGGATGTCGATGGCCGATCTCGGCAAGCTGTCGGTGCGGCTGATCGAGGAGTTCCCCGACTACTACAAGTACTTCGCCCTGCAGGAATACGAGTTCGACGGGCGCGCACCGTCGAACACGCGCAACCGCAACCCCATCCTCGGTCTCGGCATCGGCGCCGACGGGCTCAAGACCGGTCACACCCAGGAGGCGGGCTACGGCCTCGCCGGATCGGCGGTGCAGGGCGGGCGGCGCGTTGTGTTCGTGATCAACGGGCTCGACAGCCGGGCCGCCCGCGCCGAGGAATCCGAGCGGATCATCAGCTGGGCCTTCCGCCAGTTCGTCGAGCGCACCGTGGCCGAGAAGGGCACCCGCCTCGCCGAGGTGCCGGTGCATCTGGGCACCGAGCGCAGCGTGGGCATGATCGTGCCCGAGGACGTGTCGCTGCTGGTGCCCGCGCTGGTCCAGGACCAGCTCGAGGCCGAGATCTCCTACGAGGCGCCATTGGTGGCACCGGTCCGGGCCGGCCAGCAGATCGGCACGCTGCGGATCGACCTGCCTGACCTCGGCGTGCGCGAGCTGCCGCTCACCGCCGCGAGCGACGTCGCCGAGGGCGGCTTCCTGCCCCGGATGCGGATGGCGGCCGAGGTGCTGCTGCGCGATATCGCGGGCCGCGCCGCGCCGCTCTGAGCCGCCGCCGCATGACGGGGGCGACGCCACGGGGGCTGTTCGTCAGCTTCGAGGGAATTGACGGGTCCGGCAAGTCGACACAGGCGCGGCGCCTCGCCGAGCGCTTGCGCGCAGGGGGTGCCGAGCCGCTTCTGACGCGCGAGCCCGGCGGATCGCCCGGCGCCGAGGATATCCGCCGCCTGCTGGTCGAGGGCGATCCGCACCGCTGGTCGCCGACCACCGAGATCCTGCTGTTCACCGCTGCCCGGCGCGACCACCTGGAGCGCGCGATCCGCCCCGCCCTTGCGCGGGGGCAGACGGTCATCACCGATCGCTTCGCCGATTCCACCCGCGTCTACCAGGGGGCGGCGCGCGACGGGGGCACCCTGCGGGCGCTGGTGGATCGGCTGCACGTCGAGGTGATCGGCACCGAGCCCGACCTGACGCTCGTGATCGACACCGACCCCGAGGTGGCGCTGGCCCGCGGGCTTGCGCGACGCTCGGGCGAGGATAGGTTCGAGGATATGGGGCTCGACTTCCAGCACCGCCTGCGCGACGGCTTCCGCGCCCTCGCCGCCGAGGCGCCCGCCCGCGTGCGGCTGATCGACGGCGACCGTCCGGAGGACGAGGTAGCGGCGGAGGTGGCGGCGCTGGTCGCCGCGCATGCCCCGTGACGTCCCCGTGAGCCCCCCGTGAGCGACGACGACATCCCAGAGGCCGACCGCCTGCCCGGCGCCCCGCACCCGCGCGAGACGGCGCGGGTCTTCGGGCACGGCGCGGCCGAGGCGGCGTTTCTCGACGCCTACGCGTCGGGCCGGCTGCACCATGCATGGCTGATCGCGGGGCCAAAGGGCGTCGGCAAGGCGACGCTGGCCTGGCGGCTCGCGCGCTTCCTGCTCGCCCAGCCCCCGGACGAGGGCGGTGGTCTCTTCGGCGCCCCCGAGCCGCCCGCGACGCTCGACGTCGCGCCCGACCACCCCGTCGCCCGCCGGGTGGCCGCGCTGTCGGAGCCGCGGCTCTTCCTGCTGCGCCGCCCGTGGGACGAGAAGACGAAGAAGCTCAAGACCGAGATCACGGTCGACGCCACGCGCAGGCTCAAGGAGTTCTTCGCGCTGTCGGCGGCCGAGGGCGGGCGTCGGGTGGTGATCGTCGATGCGGCCGACGAGATGAACCGCTCGGCCGCCAACGCGCTGCTCAAGCTGCTCGAGGAGCCGCCCGAGCGCGCCACGCTCCTGCTGATCGCGCACAGCCCCGCGCGCCTGTTGCCGACGATCCGCTCGCGCTGCCGCATCCTGCGCCTGCGCCCCCTGCCCGCCCCCGACCTCGCCGAGGCGCTGGCCCAGGCGGGCGCCGAGCCGGTCGAGGGACCGACCGCGCCAAGCCTCGCGGCGCTCGCCGACGGCTCCGTCGGCGCCGCCTTCCAGCTGATCGAGAGCGACGGGCTCGCCTTCTATGGCGGGCTCGTGCGGCTGTTCACCGCCGCGCCGGGCATCGACCGGCCCGCCGCCATCGCGCTCGCCCAGGAGCCGGGGCCGGAGGGCTTTCCCCTCGCGCTGCACCTGACCGAGATGTTCCTCGCCCGCCTCGCCCGGGCGGGCATCACCGGCCCGCCCGAGCCCGAGGCGGTGCCGGGCGAGGCCGCGGCCCTTGCCCGCCTTTCACCAGATGCCGCCGCCGCCCGCGCCTGGGCCGCGGTGGCGCAGGAGGCCGGCGAGCGCGCGCGCCACGGCTTCGCGGTCAACCTTGACCCTGCCGCGCTCCTCCTCGATATGTTCCTGCGCGTCGACGGGGCCGCCCGCCAGCCCGCCCCGGCCTGAGACGCGCGCCAGCCCAATGCCGCCACATCTCAGGAGGCCCGGATGCCCACCCCCGCCTCAGGCGAGACCGCGCCCCAGGACGGAGCCCATATCGCCCCGATCACCGACAGCCACTGTCACCTCGATTTCCCCGATTTCGCGGGCGAGTTGCACCAGGTGATCGCCCGCGCCGGTGACGCGGGCGTGCACCGGATGGTGACGATCTGCACCAGGCTCTCGAACGAGCCGCAGGTGCGCGCCGTGGCCGAGACGCATGCCCCCGTCTTCTACGCCGCGGGCACCCACCCGATGTCGGCCGCGACCGAGCCGATGGTCACGGCCGATCAACTCGAGGCGCTGGCGGCGCACCCCAAGTTCGCAGGCATCGGCGAATCGGGGCTCGACTATCATTACACAGCCGAGAGCGCCGCCGTGCAGCAGGAGAGCCTGCGCGTGCACATCGAGGCCGCGCGCCGCACCGGCCTGCCACTCATCATCCACGCCCGCGACGCCGACGACGACATGGCGCGCATCCTGACCGAAGAGCATCGCGCGGGCGCCTATAGCTGCGTCATGCACTGCTTCTCGTCGGGACATGCGCTCGCCGAGGCGGCGCTCGATCTCGGCTTCTACCTGTCGATGTCGGGTATCGCGGCCTTCCCCCGGTCGACCGACCTGCGCGAGATCTTCGCCGCCGCCCCCCTCGACCGCATCCTCATCGAGACCGACGCGCCCTACCTCGCGCCCCCCCCGCACCGGGGCAAGCGCAACGAGCCGGCCTATACCGCCCACACCGCGCGGGTGGGCGCCGAGCTGTTCGGCCTGCCCTATGCCGAGTTTGCGGCCGCGACGGAGGCCAATTTCGAGCGGCTGTTCTGGAAGGCTGCCGAATGGAGCCGCGCGCGGGAGGCGAAGCGCGCCTGATGGGCACCTTGCGCTTCACGATCCTCGGCTGCGGCTCTTCGGGCGGCGTGCCCCGCCTCGGCGGCCACTGGGGCGATTGCGACCCGACCGAGCCGCGCAACACGCGCCGCCGCTGCTCGCTACTGGTGGAGCGCGAGGAGGGCGGCGAGACGACCCGCGTGCTGATCGACGCCTCGCCCGATCTGCGCGCGCAACTGCTCGACGCAGGCGTGGGCGAGTTGCAGGGCGTCGTGTTCACCCACGCGCACGCCGACCACACCCACGGCCTCGACGATTTGCGCATGATCGTCTTCAACATGCGGCATCGTTTGCCCGTCTGGGCCGACGCGCCGACGCAGGCCGACCTCTATCAGCGCTTCGCCTATGCCTTCGTGCAGCCCGAAGGGTCGAGCTATCCGCCCATCCTCGAGATGAACCCGATCGAGGGCGAGATCGCGGTCGACGGCCCCGGCGGCACGATCCGGCTCACGCCGTTCGAGGTCGGGCATGGCGATATCGGCGCGCTCGGATTTCGCATCGGGGGCGTCGCCTACCTGCCCGACGCCAACGCGATACCGGAGGCGAGCTGGGCCGCGCTCGCGCGCCTCGACTGCTGGATCGTCGACGCGCTGCGCCGCCGCCCGCACCCCAGCCACGCCCATCTCGAGATGACGCTGGGGTGGATCGAGCGCGCCCGCCCGGCCCGCGCGATCCTGACCAACATGCATGTCGATCTCGACTACGCCACCGTCGACGCCGAGACGCCCGACCACGTCACCCCCGCCCATGACGGGCTGACACTGGCCGTCCCGGACTGAGCGCTTGGCGGCGCTGCTCGAGGTCATCCTCCCGGTCTTCCTCGTGATCGGGGCGGGCTACGCCGCTGTCTGGCGCGGCGTCTTCGCCGACAGCGGGGTGGACGGCCTGATGATCTTCACCCAGCGCTTCGCCATTCCGTGCCTGCTGTTCCGTGCGCTGGCCGAGCTCGACCTCGGGCAGCACCTCGACATACGGCTGCTCGTGTCGTTCTACGCGGGCTCGGCGGCGAGCTTCGCCGCGGGGCTGGCGGGCGCGCGGGCGCTGTTCGGGCGGCCCTGGCCCGACGCGGTGGCCATCGGCTTTGCCTGCATGTTCTGCAACACGGTGCTGCTGGGCCTGCCCATCACCGAGCGCGCCTATGGCGCCGACGCGATGGCGGGCAACTACGCGATCATCGCCTTCCACGCGCCCTTCGGCTACGCGGTGGGGATCACCGCGATGGAACTGGTGCGCGCGCGGGGCATGGGCCTGTCGCCCGGTGCCTTCGGCGCCAAGGTGCTGCGTGCGATGTTCTCGAACGCGCTGATCCTCGGCATCGCGGCGGGCTTCGCCGTCAACCTCCTGGCCATTCCCCTGCCCGGCCCTCTGACCGACGCGCTCGACCTGATGATCCGCGCGGCGATCCCGGCGGCGCTGTTCGGCCTCGGGGGCGTGCTCTACCGCTACCGGCCCGAGGGCGATCTGCGCCAGATCGGCTTCATGCTCGCGGTGACTCTGCTGATGCACCCGGCGCTGACCTTCGGCCTCGGCTCGGCGCTCGCCCTGCCGACGGAGGGGCTGCGCTCGGCCGTGGTGACGGCGGCGATGCCCGCGGGCGTCAACGCCTACATCTTCGCCAACATGTACGGGGTGGCGCGGCGGGTCGCGGCATCGACGGTGCTGATGGGAACAGCGGCCAGCCTGCTCACCGCGTGGTTCTGGCTGGCCGTGTTGCCGTGAGCGCTCCCGCTTCGCGGCCCGTCCCCGTCTGGCCCGTCCCCGTCTGGCCCGTCCCCGTCTGGCCCGTCCCCGTCTGGCCCGTCCCCGTCTGGCCCGTTCGCGTCTGGCCTGGCGGCCGCCCTCAGGCGACGGCGGAGAGATCTGCGAGGCTGACGCCCATGCCGGGCAGGCGGCGCTGGCACTCGGCGTCGCACTCCACCCACTCCACCGCGCCGGGCGTGGCGAAGAGCGCGCGCAAGAGAGCGTTGGTCAGCGCGTGGCCCGCGCGACGTCCCGTATAGGCGCCGAGCAGCGGCGCTCCGGCGAGCGCGAGATCGCCCAGCGCGTCGAGCATCTTGTGGCGCACCGGCTCGTCGCTGTGGCGCAGGCCGCCGGGGGAAAGCACGCGGTCGCCCTCGACCACCACCGCGTTGTCGAGCGTGCCGCCCAGGGCGAGGCCCGCCGATCGCATCCTGTCGATGTCGGCGGCACGGCAGAAGGTGCGGCTGTCGCACAGCTCGCGCACGAAGGCGCCGTTGCCCATGTCGAGGGAGAGGCGCTGCCTGCCGATGACGGCGTCGGCGAAGTCGATCTCGAAGGCGATCGAGAGCCCCTCGGCCGGCTCGATACGGGCGAGCGCGCCCTCTGGCCCCCCGACTTCGACCGGGCGGCGCACCCGGAGGGCGCGCACCGGGGCGTCGAGCCGCCGAACGCCCGCGCCGAGGATCGCTTGCGCGAAGGCCGCGGCCGAGCCGTCGAGGATCGGGATTTCGGGCCCCGTGACCTCGATCATCGCGTTGTGCACCCCGCAGCCCGCGAGCGCCGCCATCAGATGCTCGACGGTGGAGACCGACACGCCGTCGTCGTTGACCAGACGGGTGCAGAGCGGCACCTGCTCGACCCTGTCCCATCGCGCCGGGATGTAGGGGTCGGCACCCTTGACGTCGGCGCGACGGAACCAGATGCCGAACTCGGCCGCCGCGGGCGAGATCGTCACCCGCGCCGGCCGCCCGGTGTGGAGCCCCGTTCCGGTCAGCGCCACGGATCGTCTGAGCGTCGTCTGCACGGTCGCCCCCTCGCTTCCTGTCGTCGCGTTTCCACCGACCGTCCCCTGGTCGGCGCCTGGCCTGCCCGCCTCTTCGGGCGGGTTCGAGACGGGCCTGCGCTGATCGCGCCGGATCGCCCCGTGCCGGGTGCGGCACGGCCGACGCCGCGCCTGCGCACCCACCCAGAAGTCGCATACAGAGCGGACCGGATAAGAACAATTCAATGAGTGTTACCGTCTGAAACATGGTCCCCGACCCATCGGCAGGATCTTGCCGACACATTCACGTCAACAGCCAGACAATTGATATGAAACAAAAAAACGGGCCGGCATAGCCGGCCCGAACTGGAGGTTGCTGCTCGCGCGCTTCTGCGCTTTTTTCTCGCCTGTGTCAGTTCGCCTGACGCCTCAGGAAGGCAGGAATCTCGATGCGTTCCTGCTCGGGGTTGGTGTCGGGCTCGTCCTCGTAGCCGCGGGGCGGTATGGTCGCACGGGGTTGCGGGCGCGGCGCCGCCTCGCGGGGCTCGGCCCGCAGGTGCGGCTCGGCGCGGTGGCCCTGTGCCTCGCCGCCATGCCCCGACATGCGGTTGATGAGCGAGCCGATGCCGAAGCGGCCCGATTGCCCCCGCTCGGCCGCCGCCCGCTCCTCGGTGTGCGCGGGGCCGGCTGGAATACCGTCCTCCGTCCCGGGGCGGGATCGGCCCACGGCGGCCTGGAGGCGGGCGAGCGTTTCGGCGCTGGGCTGGCCGCGCGTCGCCGGCCCCTTCGGAGCGACGAATGCTGGCTCTTCTGGCGTCTGATCGCGCGCGGCGGCCGGCGGTTCGGGCCGGTAGGCCGGCGGCGGAAGCGCGTCGTCGGCCGGCGCGTCGTCATGCGCCTCCCCCACCTCGCGCGGGGGGAAGGTGTCGAACAGGCCCGGCTCCGGCGCCTCGGCGACCTCGGCCTCCCGCTCGGTGGCGGGCGCGGCTGCCGCGGCCGGGGCCTCGTCGCGCTCCTGCTCGACGGGCTCGACCGTCCGGAGCGTGAGCGGCTCGCTCATCGAGCGGCGCGGGCGCGGAATGTCGTGACTCGCGGCCGTCGCGTCGATCCCCGTGGCCACGACCGACACGCGCATCCGCCCCTCCATCTCGGCGTCGAGCGTGGAGCCGACAATGATGTTGGCGTCGGGGTCGACCTCCTCGCGGATGCGGTTGGCGGCCTCGTCGAGCTCGAACAGCGTCAGGTCGTGGCCGCCGGTGATGTTGATGAGCACCCCCTTGGCGCCCTTGAGGCTGATCTCGTCGAGCAGCGGGTTGGCGATGGCCTTTTCGGCGGCCTGGATCGCCCGATCCTCGCCGTCGGACTCGCCCGTGCCCATCATCGCCTTGCCCATCTCGTCCATCACCGCGCGCACGTCGGCGAAGTCGAGGTTGATGAGGCCGGGGCGCACCATCAGGTCGGTCACGCCCTTGACGCCCTGGTAGAGCACGTCGTCGGCAAGGCTGAACGCCTCGGTGAATGTCGTCTTCTCGTTGGCCAGCCGGAAGAGATTCTGGTTGGGGATGATGATGAGGGTGTCGACCACCTTCTGCAGGCGCTCGACCCCCTCTTCGGCCTGGCGCATCCGCTTGCCGCCCTCGAACTGGAACGGCTTGGTCACGACGCCCACGGTCAGCACGCCCAGCTCGCGCGCGGCCTGCGCGATGATCGGCGCGGC
>OFET01000375.1_pt1 | contig 33950 bp, 33 predicted proteins | sample 1521211 | NCBI WGS metagenome assembly OFET01 (sample SAMN03766358, study PRJEB24113) | microbial mat metagenome | isolation source: enrichment culture HLUCC-A from microbial mat sample contains cyanobacterium...
AACGCCATCGTCGGCGGCGGCCTGCCTCTGGCGGGCGGGCTGGCGCTGGCCGACAGGATGCGGGGGCAGGACCGGGTGACCGCCTGCTTCTTCGGCGAAGGCGCGGTGGCCGAGGGCGAGTTCCACGAGACGATGAACCTTGCCGAGCTGTGGGATCTGCCGGTGCTCTTCGTCTGCGAGAACAACGGCTACGCCATGGGCACCGCGCTCGCCCGGTCCGAATCGGAGACCGACATCCACGCCAAGGCCGCCGCCTATGGCATCGCCTCGGAGGTTGTCGACGGGATGGACGTGGTCGCCGTCGAGGCGGCGGCGGGGCGGGCCATCGCGCGGATCCGCGAGACGAACCGCCCGGTCTTTCTCGAATGCCGCACCTACCGGTTTCGCGCACATTCGATGTTCGACGCCCAGCTCTACCGCGACAGGGCCGAGGTCGAGGAATGGCGCGCCAAGGGCCCCATCCTGCGGTTCCGCGACTGGGCGCTATCGGCGCACCTGCTGCACGAAAACGACGTCGCAGAGCTGGAGGCCGAGGCCGACGCCGAGATCGACGCGGCCGTGGCCGTCGCCGAGGCCGCCCCGTGGGAGCCGGTCGAGGATCTTGCCCGCCACGTGCTGGGCGAGGCGCCGCCCCCTCCGCAGCCCGCCGCACCCTCTGGCGAGACGGTCGAGACGACCTACCGCGAGGCCGTGCGCGCGGCCCTGCGCGACGCGCTGTCCCGCGACGAGCGGGTGTTCCTGATGGGCGAGGACGTGGGCGCCTATGGCGGCTGCTACGCCGTGTCGATGGGCCTGCTCGACGAGTTCGGGCCCGAGCGCATCCGCGACACGCCCCTTTCGGAATCGGGGTTCACCGGCGCCGGAATCGGCGCGGCAGCGGCGGGGATGCGCCCGATCGTCGAACTGATGACCGTCAATTTCTCGCTGCTCGCGCTCGACCAGATCCTCAACACCGCCGCCACGATGCGACACATGTCGGGCGGCCAGTTCGGCGTGCCGCTGGTGATCCGAATGGCCACGGGCGCGGGCAAGCAGCTTGCCGCGCAGCACTCCCATTCGCTGGAGGGGTGGTATGCGCACATCCCCGGCCTCAAGGTGCTCGCGCCCGCGACGCTGGAGGATGCCCGCGGCATGCTGTGGACCGCGCTGGAAGATCCCGACCCGGTGCTCATCTTCGAGAACGTGATGCTCTACAATCGCGCGGGCGGGATCGACGCCGCCGCCGGGCCGGTGGACATCTCGACGGCGGCGGTCCGGCGCGAGGGTGCCGACATCAGCCTCATCACCTACGGCGGGTCGCTGTTCAAGACGCTCGAGGCGGCCGAGACGCTGGCGCGCGAGGGCATCTCGGCCGAGGTGATCGACCTGCGCACGCTCCGCCCGCTCGACGACGCCACGATCATGGCCTCGGTCGGCAAGACACGGCGCGCCGTCATCGTCGACGAGGGCTGGCGCTCGGGCGCACTGGCCGCCGAGGTGGCGACGCGGATCATGGAGCAGGCGTTCTGGTCGCTCGACGCGCCGGTTGGCCGCGTCTGCTCGGAAGAGGTGCCGATCCCCTACCCAAAGCATCTCGAGGACGCGGCGATCCCGCAGCCGGCCGCCATCGTCGCGGCCGCGAAGGCGCAACTGGTCCGCTGAGATGGGCGTCTTCGTCATGCCCTCGCTCGGGTCGGACATGGAGTCGGGCACGCTGGTCGAATGGCTGGTGAAGCCGGGCGAGTCCGTCCAGCGTGGCGATGTCGTGGCCGTGGTCGAGACGCAGAAGGGCGCCATCGAGATCGAGACGTTCGAGGCGGGCCGGGTCGACTCCCTCACGGCCGAGCCCGGCCAGACCCTCGCCGTGGGCGCGCCGATGGCGGTGATCCTCGCCGAGGGCGAGAGCCCGCCGGCGCGTGCTCCTGCCCCGGCCGAGGCCCAGGCCGCGCCGGGCAAGCCACTGGCCGACGCGGCGGCGCAAGCGCAGCCCCCCCAAGCCGAGCCTCCCCAAGCCGAGCGCCCGCCGTCGCCCGCCCCCCGGCCCCGTGCCTCGCCGGCGGCGCGCAGCCTCGCACGCGAGCGGGGCATCGACCTCGCCGGCCTGCGAGGCACGGGGCCGAGCGGCGCGATCCTGCTGTCGGACGTCGCGGCCGCCAGCCCGCCGCGCGCGGAACGCGACGGGGCCCAGCCGGCACCGGGGCGAGTCGACATCGCCGAGATGCGCAAGGCCATTGCCGCGGCGATGAGCCGGTCCAAGCGGACCATCCCGCATTTCTACCTGTCGCAGACAGTCGACATCGAGGCGCTGTCGACGTCGCTCGAGACGGGCAACGCCGAGCGCGCGCCCGCGGACAGGATCCTGCTCGGCGCCGCCTTCGTGCGCGCCGCGGTGATCGCCGCCCAGGCCGTGCCCCGGCTCAACGGGCACTACGACGACGCGCGGGGCTTCGTGGAGGCGGAAAACGTCAACGCGGGCGTTGCCGTCGCCCTGCGCGGTGGCGGCCTCGTGGCCCCGGCCCTGATCGACGCAGGCACGCTCGACCTCGCCGCCACGATGCAGGGGATGCGCGATCTCGTGGGGCGCGCACGGGCCGGGCGGCTCCGCAATTCCGAGATGACGCAGGGCACCATCACCGTCTCGTCGCTCGGGGAAAGCGGGGCAGAGGCGATGGCGGGCATCATCTTTCCCCCGCAGGTCGCGCTCGTCACGTTCGGCGCGCCGCAACGGCGACCCTGGGTGGTCGGCGACGCCGTCGTGCCCCGCCGCACCGTGACGGTGACCCTGTCGGTGGATCACCGCGTGAGCGACGGGCGCGGCGCCGACCGCTTCCTCGCCGCGCTTGCCGATGCATTGCTACGCCCGGAGACTCCATGACCCCGCCAGAGCTCAGAGCCGCCTTCGTGGCCGAAATCGCCCAGATCGCCCCCGACATCGACCCCGCCACGGTCGCGGACACCGACCATATCCAGGACGACCTGGGCCTCGATTCGATGGACGTGCTCAACCTCGTCGCCCGGCTGCACGAGCGGCTCGGCGTCGCCATCCCGGAGGCCGAGTATCGCGAGATCGCCACGCCGGCCCGGGCCGTCGCCTACCTGTCGCGCAGTCTCGATACCGCGTGAAGACACCGCGCGCATTTCGGGGAAAAACCTGTTCGGGATCCTTCTCACGATGCTCCATCCTGCACGGGAGTCGGCGCCTCCGGCAAACCCGGCACGGTTCGGACCGGTTCGGCCGTTGGCCATCCTTTTCTTTGATCTTGCATTGACAACCGACTAGTCACGATACCCATGGGCTTGGAGCAAGTCCGTTCTCGCGAATTTCAGGCCGGATCGCCACGCCATGACGTCAGAACCGCAAGAGCGGGAGATACGCCACGGACCGGTGCGCCTCTCGCGCGATCGGGGCGTGGCAATCGTCTCGATGGAGGACGGGCCGGCAAAGAACGCGCTTGACGAGAACATGGTCGAGGGCCTCGAGCGGGCGTTTGCCGCCATCGGCACCGCCTCCGATATCAATGCAGTCGTTCTTCGCGGTTTGCCGGAGGTCTTCTGTTCCGGCGCGTCTCGAAGCCTTCTGGGTGCGTTGCTGGCGGGCGATGTCAACGTCTCGGAGCTGGGCCTGCCCCGCCTTTTGCTGTGCTGTCCCGTTCCTGTCGTCGCGGCCATCCGGGGCAACGCCGTCGGCGGAGGGTTCGCGCTCGGACTGGCCGCCGATGTGATGATCCTGAGCGAGCGGGCGCGATACGGTCTCAACTTCATGGACCTGGGGCTGACCCCGGGCATGGGCGCGACGTGGCTCGCGCGGGAGCGGCTCGGAGACTTCGTCGGAGACGAACTCCTGTATTCCACCGAGTACAGGCGTGGACGCGATCTTCGCTCGGCGCCGGGGGTCAACCACGTGGTCTCCTCCGACCGGGTGGAACCGCTGGCGCTCGATATCGCCCGCCGGATTGCCGAGAAACCGAGAAACGCACTGATCCTGCTCAAGAGAAACCAGACCGAGCCCCGCCTTCGCGCCTTCGACAAAGCCCGCGAAAACGAAATGCGCATGCACCGCGACCGCCTTGCCAGCCAGGATACGGCGCGTCTCATCGCTCGCAACTTTCTCGAGTGACACGATGGCGACCCTGCGCCGGGACGGAATGGAATGAGGGCGATGACTGTCCCGCCGCGTATCGGTCCGCCACCCGCGAACTACGCTCCCCTGGCGCGCATTGACCGCGGCGCATGACAAACGACATGCGCTCCGGTGAGGTGCCGAAATCGGCCGAGATCGTCATCGTCGGCGGTGGCCTTTCCGGCGGCCTCGTGGCCGAACGCCTCGTGAATGCCGGATTCCAATGCGTCATGCTCGAGGCCGGCCGCCGTTGGAGCGCCGTCGACTTCCCGTTGCCGGAGCTGTTGCAGGGGCAGCTCTTCTGGAACAACGGAATGGAATTTACCGATGACGGGCGCATGGTCGTGTTGCGCGGAAAATGCGTCGGCGGCTCTTCCGTCGTCAATCAGGCGCTTCTCGACACGGCCCCGGAGCAGACCCAGGAGCGTTGGGCCGCGCGCACGGGCATCGAGTGGCTCGGCGACGGAACGCTTTCGCAGGTGGCATCGGCGCTGCTCGACAGCGGCCGCTTCGCCCACACGGTCATTCCGCACGCAGCCAACAACGGCAATGCCCAGCGCTTTGTCGCGGGAATGCAGGCGAACGGCTGGCAGGCCCGGCAACTGCACCGTGCCCAGGGCGATTGCCGCTGGCAGGAGGGCGGAAACTGCATCGAATGTCTCGGCGGTTGCCCTCGCCGGTCGAAGCAGAGCGCCCTCGAGACGACCATCGCGCGCGCCGAGGCGGGCGGACTGCGCGTCGTCTCCGAGGTCGATGTCGACCGGCTTCGTGAAACGGCGGGGGGCATAACGCTGTCCGTCCGCCACCGCGACCGTCGCAGGGAGCTGCGGGCACGCAGCGTGGTGCTCGCGGCCGGAGCGATCGGAACGACCGCGATCCTGTTGCGCTCCGGCTACCGCTCGGCCCTGCCCGCCCTGGGGCAGCAATTCTTCGTCCACCCGCAGTTCAACAGCGTCGCCCGCTACGACACGCCGGTCGACGGCCATGTCGGCGCATTCCAGTCGGTCGCCTCGGACGAGCCGAGATTCGCCGCGCAGGGTTTCAAGCTCGAATGCATCGCCCTGCCGCGCTCGGTCATGGCGCTTACCCTGCCGCGGTCCGGGCAACCGGAGGGATGCCTGCCGGATTACCGCCACTGGGCCGGCGCCGAGGCGTCGATCCGCGACACCGAGCCAGGTCGCATCGTCGTCACGGCGCGGGGCGGAACCCGGCTCGTCAAGCGCCTGAGCCCGGCCGACGTCGCCAAGCGCGACGCCGCAAGAAAGGCCATTGCCGATATCTTTCGCGCCGCCGGGGCGCGCGAAATCGTGCACGGCTGGGCGAGCCTTTCGGTGCATCCGATGGGCGGTGCCGCGCTGGGAACGGACCGGCGAACCTCTGTCGTCGGCCCCGATTTCCGGCTGCACGGCGCACGGCGCATCCATGTCTGCGACGTGAGCCTGTTTCCCGACGCGATCGGCTGCAATCCGGGCCTGACCGTGATGTGCCTGGCCGAGCGGGCCGCCGACGAGTTTCTCGCCCAGGATCGCCGGGCGCATGCCTGATCGGCTGTCGCGCATCGAGCGGCACGGGCTGCGCAAGCTCGGAGAGATCTACTTTCCCGGCTTCTCCCGCCTCGACCATGCGGCGAGCGCCGATGCGCTGGTCGCTACGCTTCCCGCCAGAGAACGGTTTCAGTTGCGGCTGCTTCTCTCGCTCGCCCCGCTTCTTCCGCCGTCGTTGATCCGGCTGCTCTTTCTCTGCGAAGATGAATACCGGAGCGGTGCGCTGATTCGGCTGCTGGCGCCGGTGCATATCCAGATCAAGGGTCTGTGCAGTCTCGTCTACTTCGACGCAGCCGCCAACGCGCGAGGGGTGCCCGATGACTGATTTCGATCTTGATGGCCTCGTTGCCGAGTTCTTGCGTGGCCACTCCCTGACCGACACCTATGAACGGGTTCTGAACAACCAGGCGGTGAAATACACCGGCGCCCTCGGCTATGAGGGTGTCGAGTTCGCCGATTGCACGGCCCATCACCTGATAGACCGCGACGGGACACGCTACCTCGATTTCATTTCGGGCTTCGCCGTGCATCACTGGGGGCGGAAGCACCCGGTCGTCACGGCCGCGCTGCGGCAGGCCGCCGAGGCGCAATGGCCCAATCTTCTGCAACTCGGCGTGCCGACGCTGGCGACCATTCTGGCGGCAAGGCTGACCGACTTCGCCGGCGACGGGTTCGACCGGGTGTTCTTCACCAATTCCGGGGCGGAGACGACGGATTACGCGATCAAGATGGCAGTCGTCGCCACGGGGCGCGACAAGATGCTGTATTTCAACGGGGATTATCACGGCCTCACGCTGACCGCGCTGTCGGTCAACGGCGTCACCAAGCAGCAGAAGCTGTTTCACGTCGACGGCCAGAACATGCAGGTGCCGTTCAACGACATCGCCACGTTGCGTCGGGCATTCGCCGAGCATGGCAGGGAAATCGCCGGCCTCATCATCGAGCCGGTTCAGGCGCGGCACGGCCTCGTGGCGACCGACGAGTTCCTGACCGAGGCGCGGGCGCTCTGCGACACGCATGGCAGCCTCCTCGTCATGGACGAGATCAAGTCGGGCTTCGGGCGAACCGGAAAGAACTTCTTCTTCGAGTGGACACCCGTGCGCCCCGACATCCTGATGCTGGCGAAGGGCCTGAGTGCCGGCTGCGTGCCGGTCGGCGCCCTTATGTTCCCGGAAGCGCTTTACAGGAAGGTCTTCAAGGATGTCGAACGCCTCGCCGTGTTCTCGTCGACGTTCCGCGAAAACAATTTCTCGATGGCGGCCGGCCTGGCGGTGCTGCACCTGATGGAACACGAGAACCCCCTCGACAACGTGCTGGCCGCCGAGGCGCGGATCCGCAAGCGCCTCGATGGCCACGAATTGCCGAGCGGCGAGACGATCTCGGTCGTGGGCAAGGGGCTCCAGCTCTCGGTTCTGGTCGAGGGCCGCGGCAAGAGTTTCGTTCGCTCGGCCATCGACGCGGTCGAGGGCGACCTCTTCTACACGCTCTGCTGCGAGCGCCTGATGAAAGAACACCGCGTGGTCGCGATGATCCCCAACAGGTTCGGCGAGGCCATCGCGGCGATCCCGGCGCTGAACATTCCGATGCCCCTCGTCGACGAGTTCTGCGATGCCATCCTCGAGACCTTCGGCCACTTCTCGCAGAAATCCGGCTTCGCGTTCCTCGGCAACGTGGCGCAGAGCGCGCGCAGGCTGCTCTAGGTCGTGCGCTGCACGCTCGCCACGATGTGGTCGAAGTATCTGTCGAGGAGCGGGCGCAGGAGGGGGCCGAGCGCCGAGAGCGCCTTGATTTCGAGGCCCGGGTAGATCCCCTTGCGGCCCCGCTCGATGCCGTCGACCGTCAGCCGCGCAACATCGTCGGCACGCCAGACCCGTGCCGATCCCGCGATGGCGTGAGTTTCGGGCGGCTTGTGTTCGGCCTCGGCCGCAAGTTGCGGAGTGTCGGTATCGGGCGGGTAGCAGACGGAGATCGACACGCCCCTCGGTCGCGCTTCCATCCGCAGCGCCTCGGCAAATCCGCGCACGGCGAACTTGCTCGGCGCATAGGCGGAATGCCCGAAGATCCCGAGCAACCCGGCGGCCGAGCAGATCATGCCGATCCGCCCGCGCCCGCGCGCCGCCATCCCGGGATAGACCGCGCGCACCGCGTTCACGGTTCCGATGAAATTGATGTCCATCTGCCGGCTGAACTCGGCCGCGTCGAGATCCTCGAACCTGCCCGGCCGGACGACGCCGGCAGAGGTCACAAGGGTGTCGCACGCACCGAGGCGCGCCTCGGCCTCTGCGATCTCCGCGGCAAGGGCCGGGCCGTCGCGCACATCGCATCGAATCGACCCGATCCTCTCTGCGGCGACGCCCGGAAGGGTGCCGACAGCGGCCCGCGCATCCCTCAGCGGCCCTTCCCGCGACGCGACGAGGGTGACGGCATCGCCCCGCTCGGCCAGCAGCCTGGCGATCGACAGCCCGATACCGCTCGACCCCCCGGTCACGATCGCATGGCGCATGACGTCACTCGAACACGCGCGGGCGGCGCCGCGAGACCCGGCCACGGGGAAAGGACGGCAGGCAACGCGCCGCCCGCAGCGCCCGCGTCATTCCCTGGCCTGGCATGCCGCGTGGAGCGCATCCACAAGCCCGTCGATATTGGCGATCCCGTTCAGGTCGGAGCGGGGAATTTTCACCTTGAGCTCGCGCATGCTGGCCGAAACGACCTCGACCATGTCGAGACTCGTCGCGCCGTAGTCGCGCATCGACTTGGACAGATCGAGATCGCTTTCGTCAACATCCTCGACGATCTCGAGAAAGTTCTTCTTGATGACTTCTAGCACTTCTTCACGCGTCATTGTCCTGATCTCCATTTCCGTGGGTCGCGATAAACCTGTGCAATCGTGGCGCGAACGTCTCGCCCCTGTCAGGGCTGGAGCCCCGCAAGCATCGAATCCGAAAAGACCGTTCCGCGGTCCACCGGGATCACCGCGCCGTTCACTCCGTCGAGCAGACCCGAACAGAGCGCGAGCACGGCATCGGCGACTTCCTCGACCGGAATGATACGCTCCGGTGCGATCTCGCGCAGGCGGGCGACCTTGTCGGCGCCGATCACGCTCGCCAGCGCCTCGGTATCGACGAAGCCCGCGCGCACGATATTCACGTTCACGCCTTCGGGGCCGAGATGATGCGCCAGGTAGGCCGTCATCGTCTCGAGCATCGACTTCGCCATCGCCACGGCATCGTAGCCGTCGAGGTAGCGCAGATGGCCGGGCGAAGAGAGGCCGACAACGTATCGCGGATACTGACCGAACTGCGCGCGGATCGCCCTCGTGTAGGCGGCCATCGGCCAGGTCGTGTATTCGATCGCGCGCAGGAAATCCCGCTTGACGTAATCGTCGAACGTCGCGACCGGCGGCGCGAAAGCGGCATTCGACACGAACACGTCGAGCCGGCCGGTCTCGTCCCTGATGGCTGCGAGCAGGTCGTCGGTATCGGCGGCGTTCGCGACGTCGGCTTCGACAATGAGCGGCGCGGGCGCGCCCGCTTCGGCGAACCGCGCGCGGATCTCGTCTTCGTCGGCCGAGCCCCACCGGTGCGTCAGGACGCAGCGTGCCTGCCGCCCGCCGAAGGCCAGCCCGATGGCGAGCCCGATGCCACGGGTGCCCCCGGTCACGAGCACGGTCTTTCCGTTCAGGTCGTTCAGCATGGCCCCGCCCCCATCGACGTGCTGCGTGTCACTGCCATGGCGCCTGCCCCGCATTGAAACGCCGGATGCGCGCCCTCACATCCGGGTCCGCCAGCCGGCGCAGGGTCTCGCCCCGGCCCGTCTCGAGCGCCGCCTCGAGGTCGGGCGGCGACGTGAGGCGACGCACGCCGAGCACGGCCCCGCCGTCGGCCCGCCGCAGGCGGCGGCTCAGCCGGGCCAGCGCGCCCTCGATCTCGTGCAGATCGACAACGAGGTCGGCCAGGCCGGAGCCGAGCGCCCAGTCGGCATCGCGGGCCTCGCCGTCGAGCATCATCGCCCGTGCCCGCGCCGGGCCGATGCGCGCCACGACGAAGGGCGCGACGGTCGCCGGCGTCAGGCCGAACAGCGCCTCGGGCAGCGAGAAGCGCGCGCCCCGGACGGCGACGACCACATCGCAGGCCGCGGCGATCCCCGTTCCGCCGCCGGCCGCCCGCCCCTCGACGAGCGCGACCGTGGCGCCCTCGTGCGCACGAAGCCTGCGCAGGACGTCCAGCAGGCTGTCCATCGCGGCATTGGCCTGCAGGTCGCCGTCGATCGCATCGAGGGAGAGCCCGGTGCACCACATGTCAGCCCCACCCCGAAGCACCAGCGGGCCGCCGCGCGCCGTGGCGGAACCTTCCCCCAGCGCCGCCCGAAAGCGCGCCAGCGATGCGGCGGTCAGCGTCTCGGGCACCGCGACTGTGGTCATCGAAGCGGTCATGTCCTGCGATAGAGCCGCTCGTAATCGTCGATCCGGTCGAGAACGAGCAGGCCGCGCCCTGCATAGGCGTCGTCGAACCATCCGGGGATCAGGTCGGCGTCGGGCACGAAATCGGCAGCTCCGATCGCGCCGACCCGCGCCGTTTCCGAGCGTTCGTATTCGGCCACGTCGAGCGGGCGCCGCGCATCGAGACGCGCGCCAAGCGCGGTCGCGGCGGCGATCTCGCGCGACCGTGGCCCGAGACGTGCCGCATAGAGTTCGGCGCACGATCCCGACCCGTAGGAAAAGACGCTGAGCGGCGTCTCCGGGCCCGCGCCCGCGTCGTGATCGAGCAGCGACAGCAGCGCGATGAAGGTGCTCGCGCTGTAGCTCGACCCGATGCGGCGGCTGTAGCGGATCGAGGGCTCGACCGTCGCGTCGAAATGCGCGGTCGCAGACTTCCTGTCCATCTCCAACGCGAGAGCGGCGAGGGCCCGGTGCGCCCGGAGGCCCATGCCGGCGAAGGGAAGGTGGTAGACATGGCGCGAGAAATCCCGCGCGAAATCGCATCTCTCGCCGGTGCGCCGAACGAAATCGCGGTAGGCACCCTCGAGCGCGTCGAGATAGGCGAGCAAGCTCGTTTCGCTGTTCCCGGTCTCGACCGTCAGCGCGGGCCGGATCACGTCGGTGACCTCGTTGGCGTAGATGCCGTAGCGCGCCCGTTCGATCTCGAGAAAGTCGGGCGTGTTCGAGACCACGAGGGCGAAGCCGCAGGCGCCCATGACCGGCTCATAGGGCTCGCGGAAGCCGAGAAGGCTCAGGTCGGCCCCGACGATCAGCGCCCGCACCGGGCGCCCCTCCTGCTCGCGCAGCCACGCCATCGCCATCCGCAGGGCGGCCGTGCCGGCGTAGCAGGCGTGCTTGATCTCGAAGTTCCGGCAATGGCTCTGCAGGCCGAGCCAGCGGTGCACCCACGAGCTCACGGGCTTTTCCTGGTCGACCGAGGATTCCGTCACCGCGATCAGCAGCTCGACGGTGCCGAGTTCCTCCTCGGTCAGCAGGCCCGACGCCGCGTTGACGGCCATGGTCACGGTGTCTTCCCACGGCGGGCAGACCGATCGCTGAAAGGTGTTGAGCGAGCGCGCGACCGTTGCGTAGTCGCTGCCCCTCTCGGCGCACAGGGTCTCGATATCGAGCACCATCGTGGCCGGCCAGACGCCGAGGCGCTCGATGCCGAAGCGTTGCTCGCCCACCGGCATGGTCACGGCGTCCTGTTCATGCCGCCGGCGAGATGGATGACGTCGCCGTTGATGAAGGACGCCGCCGGAGAGGCCAGGAAAAGGACCGCTCCGGAGATTTCCGATATGTCGCCGAGGCGCCCGGCGGGGCAATGCTCCTTCCAGAAGTCGATCGTGCGCGTGCTGGCGTCCGACGCGGTCAGGCCGGCGTCGATCAGGCCGAGAGCGAGCGTGTTGCTCGTGATGCCCTTCGGCCCGTATTCGCGCGCCAGCGCGTTCGACAGGGCCCAGAGACCGGCCTTGCTGGCGCAATAGCCCGCCTGACCGGCCATGCCGTACATCGCGATCGACGAGATATGGATGAAGCGCCCGTGCCGGTTGCCCAGGAAATGGGCGAGGAACTGTCGGCAGACATGGAACGCGCCGGTCAGGTTGGTGTCGATCACGTCGCGCCACTCCTCGTCGGACATCGAGAAGACGAGGCCCGTACGCGTGATCCCCGCGTTGCAGACGACGACCGAAATGTCGTCGAGCGCGTCGAGGGCGGCATCGACAACCGCTTCGACCTCGGCCGAGGAGCGCACGTCGAGGTGCCACGCCTCGATCCGCGCACCGGGCGCGAGCGCCCGCGCCTCGGCGACGAGCCGCTCGGCCTGCTCGGTCTCGCGGAAATAGGTGAAGCCCACATCGTAGCCGGCGCGCGCCGAATCCTTCACCAGCTGGGCGCCGATCCCGCTCGACCCGCCGGTGATGAAGATCGTTCGGGGTGGATCAGTCGAGGTCATGGTTCGCGAATATCCCCACGCTGTTGATCCCGCCGAAACCGAACGAGTTCTTCATGAAGCGGCGCACCGTGCACTCCGCGTTGCCGTCTTTCAGCACGTCGATGTCGACCGCGGGGTCAAGCTCGTCGATGTTGATCGACCGGTGCAGCCGGCCGGCCTTCATCTGCAGGATCGCGGCGATGGTCTCGACGGTGGGCGCCGACCAGCAGGTGTGCCCGAGCATCGACTTCGGCGCGTTGATCTTCGTGCGATAGGCGTGCGGGCCGAGCGCATCCTTGATCGAGGCGATCTCGGTCAGGTCTCCGAGCGGGGTCGAGGTGGCATGCGCGCTGACGAAGTCGATCTCGTCGGTCGCGACGCCGGCACGCGCCAACGCCTTCTTCATCAGGCGCGCCTGGCCCTCGCGCGAGGGCTGCGGCAGGTGGTTGCCGTCGCTGTTGGCCTCGATGGCGAGGATCTCGGCGTGGATGGTGGCGCCTCGGGCCCTGGCACGGTCGAGGCTCTCGACCACCAGCGCCCCTGCTCCGTGCGACGGAACGAAGCCCTCGCGCCGCGTGTCGTAGGGGCGGCTCGCCTGCTCGGGCGCGTCGTTGAAGCCGACGTAGCTGATCGCCCCCATCAGCGCCATGCCGTGCAGGTCCATCGGCGAGATGTCGAGCAGCGGCGAGACGACCAGCGCATGCTCCGCCCCGCGGTAGCGCACCTCGTCGACGGCCAGGCGCAGCGCGAGGTTCCCCGAGGCGCAGGCGCCGCCGACCGTGTAGAGCGGCCCCTTCGTCTGCAGCACCTCCGACACCGAGCCGCCGTGATCGGTGTCGAGCGCGTGCAGCGAGAACAGCGGGTCGATGTAGTCTGGCTCCTCCTGGAACTCGACGAATTGCTGCTGGATGTAGTTGGAGTTCTGGTTGTGCGAAGCGACCACGAGGGCACAGCTCTCGTGGTCGACCTCCGTCTCGAACAGCCCCGCATGGCGGAACACCTCGACGGCCACGAGCATCGTGACCTGCGTCGCCCAGGGCGCACGGCGCATCAGGCGCCTCAGCCGCTTCGCGACCTCGGGCGGGATCTGGCCGGCCAGCCCCTCGAGGAAGGCGGCCGGGTCGAAATCGGCGAGATCGCCGCCCACCTTGCCGTAGACATGCCCCGTGGGGATGCTGCGCCACCGGGTGATCCCCGAGCGGTTGGCCATGAGACTGGAGTGGAACGTGTCGAGGTCGCTCCCGAGCGCGGTGTTGACGGCCATGCCGGTGATGACGACGCGCCTATCCATCGACGATCGACACCTTGATGATGAGCGCGGCGCACAGCGTGTCGCCGACGATGACCTGCCCCGCGGCGCTCACGACGAGATCGTCGGCATAGACGATGGTGGCGTGCAGCTGCATCCGGTCTCCGGGGAGGACGGGGTGAAGAAACTGCGCATGCTCGACCTTGGTGACGACGAGGCCGGCCTCGTTCGGCTCGCCGCCGTTCTCGAGGACGTTCCACAGGCAGAGGGTGGCCTGCCCGATGGCCTCGATCTGCAGGGCGGCGGGAAACAGCGGGCGCCCCGGGAAATGCCCGGCAAAGACGGGGTCGTCTTCGGGCACGAGGCGCTCCGACAGCATGGTGCCCGCCTCGCGGTCATAGGCGACGATCCGGTCGACGAACAGGAACGGGTGGCGATGCGGCAAGACCCGGTGCACGACCTCCTGCCCGCCGGCCACCGCGGTCTCGGAGGCCCGGTCATGGAGCGGCCCGCGCCGCAGGCGACGCATCAGAGGCTGAATCTCGTCGAGCCTCACCCTTCGACGGCCTCCGCGTCGGCAAGGACGGCGGCGAGCATGCCCAGGTCGGCCTCTTCGGCCGCATGACGCAGGTTGCGCACCCATTTCCGGCCCAAAAGGTTGCACAGCACGCGCCGCGGCCCGACCTCGACGAAGACCGCATCGGGGTGCCGCTCGAGAATCGCGTCGATCGACTGGCGCCAGAGAACCGGCCGGTGGACATGCGCGGCAAGCATGTCGACGACCGTCTCGGGCGAGGGATCGGGCAGCGGCACGGCCGTCACATTGGGCATGTAGGGCGTCACCGGGCGCCGCCAGGCGGCGGCGGCCAGATGCGGCCTCAGCACCTCTGCCACCGGGGCGAAGACCGGCGAATGCATCGGGATGCGCCGTTCGATGGTCACCGGCTCGGCGAACTCGCGCGCTGCGAAGAGCGCCGCTGCGCGCTCGACCGCGGCGGTCTCGCCCGCGATCACGAACTGGTTCGGCGAGTTCTCGTTCGAGATCGCCGCACGGCCCGGCCCGGCCCGCTCCACCTCGGCCAGAAGCGCCGCGACGGCTTCGCGCGTCGTCGGGAAGAGCGACACCATCATGCCCTCCGGCCCGGCGTCGTAGACCCGCCCCCGCGCCTCGACGAGGCGAAGGGCGTCGTCGAACCGTATCGCTCCGATATCGACGAGGTGGTTGTATTCGCCCAGCGACATGCCGAGCGAGGCGACGGCGCGCACCCCCCGATCCGCCAGACGTCGGCGGTGAAGCTCGTTGGCCAGGAAGACGCCGACCTGGATGCCACGATTGCTGTCGAACAGATCGTCACGGTCGGCCGCGAACCGGCCGGACACGTCTTCGCCCAGGATCTCGGACGCCTCGGCGAGCAGAGACCGCGCGATCGGATCGTCGGAGAACCTGCTCAGCATCTGCGGGTGGCGTGAAGACTGCCCCGGAAACACAAAGACGACCTCAGGCACCTTCCAACCCCCAGCTTGGGCCTTGGATACCGACACAACATCACTCTTGTGCCAAGCTCGTATGTGACTTGGGGTCAGTTTGGCGCCCTGGTGATCTTGGCAAGTATCCCGGCCACCTGCGGGTGGCCGTTCAGATTGGGGGCGGACGCGGTGGATCTGGCTGACCTGGCTCGATACGATCTTGGCGACTTCTATCACACCGGCAGCGACGACCCGCTGTCTCCCGGCGCCTTCAGCGCCTGGAAGCAGGGCGCCTCGGTCGCGTTCGCGCTGTTCGAGCCAGAGCTTTCGTCCGGCCCCTTCGCGCGCACGACGCTGCGACGCGACGGCCGCGACATGCGCGAGATCAACCTTGCGTCCTACAGCTATCTCGGCCTCGGCCAGCACCCCGAGGTGATCGCGGCGGCCGTCGCGGTTCTGCAGGAATTCGGGACGGGCGCCTGCGGGTCGCCCATGCTCTCGGGCATGACCGTCCTGCATCGCGACCTCGAGACCGCCCTCGCCGCGTTCATGAGGCGCGACAGGACGATGCTCTTCAACAGCGGCAATTCGGGCGCCATCGGCACGCTCTCGGCCGTCCTGCGGAAGGGCGATGTCGCGATCCTCGACCAGTATGCGCATGTCTGCCTCGTCGAGGGCGTCCGCCTCGCGGGCGCCCGGCTCGAGACATTCGCCCACAACGATCCCGACGACCTCGACCGCAAGCTCGCGCAGCACGCGGGCAAGCGCCGGCTCGTCGTCGTCGAGGGGCTCTACTCCATGCACGGCGATCTCGGCGCGCTCGACCTTCTGGTGCCGGTGGCGCGGGCGCACGGGGTCGACGTGATGGTCGACGAGGCCCACTCCATCCTCGCGGTCGGCGAGTCAGGCCGGGGCGCGGGCGAGCATTTCGGCGTCGAGGACCAGATCGCCCTGTCCTACGGCACCTTCTCGAAATCCTTCGCCAATGCCGGCTCCGTTCTGGGCGGCACGGCGGAGACGATGGACTACGTCAGGTATTTCGCCAACACCTATGTCTTCTCGGTCGCCCTGCCGCCGGCGGTCGTCGCCGGCGTGCGCGCCGCGCTCGACGTGGCCACGCGCGACAACACGCTGCGCGAGAGGTTGCGCAGGAATACCGAGCATTTCCGGCAGGGGCTTCTGGGGCTCGGCATCGACACGTCAGGCTCTTCCACCCATATCATCCCGATCGTGATCGGCTCCGACCGGATCCTGCTCTACCAGCTGACGGCGATGCTGCGCGAGGCGGGCCTGTTCGTGGCCCCGGTCGACTACCCGTCCGTCCCCGAGAACGAGCTGAGGCTGCGCACCTGCGTCACGGCGGCCCACACGATCGCCGACCTCGACGAAGCCCTGAACATCATCGAAGCGATCATCGTGCCGCGTCTGAGGGCGTGAGGCGTGGGTCCGGCGCTACCGAAGATAGTCGTCGAGGATCGGCAGGCCGGTCACGGCGGCCAGCCCGATCAGCGTATAGACGACCGAGCGATAGTGCGCCGCCCGCGCACGGCCGAAGCCGTAGACGCCGACGAGCACGCCGACGCCGAAGGCCGGCGCCAGCATGAGCGCCTGCCACACCAGTTCGACACGGAACAGACCGAAATAGACGTAGGCGACGCTCGCGACCACGATCATCCAGGCGAGGAACACGATGATGTTCGCGCGCACGACCCTGGCCGCGGCATCCGACGACATCAGAAAGACCATCACCGCAGGGCCGAACAGACCGCCGATGCCGCCCATGAAGCCGGCGATGGCACCGATCGCGACGGCTGCGGGGGGCGGCGGCTCGCGACGGTAGCGCCAGCCGCTCGCCAGCACGAGGACCGACAGCGCGACGAGCGCGCAGAGAACCCAGCGCACCGTCAGAACGTCGAGGCGCGAGAGAAGATACGCCCCGACCGGGATCGCGACCGCGGCACCCGCGGCGAGTGCAATCACCTTGCGGTGCTGGGCGAGGCGCGCCGCCCCGGGGACGAGCGCAAGGGCGACGAAGGCGTCGACGAGCGAGATCAGCACGATGGCATCCGCCGGCGGGATATGTCTGCCGGCGATCGGGACGAACGTCAGGCTGGCGCCAAAGCCGCTGAACCCGCGAACCAGACCGGCGAGACCGCCCGCGGCAAGGACGACGATCAGGCTCCCTCCGGTCACGTCCATTCACTCGTCCCTTTCCGCAGCGCCCCGGGCCGCCCCGGCAGGGACGGCGGCCCCGGCCCCTCATGACGTCGGGATGACCATGTCCGATCCCGTCTTCATCGTGAACACCGGGCGCTGTGGGTCGACCCTTCTCGCCCGGATGATGCGGGAAAACCGCGACTGGCTGGTGCTGTCGGAGTATCTCTCGTACCTCAGTTCGCGCGCGCTCTCGCGGCGGCGCCTCGACGGCGAAGGCTACTGGCGCCTTCTGTCGACCCAGAGCCCCGTCCTGCGCGAGATGCACCTCGCCGGACAGAAACAGCCCGAAGTGCTCTACGAGCAGGGTCGGCACGGCCCCTGGCCGCTCCACGAGGCGCCCGCTATCATGCTCGCCGCCCTGCCGTTTCTCTCGCAGACGCCGGTGCCGCTCTACGAGCGCCTCGCGGCAGAGATCCGGCCGAGACGCATGGCGCCGCTGGCCGACCACATGCGCGCGGTCTTCGCCGCCCTCGCCGATGCTACCGGCCGGCGGGTGTGGATCGAGCGGACAGGCGACTCGCTTCTCCTCACGGGGCGTCTCGCGCAGATGTTTCCGCAGGCGCGGTTCGTCCATCTTCACCGCGACGGGCGAGACGTCGCCATCTCGATGAGGGGCAAGCCCGATTTCCGGGCCAAGGTGGCGTATTTCGGGCAACTCCGACGGATCGGCCTGAGTCCCTACCGCCCCGATTTCGCCTATGGCGTCGCAAGATGGCACGAATGGGTGGAGGCCGTGGGCGCGCGCTGTCTCGACGTGCACCAGGTCACCGATGCCGACGTCTCCCTGCAAGAATGCGGCCGACACTGGTCGTGGTCGGTCGAAGCCGGACTGGCAGAACTGGCAAGAGTTCCGCCCGAGCGTGTCCTGACCATCGGGTACGAAGAGTTGCTCGACGATCCCCGTTCGACGCTCCGCCGCCTCGCGAACTTCACCGGCGAGGTTCAACCGGACACGGCGTGGCTCGAACGGGCCGCGGCGATGGCCGCACCTGCAGTCAGCCATTACGATCGACTGCCGGCAAGAGACAGGGCGGAGCTCGACCTCGCGTGCAGGACCGGGCTGCGACTGCTCGGGTATGTCTGATGCGTCCGGGGGGCCCGTCACTCCCGTCGCGGCGGCGACGCGCGGCCACCCGAGGTGTCGGCCGAGCGCAGGCGGTTCGGCTACCGGCGCCTTTTTTTTTGCTGCTGATGCGCGAAGGCCGGGAGGTGGACTGGAAAAAGCACTATCGCAGCTACCGCGAGCACAAGCTTGCACCGCGCACGCGGGCCGGATGACGCCGACGAGGCGGCCGACGTGGAGGGGGCATCGACCACGGCAGGGCGGCGTTCTCTCCCTTCCCCCTCCCGGCTTCGCTCACCGTCCGCCCATTCGGCCCCCGGGGCACGGGACTGTGCGAAAAGGCCGGGGTGGGATCATGGCTCGGCAGGGCCCGTGCTCGGCGCCCCGTCACCTTGCGGCGGGGCACTCCTGGTCCGTGCTTCCCGCCAAGGCGCGGGCGCCGAGGTCTTCGGTGATGTATCGGCTCCAGCCCATCCGGAAGCCCTCACCCTCCTCGTTGTTGTTTACGAAGCTCGCGAGGAGATGGCCGTCGGGAGAGAACAGGAGCAGTCGCCCGGCGTTCTCCTCCTCCACGATGAGGTGGTCCGTGGGAAGCAGTTCGAAAAGGCCCTCGGTCGGTGTCTGCACGTCGTTGCGCTCCATCGCGTCCCGGAATGGGCTGATGACGCTGTCAGTCTCGAAATCGTAGTAGAGGACCTCGGACACGTCTCGCACGGCGATGTCAGCAAACCGTGTTGTTTCGGTGGCCTGAGGCGTAGCTGTCGAGATGGTCGACGACCATCTGCACCGCCCGTTCCCGGAACTCCGCCGGGTAAGGGCTCGTCGTGTTCTTCTTCCTGTCCATGAAAGAGCATCCTTTGAGAGTTTCGCTCTCCGGACAAGGCGGGGCGGTTCACTCGGGAACCGCGTGCATCACGCGCTGCGCGCCTTCACCGCGCGCGACCGCAAGCCTTTGCGCGCGGCGGCCGAGACCTGCCGCGACACCCCCCGTCTCGACCTTACCGAGGCGATCACGGAAGTCGGGACGGGCGAGGCGGCGACGTCGTTCCTTGAGCGCAAGGGCGTGCCGGGCATGGCCGAGCGCACGCTGATCCGCCCGCCCGGCTCGCGCCTTGGCCCCGTCACGCCGGCCGAGCGGGCGGCCGTGCTTGCCGGCTCGCCCGTCGTGGGCAAGTACGACGTGCCGCTCGACCACGAGAGCGCGGCCGAGATCCTCGCCGCCCGCTCGCGCGCCGCTGCGGCCGAGGGGCACGCCGCCGGGGCGACAGACGCCGCGGCGGAGGAGGAGCGCGAATTCAATGCCGCCTGCCGCTACTCCGGCGCGCGCCCGGGCAGCGGCACATCCCGCCCCGCGCGCCGATCGTCGCGGTCCGACTCCGTGGGCGAGGTCTTCGCCAAGAGCTTCGCCCGCCAGCTTGGCACCCAAACGGGGCGCGCCCTGATGCGCGGCGTCCTCGGCGGGCTCTTCCGCGGCCCCTGAGCGCGGGCGCGGCCGGGCAAGGGGGGCCTGCCCCCGTCGCCGCCTTCGCGGCGACTCCCCCGGGATATTTGGGGCAAGAAGAAGGCCGGGTCCGGGCTTGGCGACATGCGGATCGCCCGGCATACGATACGGGGCACCGACCCCCTCTTCTTCTTGCAAAAAAGTATCCCCGCCGGAGGCGTCCGGCCGCGCAAGACGCGCAGCGCCGGCGCGAGACGCCGCCGGGGCAACGGGCTCGCGCCCGCGTGAGCGGGCGCCGGGCCCAACGGAGCGTGCGGCCCCTGGGCCGCAAGCGGAGGCGGGAGCGCTCCGGGGACCGGTAGGGCGTGTCGCCGGGCGAGTGGGCGTGCGGCCCGGGCGGGGCTCAGAGGCGGCGGATGCGCAGGCGGGTGAGGCGGTTCGCCTGACGTGCGGCCACCTCGAAGCGGAAACCGTGGAAGCTGAAGACCTGTCCCGGCGTCGGGATCGTCTGTGCCTCGTGGATGACGAGACCCGCCACGGTGTTCGCCTCCTCGTCGGGCAGCGACCAGTCGCAGGCGCGGTTGAGGTCGCGGATCGTCATCGCCCCGTCGACGAGGTAGTCGCCCGACTCGGTGCGGCGCACCGGGTGCTCGGGGTCGACGTCGAACTCGTCGGTGATCTCGCCCACGATCTCTTCCAGAATGTCCTCGAGCGTGATCAGACCCTGCAGCGCGCCGTATTCGTCGACCACGAGCGCGAAGTGGGTGTGCCGCCGGAGGAACTCGCGCATCTGGTCGTTGAGCGTCGTCGTCTCGGGCACGAAATAGGGTTCCATCGCGATGTCGAGGATGCGGAACGCTCCGATCCCCTCGGGCGGCGCCTCGGGGCCGCGCATCAGCCGGTCCATCGCGCGCAGGAGGTCCTTGGCGTGGATGACGCCGACGATGTTTTCCTGCTCTCCCTGGAAGACCGGCAGGCGGGTATGGGGCGAGCCGAGGGCCTGGCTCAGGATGTCTTCCGGCGCCGCATCGGCGTCGATCATCTCGATCTTGGAGCGGTGGAGCATGATTTCCTCCACCGTGCGGTCGACGAGGTGGAGCGCGCCGAGCAGGCGGTCGCGGTCCTCCTTCTCCACCGCGCCCTCGGCGTGGCCGATCTGGAGCGCGCCCACGATCTCCTCGCGCACCGAGAGCATCTGGTCGCCCGGCTCGATATGCAGGCCGAAGATGCGCAGCACGATACGGACGATCCCGCGCACCACGGCCACGGCCGGGGCGAGCACCGTTATGATGAGGCCGATGAGCGGGGCGGCGCGCACCGCGGTGCGCTCGGGGTCGGTGATGGCATAGGTCTTGGGCAGGACCTCGGAGAAGATCAGCACCGTCAGGGTCATCACCAGCGTCGCGGTGGCCACGCCGCCCTCGCCCAGAAGGCGGGTGAACATCGCCGTGGCGAGCGCGGTGGCGAGGATGTTGGCGAGGTTGTTGCCGAGAAGGATGCCGCCGATCAGCCGCTCATTGTCTTCCTTGAGCTTGAGCGCGCTCTCGGCCCCGCGCGAGCCCTTGTCGGCCATCGAGCGCAGCTTGCCGCGCGTGGCCGCCGTGAGCGCGGTTTCGGAGCCGGAGAAGAAGGCCGAGCAGACCAGCAGAAAGAGGATCGACCCGGCGGTGATCCAGAAGGTGAAGTCGAGGGCGGTGTCCATCGCGGGGCTTTCGGTGAGGAAACGCTCGCGGGAGTTATGGGCGCAGGGGGCGCGCCCATCAATGGCCCGTGGTCCGCGAGAACAGGTGGATGGTCAGAACGCCCGCGAGGATCAGCGCGATGCCGAGCAGCGCGGGCGCATCGAGGCGCTGGCCGAAGACGACGCGCCCGATGATCGCGATGAACACCACGCCGAGGCCCGACCAGACGGCGTAGACCACGCCCACCGGCATGGATTTGAGCACCAGCGACAACAGGTAGAAGGCCGTGCCGTAGGCCGCGACGACCAGCACCGAGGGGCCGGGGCGGGTGAATTGCTGGCTCGCCTGCAGCGCGGTGGTGCCCACTGTCTCGGCCACGATGGCCAGCACGAGCCAGACGTAGTGCAGCGGCATGCCCGCCTCCCGTCGCAGGGGCGCCGCCCGCCTCAGGGGGCGATGTAGCGGTCGCGCCGGTGGTTGAAGGCGATCACCCCGTTGAGGATGACCGCGCCGCCGAGCGAATACGCCACGACAGAGACGGGGAAAAGGGCGAGCGCCGCGGCGAAGAGCGCCGCGTCGAAGCCGATCTGCACATAGCCCGCCCGGATGCCGAGGCGGTCCTGCGCCATCAGCGCGATCACGCCGAGGCCGCCCAGGCTGCCCTTGTGGCGAAAGACGGCGAGCAGGCCCACGCCCGCGAGGCAGCCGAAGGCCACGGCGGCGAAGACGGGGTTGACCTCGCCCAGCGGCATCCAGCCGGGGATGAGCTCGACCAGCACCGACAGGGCGGTGACGCAGACGGCCGACTTGAGCGTGAACTCGGCGCCCAGTCGGCGCCAGGCGACGGCGTAGAAGGGCAGGTTGACCATAAAGAACACCCAGCCGAACGACCAGCCCGCGGCATGGGCGACGAGCAGCGCCAGCCCCGCCGTCTGCCCGGTGATGAAGGCCAGATGCGCCAGCAGCGCCACGCCGACACCCACCAGCACGAGGCCGACCGAGAGGCCCTGCGCATCCTCCAGCAAGGTGTGGCGCACCGCGTCAGGGTCGATCTCGATGGTCTGGAGCGGCGAGGCCATGCAGGCGGTCTGGGGCGGCACGGTGCGCGGGGAAAGGGCGCCGCGGACCGACGGCCTGACGATGGGCGGCGGTGCACGGTTTTTTGGCGGCGCGCGCCCCGCAGGACCGCCGGATGCCGGGCCGCGCGGCACCTCGCCCTTCGGGCTGCGGCCCGCCCGCCCCGACATCCCGCCCCGACATCCCGCCCCGACAGCCCGACGACGGGCGCGGGGCGGAGGCCGGCCGAGCGCCCCGGGCGGCCGGCGCTGTGCAGGCTCAGCCGATGATGGCGTTGAGCGTGGCCGAGGGGCGCATCACCTCGGCCAGCTTCGCCGGGTCGGGGTGGTAGTAGCCGCCGATATCCGCCGCCCGGCCCTGCGCTGCCGCCAGTTCCTCGACGATCTGCGCTTCGCCCTCGACCAGCGCCTTGGCGACGGGGGCGAACTCGGCCGCGAGCGCGGTGTCGTCGGTCTGGGCGGCCAGCGCCTCGGCCCAGTAGCGGGCGAACCAGTAGTGGCTGTCGCGGTTGTCGGGCGTGCCCGTCTTGTATTGCGGGCTTCGGCCGTGGTCGAGCACGCCCTGCGTCGCCGCCTCGGCGGCCGTTCCGAGCACCCGCGCGCGGGCGTTGTCGCGGCTCTGGCCCAGGAAGTAGAGGCTCTCGGCCAGCGCGCAGAACTCGCCGAGCGAATCCCAGCGCAGGTGGTTCTCGTCGACGAGCTGCTGGACGTGCTTGGGCGCCGTGCCGCCGGCGCCCGTCTCGAACAGACCGCCGCCGTTCATCAGCTTCACGATCGACAGCATCTTGGCCGACGTGCCGAGCTCGAGGATCGGGAAGAGGTCGGTCAGGTAGTCGCGCAGCACGTTGCCGGTGATGGCGATGCAGTCGCGCCCCTGGCGGATCGTCTCGAGCGTCAGGCGCGTCGCCTCGCGGGGGGCGAGGATGACGAAGTTCTCCATCACGCCCTCGGCCTCGAGGATCGGCTTGACGAAGGCGATGAGCTGCGCGTCGTGCGCGCGGTTCCGGTCGAGCCAGAAGACCGCCTGCGCGCCGGTGGCCTTCTGCCGCTCGATGGCGAGCTTCACCCAGTCCTCGATGGGCCGCTTCCGGGTAAAGCAGGCCCGCCAGATGTCGCCCTTCTGCACCTCGTGCGCGTGCAGCACCTCGCCCGCCTCGGTGACGAGACGGATCGTGCCGTCGCCGGGCGCCTCGAAGGTGGTCGGGTGCGATCCGTATTCCTCGGCCTTCTGCGCCATCAGCCCGACGTTCTGCACCGCGCCGGCGGTGGAGGGGTCGAGCGCGCCGGTCTCCTTGAAATACTCGATCGTCTCGTCATAGACCGACGCGTAGGAGCGGTCGGGGATGACGCACTTGCAGTCGTGCTGGCCGTCGTCGGGCCCCCAGCCCTTGCCGCCGGCGCGGATCACTGCGGGCATCGAGGCGTCGATGATGACGTCGGAGGGCACATGCAGGTTGGTGATGCCGCGGCCCGAGTCGACCATGTACATCGGCGGCCGCTCGGCCATCACCCGGTCGTAGTCGGCGCGGATCGCGTCGCGGCTCTCGGCCGGCAGCTGGTCGATCCTGTAGAGCAGGTCGCCGATGCCCGAATTGGGGTCGACGCCGGCGGCCTCGAGCGCATCCCCGTGCCTGTCGAACAGGGGCTGCAGCCATGCCGAAACGGCATGGCCGAAGATGATCGGGTCGGAGACCTTCATCATCGTCGCCTTGAGGTGCAGCGAAAAGAGCACCCCCTCCTGCTCGGCCGCCTCGGCGATCTGCGCGTCGAGGAACGACCGCAGCGCGGCGGCCGACATGAACGTGGCGTCGACCACGGTGCCCGCGTCGAGCGCCACGCCCTCCTTCAGCACCGCCTTGCCACCCGCGCCCTCGAACTCGATCCGGCCCTTGCCCGTCTGCGCCGCGGTGATCGTCACCGACCTCTCGTTGGCGTAGAAATCGCCCTCGGCCATCGAGGCGACATGGGTCTTGCTGTCCGACTTCCACTCGCCCATCGAATGCGGGTTCTTCTGGGCGTAGCGCTTGACCGCGGGCGCGGCTCGGCGGTCGGAATTGCCCTCGCGCAGCACCGGATTGACGGCCGAGCCCTTCACCGCGTCGTAGCGGGTACGCACCTCGCGTTCCGCGTCGGTCTGCGGCGCCTCGGGGTAGTCGGGCAGGGCAAAGCCCTGGCCCTGCAACTCGCGCACGGCGGCGACGAGCTGCGGGGTGGAGGCCGAGATGTTGGGCAGCTTTACGACGTTGGCGTGCGGCTCCTTCACCAGGTCGCCCAGCCAGGCGAGGTCGTCCGCCTGGCGGTGGTTGTCCGACAGGTGGTCGGGGAAGGCGGCAAGGATGCGGCCGGCGAGCGAGATGTCGCGCGTCTCGACGCGGACGCCCGCCGCGCCAGCGAAGAAGGCGACGATGGGCTGGAGCGAGGCCCGCGCCAGTTCGGGCGCCTCGTCGACCTTGGTGATGACGATGTCGGGGCCGGTGATGGGGCCGGTGATGTTCGCCATGGATGCCTCCCGCGCGGTGATGCAGTGTTCGCGCGCCCCATAGACCATCCGGGGCGTGACGAAAAGGATGTATGCAGCGGTATACCGTTTTGCCGCAGCGCGGCGCGTCCGGCGCGTCCGGCTCGGCCCGGCGCGGCCTGCCGCCATGGCCTCCCGTGACCTGAGGGAACGTGTCGCCCGCGCCCGCGGGCCGCTTTCCCCACTTGGGCGGGTCTCTCCGTAACACTCCCCTGCTTCTTTCTGTCTTCAAATACGCAAGGTGCGGCAGAGCGGTCGGGCGGGCCGCCGGAGGAGCGCGCTATACGGGGTTCTGGGCGCCGGCGAAGTAGAGCAGATCGCCCGCCTCGTCGAAGATCGGGCGGATGCGCAGGCGGTTGACGAAAGGCGTCCCGTCCTTGCGGTAGTTCAGGATGTCGATGGTGAAGCGGGTGCGCGCGCGCAGGCCCGCGCGGATCGCCTCGACGGCGTCGGGGTCGGTATCGGGGCCCTGCAGGAAGCGGCAGTTGCGGCCGAGCGCTTCCGCGGGCGTGTAGCCGGTCTGCCGCTCGAACTCGGGCGAGACGTAGATCATCGGATTGTCGGACTGGTGCGGGTCGGTAAAGACGACGCTCATCTCCACCTCGTCGGCCTCGAGCAGCGCCCTCAGATCCTCGGCCATGCCTGCCTCCATCTCACGGCGCGCACGCTACCGAAGCAGGCGACGGGGTCAACCGGGCGTCCGCTCGGGCCGTTGCGTCAGGGGCGGCCCCCGCGTCAGGGGGGGGCGCGTGCGGGGTCGCTCCTGCGTCAGGCCGCCGGCGGGGTCAGACGCGCCGCGCCCATGTAGAGCACGAGCCGGGAGGGCACGCGCCCGAAGATCGGGTCGCCGCGCCGGGTCACCCACACCGGGCCGAGCCCCGCGAGCGGCGCCAGCACGAAGCCCAGCCCCCCGAGCTCGCGCGCGATGTCGGCGGGGCGGATGAACAGCGCGGGGTCGTGCGTGCCCCGCGGCAGCAGGCGCAGCACCCCCTCGGCCAACGCGACCACTGCGACCCGGGCCGCCGCGGTGCGGTTGATCGTGTCGAAGAGGAACCAGCCGCCCGGCCGCAGCACGCGCGCGACCTCCGCGAGCACCTTCGGCCAGTCCTCCACGTGCTCCAGCACGTCGACGCACACCACCGCGTCGAATGCGGCGTCGGGATAGGGCAAGGCCTCGCCGCGGCCCACGGCATAGGCGATCTCGCGCTCGGTCGCCTCGGCATGCGCCCTGGCCGCCGCGACCGCCTCGGCCGCCGGGTCGATCGCCGAGACGCGCGCACCCCTGTCGTGCAGCGCCTCGGCCATGAAGCCCCCCGCGCAGCCGAGATCGAGCACCTCCGCCCCCTCCCATGCCATGTAGCGGTCGAAATGGCGCAGGCGCGCGGGCACCATGTTCTTCAGCGCGCGCACCCAGCGCACATCGTCCGACCACCACTCGGCGGCGTGGGCGTCGTAGATCGTCAGGTCGTTCAGCTTTCCGTCGGGCATCGGCGTCTCCGGGGGCGTGGCAGGGGCAGGGGCAGCCAGTAGGGGGTGCGGGCGCGATACGCCTCCCACTCGGCGCCGAACAGGCGGGCGAAGCGGCGCTCCTTCAGCTTCGGCGCGGCGAGGCAATAGGCGGTGTAGGCTGTGGCGAGCGCGAGCTGGTCGGCCGTCCAGGTCGGCGTCGTCCACAGCACGAGCGCGAAGCTCACGTAGATCGGCTGGCGCACGAGGCGGAACAGGTCCCTGACCGGCATCGGCGGAAACACCGGCCGCCGCCCCCGCGCCAGCGCCGCCCAGCCGAGAAAGCCCGCCTGCACCTCGGGCCCGGCGTCGAAGCTCGCCTTGGTCAGCAGCGCCCACGAGCTGGCGTAGAGCGCCGACACCGCGGCGAGCGCCCAGCCCTCGGCCTGCCAGACGACGACCCCCGAAGGCGTCCACAGCGTGAAGAGCGCGAGCAGCTGCAGCGAGGCGATGGTGGCGTAGGTCGTGGTGGCCAGCGTCGTGCCGTGCGGCGCGGGAGCGAGGCGGGCAAGGATGCGCCGTCCCCGGCCGGTCAGCAGGAAGGAATGGGCGAGCGGGAACTGCACCAGCAGCAGGGCATTCGCCAGCGCTGCCCAGGGCCAGGGCACAGCGCCCCAGGTCTGTGTGAGCCCGGTGAACAGGCCCCACACCATGGCGAGCCCCGCCAGCGCGAAGATGCCGTGGCAGGCAGCGCCCCATGCGAGCGCGATCCGCAGCGCGCTCCGGTCGCGCGTCACCCCGATCCGTTCCGCCAGCCGTGCGCCGCGCGGCGGCGTCGTCCCCGTGCTCCCTGTCATGCGCGGTGACATAGGCGCCCGCCGCCGCACGTCACGCCTTCCCTGCGCCGAGGCCGCACCTGCCGAGGCCGCACCTGCCGCGCCGTGTCGGGGCCCGCAGCAGACAGGGTGCCGCTCGGGCTCGGCCATGGCATGGGCCCCTCTCCGGCGGGCGCGGGGCTGCGCGACGGCGCCCCGGCACCCCCCCCGGGCTGCCCGCGAAGAGGCGCCCCGGCGCGGCGCCCCCGGTTCGCGGCGCGGCGCCCCCGGTTCGCGGCGCGGCTGGCCAGAGCGACCGCGCGCCCCTAGGGTCGGGCGCGAGAGGCAAGGGAGGGCCCCATGACCACCTATTTCGACGATCTCGAGACGCGCAGCCCCGAGGACCGGGCCGAAGGTCTGGCCGAGTGCCTGCCCGCGCAGATTCGCGCCGCACAGGCGCTGCCGGGGTATGCCGAGAGCCTCGCCGGGATCGACCCTGCCGCCATCGACGGCCCGGCCGCGCTCGCCCGCCTGCCTGTGCTGCGCAAGGCCGAACTCGGCGCGGCGCAAAAGGCCCGCCCCCCGCTTGGCGGCTTCTCGGCCATCGACCCCACGGCGTTCGCCCATCTCTTCCAGTCGCCGGGGCCGCTCTACGAGCCGGGGCAGGTGAGCGACAACTGGTGGCGGATGGGCCGGTTCCTCCATGCCGCCGGCGTGGGCCGGGGCGATATCGTGCAGAACTGCTTCGGCTACCACCTCACGCCCGCCGGCATGATCTTCGAGAGCGGGGCGCGGGCGGTGGGGGCGACCGTGCTGCCCGCCGGCACCGGGCAGACCGAGCTGCAGGTGCGCGCGGCGGCCGATCTGGGCTGCACCGCCTATGCCGGCACGCCCGACTACCTCAAGGTCATCCTCGACAGGGCCGCCGAGACGGGCGCGGAGCTTTCGCTCTCCAAGGCGGTCGTGTCGGGTGGGGCGCTCTTCCCCTCGCTGCGCGCCGAGTATGCCGAGCGCGGCATCGCCTGCCTGCAATGCTACGCCACCGCAGATCTGGGCCTCATCGCCTACGAGGCACCGGCGCCCGGCGGGGCCGCGTCCGAGGGCATGATCGTCGACGAGGGCGTGATCGTCGAGATCGTCACGCCCGGCACGGGCGACCCGCTGCCCGAGGGCGAGGTGGGCGAAGTGGTGGTCACCTCGCTCAACCCCGACTACCCGCTGATCCGCTTCGCCACGGGCGATCTCTCGGCGGTGCTGCCGGGCACGAGCCCCTGCGGCCGCACCAACATGCGCATCAGGGGCTGGATGGGCCGCGCCGACCAGACCACCAAGATCAAGGGCATGTTCGTTCGCCCCGAGCAGGTGGCCGACCTCGTCGCCCGCCACGCCGAGGTGAGCCGTGCCCGCGTGACCGCGACCCGCGCGGGCGAGCAGGACGTGATGACCGTCCAGGTCGAGGCCGAGGGCGCCGATGCCGAGGCCATCGCCGCGACGGTGCGCGAGGTGCTGAGGCTGTCGGGCCGGGTCGAGATCGTGGCGCCCGGCAGCCTGCCGCGCGACGGCAAGGTGATCGACGACAAGCGCAGCTACGACTGATCGTCGTCGCGCTTCACCGGCGGCGAGACAGGCATCACCGATCTGCCGTGCGTATTTGGAACAGAAAGAAGCCGGGGATCCGGGAAGGCCGAGCGGCGCGCGGGGCTCGTGGAACAGGCGGGCTGCTCGTCGGTTGTATCGGATTGATCTGAACGAGGGAAAAAGACCATGCGCCCGAGATACGCCCCGCCGACGGCCCTCACCGCCGCCCTCGCCCTCTCGGCCGGGGCGGCGCTGGGCGACCGCGCCCTGCTGATCGGGCTGCCCGACGAAGCGCCGCTGACCGCCGCCTTCCGCGAGGCGGGCTTCGAGGTGACGGCCGCCCCTGGCGAGAGCGTGTCCGACATGCGCGCCGCGCTGTCGGGCCTGCTCTCTGCGGCCGAGCCGGGCGAACGTCGGGCGATCGTGCTTTCGGGCGCCTTCGTCCATGACGGGCGGCAGGTCTGGCTCGTGCAGCGCGCGGAGGGCGCCGCCCCCGACCGCGGCGCGATCGGCGACGTGGCGCTCGCGGTCGACACCGCGCTCGCCGTGGCCGCCGGCGCGCCGGGCGCGGCCTTCGTCGCGCTGGCCGACGCAGCGGAGCGGCAGGCGCCGGAGCCGGGGCAGGGACTGGAGCCGGCCCTCGTGCCGCCGCGCGACATCCCCCAGGGCGTCACGGTCCTGCATGGCGGCCTGCGCGACGTCTCCGGCGTGCTCGCCCGCCGCGCCCTGCGCCCCGGCGCCGACCTCGCTCAGGCGGCCGAACGGCAGGGTGGCGTGGCGACGCTGGGCTTCCTGCCGCAGGGCCACGCGATCCTCCCCGAGGAGGCGGCAAGCGCGGCACCCGCCGCGGAGCCCGACGCCGGGGAGGCCGAGGAGCGTGCCGCCTGGGAGCGTGCGCAGCAGGCCGACACCCGAGATGCCTGGCGCGCCTATCTCGACTCCTACCCCGACGGCACCCGCGCCGCGTCGGCCCGCGACGCCCTCGCGCGCATCGAGTCAGATCCCGAGCGTCGGGCGGCAGAGGCTGAGTCGGCGCTCGACCTCGACCGGCTGCGACGCAGGCAGGTGCAGAGCCAGCTCGCCATCCTCGGCCACGAGCCGAGGGGCGTCGACGGGGTCTTCGGCCCCAACACGCGCGCAGCCATCGCCCGCTTCCAGCGCTCCGAGGGCTACGACGACACGGGCTATCTGACGCGCGCGCAGCTTGAGGAACTTTCGGTCGCCGCCGCCCGACGGCAAGCGGAGCTCGAGGCGCAGGCCGAGCGGCGGCGCCTGCAGGCCGAGCGCGAGGACCGGGCGGTCTGGCAGGCGACCGGCGCCGACGGCGACGAGGCGGGCCTGCGCACATACCTCCAGCGCTACCCCGACGGCGTCTTCGCCGAACGGGCGCGAGAGGCGCTCGCCGCCCTCGAGGGCGAAAAACGCGCCGCAGCCGAGGCTGCCGACGCCACTGCGTGGGAGCGGGCGCGCGGCGCCGACACGGTCGACGCATACCGCGGCTATCTCGAGGCACGGCCCCAGGGCGCCTTCGCTCCCGAGGCGCGCGCCCGGATCGAGGCGCTGCGCGCCGAGGCCGCCGGCGCCGGTGCGCGCGAGGCGGCCCGCGCCTCCGAGCAGCAGCTCGGATTGAACGATGTCACGCGGCTGCTGGTCGAGCAGCGCCTCGCCCAGCTCGGCCTCGATCCTGGGACGGCCGACGGGGCCTTCGACGAGTCCACGCGTCAGGCGATCCGCGCCTTCCAGCGCAACCGCGATCTCGAGCCGACGGGCTATCTCACGCAGGCGACCGTGGCGCGGATGCTGGCCGATCTCGGCGGGCTTCTCCGATAGCACCGGCCGGGCACGGCCGGAGGCCACAGGGTGCCCCTTGATCGCGGAGCTGCGCCACGGGCCGGCCGCGGTTGAACCGCCCGTCTGCTGCATCATCTTGGTCGAAATACTCCGGGGGGCGCGGGGGGCTGGCCCCCCGCCCTCCGGCAGAGATCCCGCCCTGGCCGCGGGCCGCCCTCGCCCCCTCCGCCCGGCCCTCGCGAGGAAACCGTCGATGAAATGGGCCGCCGGGGGCATGCCCGGCGGCCCATTTCGCGCGAGACGCGGCGCGGCTCAGCCCTGGCGGGCCTTGAACCGCTTCTGGGTCTTGTTGATCACGTAGACGCGGCCCTTGCGGCGCACGACACGGCAATCGCGGTGCCGGTTCTTCAGCGACCGGAGCGAGTTGCGGACCTTCATGGTCGTCCTCCATTCCTTCCGGCGCTGGCGCGCCCGGGTTGATCCTGTCCGGCCCGCGGGGCGGTCCGGCGCGACGCATGGTGGGCGGTACTGGGATCGAACCAGTGACCCCTACGATGTCAACGTAGTGCTCTACCGCTGAGCTAACCGCCCGCCGCCGCAGGACCCGCTGCGCCTGCCTGCCGGGCACGAAGCCCGACAGCGACAGGACGCGAGGGCGAGCCTCCGCGTCGACAGGCGGGTCTATACGCGCGCGGGATGGGGGGTTCAAGGGTCTTTACGGGCCGCCGCCGCGGTGTCGGCCGGGGGCCCTGCCGCTCGTCGCCGCCGCGATCTTCGGCCGCGATGCAGGGCCTGTTGCCGCACGCGCAGGGCAGCGACACCCAGGCGCCCGGCTCGTGCCAGCCGGCAGAGCCATGCCGGGGGCGTGCGGCGCTTCATGGGGCCGTTCTGCCGCGCATGTGCCATGCCGTGCAGAGGCCTGCGCCCGAGGCCATGCGACAGGCGGCTCGGCAACGCCCGGCGCGCGCCGGACGGCGCGCGCGCCGCATCTGCCGCAAGGGTGGGATCGAAAGGTTTTGGCGCGCTCCGCGATCCCGCTATATGTAGGCCAGCCGCAGGAGTGCCGATGCAAGACGCGCCCCCCATGCCCCATGCGCCCTACACGCTCGCCGTGCCCGCCGAGCGGACGACCGGGGTCGTCTTCGCCTCGCCCCACAGCGGGCGCGACTATCCGTGGGAGCTCCTGCGCCGCTCGATGCTCGACGAGCGCGCGATCCGCTCGTCGGAAGACGCCTTCGTCGACAGCCTGTTCGAGGCGGCCCCCGCACTCGGCGCGCCGCTGCTCGCCGCGCGCGCCCCCCGCGCGTATGTCGATCTCAACCGCGGCGCCGACGAGCTCGACCCGGGCGTGGTCGAGGGAGTGCGCCACGTGGTGCACAACCCCCGCATCTCGTCGGGCCTCGGCGTGATTCCCCGGGTGGTGGCGAACGGTCGCGCGATCTATCGCGGCAAGATCAGCCTGGCGGAGGCACGCGGACGGCTCGCCGAGGTCTGGGTGCCCTATCACGCCACGCTGCAACGCCTGCTGACCGAGGCGCGGCGCGATGCCGGTCTGGCGATCCTCGTCGACTGCCACTCGATGCCGCACGAGGCGATCGATTCGATCACGTGCGGCGGGCGCACGCCCGACGTCGTGCTCGGCGACCGCTTCGGCGCCGCAGCCGCGCCCGAGATCGTCGAGCGGATCGAGGCCGCCTTCGTCGCGGCCGGCCTGCGGGTCGCGCGCAACGCCCCCTTCGCGGGCGCCTACATCACCCAGCATTACGGCCGCCCCTCGCGCGGGCAGCACGCAGTGCAGATCGAGATCGACCGCGCGCTCTACATGGACGAGCGCGAGATCAGGCCCCATTCCGGCTTCGCCGAACTGCGGGCGACGCTGACCGCCGTCATGTCCGAGATCGTCGCCCTCGCCCGCCCTGCCGAGCCGCTACCGATGGCGGCCGAGTAGGGGTCCTGCCGGACGGGCCGACGCGTCGCCTGCCAGGGCTCTCGCCCGTGCGGAGCGATGGGAACGCCCTTCGAAGGGCGTTGCGATGCGCTTTGCAAAGCGCATCACAAGGCGCTTCGAAGCGCCTTCTCCCGGCGGCCAGCGGTGCCTTGGGGCGGTCCCGGACCCGCGCCGCCGCGCGGCACGGTCACCGCCCTTCGAAGGGCGGTGACCCGGTCCGGCCGTCACCTCAGCGCGCGACCCTTGAGGATCGCGCCGTCGCCGAATCGGGCGCGGATCGCGTCGGTGGCGCGCTCGGCCTCGGCACGGCGCGCCGCGTCGGCGTCGAAGAGGTCGCCACCACCGTCGGCGCCGGCCTCTGGCGCGAGTTCCGCGAGCCCGACGCCGATCAGGCGGAACGGGCCCGCGGGCGCCTCGTCGAGCAGTGCGCGGGCGGTGCGATAGAGGCGGTCGGCGATCTGGGTGGGCTCGCGCAGGGCGGTGCGGCGGGTCAGCAGCGCGAAATCCGAGCGCTTGAGCTTGAGCACGACCACCCGGCCCGCGAGGCCCCTCGCCTTCGCCCGGTCCGAGACCTTCTCCGCCAGACGCCACAGGTGGCCGTCGAGCAGGTCGGCGTCGGCCGTGTCCTCGCCGAAGGTCGTCTCGTTCGAGATCGATTTCGGGCGCGCGTCTGGTTCCACGCGCCGCGCATCCTCGCCCCGCGCCAGGCGGTGCAGCCGCGCACCGGCCGAGCCGAAGCGCGCGGCGAGATCGCGCATCTCCCAGCGGCGCAGGTCGGCGAAGGTGCGGATGCCGGCGCGGGCGAGCGCCTCTTGGGTGGCGCGGCCGACGCCCCAGATCAGGCTGACGGGGCGGTGCTCGAGGAAACTCCCGGTCTCGGCCCGGCCGATCACCGCGAAGCCGCGCGGCTTGTCGAGGTCGGAGGCGACCTTGGCGAGGAACTTGTTGTGCGACAGTCCGATCGAGCCGGTGAGGCCCAGCTCGTCTTCCATCCGCTTCACGAGGCGGGCGAGCAGCACGGCGGGGGGCGCGCCGTGCAGGCGGGCGGTGCCGGTGAGGTCGAGAAACGCCTCGTCGAGCGAGAGCGGCTCGATCGCGGGCGTCAGTTCCTCCATCATGGCGCGGATGGCGCGCGAGGCCGCGACATAGGCCTCGAAGCGGGGGCGCACGACCACGGCCTCGGGGCACAGCGCGAGCGCCTTGAACATCGGCATGGCCGAGCGCACACCGTAGGTGCGCGCGACATAGCACGCGGTCGAGACCACGCCCCGCCGGCCGCCGCCCACGATGACCGGGCGGTCGGCGAGGTCGGGCACGTCGCGCTTCTCCACCGCTGCGTAGAAGGCGTCGCAATCCATGTGGGCGATCGTCAGGTCGAAGAGCTCGGGATGGGCGAGCACCCGAGGGCTGCCGCAGGCGGGGCAGCGTCTCGGAGCGCCGTCGGTGCTGGCGAGGCAGGAGCGGCAGAGCGCGGGCATGGAGGCGAGTATAGACGTGCGCGACCGGCCGGGGGAGGGGGGGAATGGGGAGGGGGGGCATGGCGGCCTGCGGGCGGTTTCCAGGCGGCGTGCCTGCGGCACATTCCCTTTTGCCCTTCGGGCGG
>OFET01000378.1_pt1 | contig 33489 bp, 37 predicted proteins | sample 1521211 | NCBI WGS metagenome assembly OFET01 (sample SAMN03766358, study PRJEB24113) | microbial mat metagenome | isolation source: enrichment culture HLUCC-A from microbial mat sample contains cyanobacterium...
CTTTCCACCTTCGGCGCCATGGCCTGCAGCCGGTCGAGCGCCACCACCATGTCGGCAGCATCAGAGAGCGCGTTCAGGTTCGCGGGGATCTGCGCCCCGCCGCTGCCCTTGCGGATGCCCTGCGTCGCGTAGGTGAACTCGCCCGAGGCCGGGATCATCGTGACGGCGCGGGTCAGCCCCTCGGCCGTGTCGGGATCGGCGAGCGGGCGGAACATCTCAAAGGAGAGCTGCGGCAGGCGGTTGCCGTAGTCGCCGAGCGGGAGCTCCTCGAAGACCACATAGGCGGTGCCCCGATAGGCAGGCGTGCCGGCCGCGCCCGTCTTCGCCGCGATGAACGGATCAGGGCTCTGCGTTTCGTCGCCGGGATACCAGCGCCAGGTGACGCCGGAGAGGTCCATCGGCTTGCCGTCGGCCCAGATGCGCCCGATGCCGGTGATCGGACCCTCGCAGAGCGCCACGGCGAAGGAGGCGTAGTAGAGATACTCGGTGGTCTTGACCTTGCCGCCCCCGCCGCCCTTGCCGCCGCCCTGCGTGGTGGTCTTCGTCTCCTCGCGGAAGTCCGTAGCCCAGATGATGTTGCCGCCCATGCGCATGCGGCCGTAGAGCCGCGGGATGACCGCGCCCTCCGTGGCCGAGGTGATGCGCAGCGTGTCGAGCCGCGCGCCCTCGATGCGCTGGGTGGGCGCCAGCGACGAGATGATCCAGCTGTCGACCACCGAGCCGATGCTGGAGCCGATGAAGCCGCCGATGGTCGCGGCGCTGACGCCGAGGATCGCGCCGCCGATCGAACCGCCAATGGCGGCGCCAGCGGCACCGAGAACGAGAGTGGCCATGGAACCTCGAGGACGAAGAATGAAGAAAAACGGAAGAAAGGATCGGCCAGAGCGGTCGCGCGACTGTCTTGAGCGTTTACGTTCGGGCCGCGCCGGACTTACCGGCAGTCCCCGCCACGCGTGTGATGCGATGGCTGTGGGCAGAAACTGATCGGCTACGACATAGGCGTTCGATCAGCATTCGCTGACGGTGGTCGTGTTCAGCGGGTGAGCGGTTATTCGCCAAGATCCGCGCCAAGGTCGGCTGTGCGGACAAAGCTGCCGCTCGCTGCGCTGGCCAGTGATTGCGCCTCCGCTCTCTTCTCAAATCAGAGAGGTGCCTTTTCCACTATCAGATGCGGCACGCCATCCGACGTCTTGCGATGGCTGCGACCGTCCACATCAAGGGTTCCTCGGATGCGGTGGCGCCAGTTCGAGAAGCTTTCAAACCGGACGGTATCAATCGGCTGGTCAAGCTTTATCTCCACATGACGATGCTCTGCCGGTCCTGACAGGGCAGTGATTTCGCCGGTGTAGGCCTGGCCAAGGTAAGACCCGGCCACCCGATCGCCGAGGGCAAGTTCGGGTGGCGCGTTCCGTTGGGTGAGCCGGGCATGCAGCGTGTTCCAGTCTCTTGCCCCGTGTTGCCCGGCTATCAGCTCAAGGGCCTGCGCATGACTGACGACAGAACCCCCGGCTTGCAGTGCCCGCCGGAGGGCCTTGGCGTGCGCCTTGACGGTATCGAGCGATGGCTGAGTCATGATCCCTCCTTGGGGCGCAGTGTCGTGGGGGTTGCGTCGAATACGCGGCCCCGAAAAACGATCGTCAGAGCCACAAGAAGCAGGGCGGCATCTGCGCCTGGAAACGCAAACCAAAGGCCTTGAAGCCCGGAGTGCGCGTTCAGAGCGATGACGAGCACAGGCGTCAGAAGCCAGGGTTTCACCAAGGTCAGCACTGCCGTTCGCAACGGATGCCCCATCGCCTGAAAATGCATGGCAATGACGAGGATCGGCCCGCTGACGGCATAAAGCGCTGTCATGGGACGTATGATTGCGCCAACCGCAGTGACGACTTCCTGATCTTCGGAAAACAGCGCGCCCAGCGTTTCACCTGCGAGCATACCTGCCAGCGCAACGCCGAGGCACCACAGGAACGCGCACCCTATGGCGAGCCGCAGAGCCGCGTGTGCCCGATCCATTCTGCCTGCGCCGACATTGTTCCCGGTGATACTCTGGGTGGTCAACGCGAGGGCCATTTGCGGCAGAAAAGCCAGACCAAGGATGCGCGTCACAACCCCGTAGGCTGCGACATAGGTGTCGTGATGCGCTGCGGTGTTACCGATGGCAAGAAGGACGGTGCTGGCCACGAGCGCCATTCCGACGAAACTCAGGCACAATGGCAGGCCCAATGAGAGGATCTGCCGCCATTCGGTCAGCCAACTAGCGTGCCAGATCGCACTGAGTGGCAAGAGAGCGGGGTTGCGTGTCCGCACCACTAGAAGCAGCGCCAGACCGATTATCTGCGCCGCCACCGTCCCGATCGCTGATCCTGAGACTCCGAGATCGAGGATCACGATCGCAATGTAGTTTGCTGCCACGTTCAGCAGGTTTACGAGCACCGAGAGCAGCGCGATGAACCCTGATCGCCCTTCGTTCCGCAGGGCATCAGCGTGCAGGCCCAGACCAAATTGGACAGGTGCACCCAATATCAGGATTAGCAGGTAATCCCCGGCAGGCTCCGCGACTGCTTCATTTCCCGCGGCGAGGAACGAAACGGTGCCAGCGCCCAGCGTCAGCGCACCGAGGATCACGACCGCACTCAAGGCCAGGACCAGCCCGTGCGCACCAGCAAAAACGGCTCCTGCCGCGCTTCGCGATCCCTTGCCCAGATGACGAGCCAGAAGGCTCGACATGCCTCCACCTGCCAATGTGGTCAATGCCGTCAAAAGCATGACCACCGGAAAGGCCAGGCTGACGGCGGCAAGGGCTTGGACACCGATGAAACGTCCCACAAAGATCCCGTCGACCACGTTCAGCAGGCCGCTTGTCGACATGACCACCGCCATGGGAAGGGCGTTGGACAGAAACAGCCGTCTGACCGGCAGGGTCAGAAAGGGGTTTTCAATTGTATTGGCAGCGCGCCTAACAGACATCGCTCACTCCTCCAAAGAGGCATTTCGGATCGGGAGGGGGGCCTGCATTACCCACCTGCGAAATGCTTCGAGGGTGAGGTGTCGTCTTGCTCCGGGCTTCACCGTGACTCGCGTCGGCAGGCGGCAGGTGCCCGGCACCTTGCCCATCCGATACAAGGGAGATGCCTGTAAGGCAATAAAAGGCACCGATCGCACTTCAGTCGCTGTTCCCGAAATGCCACACACAGAGGGGAACGCGCGGTCCTCTGCGGTCGGTTTCGGCTCGGAACCGTCATTTGCGGCGCGATGCTCCAAGGTCGGTTTTGGAGCGGGGCTTCCGGCCTCCGCGTTCACCCTTCGGTTTCCTGGTTCCGCGGAAACAGGAATGCGAAGGCGATGCGCCGCCGCCAGGTTGGGGTGAGCGGTTCCTCGATCACGCCGAGCCACTCGTAGGCATGGAGGAAGGAGCCGGCACCCGTCAGGATCCCGACATGCTTGGCGATGGCGCGGGGCTTCATTCGGAACAGGACCAGCGCACCGGGACCGGCCGCCACCGGTTCTACCTCGATCATCATGCGCCGCGCGCCCTCGGCCAGAACCTCGCGCGGGCCCGTCTCGCCCCAGTCCCGGCTGTAGGGCGGGATGGGGAACGGCTCAGGGCCGACGATCTCGCGCCAGACGCCTCGCGCGAGGCCAAGACAGTCGCAGCCAACGCCCCGCAGGCTGGCCTGGTCGTGGTACGGCGTGCCGAGCCAGGAGCGCGCAATGGCGATGACGCGGGTGGGATCGGCCGGCGGGATTGGCGCGATCACAGCACCGACCCTTCGTGGCCGCCGTCCTTGGTGGCGTAGCGCAGCACCGCATCCTGGCCGGGGATGTGTGGGAAGCCGCGGAAGTTGACGGTATTGGCGAACTTCGCCCCGCAGGTCTCCATCCGCTTGTCGCAGCCCGCGCGGATGGTGAAGGCGTCGCCCTCGGCGATCGCGCGCACCGGCGCTTCGAGCAGGGTCAGCACAGCGATGCCGTCCGTCACGTCATGGCCGAGCACCTCGGTGCGCCGTCCCGTGTTCGCGCCGCTGGTCCAGTCCAGCGTGCCGAAGGTGAACCAGCCGGAAGTGAATGCGCCCAGCCCCGAGGTGGTGAAGGCACGGTCCCGCAGGAGATCGATCACGGCGCCGGTGCCCTTGAACGCCGGGTTCTCCAGATCGACGCCGCAGCGTGCATCGCCGAGCGCGGCATCGCAGGTCGCCTGGAAGGTCCGCCCGACCGTCTGGCCCAGCACATGGGTAAGCGAGCGGACCTCGGCGACGAAGGCAAGCCGCCCGCGCCGGATCTGGCCAATGGCCCCGCGGCGCATCAGCACGCGCTGGCTCGTATCGGCCCAGTTCACCCGCCAGACCTCCACCTCGGCATTGTCCCAGCGGCCGTCAAGGATGTCGGTCTCGGTGATCCGGTCCGAGGTCAGCACGCCCTCGGCATCCTGCGCATCGACCGACAGGTCCGAGCCGGAGCGCACCTCCGAGGCTTTCAGCCCGCTCTCGGGCTCGAAGTCGGTTCCATCGAAGCTCAGCGTCCGGTCATGGTCGGTGAAGCCGAACGTGACGCCATCGGCGCGCGTGATCCGCCAGCACCAGGCGAGCGTGGTCGTGCCCTCGTCGAGATGGGCCTGCAGTGCGGGCGGCAGCCTCTTCATGCGTTGTCGCCTTTCTCCCGCGCGTCTAGGGTAGGTGCACCGTAAAAAGCGAGGATGGCATGGACGTTCGCGAGGAACGACCGGGCGAGGAAACCGAAATCGGTGCGCTCATTACCGAAGCGTTCCTTACCGCCGCGCATTCGAGCGGGACCGAAGCGCAGATCGTTGCGGGGCTGCGCGCGGCAGGGGCCCTCACGCATAACCTCGTTGCAGTCGAGGGTCGCGCGATCGTTGGTCACATCGCCTGTTCCGAGGTTTTGATCGACGGAAAGTCCTGCGGCTGGTTTGCGCTCGGGCCTGTTTCGGTAATTCCCGAACGCCAGGGCGAGGGCATCGGTGGCGAGCTTGTTCGCGCGGCGCTTGCGCGGCTCGAGGCGCAAGGCGCAGCGGGCTGCGTGCTTGTGGGCGATCCGGGCTATTACGGCCGCTTCGGCTTCGCCGCGGACCCCGCCTTGTGCGTCGACAAGGTGCCGGGCGAATATGTCCTTGCACTGTCTCTCGCGGGGCCACGCGTGCCAGGCGTGATATCTCATCATCGGGCTTTCGGTCTTGAGGGCTGAGGGAATCATCGGCGCAGCTCCAGAAGCGGAATGGAGGTGATCGAGCCGAGCCGCTCAAGGTCGAGCTTCACGTCGAGCACGTCGGTGTCGAAGCGGACCGGCACGTCGAACTCGAAGCCCGCGGTGATCGCGACGCCGGAGCCCGGCGCCGCGCTGAAGGTGACGACGCCGGTCGTGGTGTCGACCGACCAGCCGGACAGCTGCTCGACGCCCCCCAGCGCGATGCGCACGGTGCCCGCCACCGGCTTGGCGATGGCGCGCGTCCAGGACTGAGCCCCGGAGGCGTAGCGTTTCACCAGCTGGAAGGCGGTCATCGCGCCGTCGCCGGTGCCGATCGCCTGGTCGGTCGGTGATGGCGTGCCAGAGGGCAGACAGGACTTGTGGTCGCCCCAGTCCTTGAAGCGAAAGCCGTGGAGCCGCCCGTTCCGCGCCTCGAAGAAAGCGACGACCGCCGCCAGATCGTCCGCGCGGCGGATGCCGTAGGCGACATCGTAGCGGCGGCGCGAATTGGCCCAGCTGGCGTTGCGCTCCTCGTCGCCCGAGGCGAGCTCGACGATCTGCGTGCGCCGCTCGGGTCCGCCGCGCGCGCCGCGACTGATGTTGTCGGGAAACCGGACCTCGTGAAACGCCATCACATGCCTCTCCGCCCGAGCGACACGGCGCGCGCGATGTCCGCGGCGACCTGCGTGCGGGACTGCCGGAAGCTCTCGGCGTCGCGCGCCATGATGGTGACGTTGACGCCGCCGCCTGCGCCGTAGCTCTGCGCCTCGCGTCGCGACAGAACGCGCTCGCCGCGTTGCAGGATCGCGGGCACCTCGTCATGGCGGAGGCCAGCCATGCCGCCGCCATGCATCCGGGGCGCAGCGGCGAAGGCCATGGCCGGGACCATCCTCGAGGGCCCAGCCGAGCCGACCATGCCGCCCGCGTGCAGGATGTTGGCGAAAATACCGCCCGCGCCGGAGAACACGCCGGAGAGCGCGTTTGCGATCGGCCCAAGGATGAAACGTCGCGCCGCGAGCTGGGCGAGATCGGCCAGCAGCGAGGTGACGAGATCGCGGAAGTTCAACTTACCGGTCTTCACGAACTGGCCGACGGCGTTCTCCGCCGACTGGAAGGCGCCGACAAGGCTCTGACCGATATCGCCACCGATCTCGCGGGCGCGGCTTGCGTAGTCCGAAAGAGCGGCGGTGACCGCGCGCCAGCCGGTCAGGGCTTCCTCAGCGCCGGTGGCGATGTCGGCCCCGGCCTGGCGCCCAGAGGCGCCGGCCCGGCCCGCCGAGGTTTCCGCCGCGTCCAGCGCCTCGGTCACACGCCGGGCTCCGGCGGCAGCGGAATCGAGCGCGTCCTCGGTTTCCTCTCCCGAGCCCCTTGCCGCTGCGATTAGTGCGGTGACGGCCTCGCGAACCCCGTCGAAGGCGCCTCCGCGTGTGTCCGCCGCCCTCTGGCGGAGCAGTCCGGCCATGATGTCGGCGTTGCTGGCGGCGTGGTCGAGCATCGAGGCTTGAGCCTGCGCCCCGAACCAGTCGATCTGGAAATCCGCACCGATGCGCTCGGCCACCGCGTTGAAGGCAGGCCCGATCATGGCGAGGAAGTCGACCCATTTGCCGGCAAGAAAGGACATGAGCCGCGTCCAGATACCCTCGATATCGGCCCGCAGCGCGCGGAACTCGTCCACGAACGAACCCATCGTCGTCCTGATCCCGCCCCAGACCGCACGGGCGACGTTGCCCATCAATTCCAGCGCACTGCCGAACCCGCCTGCACCGGAGATGAGGCGGGTAAACTGGTAGGCGACTTCGCCCGCGCCGACGATCAGCGCGCCAATGCCGGTTCGGATCAGCGCACCGCGCAGGACGACCAGCGCCGTGGCGAGACCCCGCACGGAGATGGCGGCGGCAACGAACCCTGCCACCCAACGCGCCGCCATGACGCCTGCGAACGTCGCGGCATAGGTGCTCAGCCTCCCGATGTTGCCGATCAGGGCGTCGAGCGCGCCCCTGAGCACCCCGCCTTCGGACGCAAGGCTGACGAAGGCGTTTGCCAGCCACTCCACCGCCGGGGCCAGCGCCACGCCGATCCGGTTGCGGATCCCCTCGAACACCTGAAAGACACCGACGAGCGCGATCTGGGTGCGCTGCAGCGTCTGGATGGCGCTGGCATCCAGCACTGCGCCGAGGTCGTCGGCCTGGGCGCCGAGCCGTTCCATCTCGGCCCCGCCATTTCTGAGGAGCGGCAGAAGCCGGGTGGCGTCCGAGGCCATGGTCTCAAGATAGAAGGTCATCTCCTGCTGGCTGAGGCCCGCGCGCTCCAACGTGTCCACGTAGAGCTGCAGCGCCTCGGGCCCGGACAGGCGGGCGAACTGATCGGCGGTGACGCCGACCCGGGGCGCCACCCGCTCGAAGAAGTCGGCCATCGGGCCGCCGCCCGTACTCAGGACGTCGCCAACGCGATCGTTCACGTCCTTCAGGATGTCGGCGAGTTTCTCCTGTTCGATGCCCACGGTGCGCGAGGCGCCGGCCCACCGCTGGAACGCCTCCGGAGCGGTGTTGGCCACCTGCGCGAACTGCTGTGTCTGCGTCGCCACCTGAATGGTGGCGCGGGTCATGGCCGCAAGCGCCGTGGTGACGCCAGCCGCCGCCGCGCTGAGAGCGATCCGGGCCCGCCGCGAGAAGGCCGCGAGCCGGGCGTTCGCCGCCTCCATCTCCCGGCTCAGCCGTCCGAAGCCGCGCGACCCGGCCTCGCCGACGCCTTCCAACTCGGCGCGCACTTGCCGCCCGCCGACCGCGGCGAGGCGGACGGACACTCGCTTTTCTGCCATCGGTCAGAGTCCTTGCTTTCGCTGCATTGGCGTCTTACGTTTTAGCCATCGATCAAATTAGGGTATGACCATGGCGGAGACCGCGACCCTGTCCTCGAAATTCCAGATCTCGATTCCCAAGGCGATCCGCACCGCGCAGCATTGGGAGGCGGGGCTCACCTTTGCCTTCATCCCGAAGGGCACGGGCGTCCTTTTGGTGCCGGTGCCGAAGCGCGAGGCGCTGAAGGGCCTCGCACGAGGGGCCTCCGCCACCGACTATCGCGACCGCTCGGACCGGGTCTGATGATCCTCGTCGACACGTCGGCGTGGATCGAGTGGCTCATCGCCTCGCCGACCGGCGAGAAGCTGGCCGAGCAGTTGCCCGAACAGAGCGAGTGGCTGGTGCCGACCATGGTGCAGCTCGAACTGGCGAAATGGCTGACCCGCGAGGTCGGCGAGGACAAGGCGGATCAGGTCATCGCCTTTACGCAGGTCTGCCACGTCGTCCCGCTCGACACTGAGATCGCACTGGCGGCGGCCGAGGCCTACCGGGAGCACAAGCTCGCCACCGCCGACGCCATCATCCTCGCAACCGCCCGCGCGCGGGGTGCGACGCTCCTGACCTGCGACGCGCATTTCGAGGGCCTGGCCGGCGTCACCCTGATCGAGAAGATCAAGGCCTGAAACCCGGGCCGCCATTCGCCGCCAGTTCTTCGTTTAGTTTCCGCACCATCGCTGCCTCGATGATGGGTAGCAGTTCGGCCATGGCGAGGGGCGAGATCCCGAGCGCGTCACCGAGCGCCAGCGCCGCCGACATGTCCCAGCCGACGACGGCGGCCGGCAGCACGCGAAGCTGTCCACCGAGACGGCCTACCAGGTCCCAGACCTGCCAGCCCTCATACGTGCGCGGCTGGTTCAGCCGCGCCGGGCAGTCCGCGCAGGCTTGTTCGTGGCCCTCGTAGGGTGCGCAGGCTTGGCAGTATCGCTCGCCCCCGCCGAAGGACCATTCGGCGAGAGCGCGGAGACGTTTTTTTCCTGTTCCAGCAGCAGGCCCTTCGAGACGTAGGTCAGCTGGAAGGACTCGAAGATCGGCCAGACGTCGAGCAGCGCGTCGATGGCCTCGGGGCTGGGATCGATCGGCTTGCCGTCCGCATCGCCGACGCCCTCCCAGCCGAGCACCGCCCGCCGCGCAAGCGCCTTGGCGAAAGCGACGGCGCGTTCCTCGTCCGAGGCCTCCTCCGGAACTGCCTCGACGGCGGGATCGCTGCGCGTCGCCACCATCAGGGCGGTGGTGAGCGGGCGCATCTGCACCCGCACCCCAGGGGCGAGGTCATGCCAGCGGGGCGCGTTGGTCAGGTCGAGCGTCAGCATCAGTATTCCTCGATGTCGTTGATCAGGGTGGCGGTGCACATCCGGCCGACAACGCTGTCGCGCGCTGCCTGCCAGTCGAAGGTGGCCTGCACGCCCTGCGGCCCGGAAATCTCGATGCGCGGGCGCGGCAGGTAAACGGCGTGCACGGTGAAGGTGAAGCTCTCGCCGGAGGGCAGCACGTAGGCGAATTCCATCTCGCAGGGCTCGCCGTTGATGGCCTGCGTCACCAGCGTCTGGTCGGCGAAGCGCACCTCGATCCGGCCGGTCAGCGCGGCGATGGACGGGTCCGCTCCGTCGATGCGGCCATCGCTCCGGATCGTCTCGATCCGGTCGAGGTTGTTGGCATAGGTGATCTCGGCCGAGACCACGTTGCCGAGGGCCGAACCGTTGCGCGTGATCGACCCGTTGAAATGGCCGAAGCGCTTCAGGTCCAGCGCGGCGGGTGTCCCGGCGCTGGTTGTCGTGCCCACCGTCTCGCCCTGCGCAACCAGCCGCGCCGTTGCCGTCAGCAGGCCCGAGCGCTGCATCTGCCAGGTGATCTGGTCGAGCACGCAGCCGGAATACATTGCGTATCGCGGCACCTCGGGCATGCCGGTCTCGATCGACATCGAGGGCAGCGTCCAGAACCCCGACTGGAACTCGTGGCTATAGGGCGCCTCCACGCCCGTGGTCGTCGGCGCGCCGAAGGCCGCCTTCAGCCAGAAGCCGAAGCCTGAAGCGTCGAGCGGCACCACGACATCGCCATCGGCCGTCACCGCGTCCTTGATCGGCGCCAGCGGATCGCGGCCGTAGCCGAGAAGCTCCGAGTTCAGCAGCGGCTGCTCGGCCCCCAGCGACGTGCTGGCGAAGGGCATGCGGGTGAAGCCGCTGGCGGGCGGCGTTCCATAGGTCGTCTCGAACGCAAGCGCCATCAGCGCCCGCGCCCCCTGGGCTCGTGCCATCGTCGTCTCCTGTGGTCGGTTGGGTCAGGCCAGCGGGTCGGCCGTGGAATAGTGCAGAACCACCGGGATCACGGCCGCCTTCAGGCTGGCCGCGCCCTCTACAGGCAGATCCACCGGGCGTGGCGCTTCGGCCTCGACCCAGTCGCAGAGCCCGCCCAGCGTGCGGTCGGCGGCGAGCGCCGAACCGATGCTGGCGGTCAACGTGTCGAAGGCGACGTCACGGTCGGGGCCCTGCACGACCGCCTCGATCTCGGCGCGGTGCTGGTAGTGGTAGGCCAGCGGCGACAGCGTCACCTCCGGCTCACCGGGTTCCCCATCGCGCAGGATCAGCAGGCCCTCGGCCGGCACGCGCTCTGGCAGCACCTCGCCGCGGAGGGCGGTGGCGGGCAGCGCCGACAGCCGCGCGTGCAGCGCGGTGAGGATGGTTTCGCGTGGGGTGGGCATGGCGACCACAAAACTGAGGTTGGATCGGAATACCGATCTTTGTTCCGGTCTGAACCGAAGCCTTCCGGTTCCACCGTCAGGCGGGAATTGCGCCTACCTTCTTCGCTCTTTCAACGAGAGCAGCATATTTCACGCCGTTCCCGGATGGAAAATGCATGCACCACGCCGCCAAAAACTGCTTCTCTCGGTCGAGGTCCTTGGCCTTGCTGAGAAGCACGGCCACACGCATCGGATAGTGAGGTGCCGGCGTCTCGCCGATTTCGAGATAGCGCTTGAACGCGTCCGAAACCGTACTGCATTGCCATGCGAGATCCTGATCAGCCTCCTTCATGAAAGCTCGAAAGGTTTCCTCATCCTGGCTCAGGAACTCCGGCGCTCCGGATGCCTGACCGTAGGTGGTTCCGCCTTCGAGCATCTTCGTGGTGGCGTCACGCATCGCGCGACTGTATCGTCTTTCCACCTCACTCGGATCCACTACGGGGTTGTCGGCGAACAGTCGGATCAGATCATCGACTTTCCGAGATAGCTCGGTCGATAGCTGACTGTCCGACACAGGCGTTCTTTTTGGCGGTCGCTTCGCCTGTTTGATTTCGATCCTCGCTGCGACTTCTTCGGCGAGCCTTGCGAGCGCGGGTTTCTGTCGCTCAGCCAGAGAAATGAGGTTCGCTGAAACACCGGCGTTCCGGTATTCTGCGATCTGCCAATCCAGCTGCTTCAGATGACTCGCGATCTTGGCCTCGGGCTTTCGGAGGGCCGTGATGCCGAGATCGTCGTGCTCCGCGAGAAATCGCTGCAGCTCCTCGATCGTAAGCGAGCGTTCCTGGATGTGCGCTTCCCAGCGCTGCCGACGATCCTCAGTGGAGGAGGCGGAAAGGGACTGGTGGCGAGATGGCTCGCCTCGAAAGTGGGCCAGCGCTTCTTCCCGCGCCTCTCTTTCGGTAGCGTACGCGTCGGAGAAGTGTGGGTCTTCCCGATCGCCGGCGTCCGCAATGCAGTATTTCCAACCGCGATCCTGCTGAAAGATCGTTATGCGCGTCGAACCCTCCACCAATGTCGGATTGCCGTTCTCTGAGACCGTCCACCGATTGGCAGAGCTCGGCGACTGAGCCGAACTCGATCTCTCCCTTCCGAACAACCACTTGAAAAAATTCATCTTCGGCCTCCCGAGCATCATCTTCGTGCATGACTTTGCGTGAGGCAAGTGCGCAGCTGCCACCTGTTTATTTGCCAATCCTTCCCTCGACCCAGTTCGCCACGATCAATCCCGGCAGTCCGTCCAGTGCTCGGTCCGCGTCCCGGGCAAGGTCCAGCCGCTTCGGCAGCTTGACCTGCGGCACCAGCAGGAAGATCGGCGCGGTGACCTTGCCGCGCCCGGTCTTCGAGCGCGACACCACCGCCTGGCCCTTCGTGTTCAGCCGTCCTTCCGCCACCAGCAGGCTCGGACCCGTCCGGCGATAGACGAAGCGCAGGCGCAGGCCACGGCGGCGCTCCCATTCGCCGGGCGTGATCCTGCCCCCCCGCAGGGACTTGCCTGCGGCTGGCAGCGGGATCGCCAGCCAGAACCCGTCTTTCGAGCGGATCAGCGGGCCGGTGTCATGCGCACCGACGATGACCGGGGCCTTGGACCAGACCAGAGCGGCGGCGCCGAGACTGGGTCGGCCTTTCGGGAACTGCGCGGAGCGGATGGTATTGGCCAGTCGCTGGCCCAGTCCTGCACCGGTGATCTGCGCGCGCCAGGCGGATTTCAGGCCCGTCCCGGCCTCATTGACGGCCCTCGTGACAGCCTTCTCGCCCGCCCTGATCTCGGCCGTCATCATGGCAACCAGGTCCGGGGCGATGTCGAGCTTGAGCTTCATGGGCAGGATCCTCGCGCTGGACGGGTGATAGGCGGTCCAGTAGGATCTGGAAAGGGCCGGATGGGAGGAAACAGATGGACCGGAACACGTTTGTCGAGAAGATGAAGGCCAGCATCGACGACTGGAATGCCCAGATTGCCGGGCTGCAGGCTCGGGCGGAGAAGGCACAGTCCGACGCCCGCGCCGAATACAACAAGCAGCTCGAGACGCTCAGAAAGCAGCGCGATGAGGCGCAGGCCAGAATGAAGGAGGCGCAGGACGCCAGCGACAAGGCCTGGCAGGATATGCAAAAGGGTTACATGGCAGCCTGGGATTCCATCGCGAAATCCTTCCAAGACGCCATGGGACGCTTCAGGTAGGCCGGATCACGCCGGCCTCAGATCAACGGTCCAGACCAGCCGTTCGCGGTCGCGGACCGGCTCGCCTTGAACAAGGAACGCCTCGCCGTCGATCTCGACCCGGTCGCCCGGGCGTGGGTTCGCCACCTCGGCCACGCGCAGATCGATGCGGCTGGTTTCCGACCAGAGGCGTGCGTCACCAAAGCCCGTGATCGCGTCCGCGCGGCGCATGACCACGCGAACAAGCACCGGGGTGCCACCGTCCGCGATATATGTTGCATCCCGGGCGATGGTGGGATCGGCAAAGAGATTGTCGATGGCGGCTGCAAACATCGATGTTGGCCTCAGTTCGAGCTGTGCAGCCGGATGGCAAGGCGCGGGCGCTTGTTCACCGGCAGGATCGAGGCCTCGGTCATGAGGTCGATCCAGCGGCCCTTGGCATCCATCATCTGGCGCGCATAGAGCGGCAGACCCACGGTGTTGGCGGTTTCCAGCAGGTTCGCGGGCCCGCCGTAGGTGGTGAAGGTGTCGAACGTGCCCATCGGGAAGGCGATCCCCTCGCCGGTGGGGATCAGCCGCTCGGCCGTCCCGTTCGAGAGCGTGACCGAGCCGTTGTATTCCTCAAAAAGGATCCCGGCGAAGGGGAAGGCGCGGCGCATGTCCTCGCGCAGCGGCTGGCCGCCGGTGGCCGAGAAGAACTTGTAGGCGTCCTCGGTCTTGGGGTGGCTGATGAGTTTGTCAAAGAACTCCGCGCTGACCAGCGCATGGGCTGTGGTCATGGTCTCGCCCAGGAGGTTATCCTCGATCGCGCGCAAGGTCGTGCGAACCTTGCCCTGGATGTTGGTGCCCGCGGTCCCGAAGACGAAATCGACCGAGATCTGATCGAGGCCGAATTCGGTGAAGTAGTTGTAGAGTGTGGTGCCCGCGCCATCCTTCACGATGCCCCTGAGCGCGTTCATCTCCATGTATTCGCGGGTCTGGGCGTGCTTGCGGCGCATGAGCGTGAGCTTGCGGTTCATCACCTCGACCAGCGGGTCGGCCGCGTCCGAGACGCCCAGCGCGGGCATGCCCTGGATGTCGGCGGGCAGGATCACGTCGTCATGCGGGATCCACGGCAGCGCAAAGCTGCGCATCGAGCGGGCCTCGCGGTTGCCGACGGTGGCGGGGGCGCCCAGCGGGACCGAGGGCAGGAGGCTGAGGACGCCTTCGCGCTGTTCGATCACGATGGAGCGTTGCGTGACGCCCTCGAAGCGGAAGAGGCCGATCTGGCCGAGGCGGGTGTAGAGGTTGGGCAGGATGTTGATGGCCTGCGTCATATCGGCGAGCGAATAGCCGCCCGCGTCGAACGGGTTGCGGGTGATGGTCATGGGGAACTCCCGGGAAAGAGGGGCAGGGGGGAGATGCGCGCCGCCGGATCAGGCGGTGTCGCGGGGCACGATGCCGAGTGCTGCGAGCTGGCCATGCTTGGTGGCGGTCTTGGCGGCATCATCGACGGTCGGGTCAAGGACGAGCGCGGCCTTCGAGACGATGGCGGGGCCGCGAAGGATCACCAACCCGGGCGTGTCGGCGGCACTTGCGTCCACTGCATCGAGCAGCACGGCGGCGGCGGTCTGCGCGCCATCCGAGCCGCCCGAGGTCGCGAGCTTGTAAAGACCGCTCGCGGTGATGCGCCCGAGGACGGCGCCCACGGGATAGGTGGCGCCGGCCAGAAGCGTGACGGTCTCGCGATTGAAGTTGGGGTTCAGTTCGAACTTGAGGACATCGCCCGGGGTGGGCGGTTGGGTGAGCACGGGCATGCGCAGTCTCCGGGGTCAGGAGGGACATGGAAATTCCCCACCGGCGGACCCGGCGGGGGATCGGAGGCGGGGGCATTGGTGACCAGGGCGGATCGTCAGCCCCGCGCACCGGCTGAGGCCGCTTTCTTCGCGGCGGCCACGATGGGGCTTTCCGCAGGTTTTGGCAGGATGGGCGAGGGGACCGCGGCAACGACATCACGGGCATCGGACGCATCCGCCGCGCGTTGCAGGACCAGCTTGCGCAAGGCCTCGGGGGTGGCGCCCTCGCGGAGCGCCTTCGCCGCATCGATGGCGATGCCGAGGCGACCCGCCTGCGCCGTGATCTCGGCGATCTCCGCCGCGGCCTCGCGCAGCTGCGCCGAGAGCTCGGCCAGATTGCCAGCCGGTGGGGCAGTCGGCGCGGGGGCAGCGGCGGCCGCAGCGGGCGGTTGAGACTCAGCGGGAGATGGCTCGGCATCGGCAGGCGGCGCATCGGCGTCATCAGATTCAGCATCGTCGATGTCCGTCATGCCGATTTCAATGTCCTGCGGGCTGTCGTCGGGGTCGTTCTCGGTGGCCATCAGTGCCTCCTGTCTGGGGTTGGGAAGAGACGCACGTCGGGTACGCGCGGCGGAAAGGATCGGGATGCGCGCAACCAGCTGCCGGAAGGCGGCAAAGCCCCGCGCCAGATCGGTGACCTCGTCGGCGAGACCTGCACCGACGGCATCTGCCCCACGAAAGCTTGCAGCCTCCGTCGCCAGCGCAGCCTCCTGGCTCAGCCGATCGGCGCGCCCAGCGGCGACGGTTTCCGCGAAGAGAAACCGCAGCACGTCGATCTCGCGCTGGATGTCACCGCGCACGGCTTCGGGCAGGGGCTGGTAGGGATTGCCGTCGACCTTGTGGCGACCGGAATGGATCAGCGTCACGCGCACACCGTCCTGGTCGAGCTGTTGGCTATAGTCGGCATGCAGCACCACAACCCCGATGCTGCCCAGCGCCCCGCTGCGAGGCAGGAGGATGCGATCGGCCTGGCTTGCCAGCGCATACCCGGCCGAGAAGGCATGTTCGGCGACAAAGGCCCAGACGGGTTTGCTGCCCCGGATGGCACGAATGCGATCTGCAAGGTCGAAGACCCCGGCCACCTCGCCGCCGAAACTGTCGATTTCCAATGCGAGACCGCGCACGGTCGGATCGCTGACCGCCGCATCGATCTGTGCTGCGATCCCCTCATAGCTGGTCTGGCCCGAGGATTGCCCGATCCAGCCGCCCCGGTGGATCAACACGCCCGCGATCTCGATCACGGCGATGCCGTCGACGACCGGATAGGGCGGATCGCCACGCTGTCGCAGACTGTCAGCCAGGCCACCGGCCAGAATGCTGGCGCGGGCGGGCAAGGCGGCATCCCAGGTTCCCTCTACTACCTCATCATCCAGCACCTCGACGCGCCGTCCAAGGATGCGTGGCCCGAGGCCGGAGAGGAAGGCCATGGCCTTGGAGGGCTCGACCAGCAGCGGCGTGTTGAAGGCGCGCGCGGCAATCCGGGGATGGAGCATCAGGGCTGGTCCTCGTCAGGGCGCGGGCGGTCCTCCGCGGCATCGGTTTCGTCACTTTGGTCAGCTTCATCACCCTCGACAGGCATCGCCTGCACCCCTTGCGCAGGCGAGCCGGGACGGCGGAAATCGAGGCCCAGCGCGCGTTCGCGTGCCCGTTCTGCGGCGATTTCGCGGTCGACCTGCTCGGCGTCGTAGCCGCGCTCCGCGATGGTCTGCGTGCGGGATTTGAGCCCCGCCTCGATCTGGGCAATCTCGGCATTGGCGTCCTTGAGCGGATCGACCCAGTCCCATTTGGTGGGCAGCCAGTCCGCCGCAAGAAGCCGGGACCGGTTGGCCTCGTAACCGGGCAGGGAGAGCGCGCCCGATAGCACTGCCGCATCCATCCAGCGCGCATAGATGGGTCGGCACAGCTGATACACCATGACCGAATGCTGCCAGGCCGAGACGCGGCGGCGGAACTCGATGAGCGCCAGACGTGAATTCGAGAAGTTCCCCTTCACCATGTCATTGGCGAGATAGGGATAGGGGATGCCCAGCGCGGCAGAAATCTGCAGCAATGTGCGGTACTGGAACGGCTCGTAAGTCGCGCCGCTGTCGGCGGGCTGGCCCACGGTGACATCCTCGCCGGGATCCAGCCGCACGATCTGGCCGGGGCTGATTTCGACGCCCGAAGACATGTCCTCCTCGTCCGCCGGCGCCAGCGGGTTCTCTGGGGCAGGCGAGGTCACGAACATCGCATACATCGCCGCGACCTTTTTGCGGTCGAGCTCGGCATCGTCATACTGATCGAGAAGGAACAGTTTCACGATAGCCGGGGCCAGTTTCGAGACGCCGCGCAGCTGGCCGCCCTCGACCGGGTCGATCACATGGATCACCTCGGCGGCGGGGACACGCACCACCTCTCCTGCCAACCCCGGATCGGTGCTGTCGCCCGGATGGCGGCGCAGGAAGTGATAGGCGACGCGCCGCCCGATGCGGTCGAACTCGATGCCCTGTCGGATGACATTGCCATTGGTGGCTGCGCCGCTTCTCTCCAGTGGCAGCACCTCGGACGGCAGCATCTGCAGCTGCATCGGAACGCTCAGGCCATCGCCCGCACGGCGCATGCGGATCCGGAAGAACACCTCGCCCGCGATGAACACCTCGCGCGCGGCGCGGCGCTGCAGACCGTAGAAATCGGTCAGCCCTTCGGCATCGGCCTCGTCGGTCCAGGCGAGCCAGAGCCGTTGCAGCTCCTCCTTGCGCGCGGCATCCCCGATTTTCGAGATCGGCTTGATCCCGTCGCCCACGGTGTTGGCAGCCCAGCTTTCCACCGCGTTCACCGCATAGCCGTTGTTGCGCACGAGCCAGCGGGCACGGGCGGTGATGTCCGGCCCGGCGGCGGCGATCAGCGCGTTGACATGGGCCCGGGTCGCGCGGAAGCCGCGCAACCGGCGATGATGCTGGCCGGCGTCGAACCCGCCGATGAAGGCGCCAATGCGCTGCCGCCAGTTCATCACAGATCCTTCACGGCATGGGGGCGCAGCACCCTGCGATCGGTCCGTTCCAGCGCGGCAATCCGGCGCTCGATATCGGCGATGGCGGCGGCGAGTTCAGCGTCCGAGCCATAGGTCACGGTCTTGCCGTCGTAGCTGACCGAGCGCGTGCCGCTGTAGCGCGCGGCCAGCAGCGCGCTGTGGCGGGATTTGAGATCAGCGAGGGTCATGGGCGTCTCGGGTTGCCTGTCGCGCGATGCGCTTGTTGTGAACACGCATCGTGTGTATATTGCTTGTGTCGATGGAGGGCCCGATGCCGCAGAGCACCACCGGGAAGCAGCGGACGAATGTTTCGCTCACAGCATCCAACCTCGCCGCCGCGCGCGAGTTGGGCCTGAATGTCTCGGCCATCAGCGATGCCGCGCTGGACGAGGCCGTGCGGGCGGCGAAAGCCGAGTCCTGGGCGCGCGAGAATGCCGAGGCCATCTCCGAGCGCCGCGCCTGGATCGAGGCCAACGGCACCCCGCTTGCTGATCTCCAGGTTCTGAAGACCGACTGATGGCGCAGTTCCATGTCTATCATGTGCCGGGCGGACGGTTGGTGCTCGACCTCCAGACGGACCTTGTCGAGACCGGTACGCGCGTGGTCGCGCCGCTGGTGCCCGTGGCCGCGGGGCCGAAGGCCATCGGGCGGCTCGAGCCGGTGTTCGAGATCGACGGGCGGGACCACGTGCTGCACACGGCCGAGATGGCCGCAATCCCCTCGGCCCTGCTCAAGGCGCCGTCCGTCGCGGACCTCTCGCGGTTCGATTACGAGATCCGGGGCGCCCTCGACATGGTTTTCTCGGGGTTCTGATCACTCCATGTATCGGGGCGTGCTGATCTTCCAGCCGCGCCGCCGCGGGGCGGTAATGCGCCCGGCTTCGGGCACGGTCGGTTTCTCCGGCTCGCTCCTGGCAGCGACCCCGGCCGCGGGTTCCACGCCCGCCTGCGTCTCCAGCTGCCGCCACATCCTCTCGTCGAAGCGGTCGGCGCCAAGGATCCATGCGGCCGCCCGGGCATAGATGCGGGCGTCCAGCGCCTCATTGCGCTCGCGCAGCTTCTGCCATTCCTGCCGGGCATAGCCGCGCTTGTCGCGGATCGTGACCAGCTGCTCGGCGACCAGCTGTTTGAGCCATTCGCTGTCGGCCCAGTCGGGCAGGTGGATCGTGCCCGCAGGGACGGGCGCGTCCTGTTCCGATGGTCGATCGATGCGCAGATACCTGTATGTTTCGGCCTTGAAGGTGGCCGTGGCCACGGTCCAGAGCCGGGCTCCGCGTTTTAGCTTGCGGCCATTCACGGTGGCATCGACGAAGGTCGGCCCCGACACGGGCGTGGCCCGGTTGAAGCCCTCGAGCCCTTTCACGGGCGCCACCTGCGCGATGCCCTGCTTGCGCGCCCAGGCATAGACGGCGGCCGACTCGTAGCCCGTGTCGATCGCCAGCTTCGCCAGCGTCATGAACGCGCCGTTCTCATGCGCCCATGTCTGCCCCAGCAGCGCGGTCAGCTTCTCCCAGCACGCCGGATAATCCGGTCCGCCCGGAATGACGATGTGATCGACCAGCCAGCTTTCCAGACCACGCCCCCAGGCCCAGACATCGATCTCGATCCGGTCCTTCTGCACATCGGCCCCGGCCGTCAGGAACAGTCCGCCTGCCGGGATCTGCGCTGGAAAGGCCACGCGCCGATCTGCCAGCCGCTGCCATTCCGGCGCCTCGCCGCTCTCGATCCAGGTCTCGCCCAGCAGCGTGTTGCGCGCGGCGCGCAGCATTTCGTCCGAGCCCTGCGCCGCCAGCCAGTCCCGCGCGATCTGCTCCCAGCTCTTCCAGCCAATCGGCGAATAGAGCGCCGAGAGGTGGAAGCCGATGGCACTCGGATCGGCGCTGATCGCCGTCGCCCGCCACTCGCCCCGCGCCAGCATTTCCGTCTTGTGGTGCTCGGCGATGGGGCGCTGACACCCCTCGCAATGGTACGCGGCCGTTTCCGGTTGCCCCTTCGCCCAGCGAAGCCGCTCGAACTGCAACCACTGCATCGTGCCGCAATGCGGGCAGGGGACAAAGTAGCGCCGCTGGTCGCTGGCCTCGAACTCGCGCTCGATCCGGCTCAGCCCCCGGATGGTCGGCGTCGAGACCATGAACACCTTGCGCCGATGCGCGAAGGTGGTGGTGCGGGCCTCGGCCAGCGTGACGGGATCGCCCTCCTCGTCGGCCGAGGCCGGGTAGGCATCGACCTCGTCGAGGAAGACATAGCGCGCGGGCATCGAGCGCAGGCCGGTCGCGCTGTTCGCCCCGGTCAGCACGAGGATGCCGCCGGGGAATTCCTTGGACAGCATCGAGTTGCCGGCATCGCGCGAGCGAGCGGGGCTGACGCGTTCCTTCAGGGCGGGGCTGTCCTCGATCAGCGGGTCGATCCGGCCCCGCGAGGTCCGCTTGGCCATCTCGACCGTCGGCAGGACGGCCAGCATGGGTCCCGGCGCGTGGTGGATCACGAAGCCGATCCAGTTGTTGCCAGCTTCCGTGGCTCCGACCTGCGCGGCCTTCATGAAGCTGATGCGCTGCGCCGGGTGGCTCGGGGACAGCGCATCCATGATCGCGCGCAGATAGGGCGTGCGGGCGGTGCGATACCGTCCCGGTTCTGCCGAGGCGCGCGACGAGAGCCAGCGATGCGCATCCGCCCATTCCGAAACGGTCAGGTCGGCATCGGGCCGCATGCCCCGCCGCCAGGCGCGCAGGACGTCCTCGGCGCCGTCAAAGCCGAGGTCGAGCCCCTCGGTCAGGTCGTGATCGTCTTCTCCTTCATGCAATGCTGACCCGGAGGTCGGCGAGGGCGTCGAGTTGCTCTCGGACATGGGTTTCCAGCACCCTCTGCAGGATCGCAGTCTCGATCGTCACGGGCACCCCCGAGGCCTTCTCCATCTCTGCGGACAATTGCGCGGCCATCAGCGCGGCCACGCGGGTGGGCCAAGTGACCCATGTATCGCGTTCCTGGCGCGCGAGGCGAAACACCAGCGTCTCGGCGCGTGCGCGGTCGACCAGCACGCCCTTCTTCTTCTGGATGGCGATCTGCTTGTCCTGCGCCATGTAGACGGTCAGCGCGGTGCGGGCCTTGATGTAGGACGAGGTGTCGCCCGGCCCGCTGATCATCCCGTCGCCAGCGCCGCGCGAGCGCATCTGCTGGTCCGGATCCGTCATCGCCCCGCGCCGCGCATCCGAGGCAGCAGCGTTGATTGAGCCATCGGCAAAGAGCACGAGCCGCCCGCTCTTGCGCGCCTTCTGCACCGCCCCGCGCGAGAGGCCGGAATGGGCGGCATAGGCGCGCTCGGATATGCCTTCCATGGTGCTGTAATGACCCTCAAGAGATTGGAATTAAACGGAAACGGTCCGCTTATTCAGTTGATTACACTCCCTGATCGAGCGAGTCTGATCCTACGCAAGCGGGTGCATCGCGTCCCGCCAGACAAGGATCGAAGCCATGCCCAGGCGCAAACCGAACCCTGAAGCCGCCCGCGACGCTCAGCTGCTGGAGATCGCCCGGCGCCAGTTCCGCATCGAGACGCTCGAGACCCGGAACTGGGACCGGCTGGATTTCCGCGATGTCGCCGTCTGGGCCATCCGCGCCGCGCTCGAGGAAGCCTTCGAGGCCGGGCGCCGCGCAGGCCCTGCAGAAACCCAACCTTGAAAGGATCCCACCATGACTGCCATCACCACCATCCGCATCGATCACGCCGCGCTGCGCGACGAGGGGATCACGGTCGAGGCCTCGGACGTCATCTCGCACATCAAGATCGAGCTGCCGACCACCCAGCTCGCCGCTGCCAGTGCCGCACTGGCGCGCCTGCAGCTGATCTGAGGATGTCCAAAACGAGCAACCTCGACCGCGGCCGGCACCGCAAGGTCTCGTGCGTCGCCTTCAGAGAAGGCGAATGCGCCGAATGACATCAAGCCGCGCCGCCCAACCCGCCGCAGGGCGGGCCTGGGGTCGTAGGGGACTAGCGATGCTCGCGGTCCAAAACAGGAGACGCTCAGATGCCCAAACTCACCGACACCCAGACCATCATCCTCAACCGCGCGGCCACCCGCCCCGGCAATCTGGCCATGCCGCTGCCCGACGGGCTGCATGGCGCTGCTGCGAAGATGACCGTGAGCAAGATGATTGACCGGGGGTGGCTCGAAGAGGTCGAGGCCGACATCCGCAAGGGCGAGCCGCTGTGGCGCGAGACCGGAGACGGATTTGGGACCACGCTGATCGCCACCGAAGCCGGGCTGGAAGCCATCGGGATCGAGCCGATGGTGGCCAGCGCGGTCACCTGCGCGCGCAGGGCGAGGGCGAAGCCGGGCGCGCAAACGGCCGCGACCGATGCGCCCGAAGCCCCGAAGCGCGTGGCCCTCCGCGCCGGCACCAAGCAGGCGCAGATCATCGCGCTCCTTCAGCGGCCCGAGGGGGCGTCCATTGCCGAAATTGTCGAGGCGACGTCGTGGCAGGCGCATACCGCGAGGGGCATGATCTCGGGTGCGCTGAAGAAGAAGCTGGGCTTGCCTGTTACCTCGGCGAAGGAAGAGGGTCGGGGATCGGTGTATCGGATCGGGTGACGACGCAAGAAGCCCTTCGGGGTCAAATCGGGACTTCAGGCGCCGGTTGGTCACCGACCTCCGAGTAGATCCAGACCATCCTGTCCAGGATCCACAGCTTTGACAGCATGGCGACGGCGAGGCCAGTCGTTGTCAGGAAAAGGTTCAACAGCGCCAGCCCGGTGAACAGCAACACAGTGCCCGCAGAGGTCGAGATCGTCAGGGCACGGATTATCGGGGCATGGTGCGCGAGTTCGCCATCCTTGCCGCGCGACAGCCAGATACGCTCGCCCAGGACACCTTTCGACATCCAGTTGTCGATCGACGGCGGGGACGGAAACAGGCGCGGATTCAACCAGGTCCACATCAGAACCGCGCTCACGGGAACCAGGGCCCACCAACCGATCCAGACCCGACTCCAGATGGCGACGGCAAGCAAGGGCAGGATCGACACGCGGGACCAGCCGCTCAAGGGGTTTGCGTGGCGAGCCCAGACCTCATCATCCATGGCCATGATTCGCTGGGCGGCCTTGCTCAGAGAGTTCATAGCTTCATATACTCCGCCCGATCAAGAAAGCGCCAAAGCAGGTCGGTGTCTTCCACTTCCCGCACTGGAGCCAAAGGCATTCCACGGCGATCGAACTGACACGTCGGAGGCAACGCCGACCACGTTACCGGACGCTCGCCTGTGCATCAACGTCTGCATGGTTCCGCTTCTTCGCCAGTCGAATGCGACAAATACGATGCATATCGCACGAGGCAAAACGCCTGAGGTTTGCATCGACGCCCTGTGCGTGGAGTCTATATCGAAGATTGACGATCTCGGGCTTGTGACCTATCTGCGAAGGAACCACAGAAGGAGATTTATGCACAGAGGCTTTGATTGACCCGCATTCAGCGGCATCGTCTGGCACTTGGCGTGCCGATCCTTTTTGCATGATTTCTGTGGAGTTCTCATGAAAAACCAGGTTGTTGAAATCCGGCCGTTTGACGCGGCAACGGACACCAGGAAACTATCGGGCATCTGGCTTGACGCGTCCTTGAAAGCGCATCCATTCATTGGTGAGCCGAGGCTTTTAGAGCAGCGCCGACTGATCGAGGAAGAGTACCTTCCGAAAGCTGAGACGTGGGTCGCCTGCCATATGGGCGAAGCTATCGGCTTCATAAGCCTGCTGGACACACATATTGGCGGAATTTTCATCGTTCCGAACCGGCAGGGAATAGGGGCGGGGCGCAAGTTGATAGCGCATGCCCTGAAACGGAAGGGTGAGCTTTCGCTGGAAGTTTACACTCAAAACAAACAGGCCGTCCGTTTCTATGCCTCCCTTGGTTTCAAGGAGGTGTCACGGCGCGATGTGGACGATTTCGGCTATCCGTTCGAGAATGCAGCGTTGCACTTCAAAGCCTGAGCAGCGAACCGGGCAGGAACGTTCATGCCCGGTCGTGCTCATTCTCGGCGCCTGTCCCGTGCGTTTCCGCAATGTCCGCAAAGCCGACCCATTCCATATTGTGCCTTGATCATCTCGAACAGTCGGCGCAGGGCATAGCTTCGGACGAGTGATGTTCCGGTGAAGACTGCGCCAAGGGCGAGGTTCAGGCTGAGGTTCGCGTGCAGGCCAAACCACGGAAACACCGCAATCTGTGTCGCGACGGCCAGTGCGTAGCCCACGATGACATTGGTGAAGGCCTCGACCAGCGACATGCATCGGGACTGGGTCATCCGCACCGCTTCGCTTTCAGGTTCGCGAAACTTTCACCGGTTTCCAACAGCACCGACTCCGTCCCCGTAAATGCCTGCCACCGCTCGATGGCGACGTCGACATAGGCGGGGTTCAGCTCGACGCCGAAGCAAACCCTGCCAGTGGTTTCGGCCGCTATCAGCGTGGTGCCGGATCCCATGAAGGGTTCATAGATCGCTTGCCCGGGGCTGGAATTGTTCAGGATCGGCCGCCGCATGCATTCCACCGGCTTCTGCGTGCCATGGACCGTGTCGGCGTCCTGAGCGCGGTTGGCGATCTGCCAGAGCGTGGTCTGTTTCCGATCCCCGGCCCAATGGCCCTTGCCCTTGGCGCGCACCGCATACCAGCAGGGTTCGTGCTGCCAGTGGTAATCGCCGCGGCTGAGGACCAGCCGGTCCTTCGCCCAGATGATCTGCGACCGGATGGCAAAACCCGCAGCCACGAGACTGTCGGCCACAGTGGCTGCATGCAGCGCCCCATGCCAGACATAAGCGACGTCGCCCGGAAACAGCGCCCAGGCCTCGCGCCAGTCGGCGCGGTCATCATTCAGCACCTTGCCGGTGCGTTTTGTCTTCGCAGCCCCAGCCTGGTTGCGCCAGCTTGGGTCGTACTCCACGCCATAGGGCGGGTCGGTCACCATCAGCAGTGGGCGTACATCGCCCAGCAGCCGCCCGACCACGTCGGCTGCGGTGCTATCGCCGCAGATCAACCGGTGCGCGCCCAGCTGCCAAAGGTCGCCCGGCACCGACACCGGCGTGACCGGCGGGTCCGGAACATCGTCCTCGCCCTCGACAGGGCCATCCTCGCCCAGCGACCCGGGATCCTGCAGAAGCGCATCCAGATCATCATCGCTGATCCCGAGCAGCGACAGGTCGAAGTCCTCGGCCAACAGCCCCGCGATCTCGTCGCGCAGCAGCGCCTCGTCCCATTCGCCGAGCTCGGTGAGCTTGTTGTCGGCGATGCGATAGGCCCGGCGCTCCGCTTCGTCCAGGTGCGCCAACCGAATGACCGGCACGTCCTTCAGTCCCAGCATGGTGGCCGCCAGCACCCGGCCATGGCCTGCGATCAGCTCGCCATCATCAGCGACCATGCAGGGCACGGTCCAGCCGAACTTGGCCATACTCGCGGCGATCTTCGCCACCTGGTCGTCGCCATGCATCTTGGCATTGCGGGCGTAGGGGCGCAGCCGGTCGATCGGCCAGGTTTCGATCTGGCTCGGCGCGAAGACGAGGTCCATGGGGTGTCTTTCGGAGATGGAGCAGGACGGACCGACGCGTCCGCGCGGCCAGGATGGCTGGCAGCTGAACAGGATTCACGATGTCGGGAAAACGAAAGCCCCCGCGCGGGGTTTCCCGCGGGCGCAATTCTTCGATGATCAAGTGGTACGTCAAGGGGGCTAGAAATGTCAATCCATTTTTATGCGTGGAATCAACATGTTCTGCAGATATGGTCCGACGGCGGCTTCCCGAGTTGGCTTCCGTGGCCAGTGGCGGTCGCTGGGTGGATTCCCTGGATTCCAGGCGGAATCCACCTCGGCCAAGGCGATGATCTCGTAAGGTTCTGATATTGAGTCGGAATTTCCGACAAGGCCGCAAGGGTGGATTCCAGGTGGCTTCCCCGGTGAAAAGGCCAGATGCTAGAAGACTTGCGCGCTCAGCCCCCCCGTATACGGATCGCGCCCGGGAGGAACCATGGGAGGGGGATGACGCATCCGGTCCGAAACGGCCATTCATCGCCGAAGTGAAAGCGCTCAACCGCGATCCATCGAAGGGGGCAGGATGCCTCCGCCCGCTGCAGGTGGACATCGCGCTAACGAAACACAGCGAAGTTCAAGAGATGTAGTAGTCCTGTTTGCGCGATCATGGCAATTACGCTCAGTTCGCGGTTGGGGAGATTGCTAAGCTTTCACTAGGGAATAGCGTATCTCCCTTTTCCGGAACGCGTCAGAGCCGCCTTCAAGGATACGGCATACCCGCTGCTTGATGCCGTGGCCCTCGGGAGTATTGTTCTCCAGCGAGCCCGCGCTGTAGCTGATGTGAGGCATGCCGTTCTCGCGCCGTTCCGCAGTGGCGACAATGACCTGCTCTGAATCCGCGTTCACGACGAGGTTCGGATTGTGCGTAATAAGGATGATCTGACGCCGCTTCTTTGCTGACCTAAAGTACGAGGTGAGCAGGGCGTAGATCGACTCGTTGTCGAGGTTCTCGTCCGGCTGATCGACAATCAACGGACGCGTGTCCTTCACATCCATGCCGAGATACAGGATCAGAAGGACAATGCCCTTGGTGCCGGGTGATAGCTTTTCCAAGTCGGTGCCGTTGTATTTGATGCCATAGCTGAGTCGTACGTGCTCGACCTCGTAGAGCCAGTCGAAAATGTCCTGAACGGTGACGCCTGCCCGCATATACTTTGCAGGCGGCAGTTTTCGGAACTCCGCGAGAAACTCCTCCATTGCCGGCGCGATCTGATCGGAGTCGCCTGACGTCCAGGCGGGGGCAAGGATGCGGCTTGTCGCTTCCTCGATCCCTTCCAGAGTGCCGTAGGGGATGGCCTTTCTCTGGTCAAACAGGACGCTACCTCGCTCGACCCACTGCTTTATATCGGCTACCCACCGTATCGAGAACTCAAGGTCCTGTTCCTGCTCCGTCGCTGCGTCACCTGTAAGTCGCGCGGAAACGGGTGCATAAAGCGTTGCCAACGTCTCTTGCTCAAGCTTGAGATTGTCAAAGTAGCCGACATACGCAGCAACACGCTCGTCGCGAATTACCTTCCGGCGCTCCTTCTGAGGTCCTTCGATCTGGGCGATCTCGCTATTGATGCGCTCCAGTTCTGTATCGATAGCGGCCAAACGGGCCTGAATCGTCCTGATCCTCTCCTGACGCGCCTTGTCAGCGGTTTCCTGCTTTTCCAGGGCGGCTATCTGCTGCTGCAACCACCGGATCGTGTTTCCGGCGGGGTTGTCTGTAGCGCCAAGACGCTGTGAAATCGCGGTATTCAGTTCCGTCTCGCGGCGAGCCAAGGGCGGTGCTGTATCGGCAGGAAAAGCAGGATGGAAAGGCCCACGCTCATCTTCGGGAATAGCTGCCTCGGCGAGAAGCGTGTCGATCTCTGTGGCGAACCTCCCCATCTGCGCTCTAAACGCGGTGACCTTGGTCCTGATGTCATTGATCTTCTGAAGCTTTTGCTTATCCGCTCCAGCCGCTTGCTGGGCGGCAGCCAATGCCAGCCGGCTTGGCCTGCAAATCTGCCTGGTGCTTTGCCTCCTCGTCAGTGGCAGGCTTGGGAAGCTGTTTGGCAAGTCCGTCCTTCTCTTCAGTCAGGGACCTAATGCGCGCATTCTTCTCGCCAAGCTTGGCAGCGTTGTCGCGCAGGGCGCACTCTTCGGCAGTCAGGCGCTGGATTTCTTCGCGCAGTCGGTCGCCTTCTGCGCGTATGCCCTCAGTGCTGAGGGCGCGAAGTTCGTCAAAGCTGGATGCGTTGAGCGTGTCCGAAGGATCGAGGTAGGAAAAGACGACAGCCTCGATCTCGCGAACCAGTTCGTCGCCAATATGATCATCGGAACAGAGGCGCTCCACGAACTTCTGCGAGAGGTAGCGGACGTGCCCGTCATCCGGCGGGTCATCACCGATACCCACGGCGCTTCGTTCACCGTCGCCCCACAGGAGTTCAACTTTCATGCCCTGGAGGTGCGCGCCCGCGCGCCGCATGAAACTCCCTGATTCATTCGACGCCCAGCTACCGGCAGCGCAGGCGGTCAGTTCGGCCAGGGCTGACTTACCCGAGCCCTTCTGTCCGATGATGGATACAAGTGCCGCATTCAGCGGGATTTCGATGTCATCGAACCACCCGTCGGAATTGGAAAGCGTGATCGCGCGGATAACGCGGGCTTCATCATACAACACCGGCGGGGTCGGGCCGATGTAGACCCTGTCCTCGGGCTCGTAGATTAGCTGCCGAAGTCCCTCAAAGGTGGTGTCCGCTTTAATCCAGCAAAACCGGTCCTCATCGGGGCGAAACAAATGAGCGATGTCGTGCGCGTCGGACCCGTGAATGCAAGGCTTGAAGCCTCCTAGACGCTTTATTGCCTCCAGGTCATCAGGACTGCGCTTCCCTAGCCAGAAGTCGCGCTCGCCGGGCCTGCCCGAGAAGAGCATCCGGCTAAAGCGCGCTATCTCTTCGCGATGTCCGGCCCATCCGCCGTCGTTCAGGAAACCCGACAGTCCATCGGTGCCCGCGGAGACGGCCACTATGGCGTTCTGCTGCAACCAGTGTTCTCTTTGGAACCAGTCACGCAGTGCGCTGAAATCCGGTTTGAACTGTGTCGCGCCAACACGCATCGCCGCGCGGTCGTTTCCGGCGGTGTCATCAAAGGCACGACCAAAGGCGCGAAGCTGGTCCGGCAGGCAAGAATAGTTCCGGTTATTGTAGGTCCAGGTCAACCGACCCAAGGCGTTGTTGATCTCCGCTTCATGGTTGGGATCATCGGGGCTGACAAGCAGGTGGATGTTCACAGCCCTCGCCCGGTCGTTTGGCGGAGAGATTCTGAACTCGATATTGGGTATCAGGAGGTCGATCTCCGGGATGCGACCGGCCTCTTGGTACGCCTTGAGCCTGCTGTAGTTGGCAATCGAGAAGTAGTCAGTAATACCGATTACCCGGACGTCGGTCTGCGCTTCTATGGCAGCCAGATACTCATCCCAGTCGCCGAACTGGTCGTTCAGCGCCGTGTCCGGCGTGTGAATGTGGAGGTCCCAACGCCGCCACTGCGAGCCACTTTCCAACATGCGCAACCTCCAATCGATACCTCATTCTAAACGATCTACTTTAGCGCCAACAAGCGGACCGAAGCACGCTAAAGCCTGTAGATTGGTGTCTTCATCAGCCCGAACAAAGTCTGAACTCACGCTTTTCGCAAGCGCCAGCAGCGAACTTCCGAAATCCGCCCATTGGGTTCGCGACTTTCATCAGCGCGCCACCTCCGAAAGGATCGCCTCTGCCTGCGCGAGAACACCCTGAACTGCCGCGTCCTCGAGATCCGGTGGATAGCCGTACTTTCGCAGGATGCGCTTGACCAGAACCCTCAGGCGGGCGCGGGCACTGTCCCTATGCGCCCAGTCGACGCTGACATTGGCCTGGAGCCCCTTGAGCAGTTCGTGGGCAATGACCTTGAGTTGGTCGTTACCCAGAACCTCGACGGCGCTCTCGTTTTCGGCGAGAGCGTCATAGAAGGCGACTTCCTCGGGCGACAGGCCGGTTTCCTCACCCCGGTTCCGCGCCTCGCGGACGTCCTTCGCCAGCGCGATCAGTTCCTGTAACACCTCGACCGTACTGATCGCGTTGGTGTGATAACGGGCGATGGCCTCCTCAAGGCGCTCCGAGAACTTCCGTGTCTCGACGACGTTCGACCGGCTGCGTGACCTGATCTCGTCGTTCAGGAGCTTGCGCAGAGCCTCGAGGGCGAGGTTCTTTTTCTCCATCTGACCGACCTCGGCCAGGAACTCGTCGGAGAGGATCGAGATATCCGGCGAAGACAGACCCGCGGCCGAGAGAATGTCGACGATCTCGGTCGACGCGACGGCGTTGTTGACGATCTGCCGGATCGCCAGATCGCGCTCGGCGGCCGACCTGCCGCTGGTGTCGGAGGCCTTGACCATTGCGGCACGGACCGTCTGGAAGAACCCCACCTCGTCGCGCACCTCGCGGGCGGCGTCGCTGGCCGCGCTGAGCGCGAAGGCCTTCGACAAGGCGAGAACCGCATCCTGAAACCGCCGATGGGCGGCCTTCTTCGCCTCCTTGTCGGTTTCCCGCTGGGCGGCCTCGTTCTGCCTCGCGAGGATCCAGTCCAGCGCCGCCGCGAGGGTGACCAGACGTTCATGCGGTGTGCCAGTGATGCCAAGGTCATAGTCGAACCCGTGGAACATGGCGCGCACAACGTCTAGCCGCTCCAGCAGCGCCGCAACCGCCTCGGCCTCGTCGATCCCGGCCTGGCGCTGATCTTCCGCCGAATACTGGCCCAGCGCGGATTTCAGGTTCTGGACGATGCCGATGTAATCGACGATCAACCCGGCCGGTTTGTCGCGGAACACCCGGTTCACCCGTGCAATAGCCTGCATCAGTCCGTGGCCGCGCATCGGCTTGTCCACATACATCGTGTGCATCGAAGGCGCGTCGAACCCGGTCAGCCACATGTCGCGCACGATCACCAGTTTGAGTGGGTCCTTGGGGTCCTTGGCGCGCTTGGCCAGCAGGTCGCGCCGGGCCTTCCCGCCGATATGGGGCTGCCAGGTTTCCGGGTCCGAGGCGGAGCCGGTCATCACGATCTTCACCAGCCCAGCGTTGTCGTCGTCGGAATGCCACGCCGGCCGAAGGGCGACGATCTGATTGTACAGCTCCACGCAGATGCGGCGGCTCATGCAGACGACCATCGCCTTGCCGTCCATCGCCTGCACCCGCGCCTCGAAATGGGCGACCAGGTCCTCGGCCACCATCCGTAGGCGCTTCTCGGCTCCGACCAGCGCCTCGACCGTGGACCATTTGCGCTTCAGGCGCTCCTGTTCGCTGGCCGCCTCGTCTTCGGTCAGCGCCTCGATCTCGGCGTCGACGCGGGGTTTCTCGTCCTCGGGAAGTTCGATCCGGGCGAGCCGGCTCTCGTAGTAGATCGGCACGGTCGCCCCGTCCTCGACGGCGCGGCTGATGTCGTAGATGTCGATGTAGTGGCCGAAGACGGCGGGCGTATTCACATCGTCCTTCTCGATCGGCGTGCCGGTGAAGCCGATAAAGGATGCATTTGGCAGCGCATCGCGCAAGTGCTTGGCGAATCCATAGGCGATGTCGCCAGTCTTCTCGATCCGCGCCTTGAACCCGTATTGGCTGCGATGCGCCTCGTCCGCGATCACCACAACATTCCGCCGATCGGTCAGCATCGGATAGGCCTCGCCCTTCTCAGGCGCGAACTTCTGGATCGTCGTGAACACCACCCCGCCCGAGGCGCGGGCCAGCGCGCGCTGCAGATCCTCGCGGCTGTCGGCCTGCACCGGGGTTTGACGGATCAGGTCGCGGCACATGGCGAAGGTGCCGAACAGCTGGTCGTCCAGGTCGTTGCGGTCGGTGATCACCACGATGGTGGGGTTCTCCATCGCCGGTTCACGCACCAGTTGCCCGGCATAGAAGGCCATGAGCAGGCTCTTGCCCGAGCCCTGCGTGTGCCAGATCACCCCGACCTTGCGGTCGCCGTCGCCACGGCTGGCGGTCACGGTGCTGTCGACGGCGCGGCGCACGGCGTGGAACTGGTGATAGCCCGCGATGATCTTGGCGATCCCGCCCGGGGTTTCGCCGAAGACCGTGAAGTCGCGCATCAGGGCCAGGAGCCGCCCGCGCTCAAACACGCCCTCGATCAGCACCGACATCTCCGGCGAGCCCTTGGGGGCTACGTCTGCGCCATCGGTCGTGCGCCAGGGCATGAAGCGTTCCAGATCGGCGGTCAGCGAGCCGATGCGGGCCTGCATCCCGTCCGTTGTCACCAGCACGGCGTTGGCGCGAAACAGCGAGGGGATCTGCGCCCTGTAGGTCTGCAACTGGTTGAAGGCAGCACCCAGCGTTGCCGTCTCAGCCCCCGGCTTCTTCACCTCGATCACACCCACGGGCAGGCCGTTCAGGAACACCACCACATCCGGGCGGCGCTTGTGGCCGTTCTCGGTCACGGTGAACTGGGCGATGGCCAGCCAGTCGTTCAGCCGGTCCTCGGGGTCCAGCAGGCGCACGGCATCGCCGCGGATCGTGCCATCCTCAGCGCGGAACTCGACCGGCACACCCTCGGTAAGGGCGCGGTGCAGGCGGCGGTTTTCCTCGATCAGCGAGGGGCGGTCGGCCGCCACCACCCGGCGGATCGCATCCTCGCGCGCATCGTCAGGTATGTGGGGGTTCAGCCGGGCGACGGCCTCGCGCAGGCGGCGGGGCAGGATCGTGTCGGAATAGGCGTCGCGCTCGGGCGCGCTGCCGTCGGGGCCGGAGACCGCGTCGTTCAGGCAAGTATAGCCCAGGTCATGCAACTGCTGCAGCAGGATGGCTTCGACCTCGGCTTCCGACAATGTGCTCATGCCCACCTCTTTCTGATCACCACCGAGGCGGCTTGTGAAACCGACCCTGTCCATCCGTCATCACTGCGGGAAATTGTGCGTTTGCCAAGGCGCCGGGCCGGATAGGCTTGATGAAATGCGCCAGCGGTTGCAGGGCTCTGCTGACCCTGGCCTGAGGATTGAGTATGCCGATGGTCTTGCCAAACCTGCGTCGGACGACCGAGATCGGCTCTTTCAAGTCGCTGTCGTTGCTGATGATCACGGCCACATCGAAAGCGTCATCGAAGGCATCGACCAGCAGATGCGTAGCGATGTTGACGTCGGACCCTTTCTCCTCGGTCTTCATCACGCGGCGTGGGGTGAACCGTCCGCCCTGCCAGTCCGCGGCATCGGGCATCGTCACCTCGTGCGTCAGGAAATGGCCGAGGTGGATACTAACCTGCGGCAGCGTGCGGAGGGCGCGGAAATAGGTCTGCTGGCGGGTGGGCTGATCGGGGTCATGCGGGGTGCCGCTGACCTGAGCGGTGAAATATCGTATCGCCCGGATGTCGTTCCGCGGCATAAGAGCGGTGCAAAGTGCGTGCAGGTTCAACCACTTGTGCGGTGTCCGCTTGAGGCAACCGTAGTAGAGGTTGTAGCCGTCGACGTAGACATGGGTTCTCATGCGAACCCCCGAAAAAGCAGCAGCGGCCACAGGGGCCGCCGCGCGCCCCGGCACCGAAGCACCGAGGGAGATATGAACATATAAGTGGACAATCCGTCCTCCACGTCAAGAGTCCGATTTCGAAAAACGCAACACATCGCTGTGTGAGTCTCTTTGGTCACAGCGCCATCTCCGCCAGTTGGTTGGCCTCGGCCACGCGCAACTCGCCCGACATCAGGCGCGGCAGGAGGAGTTCGCGGGTCTGGGCGAGTGTGCGGGATTCAAGTTCATTTCGGACGATCCTGTCGATCAGGGGTGCGACGACCTCGCCAAGCCTAGTGATGGTATTGTCCGGGGGGCATATCGTCATGGCGGCTTTCAGGTGACCCCGCTGGATGTGGCCCATCGTGGTTGCCTTCGAGGCCGCGATGATCTGGAACTCTTCGAGGTGATGCTGCACCCACTCGCTGAAGAACCACGCCGGGTAGCCATCTGAGGTGACCTTGAAAAGGTGCTGGTTCAGCGCGCCCTCGCCACCGGTCCAGAACTTCGCGAGCAAGCTGCCTGACCATGAAAACAGGAAGTCGCCATCATTGATCACATACTGCAACGGAACCGAGATATGCGCAGAAGTTGGTGACGCCTGATCAGGCGGCAGCTTGACGTTGGCGGAGCCCGTC
>OFET01000383.1_pt1 | contig 32784 bp, 29 predicted proteins | sample 1521211 | NCBI WGS metagenome assembly OFET01 (sample SAMN03766358, study PRJEB24113) | microbial mat metagenome | isolation source: enrichment culture HLUCC-A from microbial mat sample contains cyanobacterium...
TCCACGTGGCGGTCGCACCAGTCGTTCGCCGCCTGGCTCATGCCGCAGACGATGGGACCGGCGAGAATGACCCCGAGGATCAGCACCAGCCAGTTGCCGCCCGGCGCGACACCTGCGGACACCGCGCCGCAGACATAGGCCCACATGGGCGGGAACCACGTGATGGGCTTGAGCAGGGTGAGCACTGCACGCGGTTCGGGCATGCTCCCGCTGCGGGCGGGGGTGAGGTCGGTCGTTACACTCATGACTGTCAGGATAAGTTGACACAACCCGACTCGGCAAGTGTAAAATCAAGTTGACGCACACGAAAACGACCGGCGCATTTGCCGGCGCTTCAGGGGTGTTCGGGGGAGCGTCAGTCGGCCGGGTCGTTCTTGCTCAGAAGACCGTATTTCCGCAGCTTCACGTAAAGCGACTGGCGCGACAGGCCAAGCATCTCGGCGGCCGCGACGCGGTTGTTGTTGGTCAGTTCGACCGCCGTCTCGATACACATCTTCTCGACCACATCCGTGGTGGCCGAAACGATATCCTTCAGCGGTGCGGACCCGACAAGGTCCATCACGTTGCGCATCGCATCATCGGACATCGGCGCGGCACCGGGCTGGTTCGATCCCTGCGGCGCGGTGTCCCGCATCACCTCGAGCCGCGAGGTGTCGCGCAGGACGACTGCGAAACCGGTGCCCGGCATGTGGGTCACCGAAAGCTCCACCGCCAGTTGCGAGCCGAACGCGCCCTCGAGCCGCGTGGAGTAGAGCCGCATCTTTCCCGACCGAGTCGCGTTGTCGATCATGACCTTCAGATCGACGCTGCCGCGCGACAGGAACTCGCCCAGCGACTTGCCCTTCACATCGCTCAGCTGGCCGGCATCGGTCAGGCTGAGAAAGGCGTCGTTCGCGGAGCGGATCACGCCGTGGACATCGGTGAAGACCATTGCGTCGGGCCCCTCGCGATAAACATGCGAAAGGGTCCGGGTCAGATCGGCGGCCACGGTTTCCGCGGTTTCCGACGTATCGATCCGGCACAGAAGCACCTTGTCGCCCGCGGCACGGAACACGATGGGTTCCAGCGCGACCTCGTTGCCGGACCGGCGCGCCTGCGCGGTCACCTGGCCCAGAGTCTCGTCGCCGGCGGCAAGAACCAGACCTTCGATGAATTCGCCGCGGCGCCGCCCGTCGAATTCCTGGGCGAAAGGGCTGCCCGTCAGAACGTCGGGATCGTCGCCAAGCAACCGCCCCGCGGCGGTGTTGAGGTCGAGGATCCGCCCGCTGGCCACTTCAACCAGCACGAAGGCGTCCCTGGTCGCCTCCATCACCACACGATAGCGCGTCTCGTAATCCCGGTGGGTCTCGTAATCCTTTTCGAGCGCCAGCTGCGCCTTGACGAGGCGATGCTGCAACTCGGCGATCGGCCGCAGGTCGCGTCCGAGCATAAGGATGATGTCGGGATTGCCCGTCTTGTGGATCGTGTAGCGGATCGGGAATTCCCAATTCGCGTTGTCATAATGGTTGACCTCGATCGCGTCGGCCTTGGTCTTGCGGCCTTCGCGATAGGCCTCCAGCTGCGTTTCGAGCTTTGTCAGGCTGTCATCGGCCATGAATTCGCGGATGTCGCGATTCTTCCAGTGGTCGAGCTGCCCCAGCGTCGGGTTCAGCGGATTCGTGATGACCGATTTGACGGTCCCCCGGGTGTCGAGCACGATGGCGATATCTGCCGCCGTGGTCACGATCTCGCTGAACTGGTCCGGCCCGATCTGCGGCGCCGAAGGCTGATCCCAGAAGTCTGATCCTCGCGTGTTCATACAGCATTCCCTGGCGGTCCGACCCGCGCTTGCAGAGACTCTCCGGGCGCCCCCGGCGCCCCGTCCTCGTTCCGTTTCATCAACCCGCAAGCCCTCAGAGCCGAAGGGACATCACGCACCACGTGGTCCACGCCGGTCATCGTCTTCAGGTTCCCCCCTCCTTCGACCAAGCTTCCGCCAAGGACGACTGGTGTCACCCGCGTGACGGAAGCCTTGATGGTCTCCACCAATTCCCTTGTGGTTGCAAGGGTCCTGCGCCCTGCTGCGGTGATCCCGATCATGTGATAGCGACTTTTCCGCACCTTTTCCGCGACCTGGCGGGGGGGCATGTCCATCGCGATGTCGACCGTGCAGCCAAGACGGCGCATCTGGTCGGCCACCACGAAGGTGCCGAGCGTGTGGTCCTCGACCCGCGGAATGATCAGCAGAACCTTGGCCTGTGCGGGCACCAGCCGTTCGCTGGCGGGCCGGGCCTCGATCTCGCGCCGGGGAGACGGGCCGTCGCGCAGCCCGCGCCCGAGGGCGCGCACGGTTTCCTGCAGCCGCGCGGTGACGATCGTGACATCCGCGAAACTGATGTCGTCTGCCATCCACCGCCGCCCGGCATGCTGCGCGATCTGCGGCAGGACCGTGTCGATGATATCCTCGGCCGGCACCCCGCCCTGTCGCATGCGTGCAAGAATGGCATGCCGGGTTTCGTCACGGTCGGACAGGAACGCGTCCCCCAGCAGTTCGAGCTGCTGCTCCATCGAGGGCTGTTTCGCACCCTTCTCGGACAACACGACCGAGATGGCCCTGATGGCAAGGCGCCCAACCTCGGCGTCGGGCAAACCGGATATGCCGGCGGCGTGGATTTTCGATTGTGCCGTCATGTTGGGTTCACCACGATCATCGCACGTCAAAAAGGTGGGTTTTCCGTCTCGTACGTAATCGCGTGCAATGCGTTTCCGTTTCATTCTCTGCCATTCACCCCAAGCTGTCAAAGAAAATGGACACCTGTGCGGTTTTGGAGCGGGGGCCCGTTCGTCGCACTCCCGGATATGGCGACAAACCTCCAAATTTCAAGGGAAATGCGAAAAGTCTATGCGTTCGCCCGCCGCCAGGAACGATCCGCGAAGAGTGTAAGTTTTGATTGACACTATCCCCGTTTGCCCGCAGATTCCGGAGACAGACCAAGGGAATCGACACATCCATGGCGAGCGACACACTGGCACAGGTGCCGTCCAGGCAGCTTTACACACCCGAGGAGCGCGCGCGACGCGATGCAACGGTCTGGACCACCGTCCAGGGTGTTCTGGCGCCGCTTCAGTTCCTTGTCTTCCTGGCGTCCCTGGCGCTCGTCATCCGGTTCATGGTGACTGGCGCCGGCTATGACGCCGCGACGATCTCCATCATTTTCAAGACCTTCATCCTGCTGACGATCATGGTGACCGGCGCGATCTGGGAGAAGGTCGTGTTCGGCCAGTACCTCTTCGCGCCCGCCTTCTTCTGGGAGGACGTGTTCAGCTTCGCGGTCATCGCCCTGCACCTGACCTACGTTTGGTCGCTGCTGGCCGGCTGGCCCCACGATCAGCAGATGTGGATCGCGCTCGCGGCCTACGCCGCCTACGTCGTCAACGCCGGGCAGTTCCTGTGGAAGCTCCGTATGGCCCGCCTCGAGGCGGAGGGCACGTCATGAACAGTCCGGCGAACATCAAGGGCACAAGCTGCCGGGACGCCCCCGTCCTGAAGGAGCGCGGACAGCGCGAGGTGTTCTGCGGCCTCACCGGGATCATCTGGCTTCACCGCAAGATGCAGGACGCCTTCTTCCTCGTGGTGGGCTCGCGCACCTGCGCGCATCTCCTGCAATCGGCCGCCGGAGTGATGATCTTCGCCGAGCCGCGCTTCGGCACGGCGATCCTCGAGGAAGGCGACCTCGCCGGCATGGCCGACGCCCATGAGGAACTCGACCGCGAGGTCGAAAAGCTCCTCAGCCGCCGCCCCGACATCAAGCAGCTGTTTCTCGTCGGCTCCTGCCCGTCGGAGGTCATCAAGCTCGACCTCGCGCGCGCAGCCGAGCGCCTGACGCAGGTGCACGCGCCCCATGTGCGGGTGCTGAACTATTCCGGCTCGGGGATCGAAACGACCTTCACGCAAGGGGAGGACGCATGCCTCGCCTCCATGGTCCCGGTCTTGCGCGCCACAGAGGACCGCGAGCTTCTGCTGGTCGGCGCGCTGCCCGACGTGGTCGAGGATCAGGCGGTCTCGCTTCTGACGAAGATGGGCATCGGTCCGATCCGCGTCCTGCCCGCCGCCCGCAGCGCCGAGGCGCCCGGCGTGGGCAAGAACACCGTCTTCGCCTGCCTCCAGCCCTTCCTCGGCGATACTGCCGCGGCGCTGGAACGGCGCGGCGCGCGCATGATCCAGGCGCCCTTTCCCTTCGGCGAGGAAGGCACCACGCTCTGGCTCAAGGCCATCGCCGATGAGTTCGGCGTCGACGACGCGACCTTCGACGCGGTCACGGCCGCGCCCCGCGCCCGCGCCCGGACAGCCATCGCCAACGCGTCGGAGCATCTGCGCGGCAAGACCATCTTCTTCATGCCGGACAGCCAGCTCGAAATCCCGCTCGCGCGCTTCCTCGTCCGTGAATGCGGGATGGAAGCGGTCGAGATCGGCCAGCCCTACATCCACAAGGGCCTCGTGGGTCCCGATCTCGACCTGATCCCCACCGGTCCGACGATCTCGGAAGGGCAGGATGTCGACCTGCAACTCGACCGCGTCCGCGCCGCGCGGCCCGACCTGACGGTCTGCGGTCTCGGCCTCGCCAATCCGCTCGAGGCGGAAGGGCTGACGACGAAATGGGCGATCGAACTGGTCTTCACGCCGGTCCATTTCTACGAACAGGCCGGCGATCTCGCAGGCCTCTTCAGCCGCCCGCTGCGCCGCCGCGCCCTTCTCAAGCTGGAGGCCGCCGAATGACCCGCTCCTTCATCTTTCCAAAAATCCGCCGGGGTCCGGGGCAGCGCCCCGGGGGTCTGACATGAAGCTCACCGTCTGGACATATGAAGGCCCGCCCCATGTCGGCGCCATGCGTGTCGCCACCGCGATGACGGACCTGCATTACGTTCTTCACGCGCCGCAGGGCGACACCTATGCCGACCTGCTCTTCACCATGATCGAGCGGCGCGACCATCGCCCGCCGGTCACCTACACGACCTTCGAAGGACGCGATCTGGGCGAGGACACCGCCGGCATCTTCAAGAAGACCTGCCAGGACGCCTATGACCGGTTCAAGCCGCAGGCGCTCATCGTCGGCGCCTCCTGCACGGCCGAACTGATCCAGGACGACCCCGGCGGCCTTGCCGAGACCATGGGCATTCCCGTCCCGGTCGTGGCTCTGGAACTTCCGTCCTACCAGCGGAAGGAAAACTTCGGCACCGACGAGACGTTCTATCAACTCGTCCGGGCACTGGCGCGACCGATGGACAAGACGCCCGAGATCACCGCCAACCTCATCGGCCCCCTCGCGCTGGGCTTCCGCCACCGCGACGACATCGAGGAGGTGAAGGGCCTGCTCTACGAGATGGGGATCGGCATCAATGTCGTAGCCCCGTTCGGCGCGACGCCCGAGGATCTGACCCGGCTGGGACAGGCGCATGTCAACGTCGTGATGTATCCCGAACATGCCGAAACCGCCGCCCGCCACATGGAGCGGACGCTGGGCATCCCCTACACGAAGACGGTTCCGATCGGCGTCGGCGCGACCCATGATTTCGTGGCCGAAGTGGCTCGACTCTGCGGTGTAGAGCCGAAAAAGGACCTTTCCCGCCTGCGCCAGCCCTGGTGGTCGAAGTCGGTCGACTCGACCTACCTGACCGGCAAGCGCGTGTTCCTCTTCGGTGACGCCACCCATGTGAAGACCGCCGCCCGCATCGCGCGCGACGAGATGGGTTTCGAGGTGGTGGGCCTTGGCTGCTACAACCGCGAATTCGCCCGCTCCATCCGCGAGCTGGGCCGCGAGTTCGGCGTCGAGCCGCTGATCACCGACGATTACCTCGAGGTCGAGAAGGCCATCGAGGAGGCCTCGCCCGAGATGATCCTCGGCACGCAGATGGAGCGCCATATCGGCAAGCGCCTCGGCATCCCCTGCGCGGTGATCTCGGCGCCGGTCCATGTGCAGGACTTCCCCGCGCGCTACTCGCCCCAGATGGGCTGGGAAGGCGCGAACGTCATCTTCGACACCTGGATCCATCCGCTGGTCATGGGGCTGGAAGAGCATCTGCTGGCCATGTTCCGGGAGGATTTCGAGTTCCACGACGAGGCGGGGCCAAGCCATCACGGCGGGCATGCGCCCAAGCCGGTCAGCGCGGAACCGGCAGGCGCCGCGCCCGTGGCGGAGGTCGCCCCAGAAGAGCGTATTTCCGGAAAGATGAAGGAGCCGGATGGCGCCGAAGCGGCCGGGACCGGTTCCGACGTCATGGTCTGGCTCGCCGATGCCGAGCGCGAGTTGAAGAAGATCCCGTTCTTCGTGCGCGGCAAGGCCAAGCGGAACACCGAGAAATACGCCGCCGAGCGCGGTGTCAGCGAGATCAGCGTGGACACCCTCTACGAAGCGAAGGCCCATTTTGCGCGGTGATGGAGATCATATCCCCGGCTACCGCGTGGTAATCGTCACGCTGGACAGCCACGCGGCGGGACCCGCGGCGCGGGTGTCCGAGCGGCTGGCCGCGGAATTCCCGGGTCTGAACGTGTCCGTTCATGCCTCTGCCGAATGGGCCGAGAACCCGGAGGCGCTCGAAGAGGCGCGGCTGGCGGTGCGCCATGGCGACATCATCGTGGCGAACCTCCTGTTCATCGAAGAGCATATCACCGCGATCCTGCCCGAGTTGCAGGCGCGGCGCGACCAGTGCGACGCCATGATCGGCGTGATCTCGGCCCGCGAAGTCGTGCAGCTGACCCGGATGGGCGAGCTCGACATGATGAAGCCCGCCACGGGGCCCATGAGGCTTTTGAAGAAGCTGCGCGGCTCCAAGGGGCCCTCGGCCAATTCCGGCGAAAAGCAGATGAAGCTGCTGCGCCGTCTGCCCAAGATCCTCAAGTTCATCCCCGGCAAGGCGCAGGACCTGCGCGCCTGGTTCCTGACGATGCAGTACTGGCTGGGCGGGTCGGACGACAACGTGGAGCAGATGGTGCGCTTTCTCGTGGGCACCTATGCGAGCGACCGCGCCTTCAAGGGCGCCAAGGCCGAGGCGCCGATCGACTATCCGGAGGTGGGTCTTTATCACCCCGATCTGCCGGGGCACCGGATCACGACTGATGTCGAGGATCTTCCGAACCCCGAAAACCCGGTGGCGACCGTCGGGCTGCTGATGATGCGCAGCTACGTGCTGGCCTCCGACACGGCCCATTACGATGGCGTCATCCGCAAGATGCAGGATGCGGGCCTTGCCGTCATTCCGGCCTTTGCGGGCGGTCTGGACGGGCGCCCGGCGATGTCCGCCTATTTCGAGGGCGGGCGCATCGACGCGCTGGTCTCTCTCACCGGGTTCAGCCTGATCGGCGGGCCGGCCTACAATGACAGCGCCGCGGCCGTGGAGGTCCTGAAGGGCCTCGACGTTCCCTATATCGCAGCCCATCCGATCGAGTTCCAGACGCTGGGGCAATGGGCCTCGTCCGAAGGGGGCCTCGGACCGGTCGAGACGACGATGCTGGTGGCCCTGCCTGAGATCGACGGTGCGACGAACCCGACTGTGTTCGGTGGCCGTCACGGGCCCGAGGGTTGCCAGGGATGCTCCTACAACTGCCCGCGGTCTTCCGACACCAAGGCGATGGCGCCCTGCCTGGAGCGGATCGACAGCCTTGTGGAAAAGACCCGGCGCCTGGCCCTGCTGCGCCGCAAGAAGAACGCCGAGAAGAAGGTGGGCATCGTGCTCTTCGGGTTCCCGCCCAATGCGGGCGCCGTGGGCACGGCGGCCTATCTCAGCGTGTTCGAGAGCCTCTACAACACGCTCACCCGGATGAAGGCCGAAGGCTACGAGGTCGATCTGCCCGCCTCGGTCGATGACCTGCGCCACGCGGTCCTGCACGGCAACGCCAAGCAATACGGGCAGGAGGCGAATGTCGCCGCCCATGTCGATGCCGACACCATCGTTCGCAACACCCCGCCGCTGAAGGCGATCGAAAGCGTCTGGGGCCCGGCACCCGGCAAGATCCAGTCCGACGGGCGCGGCGTCTTTGTCCTTGGCCAGCATTTCGGCAATGTCTTCGTGGGTGTGCAGCCGACCTTCGGCTACGAAGGCGACCCCATGCGGCTTCTGTTCGAGAAGGGTTTCGCGCCGACGCATGCCTTCACGCAATTCTATCTCTGGCTCAGGAATACCTTTCAGGCCGATGTCCTGCTGCATTTCGGGATGCACGGCGCGCTGGAATTCATGCCCGGCAAGCAGGCGGGCCTTGGTGCGCGTGACTGGCCCGACCGGCTGATCGGCGAATTGCCGAACGTCTATCTCTATGCCGCCAACAACCCGTCCGAGGCGACTCTGGCCAAGCGGCGGTCGAACGCGGTGACGATCACGCATCTGACCCCGCCGCTGGCGGCTGCGGGTCTCTACAAGGGTTTGCTCGAGCTCAAGGATTCGCTCACCCGCTGGCGGCGGCTCGCCCCTGATGCCGCCGAGCGGACAGAGCTTGCAGAGCTGATCGCGACGCAGGCCGAGGCCGTCGATCTGCAGGAGCGCGACCCGGACCGCCTGTGGCTGACGCTGCTGGAGACCGAGGACGCGCTGATCCCCGACGGGCTGCATGTCGTGGGCCGACCCATGGAAGAGGCCGAGCTGCAGGAACACCTGCGCGTCATGGCCGAGACCGATGCCGAAACCCGCGCCCGGATCGAGCACCTGCTGCGTCAGCAGACGGAGTTGACCGGCCTGATGCGCGCGCTGTCGGGCCATTTCATCGAACCGGTTCCCGGCGGCGACCTGATCCGGTCGCCCGAGATCCTGCCCACCGGGCGCAACATCCACGCCTTCGACCCGTTCCGCATGCCGACCGCCTTCGCGCTTGCGGACGGTGCGAAACAGGCCGATCGGTTGATCGAAGCGGCGGGCGAGATGCCCCGTTCCATCGCGCTGGTGCTTTGGGGGTCGGACAACATCAAGTCGGATGGCGGGCCGATTTCACAGGCGCTCGCGCTGATGGGCGCCTGCCCGCGGTTCGACGGCTACGGCCGGCTTTGCGGCGCGGACCTGATCCCGCTGGAACAGCTGGGCCGCCCGCGCATCGACGTGGTGATGACGCTGTCGGGCATCTTCCGGGACCTCCTGCCGCTCCAGACGCGGATGCTGGCCGAGGCCGCCTACAAGGCCGCGACCGCCGATGAACCGGTGGAGATGAACTTCGTTCGCGCCCATGCGCTCGACTATGCCCAGCGGATGGGCGTCGGCATGGAGGAAGCCGCACTTCGCGTCTTTTCCAACGCCGAGGGCGCCTATGGCTCCAACGTCAACGCGCTGGTGGACAGTGGCGCGTGGGGCGAGGAGGACGAGCTGGCCGACGCCTACCAGGCGCGGAAGAGCTTCGCCTACGGCATGGACGGCAAGGCCAAGAAGAACGCGGGCCTTCTGCAGAATGCACTGAAGGACGTCGATCTGGCCTACCAGAACCTCGAAAGCGTCGAACTGGGCGTGACCACGGTCGACCACTACTTCGACACGCTCGGCGGGATTTCCCGCGCGGTCAAGCGCGCCAAGGGCGGGAAGGAAGCGCCGGTCTTCATCGGCGACCAGACCCGTGGCGAGGGCAAGGTGCGCACCCTGCAGGAGCAGGTGGCGCTGGAAACCCGCTCGCGCAGCCTGAACCCCAAGTGGTTCGAGGGGCTGCTGAAACATGGCCACGAGGGCGTGCGCCAGATCGAGGCGCAGGTGACGAACACGCTGGGCTGGTCGGCGACGACCGGACAGGTGGAGCCTTGGGTCTATCAGCGTCTGAGCGAGACCTTCGTTCTCGACGAGGACATGCGCCGCCGCATGGCGGAGCTGAACCCGCAGGCCTCCGCCCGGATGGCCAACCGCCTGCTGGAGGCGTTCGAACGCAACTACTGGCACCCCGACGACGAGACACTCGCCGCGCTTCAGGCTGGCGCGGACGAGCTTGAGGACACGCTGGAGGGATTGACGCCAGGTTTGGCCCCCGGCCTGGCCGCCGAATAGGAGAGGAACGACGATGCTGGACGAAAAGAACCCCCCCGCCGCCCGCGCCGCCATGCGCGAGGCCGCCGGTCTCGCCGCCCGGGGCATCGGCGCACCGCCCATCCTCAGGAAGGGCGAGGATGGCGAAGGCTCGCTTCAGGTGCATCAGGACGCCTCGATGAAGATCGAGGGCGCCAAGGTCTTCGCCGTTTACGGCAAGGGCGGGATCGGCAAGTCGACGACCTCCTCGAACCTCTCGGCCGCGTTCTCCAAACTGGGCAAGAAGGTCCTGCAGATCGGCTGCGACCCCAAGCATGACAGCACCTTCACGCTGACGGGCCACCTCCAGCCCACAGTGATCGACATCCTCAAGGACGTCGATTTCCACGCCGAGGAACTGCGCCCCGAGGATTTCATGGCCGAGGGCTATAACGGCGTCATGTGCATCGAGGCCGGCGGCCCGCCGGCGGGCACCGGTTGCGGTGGGTATGTCGTGGGCCAGACGGTGAAACTGCTGAAGCAGCATCACCTGCTGGAGGACACCGACGTGGTTCTTTTCGACGTGCTGGGTGACGTGGTCTGCGGCGGGTTCGCAGCACCGCTTCAGCATGCCGACCGGGCGTTGATCGTGACGGCCAACGATTTCGACTCGATCTACGCGATGAACCGGATCATCGCCGCCGTGCAGGCGAAGTCGAAAAACTACAACGTCCGCCTTGCCGGTTGCGTCGCCAACCGGTCGAAGGACACCGACGAGGTCGACCGCTTCTGCGAGCGCACGGCGTTCAAGCGGATCGGTCACATGCCCGACGTGGATGCCATCCGGCGGTCGCGCCTGAAGAAGAAGACGCTTTTCGAGATGCCCGACGACGAGGACATCGTGCAGTGCCGGGCCGAGTACATGCGTCTGGCCGACCTGATGTGGAAGGGCACCGAGGCGCTGACGCCGCAGCCGCTGGAAGACCGCGACATCTTCGAGCTTCTGGGGTTCGATTGATGGTGGCGACGCCCACATACGGCGCCACGCGTGACCGGGTCGAAGCCTATTTCGACGGCACCGCAACCAAGACATGGGAGCGGCTGACGTCCGACGCGCCCGTGTCCGGCATCCGCCAGACGGTGCGCGAGGGCCGCGACCGGATGCGCGCGATCATGCTGTCGCGCCTGCCCAAGGACCTGACCGGCGCCCGCGTGCTTGACGCGGGCTGCGGCACCGGCGCGATGACCGAGGAACTGGCCCGCCGCGGCGCGCGGGTGACCGCCATCGACATCTCGCCGCAGCTTGTGGAGATCGCCGAGAGGCGCATCCCCGAGGCGCTGCACGGGCAGATCGAATTCACCTCGGGCGACATGCTGTCCCCCGATCTGGGCCGCTTCGACCACGTCATGGCGATGGATTCGATGATCTACTACACCGACGACGATCTGGGTCAGGCGCTTGCCGGCCTGTCGGCGCGGGTCTCGACCTCCATCGTCTTTACCGTCGCACCGCGCACGCCCTTCCTGATGGCGTTCTTCACCGTCGGAAAGCTCTTCCCGCGCTCCGATCGGTCGCCCACGATGATCCCCCATTCGCCCCGCCGCATCGCCCGAAAAACGGCTCTGCACGGCGGAACAGGCTCCGTATCCGAGATCGAGCGCGTCAGCCGCGGATTCTACATCTCGACCTGTCTGGAGTACCGCGTATGAGCCTGCTCAAGCGCATATCGATCAAGTATCTGCCCTTCGCGGACGCGGCCAGCGACGACTTTCCGCTGAGCCAGCTTCTGCGCCTCAGCCTGTTCCAGGTCTCGGTCGGCATGGCCGCCGTCATGCTCTTGGGCACCCTGAACCGAGTCATGATCGTGGAGCTTCAGGTCTCCGCGTTTCTCGTGGCCGCGATGGTGGCGCTGCCGGTGCTGATCGCGCCATTCCGCGCGCTCCTGGGCTTCAAGTCCGACACCTACAAATCCGCCATCGGGTGGAAGCGCATTCCTTATCTCTGGTTCGGAACGCTCTGGCAGTTCGGGGGTCTTGCGATCATGCCCGCCTCGCTGCTGGTGCTGGGCGGTGACGTCACGCAGGTGCGTTACGACATCCCCTATGCCGGCGAGGCGCTGGCCGGGCTGGCCTTCCTGATGACCGGTATCGGCATGCACATGACCCAGACCGCGGGTCTGGCGCTGGCCGCGGACCGCGCGACGGATGAGACCCGCCCCCGCGTCGTCGCCCTGCTTTACGTGATGTTCCTTGTGGGCATGGGCGTGTCGGCGGTGGTCATAGGCTACCTCCTGCGCCAGTTCACGCCGCTGGAGCTGATCCAGGTGATCCAGGGCACGGCCGTCCTGACCGTCGTTCTGAACGTCACCGCGCTCTGGAAGCAGGAGCGCGTGCGCCCGATGACCAAGGCGCAGCGCGAAGAGCCGAGCCCAAGCTTCTCCGACGCATGGGCCGACTATTCCAGCGGCGGCACGGCCGGGCGTCTGCTGGTCGTCGTGTTCCTCGGGACCATGGCCTTCAACATGCAGGACGTCCTGCTCGAGCCCTATGGCGGCGAGATCCTCGGCCTGTCGGTGTCGGCAACGACTCTCCTGACGGCCACCTGGGCGCTGGGCGCGCTTGTGGGTTTCGCCCTTGCGGCGCGCTGGCTTGCCGACGGCATCAACCCTTACCGCATGGGCGCACGCGGCATCCTTGCCGGTCTCGTCGCCTTTTCCGCGGTGATCTTCGCCAACCCCTGGAATTCGCCCGAGCTGTTCTTTGCCGGGGCTGCGCTGATCGGCTTCGGCGGTGGTCTGTTCTCCGTGGCGACGCTGACGGCGGCGATGACCATGCCCTCGGCCGGAAAGGCCGGAAAGGGGCTCGCGCTGGGCGCATGGGGCGCGGCGCAGGCCACCGCGGCGGGCGTCTCCATCGCCATCGGCGGCGGTATCCGCGACGTGGTGAACGCAATGGCCACCAGCGGACAGCTGGGCAAGGCGCTGGCCAATCCCGCGACCGGCTACTCGGTCGTCTACCACCTCGAGATACTGCTCCTCTTCATGACGCTGGTGGCCCTCGGGCCGCTGGTGCGAACCGCAACGACCAATTCCAACCGGGCGACGGGCAAGATCGGGCTCGCCGATTTACCCACTTAGCCGGGCCCACATGAAACGCCGAGCCCCGAAAGGACAACACCATGGTTAACGCATTCTTCGGCAACTTCGATCTGGCCAGCCTGTCGATCTGGCTGTTCTGGATCTTCTTCGCGCTGCTGATCTACTACCTGCAGACGGAGAACATGCGCGAAGGCTATCCGCTGGAAAACGAGGACGGCACCGCAGCCCCGAACCAGGGCCCGTTCCCCGTTCCCGACGCCAAGACCTTCGTCCTGCCCCACGGACGCGGCGAAGTGGTCGTGCCTTCGGCCGAGAACGAGGCCGCGCACCGGCGCGACAACCTCGCGATGCAGAAGGCCGCGTTTTCCGCCGGCAACGGCTATCCCTATGATCCGACCGGCGACCCGATGGTCGACGGGATCGGGCCCGCGTCGTGGACGCCGCGCGCCGACGTCCCGGAACTGGATGGGCACGGCCATCCCAAGATCGTTCCGATGGGTCAGACCGAGGCCTATCGCGTCAGCGCAGGGCGCGACCCGCGCGGCCTGCCCGTAATGGCCGGCGATGGCGAGGTCGTGGGCACCGTGTCGGACATGTGGATCGACGCGCCCGAACAGCTGGTCCGCTACATCGAGATGGACCTTGATGCGGATCATGGTGGCGGCACACGGCTGGTGCCAATCCATTTTTGCAAGATCGGGTTCAAGAAGGTGAAGATCAACGCCGTCTTCGGCAAGCACTTCGCCGGCGTTCCGGTGACCAAGTCGCCGAACCAGATCACGAAACTCGAGGAAGAGAAAATCTCCGCCTACTATGGTGGCGGCATTCTCTACGCCTCCGAAGACAGGATCGATCCGCTGCTCTGAGCAGCGGGTCACCGCAACGACCGCAGGAGGACCGAAACGATGCCGCATGACCACGACGACTTTCAGACCGAGCCCGTCCGTGGACTGCCCGAGAACCTGCCTGAGGGCGAACACATCCTCTGGCAGGGACAGCCGAACTGGTGGGCGCTGACGAAGGACTCCCTCAGCTTCTGGTGGGTGGCGGGCTATTTCGTCTTTCTCTTCGCCTGGCGCACCATCGGCGGTGCGGCGACGGAGACATGGACGCAAAGCGCGACCGCCGCGTCGTTCTTCCTCGTGCTGGGGGCCATCGTCTGCGCGATCCTGCTGATCGTGGGGGTGATCCAGGCGAAATCGACCGTCTACACGCTGACCAACCGCCGCATCGCCATGCGGATCGGCGCGGCGCTTACCATGACGCTGAACCTGCCATTCCGTAAGATCCGCAACGCCAACCTGGCGCTGCGCAAGGACGGTACCGGGACCATCGCACTCGAGATGACGCAGGAGCCGGGCGCGCTTCGCCTGTCCTACGTCATGACGTGGCCGCATGTGCGGCCGTGGCGGATGAAGCACACCGAGCCCGCGCTCCGCTGCATTCCCGATGCGGCCGAGGTGGCGAGGCTTTTCGCCGATGCGGCCGAAACCGCCGTGTCCGAACCTGTCATCGAGGCCGTGCCCCAGGCACAGCCCGTCGCAGCGGAGTAAGCGCCATGGCCGAGACCCGGAACTATTCCCGCGCCGAACAGAAGCTCGTCGAGCGCGACAAGGAGATGGTGCCGACCATCCTCGTGCGCGCGATGTTCCTGATGTGCCTCTGCGTCCTGATCATCGTGGGCTATGCCCGCCTGACGGACCGCCCGCTGTCGGCCACGCCGCCGTCCGAGGACGTGACACCCATCGTGCATGAACGGACGATCCGCATCTTCGGGGAAATGGACGGCTCCGCCCGCGTCATCGACGTGGACGGGACCCTGATCGCCGACCTGGCGTCCGATGAGGGCGGGTTCGTCGCAGGTATCTATCGCGTGCTGGAACGCGAACGTGGGGCCGTGGGCCTCGATGCATCCGAGCCTATCCGGCTGGTGCGCTTTTCAGACGGGCGCATCGGGCTTCGCGATGATCACACCGACTTCAGGGCCGAGCTTTTCGGCTTCGGGGCGGACAACGAGGCGGTGTTCGCCCGCCTCCTGGAGGAATGACCATGGGACTATTGACGAGGGAGTTCGAGACAGCGCCCTGCGTGGTGGAGGTAAGTCACCGCTTCGACAGCCTGCACGCGCATGTGAAGTTCCTGAACGGCGCCACGATCAATCCGGGCGACGAGGTTCTGGTGCAGGGCCCGCCGGTGATGGCGCCCTACGGCGAGGTCGTGCGCGAGGAGCGCGTGGCCCGCATCACCCGCGCCTCGAAGGTCGAGCAGTTCTGGACCCGAATGACCGGTGACTTCGAGTTCATGGAGCTCTGCGAGTTCTCGTTCAGCGATGACGTGGACGCGGAAGACGCGCCCGGAAACGAGCCCGCGCCTCAAGTGGCGCGAAGTGCGGTAGGCGAGAAAGGAGTCACGGCATGAGGGACCTTCAGCATTCCGCCGACGCCTCCACCGTCGAAGAGGCGATGGCCGCGCAGAATTACGAACAGGCCATCGTCGACAGCGAAGGCGCGACCGCGCTGGCCATGCAGAACACGCTGCTGACGCCGCGCTTCTACACCACCGATTTCGACGAGATGGACGCCATCGACGTCACCCCCGTCCGCGAGGACTGGGACAAGCTCATCGCGCAGATGAAGGCCGACCCCAACAAGGGCCATTTCAAGAAGAACGAGGACTGGGACCATATCGACTGGGAGAACATGGAGCCCAAGCTGAAGGCCGAGTTCATCGACTTCCTCGTGTCCTCCTGCACCGCCGAGTTCTCGGGCTGCGTTCTCTACAAGGAGATGAAGCGGCGCGGCAACAACGAGGACATCGTCACGCTGTTCCAGCTGATGGCGCGGGACGAGGCGCGGCATGCGGGCTTCATCAACGACGCGCTGCGCGAGGCGGGGATCGCGGTGAACCTCGGGTTCCTGACGCAGAAGAAGAAGTACACCTACTTCCGGCCCAAGTTCATCTATTACGCCACCTACCTGTCGGAAAAGATCGGCTACGCCCGTTACATCACCATCTTCCGCCACCTCGAGAAGCACCCCGAGCATCGGTTCCACCCGATCTTCAAGTGGTTCAAGGAGTGGTGCAACGACGAGTTCAGCCATGGCGAGGCCTTCGCGCTCCTGATGAAGACCGACCCGAAGCTGACCCAGAGCTTCACCAACAAGCTCTGGATCAAGTTCTTCCTGACGGCGGTCTATTCCACGATGTACGTGCGCGACCATCAGCGCCCGGCCTTCCATGCCGCCCTCGGCGTCGATCCGGACTGGTATGCCCATGAAGTCTTCACCAAGACCTCCGAGATCTCGAAGCAGGTGTTCCCGATCACGCTCGATATCGATCACCCGCGCTGGCAGAAGGGGCTCGAGGCGCTGCAACGGGCCAATGTGGACCTCGCGGCGGCGAAGAAGTCGGGGAATGTCTTCCAGCGCGTGGGGGCGAGCGCCCGGGCCGCGATGGCCTTCGTCAGCCTCTACACGATCCCCGCCAAGCAGCACCGCGTTCCGGTGCAGACCCGACTGGAGCCCGCCTACTGATGCTCGGTTCGCCCTGGATCGCGGCGCTGGTCGCCCTTTTTCTGTGGTGGTTCTCCACCGGGGCGATCCTGCTCGCGGTCCGGCGCGTCGACCGTGAAGGGGCGGTGGCCCGGCTCTGGGCGGTTCTGTGGAACCTGCCCGTGCTGATCCTCGGCGGCCTGGGCTTCGTCGATACGCTGGGCAATGACAGCCTCGCCGGGGTCTACGTCGCCTTCCTGTCGGCGCTGGCGCTCTGGGGCTGGATCGAACTGGCGTTCCTGACCGGTGTCATCACCGGCCCGGTGCGCCAGCCGCTGCGTGACGGTGTGCCGGAATGGGAACGCTTCATCCGCGCGTGGGGCACCATCGCCTATCACGAGATGCTTCTGGCCTTCACGCTGATCACGATGATCGTGGCAAGCGTGGGCGCCGAGAACCAGTTCGGCATGTGGACCTTCGCGGTTCTCTTCGCCGCGAGGGTCAGCGCCAAGCTGAACCTCTATCTCGGCGTGCGGAAGATCAACGTGGAGTTCATTCCCGAACACCTCAACCACCTGCCCAGCCATTTCCGCATCGCGCGGATGAACTGGCTGTTTCCGATCTCCATCACCGGCCTCAGCGTCGCCGCGGCCTACTGGCTCGGCCATGTCGCCGCCGCCGGAAGCCCGGCCGAGGCGGTCGGTTTCGCACTTCTGGGCGCGCTGACCGCGCTCGCCCTTCTGGAGCACTGGTTCATGGTGCTCCCCCTACCGGACGAGAGGCTGTGGCGCTGGATGCTGCCCGACCGTTCAACGCCAACCCAAGCAATGAAGACAAGCGAGGAAGCCCCATGAACTTTGACAAGCTGTTTCAAGCCCAGCTCGATCAACTGAAGGACGAGGGCAACTATCGCATCTTCGCCGAACTGCAACGCAAGTGTGGGGCTTTCCCAAGGGTCCGCAACCATTCCGACGGTCAGGATGAGGTGACGGTGTGGTGTTCCAACGATTATCTCGGCATGGGTCAGCACCCGACGGTGATCGAGGCGATGCGCAGCACCGTTGCCGAATGCGGCACCGGGGCCGGGGGCACGCGCAACATCTCGGGCAACGCTTGGCACCACAAGCAGCTGGAGGCGGAGCTTGCCGACCTCCACCAGAAGGAAGACGCGCTTCTGTTCACCTCCGGCTACGTCTCGAACTGGGCGGCGCTGTCGACGCTGGGCTCGCGCCTGCCCAACGCGGTGATCCTGTCCGATGAGCTGAACCACGCGTCGATGATCGAGGGCATCCGCCACGCCCGCTGCCAGAAGGTCATCTGGAAGCACAACGACCCCGAGGATCTGGACCGCAAGCTCGCCGCGCTGCCCGCCAACGCCACCAGGATCGTGGCCTTCGAATCCGTCTATTCGATGGACGGCGACATCGCCCCGATCAAGGAGATCCTCGACGTCTGCGACAAGCATGGCGCCATGTCCTATATCGACGAAGTCCACGCGGTCGGCATGTACGGCCCGCGCGGCGGGGGCGTGGCCGAGCGCGAGGGGCTGATGGACCGCATCACCCTGATCGAGGGCACGCTGGGCAAGGCCTTCGGCGTGGTCGGCGGCTACATCACCGGCTCCCACGCGCTGTGCGATTTCATCCGCAGCTTCGCCAGCGGCTTCATCTTCACCACGGCGCTGCCGCCGGCGGTTGCCGCCGCCGCGACGGCCTCGATTCGCCACCTGAAGGAAAGCTCGGTCGAGCGTGACATGCAGAAACGGCAGGTCGCGCGCCTGCGTGCGCGGCTTGACGCCGAGGGCATTCCGCATGAACGCAACCCGTCCCACATCATCCCGGTGATGGTGAAGGATCCGGTGAAGTGCCGGATGCTGAGCGATATCCTGATGGAGCAGTTCGGCATCTACGTGCAGCCGATCAATTATCCAACGGTGCCGAAGGGAACCGAGCGCCTGCGCTTCACCCCCGGGCCGCTGCATACCGATGAGGACATCGAATACCTCGTCCTGGCGCTCAAGACCTTGTGGAAACAGTGCGCGATCGCCCATGCAGTGGCCTGAGCGAACTAACGTTATCGGATAACAGCGAAAAAGGGGTAGACCCTGCCGCAGCGGCGCTATTTAACTGGCCCGTGAGCATTCCAAGAAGGGAGACTACCCATGCAGAGCAAGTTTGCACTCGCCACAGCGGCAACGCTCCTGTCCGCCGGTATGGCCTATGCCGATGCCCATGCCGCCTCGGGCGATCCGGCCGCCGGTGAGGCCGCGTTTCGTGCCTGCGCCGCCTGCCACAACGTCGTGAACGACGCGGGCGACGTGCTGGTCGGACGTCCCAACATCCGGACTGGTCCGAATCTCTATGGCGTTGCCGGCCGCTTGGCCGGTTCGGTCGAAGATTTCCGCTATTCGCCCGGGCTGCAGGCCCTGAACGAAGCCGAAGTCGTCTGGGTCGAGGAAAACTTCGCGACCTACATCCAGGACCCGACCGGCTACATCCGTGAAGCAGCGGGCGACGACGGCCTGCGCGGTTCGATGGCCGCACAGCGCATGCGCGGCGATACCGATGCGGTCGATCTCTACGCCTACCTGGCGTCGCTGGCGGCGGAATAAGCACAGCTTCCGAAGGCATGACATCGAGAAGGGCGGGCGCCTCGGGCGGCCCGCCCTTTTCAATTGTCCGTTTCCGTGGCTACTCCGCCGCGGCCTGCGCCCTGTCGTCGAGGACTTTCAGAACCTCGGCCGCCACGCGATCGGGCGCTTCCTCCTGCGCGAGGTGCCCGACACCTGCGAAGCCCACGAGCCGCGCCTCCGGCATCGACGCGGCGGCGCGTTCGGCCACCGAAAGCGCCACGGCCTGATCGTTCGCGCCATGCAGGAACAGCGTCGGCACATCGATGCGCGGCAGTGCTGCGCCAAGCTCCCGCAGGGACCATTGCGCCATCATGGCCAGCGTGCCGTCCACGTGACTGCGCCGCGCGATGAGCCGGGCGTAAACGGCCAGACCGTCCGCATCCAGATTGCTGCCCGTGGCGCCGATCATGCTGCGGACCTGCGATTCGGAACTGCCCCGGCTGAGGAAGAGACCCGTCAGCGGGTTCATCGCCATCACCCGCGCCATGATCGGAAAGACCACGCCTGCGGGGCCCCGGAAATCCTCCAGCGCGCCGTTGATCACGACAAGGCGGTCGAGCGCCAACAGCCCCTGCCGCGCGATCTCCAGCGCGATGGCGCCGCCGGCGGAATGACCGATGACGATGCGCGGCGCGGCCTCCATCGTCTGCATCAGCGCCGCGATATCGCGTGCCACCTGCGGCAGACCCGACCGCCCGCGCGGGCTTTGCGTGAATCCGTGGCCGGGCAGGTCCGGCGCGATCAGGCGATAACGGTCATCCAGATAAGGGATCAGCCGGTGCCATGTGTGCGAGGATGCGCCCGCGCCATGCAGCAACAGGATTTCGGGACCGGTTCCCGTGACCTGCAGATGCCACCGGTGCGGCGCCGAGGCGACGGCGCGGCTGGCCGAGCGGAGCGGCCAGTCCTCGGGTGGCAGCGGCGGGGTCATGCCACATCCAGCGCCGCGTCGACGGCGGAGGATACGGACCTTGCATCAGCACGCGGCAGCGGCAGATAGGGCACACCCATGTCGCGGGCCAGTTCGTCGAGGCCACGCGTGGGCCTCAGCCCCGTGTCGATGACCAGACCGCTCAGGCCCTTCGCGCGGATGGCCCGCGCCATCAGCCGCGAATCCTCTGCCGCCTGCGCGCGGTTGGCGACGCCCGACAGGTCCACGTTTGCGCGCCCGTCGGTCAGAAGCGCGATGGAGGGCGTCATGCCCTTGCCCTGCGCAAGACCCGCGAGTTCAAGCGCCGCCTTCAGCCCCGAGGCCAGCGGCGTTCCGCCCCCGCCGGGTAGCTGCTCGAGACGGCGCTTGGTCTGCACCAGAGAGCGCGTGGGCGGCAGGAGAACGTCAGCCCCGTCGCCGCGAAACGCCACGAGGGCGACGTGATCGCGGCGGGCGTAGGCCTCGCCCAGCAAAAGCTCGATGGCGCCTTTCGCCTCGGCGAGGCGGGCCAGCGCGGCGGAGCCGGAGGCGTCCACCACGAAGATGATCGCGCGGTCGGACCGTTCCTCGTACTGGCGCACGCGGACGTCGGACATGCGGATGTGCAGGCGGTCGTTCTGCCCCGTGGTCTGCCGGCGCAGCGGTTGCCAGGGTGCCGCGGCCCGAAGCGTGGCCACCAGATCCACGCGCGTGTCGCTGCCCAGCCGCCCGGCGCGCGAGGGCAGGGGCCGGCCCCGGCGGTTGCCCTTCTTCGCGGCGCCGGTGCCCGAGGCGGAGGCCGCGTTGCGCGCGGCGCGACCCGCTTCCATCCGAGCCAGAAGATCGGGAGGCAGCATGGCGCGCGCGGCCTCCAGCATCATCTCGGCGGGGACATGCGGCGTGTCGTCCTCGGTTTCGCTGTCTTCGCTGCCATCTTCGGGACTGTCATCCTCTTGCGGCGGTTCGGGCGGTTCTTGCTCGGCGGGCGCCTCGGGCATCTGCGTCGCGCGCGGGGCCAAGACCAGCTCTACCGCCGTCAGAAGATCGGCTTCGTCCACCTCGGTCTCACCCGACAGCGCCGCGCTGGCGCGGGCCAGCGCGAGCGCCTGCAGCGGTGCGCGCAGTGACGTGATGCCGAGGCGAAAGGCGACCTGCGCGAGGTCGGAGATGGTGGTGTCCGGGACGGTGACGTGCGGCAGGACGCGCCGCGCCTCGACCAGCGCATCGGTGTCGAGCTGCAACTCGGGCGCGTCGGACAGCGGCACATCGCCAAGATCGAGATGGATCGCCAGCCGGTCGGCGAGGCTTTCGGGGATGCGTTCCTCTGGACCTGCCCCTTCGTCGAGCGCCAGCAGCGACAGGCCCTTCCGGTCGTCCAGCGCACGGGCGAGACGTGCGGCCAGCCGCGGCTTGGCGCGTTCGGCCATGGGCAGGATCAGGACGCCCGGACGGTCCAGAAGGCCCGTCGTGCGCGTGACGGTCCCGCCGCCCAGCGTGGCGGCAAGGTCAATGCCGCCGAAAAGCGCGTCGTCCCCGATGTCGGGATGCAGGCGCGAGACGGTCTTGCCCCGCATTGCGAGGTCGAAGCCCTTGAGGAACCGGTCCCGTACCGGCCCGACGCGGGCGCGCAGCCAGATGCCCCCCAGCGCTGCGGGGTCAAGCGCGAAACAGGCAAGCGCGAGGTTCGCGCGCTGCCAGCGTTCTTCCGCGTGGGGGGCGTCGCTCACGCGAGGACCTCTTCCACGGTGCGGGTGACGCGGGTGGTCGATCCGGCCTCGTCCAGCGGATCGCGGCGGAGCCGGTGGCGCAGCGCCGAGGGTGCGACGCTGCGCAGATGCGCCCGCGTGACCGACGGCGCGTCCTCGAAGGCGGCCAGCGCACGCGCCGCGCGCAACAGCGTCAGCTCCCCGCGCAAACCGTCCGACCCCAGCGCCACGCAAAGCTCCGCGCAATCGCGGAGGATCGCGTCCTCGGCATCGACGCGGGCGAGCGCGGCGCGGGCCGTCACGATCCGGGCGCGCAGGGCCATGTCGTCATCGTGCCAGTCGGCGAGGAAGGCGGACTGGTCGCGGTCATAGGCGTCGCGGCGTCGGATGACGTCGACGCGCACGTCGATATCCTTTGGGCTCTGCACCTCGACCGACAGGCCGAACCGGTCCAGAAGCTGCGGGCGAAGCTCCCCTTCCTCGGGGTTGCCGGACCCGACCAGAACGAAGCGGGCGGGGTGGCGGATCGAAAGACCCTCCCGCTCCACGACGTTCTGGCCCGATTGCGCCACGTCGAGCAAGAGGTCGACAAGGTGATCCTCCAGCAGGTTCACCTCGTCGATATAGAGGTATCCGCGATTGGCGCGCGCCAGCAGGCCGGGCTCGAACGCCTTTTCGCCGTGGGACAGCGCCTTTTCGATGTCGAGCGCGCCGACCACGCGATCCTCGGTCGCGCCCAGCGGAAGGTCGATGACCGGCGTGGGTTTCTCGACCACGGAATGGTCGTGCACATGGGCCCAGTCCGGCACATCGGACTCGGCGGCGGAATTCACCGGGCAGCCCGCCACGGCGCGGATCGGCGGGAGCAGGGCCGCAAGCCCGCGCACGGCGGTGGATTTGCCCGTTCCACGGTCGCCGAACACCAGAACGCCCCCGATGCCGGGGTCGATGGCGGTCAAGATCATGGCGAGCTTCATCTCGTCCTGGCCCACGATGGCGGAGAACGGGAAGGGCCCGGTCAGCGGCTTTTCGGTCATTCTGCGGCTACCTCGATCGGATCTTGTGTGTGTCGTTCGGGACGGTGCGTCAGGTCTGGCGTGACGCCATCCCACATGCCCTCGACCGCGTCGACGCGGAAGCGGGCGTAGAGTTCTTCCTTGAACCAGCCACCCTCGCGGACGGCCTTGACGGCGCGGGCATGCGGCCCGTCGGCGCGGGCGAAGTCCCCCATTGTCCGGGTGTCGGGCCAGATGGAGAACGTCACCTGCTGCATCCACGGCACCTCGCCGATGCCGATCTTGAACATGACGTTGGGATCGGCGCCGATGGCGCGGGAAACTCCGGGCTCCTGCCCCCAGAACTTCAGCGCGACGGAAGGTTTCACGGTGGCGCGCGTGATCGCGGCGATGGGACCGTCGAGCGTGACGTCCTGCGGCACGAAGGGCTCCGTCCCAGCCCATTTGCCGCGCGCGGAGGCCGGCGTCAGGAAGATGGTCATCGCCTCGTCTGCATGGTCGCGATAGGCGCGGAACACCGAGGTTCCCAGCATCGCGCGCCGCGCGGCATCATGATCGGGCCATGTGCCGAGAATCGCGTAGACGGAGGTGTTGGGTATGGGCGTGAAGCCCTCGCCCGTGCCGGAGCCGCAAAGCTTGAACGTCTGCAGGTCGCGAATCTGCCTGAGCGCGAATCGGGCGGTCGCCATCTGGGAAAACGCCCAGAGGCGTGCGGAAACTGAGCCGAAGCGGAACAGGCTCAAGGTGACGGATTGCATGGCCGGTCCTCCATGTGTCAACTTATATTTACATATTATGCCGCAGGAGGGAAGGGAATTCCCGCGTCCTTTTCCTTGGCAAAACGCCGCGTCATGCCATAATGTAAATCAGACTAGACACCATTGGACACGATATGAACGACCATTCTTCATCGTCCCATGCCTCGCGCGCCATCGTCATAGGCGCCGGTCTGGGTGGCCTGTCGGCCGCCATGCGACTGGGCGCGAAGGGCTATCGGGTGACACTTCTTGACCGGCTTGACCGGGCCGGGGGGCGCGGATCCTCGATCACGCAGAACGGGCACCGGTTCGATCTGGGCCCCACGATCGTGACCGTGCCGCAGGTCTTTCGCCAGCTTTGGGCGGAATGCGGGCGCGACTTCGACACGGACGTCGATCTGCGGCCTGTCGATCCCTATTACGAAATCCGCTGGCGCGACGGCTCCACCTTCCGCGTGCGGCAGGACGAAGACGCCATGATCGAGGAGGTGCGCCGCCTCTTTCCCAGGGACGAGGCCGGGTACCGCAAGTTCCTGAAGGACAGCGAGGAACGGTATCAGTTCGGCTTCGAGGGGCTGGGCCGCCGCCCGATGAACAAGCTGATGGACCTGATCCGGGAACTTCCCGGTTTCATCCGTCTGCGCGCCGACCGGTCCGTCTATGGCCACGCCAAGGCGCGCGTCCGCGACCCGAGGCTTCGCATGGCGCTGAGCTTTCATCCGCTCTTCATCGGGGGAGACCCCACCCACGTGACGTCGATGTATATCCTCGTCAGTCACCTCGAGAAGGAATTCGGCGTCCATTACGCAATGGGCGGCGTGCAGGCGATGGCCGACGCCATGGTCCGCGTGATCGAGGATCAGGGCGGCCAGGTACGCCAGGGCGCCGAGGTCGACGAGATCCTGACGCGCAATGGCGCGGCCACCGGCGTGCGCCTGACCGACGGGCAGGAGATGGCCGCCGAGATCGTCGTCTCCAACGCCGATCCGGGCCACACCTACAGCCACCTTCTGCGCCGCACGCCACGCAAGCGCTGGACGGACAAACGGCTGGGTCGGGCGCGCTGGTCGATGGGTCTTTTTGTCTGGTATTTCGGCACGAAGGGCACGCGCGGCAAATGGAGTGACGTGGGTCACCACACCATCCTCAACGGCCCGCGCTACCGGGGCCTGCTGCACGATATTTTCATGCGCAAGCATCTGGCCGATGACATGTCCGTCTACCTGCACCGGCCCTCCGTCACCGACCCGAGCGCGGCGCCGGAGGGAGACGACACGTTCTATGCCCTGTCCCCGGTGCCGAACCTGCATGGCACCGACGCCGTGGACTGGGCCGAAAAGGCGGAAGACTACCGCCAGAACCTCGCCCGCGTGCTGGACGAGAACCTGATCCCCGGTTTCGAGGCGGACCTGTCGGCCAGCGAGCTCTTCACGCCCGACACCTTCGTGTCGCGCTACCTCAGCCCCCATGGCGCGGGCTTCAGCCTGGAGCCGCGCATCTTCCAGAGCGCGTGGTTCAGGCCGCACAACATCTCGGAGGAGGTGCGCAACCTCTATCTTGTCGGTGCGGGCACCCATCCGGGCGCTGGCATCCCCTCGGTCGTGACCTCGTCCGAAGTGCTGACGAAGCTGGTGCCGGACGCCCCGCGCCCCTTCGCCCATGACGTGAGGCTGGCGGCCGAATGATCGATCCTGACGACCTCGACCATTGCCGCGCGGCGATTGCCGAAGGATCCTATTCCTTCCATGCCGCCTCCAAGCTTTTGCCGGCGCGCGTCCGCGACCCGGCGCTGGCACTCTATGCCTTCTGCCGTGTGGCGGATGACGAGGTCGATTTCGGCCACAACAAGCCCGCCGCTGTCCTCGCCCTGCGCGACCGGCTGGAACTGGCCTATGCCGGGCGGCCGCGCAATGCGCCCGCCGACCGGGCCATGGCCGACCTGATCCAGGCCTGCCACATGCCCCGCGAACTGCCCGAGGCGCTGCTGGAGGGTCTCGCCTGGGACGGTATGGAACGGCGTTACGCCAGCCTGTCGGACCTGCGCGCCTATTCCGCGCGCGTGGCCTCGGCCGTGGGCGCGATGATGTGCGTCCTGATGGAGGTGCGCGACCCCCACGCGCTGGCCCGCGCCTGCGATCTCGGCGTGGCGATGCAGCTGACCAACATCGCGCGCGACGTGGGCGAGGATGCGCGCGCCGGACGGCTCTACCTGCCGACCGACTGGCTGGAGGCGGAGGGTATCGATATCGACGCCTTCCTCGCCGACCCAAAGCCCAGCCCCCAGATGCGCCGCATCGTCAAACGTCTGCTGGCGGAGGCCAACCGCCTTTATTTCCGCTCCGAACCCGGCATTGCCCGTCTGCCGGCGGATGCCCGCCCGGGTATCTTCGCCGCGCGCCATTGCTATGACGCCATCGGCCGCAACCTGACCCGGAGCGGGTATGACAGCGTCAGCACCCGCGCCTACACGACGAAATGGCACAAGCTCGGGCTTCTTGGCCTGTCGATCCTGCGGGCGGGTGCGGTGACCGTGCTGCCTGAGAACCCGGTCATCTATGCACCGCCCCTGCCCGAAGTGGCCTTCCTCGTGGAGGCCGCCGCGCATCCCGAGCGCAGCCGGACGGGGTGGGGCGACAACGTTCTGTCGGTGCTCACGCAGCTCGAGAATCGTGAGCGCAACAAACGTGGATTGGCAGAGACGGCGTGACGCCCTATGTCGTGAGCATGGATTGGGGTTTGTTCACCATCTTTCTGCTGGCCTGTGCCGCTGCGGCGACCACGGGGTCCATGTTCATGCCGGGCGCGTGGTACCGCGGACTCGACAAGCCGCCATGGACGCCGAAAGACTGGATGTTCCCGGTGGCCTGGAGCGTGCTTTACCTGTCCTCGGCCTATGCCGCGGCGCGGATCGCACCGATGGAGGGCTCGGCCTACGGCATGGCGTTCTGGGCCATGCAGATCGCGTTCAACACGCTCTGGACACCGGTCTTCTTCGGGCTCCACCGGATCAAGGCGGCATTCTTCGTCATGATCGGCCTCTGGACCGCCGTGGCCGGCACGATGGTGAGTTTCCTGATGCTGGACTGGCTCGCCGGGGCGCTGTTCGTCCCCTACCTGATCTGGGTGACCGTCGCGGGCGCGCTGAATGCCAGCGTCTGGGCGCGGAACCCCAAGGAGGCGGCGGTCGCGGCGGAGTAGGGCTTTGCCCGCAACCTCTCAGCTTTCCAACAAAAAGGGCGCCACACCGGGCGCCCTTTCGCATTTCTGATGCAGGCTCTCACGCCAATGTGCGCTCGACCTCTTCGCGTTCGAAGATCTCGATGACGTCGCCCTTGCGGATGTCGTCGTAATTCTCGAAGGCCATGCCGCATTCCTGACCGGACTGCACTTCCTTGACCTCGTCCTTGAAGCGCTTGAGCGTCTTGAGCGTGCCTTCGTGCACGACAACGTCGTCGCGCAGCAGGCGGACGCCGGCGGAACGTCGGGCGACGCCCTCGGTCACGAGACAGCCGGCGACCGTACCGACGCCGGAGACGCGGAACGTCTCCTTGATCTCGGCATAGCCGATGAAGTTCTCGCGCACTTCCGCGCCCAGCAGGCCCGAGGCCGCTGCCTTCACGTCGTCCACGAGGTCGTAGATTACCGAGTAATACCGGATCTCGACGCCCTTCTGGTTGGCCGAGTTGCGCGCGGGCGCATTCGCCCGCACGTTGAAGCCGATGACCGGCGCGCCGGAGGCTTCGGCAAGGCCCACATCGCTTTCGGTGATGGCGCCGACACCGTGGTGAAGCACGCGAACGCGCACCTCCTCGTTGCCGATCTTCTCCATCGCCTGGATGATCGCCTCGGCCGAGCCCTGCACGTCGGCTTTCACCACAATGGGCAGCTCCGCGACGCTTTCGTCCGCCTTGGCCTTCGCAAGAAGCTGGTCGAGCGTCGTCGCGGCACCGGCTGCGGCGCGTTTGTCCTTGGCGGCCTGGGCGCGATATTCCGCGATCTCGCGGGCCTGCGCCTCGGTCGAGACAACGTTCAGCACGTCGCCCGCCTCGGGCGTGCCGTTGAGGCCCAGAACCTCGACGGGGACCGAGGGACCGGCCTCCTTGACGCGCTCGCCCTTGTCGTTCTCCATCGCGCGGACCTTGCCCCACTGTTCGCCGACGACGAAGATGTCGCCCTGCTTCAGCGTGCCCTTCTGCACGAGAACGGTCGCGACGGGGCCGCGGCCCACGTCGAGCTGCGCCTCGATCACGGCACCTTCCGCGGGACGGTCGGGGTTGGCCTTGAGCTCGAGGATCTCGGCCTGCAGAGCGATGGATTCCAGAAGGTCGGGAAGGCCCTGACCGGACACGGCCGAAACCTCGACGTCCTGCACCTCGCCGGACATCTTCTCGACGACCACCTCGTGCTGCAGCAGATCGGTGCGCACCTTGTCGGGGTTGGCGTCGGGCTTGTCGATCTTGTTGATCGCCACGATCATCGGCACGTGGGCGGCCTTGGCGTGGTTGATGGCCTCGATCGTCTGCGGCATGACCGCGTCATCGGCGGCCACGACCAGCACCACGATATCCGTCACCTGCGCGCCGCGCGCGCGCATCGATGTGAAGGCGGCATGGCCCGGCGTGTCGAGGAAGGTCAGCACGGCACCGCTTTCGGTTTTCACCTGGTAGGCGCCGATATGCTGCGTGATCCCGCCGGCTTCGCCGGAAACGACATTCGCCTGCCGGATCCTGTCGAGAAGCGAGGTCTTGCCGTGGTCGACATGGCCCATGATGGTGATGACCGGCGGACGCGCCCTGAGATCCTCGTCCTTGTCCTCGACCGTGTCGATCACGTCCTCGACGTCGGAGTCCGAGACGCGCTGGATGCGGTGGCCGAATTCCTCGACGATGAGTTCCGCCGTGTCGGCGTCGATGGGCTGGTTCTGCGTGACCATCATGCCGTTGTTCATCAGCGCCTTGACCACGTCGGCCACGCGTTCGGCCATGCGGTTGGCAAGCTCGGACACGATGATGGTCTCGGGCACCTGCACGTCGCGCACGACCTTTTCGCGGTCCTGCGCGCCGCCCATGGCTTTCTGACGCGCGCGTTCCTGCTTGCGCTTCATGGCGGCAAGGCTGCGCTGACGCCCACCTTCACCACCGGTCAGCGCCTGGTTCACGGTCAGCTTGCCGGAGCGACGCTCGCCACCCCGGTCCGCACCGCGTCCGCGGCCGCTACGGTCGTCTTCTTCCTTGCGCCGCACGGGCGTCGGTGCCGGACGGCCGGCGCCGCGCACCGGCTTGTCGGCGGCGGGTGCCTCTGCGGCGACGGGTTCCGCCGCGGTGGGCGCGTTGCGGCGCGCCTCCTCGTCGGCCTTGCGCCGTGCGTCTTCCACTTCCTTGGCCTTGAGCGCTTCTTCGCGCTCCCGCTCTTCGCGTTCCTTGGCCTCGGCCTCGGCGCGACGGCGCGCGCGTTCTTCTTCGCGCTCGCGCTCTTCCACGGCGCGGCGTTCCTCGTCCTCGGCTTCGCGGGCCTTGGCGGCCTGCAATGCCTTCAGGCGACGCTCGAGTTCCGCGTCGGGGAGTGCCTTGTCACGCTTGCCACCCTCGGCATTCTGCGCCGCTGCCGATTGCGTGCCCGGCTTGGGCACGACCACGCGCTTGCGCTTCGTTTCCACGACGACGCTCTTGGTGCGCCCGCGCGAAAAGCTCTGGTTCACGCGGCCTGACCGTGCACCGCCAGAGAGGCCAAGTGGTTTCTTTCCGTCCTGATCGCTCATGCGACTCCATCGTCCTTCCCGGCGGACCCTCCGCCGTCTGCCTTGCGCAGGCCCTGCAACTTCGCGGCACCCTCTACAACACGAGGGGCAAGACCGCCAGCGGCAAGCGCGCCATGTATCACACTTTGACGTCCGAATGCCAAACCCAATTCCCGGGCTGTCAGGACGCTGAAATAGCGGGCGCCCGTCGGCGTCCAGAGCTTCGATTTGCCCCGCTCCGACCCGTCGGTCGCCTGCAGCAGGACCTTGACCTGTTTGGTGGCCAGCCAGTCCTTCACCTTCTCGAAGCCAGCCACGGCCTCACCCGCCTTGCGCGAGAGCGCGATCAGGTCGGTCAACCGCCGCGCGAGCCCGGCCTCGACGAGGTCGACGAGGTCGGGCGGCACCGTGACCGGCTGCTTCGCGGCACGCGCGAAGAGGTTCTTCTTCACCGCCAGCTCAAGAGCGCCGCGGTCGGCGCTGACCCAGATGCCGCGACCCGGCAGTTTTTCGGACAGGTCGGGGACGATCTGCCCGTCGGGGCCGACGACGAAGCGGATCAGCCCCTGCTTGGGCTGAACATCACCGGTGGCGATGCAACGCCGTTCCGGGCCGTCCTCCCGATCCTTTTTCCGACCGCCCCGCGTCATCACGGCGCTCCGCGGGCCAGGGGCCTCAGCCCGCGGCCCCGGTCCCTTCGATTTCCGCTGCGGCGGCCTCGGCTTCGGCGGCGGCCTTGGCCTCGAGTTCCTCGATGGTCACCCAGCCCAGTTTGACGCGGGCCGTCATGACCATGTTCTGCGCTTCTTCGAGCGAAACGTCGAAAGGTTCGAGCAGGCCGTCATCCTTGATGCGCTCGCCGCCTTCGGTGGTCCAGCCGCCGGCCAGTTCCCAGTCGGCGCAGGTGGCGAAGTCCTCGAGGGTCTTCACACCGTCCTGCCCGAGCGCAACCAGCATCTGGGGAGTGAGGCCCTCGAATTCAATGAGGCTTTCCTCGACGCCCAATTCGCGCGCCTTCTCCAGCGCGAGCTTGTTCTGTTCCTCGAGATAGTCGCGGGCGCGGGCCTGAAGCTCTTCTGCGGTGCCTTCGTCCACACCGTCGATGACCAGAAGCTCGTCCATCTCCACGAAGGCGACTTCCTCGAGCGAGGAGAAGCCCTCGGAGACCAGAAGCTGCGCGAAGAACTCATCCAGGTCGAGCGTATCCATGAAGAGCTTCGTGCGCTCTTCGAACTCGGCCTGACGACGCTTGGATTCCTCTTCCTCCGTGAGGATGTCGATGTCGAGATTCGTCAGCTGCGAGGCGAGCCGCACGTTCTGACCGCGCCGGCCGATCGCGAGGGACAGCTGCTCGTCCGGCACCACGACCTCGATCTTGCCTGCATCGTCGTCGAGAACGACCTTCGTCACCTCGGCGGGCTGCAGCGCGTTCACCAGGAAGGTCGGCGCGTCCTCGTTCCACGGTATGATGTCGATCTTCTCGCCCTGAAGCTCGTTGACGACCGCCTGCACGCGCGATCCGCGCATGCCGACACAGGCGCCCACCGGGTCGATGGAGCTGTCGTAGGAGATCACGGCGATCTTCGCGCGCGAACCGGGGTCGCGGGCCACGGCCTTGATCTCGATGATGCCGTCGTAGATCTCGGGCACTTCCATCTTGAAGAGTTCGGCCATGAATTCGGGCGCGGTGCGCGACAGGAACACCTGCGGGCCGCGCATCTCGTGGCGCACGTCCTTGATGTAGCAGCGGATGCGGTCGCCGTTGCGGTAGCTTTCGCGACCGATCTTGTCGTTGCGGCGCAACACGCCCTCGCCCCGACCGATGTCGACGATGATGTTGCCGTATTCCTCGCGCTTCACGACGCCGTTGATGATGGTGCCGACGCGGTCCTTGAATTCCTCGTACTGGCGCTCGCGTTCGGCCTCGCGGACCTTCTGGAGGATGACCTGCTTGGCCGATTGCGCGGCGATCCGGCCCATCTCCACAGGCGGGACCTCATCGATGATGGTGTCGCCGACCTTGGGATCCTCGAGGTATTGCCTTGCTTGCGCGACGGTCAGCTCGGCCTTGTCGTTCTCGACCTCGTCGTCGCCCACGACGGTGCGAACGCGGGTGAAGGTGGCGCGGCCCGTCTTGCGGTCGATCGACACGCGGATATCGAGATCGGCGCCGTAGCGCGACTTCGCGGCTCGGGCGAGGCTTTCTTCCATCGCCTCTATCACCAGCGACGGGTCGATCATCTTCTCGCGCGCGACGGCATCGGCCGTTTGCAGAAGCTCCAGCTGGTTGGCTGACGTAATGGCCATGGGTCTCAGTCCTCCGCCTCCGAGGTCACTTCCTCGATGTCATCGAATTTCGTTTCATCCACGATGCCCGCCGCCTTGCGGCTCTTGAGCATCTCCTTGATCAGGTCGTCGGTGAGCACGAGCTTGGCGTCCGACAGCCAGTCGTAGTGCAGCCCCACCGTCACCGTCTCGCCGCCCTCGTCGAGGTTCAGGAGAACCTCGTCGCCCTCGACACCCGCCAGCACGCCCTTGAAGCGGCGCCGGCCGTCGATCATGTCGGTCGTCTCGATCTTCGCTTCGTAGCCTTCGAACGTCTCGAAATCCTTGAGCCGGGTGAGCGGCCGGTCGATGCCCGGGCTGGACACTTCGAGCGTATAGGCGTCCTCGAGCGGATCCTCGACGTCGAGCACCGCCGAGATCGCGCCGGAGATCTTCGCGCACTCGTCCACCTTGATCCCGCCCTCGGGCCGTTCGGCCATCACCTGCAGCGTCTTGGTCTTGCCGCCCATCAGGCGAATGCGCACGACCTCGAACCCCATGCCTTCGATGACAGGGGTCAGGATCTCGGCCATGCGCCGGTCGATGGCGGTCTTGGCGATGAGGTCGGACATCTGGGTTTCCTCGGGACGAACCGGGCACAAAAAAACGGGCGCGCGGCCCGTCGTTTTCTCCGGTGGAGCCTCGGGTCTGGACCCCGACGCGCCGCTGTTGAGGCGCATATAGGGGGAATCGGAGGGGGGCGCAAGGGACGTTGCTTTGCGCCTTCGTGCGAACAGCACCGCAGGACCCGGAACGGCGTCACCCGCAATAGACATCCGTCACGATGCCGGCCTCGTTGTAGGTCACGTTCAGCCGGTTGGGCAGGTAATCCATCGTCACCGCGTCGCCCGGGCCGATCACGCGCATCGGCGCGGGGAAGGTGCTGGCGGCCACGACATCCACCGGCTCGCCCACCAGCCACATCCAGCCGGAGGCGTTGCAGGCGTCGGTCTCGGGCTCGGGCGCACCCGTCTGGCAGGCGGCCAGCAGGACGGGAAGCAGGGCGGGCAGAATGGTAATCCGCATCGTCTCCTCCATTGCATCGCGCAGCGTATTGAACCACGGTTTGGCAAAACAGCCCAGAGGGAGGGACAAATCATGCGCACGCGTGCCGCAGTCGCATTGCAAGCCGGAAAACCGCTGGAAATCATGGATGTGAACCTCGACGG
>OFET01000387.1_pt1 | contig 31854 bp, 22 predicted proteins | sample 1521211 | NCBI WGS metagenome assembly OFET01 (sample SAMN03766358, study PRJEB24113) | microbial mat metagenome | isolation source: enrichment culture HLUCC-A from microbial mat sample contains cyanobacterium...
GCTCGTTCAACCTGCGCGACGGCGTCTCCAAGAGCTTTCAGGTCTTCTGCCAGACGCGCGACGGCGAGGACGGGCTGCGCCAGGAGCGCCCCCTCGTGGAGGCGCTGCGCGAGGGCACCGACGGCTGGACCGAGCTCGTCGCCGCCTTCGAGGACGAGGCCCCGTTCAACGACTACCGTGCGCGCGGCGACGGCTCGACCCGGTTCGACAGCCCGCCCTTCCTGGGCCAGCAGGGCACCATCGCCAACGAGTCCGCGTATCTTTCGCCCTCGCTGCAGGTTTTCGACCAGAGCGAGGCGCCGTGGGCGTCGGGCCACGACGCGGTGATCTGGGAGGAGCTGGGCGACGGCCCGCAGCAGCTCTTTCCCAACCTCTTCCCGTCCCGGTGACCCCTGGCATGCGCCCGATCCTCGCAGCTCTCCTCGCCCTCGCCGCCCTGGCCGTTGCCGGCCCGGTCGCGGCGCAGGTCGACCGGGCCGGAGATGCGGTCGTGCGCCAGATCGTGGTGGAACTCGACGAGCGGCCCGACCGCATCGCCGCGCGGCTGGCCGCCGACATGCCGGCGGGCGCCGACCCGGTGGCGATGGGCGACGGCAGCTACATGCTCGGCGTCTCGGGCGCGCGGCTGCCGACGGCGCTCGCGCGCTTTCTTTCGCAAAGCCTCGAGGGCGTGGGCGGCCCCGGCCTGCCGCTGAACCGCGTGCGCACGGTCAGCCTGCATCTCGGCCCGTCGGAGGCGGGCACGCAGCTGCGCGTCCTGCTCGTCGCGCCCCGGACAGAAGCGAGCCGGCAGGCGGCGCGCGCCTTCCACGAGCGCGTCACGGGCGCGCCGATCGGCACGGGGGCCGAGATCCTGCTCGACGGGGCGGCGGCGGGCGGCACGGGCGATCTCGTCCTGTCGCGCCCCGGCAACCGCGCGAGCACCGCCAAGGCCTACGCCGAGAGCCTGCGGGCGGCGGGCCATCTGGTGACCACCCAGTCGCTCGCCGGCGACATGCTCGTCATGGGCGAACGGGGCGGCGGCGCGTCGCTCGTGTTCGTCCAGCCCGACCCCGACCGCCCCGGGCGGTCGCTCGTCGTCATCCGTTCCTTGGAGGGAGAATGATGCGCTCCATGATCTACGCCTGTGCGGCGCTCTTCGCATTCGGTGCCGCGTTCTACTACTACCAGGACGTCACCCGCATGACCGAGACGGTCTCGAAGCTGCGGCTCGTCACCGAGGAGGGGGCGGTGATCGGCGCGGGCACCGAGATCGACGAGGCGTTCCTCGACACGAACGTCGTGTCGCAGATCGTTCCCGCCGCGCTGGCCGACGAGTTCCGCTGGGCGCTCGACGATACGCCGGCCAACCGGATGAACCTCGTCGGCCAGGCCTTCACCCGCGACGTGCCCGGCGGCACGTTCCTCGACCGCACGCTGTTCTTCGAGAATCCCGAGGGCGCCTTTGCCCGCCGCATCCGCGAGGGGCACCGCGCCTTCTCGATCCCCGTCGAATCGGACCGCGCGGTGGAGAACTTCATCGAGCCGGGCAGCCGGGTCGACGTGATGGGCACCTTCGAGCAGCCGGCCGGCGGGCTCGAGGCCCGGCATCTTCTGCGGAACGTCGAGGTGATGGCCGTCGGCACATTCGCCAGCCGCGGCGAGTACGCGCGGGCCGAGGCGCCGGGCTACAATTCGGTCACGTTGCAGGCCCCGAGCGACACGGTCTCCGCGTTCGTCGCCGAATCCGCGCTGGCCCTCGGCGATCTCGTGCTGGTGCTGCGCAACCCCTGCGAGGGGGCGACCGACTGTGTCGGCGGCGCCGCGGGGGAGGCCCTGCGATGAGCGCCGGACATGCCCACCTGCGGATCTGCGATGCCTACGGCAACCGCCGTGCCGTCGTCACGCTCGAGAGGAGCTTCTACGAACTCGGCGGCGACCGGACACGCGCGGCCGACACAGGGTACATCCTCCTCGAAGGCGCCGGCACCCTGCCGCGCCACCTGCGCCTGACGCGCCCGACCGAGCGCAGCCCCTGGCAGGTCACGCCGATGGCGCCGGGGGTGAAGCTCGGTCGCCGCCTGCTCGACGCGGGCGCGGTCGAGACGGTCGCGCACGGCAACGAGCTCTGGGTCGGCAACAACCTTCTGCAGGTGCTGACCGTCGCGCAGGGGATCACGGCGACGGCCGTGATGGCGGAACTGGCCGATCTGGAGATGATGCTCAACGAGTCGCTGCTCGACTACGAGGACCGTCGCCGCGACATCTTCGACGACAACGAGCGGCGCCGCGAGCAGCTTCTGTCGGAAGAGCTCGACCGGCTGCTTGCCGAGGAGCTCGACATCTCGGCCAACGCCCGCACCACCGCCACGATCAACCGCTACTGCGCCGAGGCGCTGCGGCGGCAGCTGATCTCGGCCTGCCTGATGAGCGGCACCCGCGGCGACCTCGTGCTGACCTACACGCAGCTCTCCGACGACCAGAAGGCGCGCGCCGTCGAGTTGCGCGAGGAGCTGTCGTCGGAGCTCGGGCTCGACATGGAGGCGCATAGCACCGCGCAGGATCTCGCGCGCCTGCACGAGGGCTTCGCGGCGGCCTACAAGGCGATCTCGCCGATGATCAGCGAGACCATGAAGCAGGCGCTGATCCGCGACGCGGTGCGCGAGAAGGTGCTCAGCCTCTTCTTCCGACTCGGGCCCGTGCAGTTCCTCGTCGACATCCCGACCATCTCGGAGATCATGGTCTGCGGCCACGACCGCATCTTCGTGGAGAAGGGCAACGCGATGTTCGAGACAGGGCTTTCGTTCGCCTCGGAGCGCGAGCTCTTCACGGTCGCGGCGCGCATCGCCGGGCGCGACGGCAAGCAGCTGACCGAGGGCACGCCGATGGCCGACGCGCGCCTGCCCGACGGCAGCCGGTCCAACATCGTCGCCTCGCCCACCGCGCTCAACGGGGTCTCGCTGACGATCCGCAAGTTCGGCAACGGGCACCTGAGCGTGCCGATGCTCCGGCAGGGCCGGTCGCTCAGCCATCCTATGGAAAAGCTGCTGCGCGCCTGCGTGATCGCGCGCAAGAACATCATCATCTCGGGCGGCACCGGCTCGGGCAAGACGACGCTGCTCAACGCGCTGTCGATGTTCGTGCCCGAGACCGAGCGCATCGTGACCATCGAGGACACCGCCGAGTTGCGCCTGCTCAACCGCAACCTCGTCACGCTCGAGGCGCGGCGGGCCAATGTCGACGGCCGCGGCGAGATCTCGATCCGCGACCTCGTGCGCAACGCGCTGCGCATGCGCCCCGACCGGATCGTGGTGGGCGAGTGCCGCGGCGGCGAGACGCTGGACATGCTCCAGGCGATGAACACCGGCCATTCCGGCTCGATGACCACGGCGCACGCCAATTCTCCCGCCGACCTGGTCCTGCGGCTCGAGACGATGGTGCTTCAGGCGGGCGAGGACATCCCCGTGCATGCCATCCGGCAGCAGATCAGCGCCGCGATCGACCTCGTGGTGCAGGTGCGCAAGACGCGCTCGCTCGATCCCGGCGCGCGGCCCGACGCGCGCCAGCGCACGATCGTCGAGATCGCCGAGATGGGCGATTTCGACCCGGATACGGGCGAGATCGCCGTCAACCCGATCTTCGAGCTCGACGATGGCGGCCCGCGCCCGCACTTCGTGATCTCGGGCTACATCCCCTCGTTCTTCCAGGAGCTTGCCGACGGCAAGCTGCTCGACATCGAGGATTTCTTCGACGAGCCGGAGAAGCGCGATGCCGTTGCCTGAGCCCGCGCTTCCACTGACCGTGCTCGCGGCCGCGCTCGTGGCGGGCGGCCTGTTCGCCGGCGTCGCGCTCGCCATCCGGCTGCTCGACGGCCTGTGGCGGGGCTTGCCCGAGCCGCGGCGCGAGCGGGTCGGAGCGGTGCTCGCCACCGTGTTCGGCCCGCAGAGAGATCCCGCCGATGCGATGCTGCTCGTGCTCTTCGGCACCATCGTCGCGGTCGGCACGATGATCCTGCTCGGCGTGCCGGCGGTCTTCATCGTGCTGCCGGTCGCGGGCGGGCTGCTCGCGCCCGTGGCGCTGTTCCGGATCGCCGCGATCCGCCGGCAGCGCGCCCTCGATCTGGCGCTGCCGCTCGCGCTGCAGCAGGTGGCCAACGAGATGGGCGCGGGCGCCACGCTCGAGACCGCGCTCAAGAAGGTCGCCCGCACCGCGCCCTCGCCTGCCGACGTCGAGATGTCGCGCCTGCACCGCCGGGTCGAGGTGATGGGGATCGACGCGGCCTTCGCCGAGATGGCGCTGCGCCTCGACAGCCGCAGCTTCGCGATCACGGCGGCGGTCATGCGCGTCGGCACCTCGTCGGGCGGGCGGTTCGTCGAGGCGCTCAAGAGCCTCAGCCGCACCCTGATCGAGATCGAGCGGCTCAACCGCAAGATCCGCACCGCCTCTGAGAACGGGCGCCGCAACCTCTACCTGATGTCGCTGATCGGCCCCCTTATCGCCTTCGCCTCGTCCTTCGTGGTCGACCACCAGGCGCCGCTGCTGGAGGACAGCTTCGGCCAGCTCCTGATCGGCGTCGCGGTGCTGATGTTCGTGGCCGCGCATTTCCTCGGGTTCAAGCTGACGAGGGTGAAGGTATGACGCCCGAGTATGTCCCCCTCGTCATCGCGGCCCTGATCTTTGTGGGTGTGCTGTCGATCGGCCTGATGATCGGCGAGGCCGTCGAGCGCAACACGCGCCGCTTCAGCGCGGAGCTGGCCGACGAGTCGAGGCTTGCCGAGCAGAACAGCCGCGTCATCCGCGCGCTCGGGCGCACCTTCCGCGGCCTCGGCGCGCCGTTCGACACCGAGTGGCTCGACCTCAGGCTGACCTATGCCGGCCGGCCCTATGGCGGGATCGGCGGGCAGGAATACATGGCCGCGACCATCGTGCTGGCGAGCCTCGTGGGGCTCGGCGCGGGCGCGTTCTTCACCGCGGTCGCCGCCATGGGCGGCGAGGGCGTCTCGGCGGGCACGTTCGTCACCTGGACCGTGGTGATCGCGCTGATCGTGGCCATCCTGCTGCTGCAGGACGTCAACGCGAAGGCGCGCGAGACCTCGTTCGACATCGAGCGCGAGTTCCCGTTCTTCCTCGATCTCGCGGTGCTCGTGGTGCAGGCGGGCGGCACGCCCTATCGCTCGCTCGGCAAGTATGTCGAGGCTTCGCCCGGCACGGCCCTGTCCCACGAGATCGCCATCACCGCCAAGGACGCCGACGCCACCAGCTTCGAGGAGGCGCTGCTGCGGCTGGCCGGGCGGGTGGAGCCGACCTCGGTCAAGACCATCCTGAAGAACCTTGCGCAAGGCGAGAAGTCGTCGGGCGAGGCCGAGCAGTTCTACACCGAGCAGGCCGAGGAGCTGCGCCACCTGCGCGAGGAACTGGCCAACCGCACCGCCGAGCGGCTGCGCACCAACATCGTGTTTCCCGTCTTTCTCATGCTGTTCGGCATCGTGATCGCGGCGCTCGCGCCGACGATCATCTCGATCCGCAGCCAGGGCTTCTTCTAGGGCGCGCCGGACATGCTGAAGCAGAAGGGCATCAAGGCCGAGGTGGTCGAGGGCGTCGACCTCGAGGAGGCGGTGTTCCTCACCGGCGAGCGCGTCTCGGTGGGCTCGGGGCCCGACGACACCCTGCGCCTCGGCGGCGCGCGGATCGTGCCGGGGCATGTCGTCTTCGCCCGGGCGGAGAACGGCCGCGGCTGGGAATACTTCACTTCCGGCGCGGGCGAGGTCGAGATCTCGTCGGGCAATCCGCGGACCGGCCCGGCCAGGCCGGGCCTCACCTTCCGGCTGGGCGCCGACACGGTGCTGAAGCTGACGCGCCAGGCGCTGCCGGCCGAGCTGCTCGAGACGGGCGGGGAGGAGAAGAAGGAGATCCCGCTCGTGATCGCGCTGCCGATCATGGCCGCCGTCGCCATCGGCTTTGGCGTCTATGTCAACGCGCTGACGAGCGGCGGCTCGACCGGGGCGACGGGCCTGCGCACCGCGCCGTGGCTCACCGACCTGCCCGCCTACGGCCGCGCCCTCGACGTCTGCCTGCAGGCCGCGGGCGCCGATACCGCCCAGCGCGTGCCCGTCGGGGCGCCGGATGCCGCCTTTCGCGCCTACAGCGCCGCCGCGGCCGAGGCGCGCGAGGGCGATCTGCCCGACCTGCGCCTCGCGCTCGGCCGGCAGGTCCGCAGCCTGATCGTCGACGCCCACCTTCTGGCCGGGGAAGGCCACTTCGCCGAGGCCGCCGAGACGCTGCGCCGGGTGCCGCCGATGCTGCCCACCGGCAACGAGACCTGTCCGATCAACACGGCCGCGCGCGCCGACTTTTCCGTCTTCCAGCGACGTGCCGAGTAACAGAAGAAGGGGGCACCCGACATGAGCGACGATCACGGCAACGTTCTCGACGCCCGGCTGGCGCAGGCGCTCCAGCAGTATTTCAACGGCGTCAAGTACCGCAAGACGGTGGGCGACTGCGTGATCGTCTCGGCCATCCGCAAGCAGAACAGCGCGCCGGTCGACGTCTATGCGCCCACCTTCGCCATCGCCGGCGAGGATACCGCGCGCGCGGCGATCCTCGCCGATTTCCAGAAGGTCGAAAAGCTCACCAGCCCCTTCCTGCAATCGACCGAGCGGCTGCTGACCCGCGGCGACTTTCGCCAGACGCCGTCGCTGGCGATGCTCTCGTGCCCGGTGCCGGTCTTCGACGACGCCTTCGACGCGCGCGCGCTCGACTACCGGCTGCGGGTCTTCGAGGAGGTGCTGCGCGGGCTCGCCGCGCTGCACGAGGCCGGCGTGATCCACGGCAACCTCCACCCCGACGTGATCCGCCGCGAGGAGGAGGCGTCGAGCCTGAAGCTCTGCGATTTCGCGTGGTCGGGCGGGCGGGCGACGACCGTGACCGACCAGCCCACGCTCTACCGCAGCGCCCATGTCGTGAACACCTCGACGCCGGGCATGGTCGACGACGTCCACGCCGCCGGCATGGTCGGCTACCGCATCTTGCTGGGCGGCTACGGTCCCGAGAAGGTGCTGACGGGCCATGCCGAGCCTGCCGACGACGACCAGATCGTGTCGTGCATCCTCGGAGGCCGCCCCCGCCCCGACCGGCGCCGAGCTGTTCCCCGAGGGCCACCCGGCGGCCGACCAGGTGGCGCGGCTGCTGGCGCGGATGACGGGGCGGCTCGAGGGCTCGGCGCCCTATTCGACCGCCGCCGCCGCCCTGCGCGCCTTCCGCTCTATGGTCGACAACCCCGGCGGCGGCACCGCGATCGAGGGGGGCGCGCAGGCGTCCCGGCCCGCCGACCCGCCGCCGCCCCCTCCGCCGGCCCGGCCGCCGCGAGCCGAGCGCGCCGGCAGCGGCGTATCGAACGCCGTGGCGATCATGCTCTTCGCCGGTTTCCTCGGCGCGGGTGGGGCCGCCTACTACTTCTGGACGCAGGTGCAGGAGGCCCGTGGCGCGACCGTCGCCCTCGCCGCCGAGTTGCGCGACGCCCAGCGCATGCGCGCCACGCTGGGCGAGGACGTCGCAGCGCTGCTCGGCGCCGAGCGGCGGCTGGGCGAGGCGCGCGGGGCCGGGCAGGCGGCGTCGGCCGCTGCCGCCGAGGCGCTCGGTGCGGCCGAGGCCACGCTCGACGAGGCGCGCGCGGCGGTCGGCTCCGGCACGTTCGACGCGCTCTCGGAGACCGCGACGCGGGCCGCCGGGGAGGCCGCCGCCATCCTGCCGCTGATCGACGAGGCGCGAGAGGCCGCCCAGGCCGCCCGCGCCCGCGCCGAAGAGCTCGCCGCGCAGGCCGAGCGGGCCGGCACGGCCGGGGGCGCGCCCCTGTCGGACGCGGCCGGGGCGGCCGCCGTTGCGGAGGGCCTGACACTCGAGCGCCGCTTCGAGGAGGCCGCTTCGGGCTGGTCCGAGACCGCCGCGCTCTACGAGGCGGCCATCGCCGCCGCCGGGCAGGCCGCCGCCGCCGCCCGGTCGGGCGCCGAGACCGCGCGGGCCGAGGCGCGCGCCGAGGGCGCCGACGCTCAGGAGGACTTTGCCGTCGCCGGCCGCTTCTTCGCCGAAGGAGAGGGCCACGAGGAAGCGGGGGAATACACCGACGCGGGCTGGCGCTTCGACGACGCGACCACCTGGTTCGCCGCCGCCCGGCTCCGCACGACCGAGGTCGTCAGCACCATCCGGACCGTCCCGATCGGCAGCACGCCCGAGCGGATGGCGGCCGCCGTTGCCCTCTGCCGCGCGGCCTCGCCCGCCGGCCCGGCGGCCTGCCCCGAGGCCCGCCCGCAGGGCGAGCGCGCCCGCGAGGCGACGCTCACGCCCTTCGTGCTCGACGCGCGCGAGGTCAGCGCGGGCGAGTTCGCCACCTTCGTCGAGGCCACCGGGCACGTCACCGATGCCGAGCGCACGCGGCGCGTGATGGTGGTCACGTCGAACGCTAACGTGCGATTCCTCGAATCGGGCTACACGTGGGCCAACCCTCGCGGATCGAATACGACATACACCACCGCCCCCGATCTGCCGGTTATCAACGTCTCCATGAGAGACGCAGACGCATATTGCCGTTGGTCCGGGGGCCGCCTGCCCACCGAGGCGGAGTGGGAACACGCCGCGCAGGGGGCAGACGACCGGGTCTTTCCCTGGGGGGCCGACTTCGCGCCCGAGGCCGTGGTCTGGCGCGGTGCGCCGTCGCCGGCCATGCGCATCCCGCAGCCGGTCCGCGCCGCGGGCGCGGCGAGCCCGTCGCGGCACGTGGGCCTGTCGGGCAATGCGCGCGAATGGGTCACCACCGAGACCGGCGGCGTCCTCAAGGGCGGGTCGTGGAACACCACCGACCCGGGCAACCTGCGCATCGCCGCCCGCTTCGAGGCCGCGCCCGAGATGGCCGGCGTCGATTTCGGCTTCCGCTGTGCGCAAGACGTGGAGGACTGGCAATGACGGGCAGGGCGCGCGCGCTTCTTGTGGGGTCCCTCGGCCTGCTGGCGGCCGGCGCCGCCGGCGCAGAGGACCGGGCCGTGGTCGTGGGCATCGACAGCTACCCCGGCGTCTTGCTGTCGCGCGCGCTGTCGAGCGCGGCGGCCGATGCCGAGCGGATGCGCGACCACCTCGTGACCGATCTGGGGTTCGCGCCCGGCGCGGTGACGCTGCTGACCGACGCGTCCGCCACGTCGGGCGCCATCGTCGACGCGCTTCTCGACGAGCTCGTGGGCAGCACTGGCCCGGGGGACCGGGCGTTCTTCTACTTCGCCGGGCTTGGCGGCCGGATCGCCGACGCTGGCGGGACCGAGAGCGACGGCTACGAGGAATTCCTGCTCGCCCACGGCGATGGCGACCCCTTCGCGCTGATCCCCGAGGGGGCGCTGGTCGAGATATTCGATCGGATCGGCGACCGCGAGGTCTCGCTCGTGATCGACGCCTCGATGACCGCCCCGCCGGCGCGCGCGATCGGGCAGGGCGACGCGGTCGCCGCCCGCGCGGCCGCGTTCGGGCAGCTTCCGCCGGCGGCCTCGCGCACCGTCTCCGACGCCGATTCCGGCCCCATCGGCGCGGCGACCTTTGGCGAAGGGTCCTTCGGCACCGGCGCGGCCAGCCGCAACATCTGGGTCGCCGCCGCGCCCTCGCAGGTCGCCTGGGAGACGCCCGCGGGCGGGGTCTTCACCGACGCCTGGATCGAGGGCATCTCGGAAGGCGCGGCCGACATGAACGGCAACGGCGTCGTGTCCAACGCCGAGCTTCTGGTGCACATGCGCGCGGCCTCGGAGGCCTGGTGCGCCGGCAACGCGAGCTGCGCGGCGACGGGGCTGGGCCTGACGCCCGACTTTTCGGGCGACGTGCTCGGCCAGGTGGCCGCGCTCGACCCCGCAGCGGCCGCGCCGCCCGCGCCTGCGGCTGCCGAGCCGTCGCGCCAACCGGTGGCCGGCGGCGCCACCGGGCCCGCGACCGAACCCGCGACCGGGGGCGCAACAGGGGGCGAGGCGCCGGAAAACGCACCGGGCACGGGCGCGGCCGCGCCCGGCCGCGACACGGTGCAGGCCTTCGTGACCGACCTGTTCGCCGCCTCCAACGCGGCGGGACTGACGATCGACATCTCGACCGACGGCCCGATGCGGATCGGCGACACGGTGAGCTTCACCGTGACGAGCGCGCGCGCCGGCACGCTGCTTCTGCTCGACGTGAACCCCGAGGGCGATCTGTTCCAGATCTTCCCGTCGAGGCTGTCGGTGGCCGAGGCGGCCTCGGTCCCGGCCGGCGAGGCCGTGCGCATCCCCGGCCCGTTCGCCACGTCGGGCCGGCCGATACGGATCAGGGTGACCGAGCCGGCCGGCGACGGCATGCTGCTGGCGCTGCTGGTCGAGAGCGAGGCGCCGGTCTTCGAGACGATCCTGCCCCGCACCCTCGAACACGCCCCGATCCCAAACGCGACGCAGTATCTCTACGAGATCGTGCAGTCGCTGCTCGAGATGCAGGTCGGCCCCGACGGCAACGCCGCAGTCGAGTGGTCGGCCGCCTATCTGCCCTACACGATCCTGCGCTGAGACCCGGCCGGATCGAACGACGCCAAGAGGGAGACGAACGCCATGTGGCCCGAGATCAGATCGAAGCTGCCGGTCGCGCTGTTCCTTGTCGGCCTCTGCCCGGGACAGACGCTGGCCTGCGCGGCCTACGATGCCGTGGTCGCCGCCGTCGAGGCCGACGACCGCGCGGAGGTGACGCGCCTCCATGACGTGCTCGCCGCCGACAAGACCTGCGATGCGGCGATCCAGGACTGGGCGGGCATCTACCTCGCCCGCGAGCATCTGCGCGACGGCCTCGATGCCGGACTTGCTCCCGAGGCCCGGCGCGCGGCCCTGCAGGCCGCGCTGTCGCTCGAGACCCACTGGCGCACCCTGTCGGAGCTGGGACGGCTCGAATGGGCCGAGAAGAACTATCCCGAGGCGGCCGCCTTCCTCCGCCGTGCGCTGACCGAGATCGCCGAGGGCAATCAGGATCACGAGGCGAAACCCGCCGACATCGCCGCGCTGCGCAATCTCTACACCGACGCGCTCGCACTCAGCGGCGAGGCGGTGGCCTCGGCCGACGCGGGCTCCGAGCTGTTCCGCACCAGTTACCGCGGCTTCACGGTCGAGGAGACGCCGCTGCCGATCACCTTCCGCTACGACAGCACCGAGTTCGACGCCCAGGGGCGGCGCTATGCCCAGCAGCTGCGCGACCACGTGCTGACCCACACCCCGCCGCGGATCGAGCTCGACGGCCACACCGATCCCAGGGGCGGCGAGACCTACAACCTCGAGCTTTCGGTGGCGCGGGCCGAGACCGTGCGCCAGTTCCTGCTCGAAGGCGGCTATGGCGGCGAGATCGTCGTGCGCGGCTTCGGCGAGAGCAAGGTGCCGCCGCCGCCCGAGGGCGTTGTCGCGGGCTCGGAGGAGCATCACCGCATCGCCCGCCGCGTCATCTTCCGCGGCAGCTGAGCGGCGCGGGGAGGCCCGGTGATGGAGCCGCATCTGCTCGCCCTCGCGGTGACCGTGGCGGCGCTCGGGGGCCTCGGCCTCGCCGACCTTTGGGAGCCGGGCGAGGCCACCCGCGTCCGGGTCGTCGCGGCGGCGAGCGCCATCGTGCCGGCGCTGCTCTTCGCCCCCGCCGGCGCCAACGCGGCCTTTCTGGCGTGGACTGCGATCCTGGTCGCCCTCTTCGTGGCGCTCGCGGTCGTCGATCTCGCCTCGCGCACCGTGCCGGACGCGCTCGTGCTGCCGCTGATCGCGCTCGGGCTCGGGCATGCGTGGATGCGCGACCTGTCGGTCGGCGCGATGGCCCTTGCCGTCGCCCTTGTCGTCGGGGCGGCGCTCGTCGCGTCGGCCGTGCCCGCGCGGCTGCGCGCCGGCATCGGTGGCGGCGACGTGCTGCTCGTCGCCGCGGCGCTGGCCTGGCTCGGCCCGATGGTGGCGCTCGACCTCGTCGTGCTGGTCGCGGCCTTCCTCCTTCCCTTCGCCGGCATGGCCGTGGCGCGGCGAGGCGCCCGCCGTGGCCTGCCCGCGGCGCCGGCCGTGGCGGCGGCCACCCTGGTGCTCTGGCTGCACGGCCCGATCCTCTAGGATCTTTTCGGAGTGGACGGCGGAGCGCTGCTTCGCCAATCATGAACCAGCGGGGGAACGGGGCGTCACGGGGCGGGAGCGCGACAGGCATGGCTGCCGGCAGCAAGACCGATCACATGACGCTGGCGCTCGAGACCGTCCAGGCGGTGCTCGAATCCGAGCACGCCTTCTTCGAGGCAGTCCGCACCGAATTGCGCAAGGTCGCGCCGCTCTCGGAATTTCCGACCGTGTCGAGCCCCAACGGCATGGAATACGTCCTGCAGCTGACCCGCTTCCTGTTCTTCCTCGACGCGCTCAACTGCACCGACGCCGAAAAGGTCAGCCGCTTCATCGACCTGCACAACGCCAAGGTCGAGGCTGACATCGCCGATCCGGGCTACCCGCGCTCGCTGGTCGAGGCGCGCAAGGCGATCATCCGGCCCGAGCGCAAGGCCAAGATCGTCGAGACCGTCCACGCCTTCGGCCGCCCGATCTTCGCGATCTACGATTACGGCCATTTCCTGATCGAGAACATGTCGCCCAAGACCACCGAGAAGCTGATCGAGGACCTGCGGTACGGCGGGCTTCTCGTGCGCCGCGAGGATCACCGCATCGACGCCGACCACAAGCGCGTGCTGATCGAGAGCACCGGGCTCTTGCAGCACTACTACGTGGCCTCGCTGCTGCAGCTGCGCAGGGATATCGCGGGCAATGTCGGCGTCTCGGTCGCCGAGGACGAGACTGATCAGGCTTCCCTCGCCCAGCGAGACAGGTAGCGCCGCGCGAGGAACTCCTCGACCGCCTGCGGATTGCTGAAGCGCGACAGGATGTCGGTGCTGTTCTGCTTGCGGATGTCGGGCTGGGCGCTGTCGGGGATGGTGATGCCGACATGCGCGCCGATGCGGGCCCGCGTGTGGCGGTCAGACAGGCGGGTATACTCCACGAAGAGAGGCGTCCGCCCCATCTCGCCGAAGATGTTCATCCGCTCCATCTCGATCCGCTGCTGGTACTCGAGGAAGTGCTCGAACTCGCCGGCGTCGAACGGCACCCGGAGCTGCTCGCCGGTGCGGTCGGTATGGCGTGCCCATTCGCCCGAGGCGCGCGCGATTTGCTCGGACGAATACTGCGCCAGCAGGTTCTCGCGGCTCAGATGGATCAGCGCGGTGTCGGGATCCTCGGCGATGCGACGGGTCACCGTCTGGTCGAGATGGGCGAAATGCTTGAACGCGGCGAGCTGCAGGCCGGCGGCGCCCGCCTCTTCGCGCACCCGTTCGAGGAAGCCGGCGGGGTCGGCGTCGCGCTCGGCGAGAGCGTGGGGCGCGTCGACGGTCTCGCGGGCGTACTGGATCATCTCCTCGTGGAACAGCTCGAAGTGGCAGAGCACCCCCGGCGTCCGGTTGAGCACGGCGCAGAGCAGGGTCGAGCCGGTGCGCGGGCTGGCCAGGATCGCCAGCATGCGCGCGCGGGTGGGGCGGAGGGCGAGCGCCGGGGCCGGCGGGGTGGACGATGGGCGGAACGGCCCGGCCTCGGCGCGGGCGGGCGCGAGGCCGGGGAAGCGGCCCGAGGCGTCCGCGAGCGCCCGGAGCGCCTGCGCGTAGGCCGCCCCGTAGCCCGCCCGGTCATCGTGCGGCGGGGGATCGCCCGCCGCCGCGCCCGCGGTGCGCCGGGCGGCATCGACGCGTGCGGCGGGGTCGCGGGCGAGCCGGGCGGCGATGGCGATGTAGGCGGCATCGTCGCCGGCCACGAGGTCGGCCATGCCGTGGGCGCGCAGCCAGCCCGCGCCCGTCAGCTGCCGCAGCGCGTCGCCGGCCCGTGCCACGACCGGCGTGCCGACGGAAAGCGCCTCGCAGACCGTCGTCGCCCCCGAATAGGGGAAGCTGTCGAGCATGAGGTCGGCCGCGGCGACGAGGGCGCGCAGCCGCGCGGGCGGCATCGCCGGGCAGATCGTCACCCGCTCGGGCGGCAGCCCCGCGGCGGCGAGGCGCGCTGCGAAGCGGGCGGGGTCGGCCGGCATCGACCAGTTGGCGGCGAAGGGCGCGAGGACGAGCACCGCCTCGGGCACCTGCTCCAGCACCTGCGCCCAGGCGGCGAGCACGCGGTCGGTGATCTTGTGCGCCATGGCCGCCGAGATCAGCATCGCCTGCCCCTCTCCGAGCGCGAGGTCGGCGCGGAGCCGGGCACCGTCGGCGCGCTCGGGCGGCGGGAAGGCGTAGGCGCAGGGCGCGGCGCCCGGGATCTCGTGCAGGGGCTCGTGGTATTGCGCCTGGGCGTCTTCGGGCTCGGTCGCCGGGCAGGTGAGGGCGGCGTCGAACGAGGAAAGGCCGCTCGTCGTCGGGCAGACCGCCGTGTGCCAGACCTGCAGCGGCGCGAGGCGGTGGGCGTAGATCGCGGTCACCGGCTCGAAATCGCGAGCATAGGCCCCGGCCACGAAAATGTCGAGTTCGAGCGCCCGGATCGCCGCGACGGCCTCGTCGGTCGACAGCCCGGCCAGGCACAGCGTGCGCGCGAAGACATCGGGCGCAGGGTCGCCCTCGTCGGACATGCGGATGAGGACCGGCTCGAACCGGGCGGTGTCGAGCCCGTCATACATGCCGCGCAGGGCCCAGCCCTCGGGCGTCGGCGTCACGTCGCGCACCAGCACGCCGAGGCGCAGGCGGTCGAGCCCCGCGCGGATCGTCGGCGGCGCGGTCAGGTCGGCGCCGGCATCGGCCAGCACCCGCTCGATGGCGCGGGACTGGAGACGCGCGAGCGCCGTCACGTCGGCCGCGCCGAAGATCATCCGCGTGGCGCGGAGCTGCCGGACCGTCGCGGCGGCGAGCGCGTGGCGACGCCCGAGCGTCGGCCCCTCCTCGAGCGCGGCGAGGGCGCTCGCGAGCAGCCGGCCGAGGTAGCCGCGCCATGCGTCGTGGTCGGCCTCGGTCTCGAGGTCGGGCGCCGCGCCGAGCCAGGCGCCGATCGCCTCGGGGCTGGCGAGGAACGGCACCGGCAGGCGCGCGAGATCGCCGCCGAACGGGTGGCGCCAGGCGGGCACCAGCAGCAGCCCCGCGAGCGCATGGGCGAGGCGGCCACGGTCGCTTTCGGCGCCGGACAGGCCGTCGAGCGCGGCGCGTTCCTCGTCGGTCGCGGGCTCGCCGCGCGTCGCCTCCGCCAGGTCGACCAGCAGGCGGGCCTGGTGCTCACTGCCGAGCAGGAGCAGCGGCAGCGCCACGTCGGAGCGGGCGACCAGCGAGACGAGGGCGGCGCGGCAGGCGGCAAGCTCGCCGGTCAGGTGGGGCGCGTCGGGATCGGCCAGAAGCGCGCCGGCGCGGTCGAGCGCGCGCTGAAAGCCGGGGGCACGCGCCGCGGGCAGCGCCGGCGGCCGGGCGGAGAACGCGAGCCGCCCGCCGATCTCGATCTCGGTCAGTTCGACGGGCGCGAACTCCACCTTGTCGCCCGCGATCAGCACCGAGTGCAGCACGAGGTCGAGCCGCCCGGTGGCCGGCGCCGGCCCGACCGGAACCGCGAAGTCGCCCGCGCCGAGCAGGTGGGCCTGGGCCAGCATCGTCTCGCCGTGGCTGACGCCGAGGACGAGCGCGTGCCCCTCGGGCGGTGGAAAGAGCGGCGCCACGCGCAGCGTGACCGACAGGTCCTGCGCGTCCGGGTCCACGTCGAGCGACAGGGTTGCCTCTGCCGCGGCCGTCTGCGGACCCGTCGCGCCCCCCGTGAACCAGCCCGCGCCGAACGCATGCGCCGCGAGCGGATGGGCGAGGAAGGCGACCGTCTCGCCGAGCGAGACCGGGAGGCGGCCGGGATCGGGGCCGAGCGGGCGGAGGGCGACCGTGGCGAGAACGAGCGGCGGGGGGGCTTCGCCCTCGTCGGGCTCGAACCGGATCGTCACCTGCGTCTCGACCGCCTCGCGCAGCGGCAGGGTGGCGGCGATCCGGGCGGCGCTGCCGGTGCGGCCGTGAAAGGCGGGGGCGCCGTCGGCCTCGATCGTCAGCCGGCCCGCCGGCACGGGTGCGGCGAGGTCGAGCACGAGGCGTGCGGGGCCGGGCCGCGGGGCCGAGAGGTGGAGGCGGCCGCGCTCGCAAGCGAGGGCCGCGCCCCCTCCCGGCGCAGGGCGCCAGGCGCCCGCCTCGAGCCCGGCCCCCAGCGTGGCGAACGCCGGCTCGGGCACGGGGCGCAGGAGCGGGGCGTGCCGCCGCGTGCGGCCGGTGCCCACCTCCACCGTCCGGAGGGCCGGCGGCGGCCCGTCGCCCCGTGCCCGCGCGACGATGTGCACGCGCCGGTCGGGGTCGAAGGGCGCGCGCGGCAGCGACACCGAGGCGTGCCGCTCGTGGGGGCGCAGCTCGGCGGCCCGGCGCCCGTCGGCGAAGACCTCGATGCCCGCGTCGCAGGCCGGCTCCAGCTCCAGCTCGACCGAAAGCGGGCCGGTCGCCTGGGGCAGGCGCAGGACGAGTGCAGCGGCCTGCCCGGTCAGGCGGCAGGATGCGGCGATCTCGGGGCTGGCGGCGAGCAGGTGCGGGCGGTCTGGCGCCACGATCGGCGGCCAGCGCGGGCGCAGCAAGTCGGCGAAGCGCTCGAACGGCTGGTCGGCGTGGGCGTCGCCATGCCGCTCGATCAGGTCGGCGCGCGTGGCGAGCGCCGCGCGCACCCGCTCGGCCTCTTGCCCGAGCAGGGCGTCGGGGGCCTCCGCCAGGCCCCGAAGCGCGCCGATCACGTCGGCCCGGTTGGCCAGGCGCAGCCCCTTGTCCCAGCCCCCGGCGCCGAGCCGGGCGTAGTTGTTGGCAAAGTGGATCCGGTAGCCGCCGAGCACGCGGCGGACCACGCCCGTCCGCCCGAACAGCGCCGCGGCCCGCACCAGCCAGCAATCGGCGCTGATCCGCCAGCGCGCCTCGGGCATCGGCAGCGCCGCCGCGAGGAAGGCGCGTCCGAAGACGTTGCCCGAGGTCGGCGGGAAGGGATAGCTGCCGCGGACCAGCACGCCGGGGCGGTTGTCGGGCAGCGGGCCGTGTCCGGGCCCGTGTCCGAGGCTCGGGTTGAGGCCGAGGCTGGCGCCGCCCGCGTCGATCATCTCGAGGTCGAAGACGAGGCTCGCCATGTCGGCCGACCAGTGCAGCAGCACCGTCTCGAGCGCGTGGGGGTGCAGCAGGTCGTCGGCGTCGAGAAACAGGATCAGCTCGGCGCTCGTCTCGGCGAAGCCGCGGTTGAAGGCGGCCGCCTGCCCGCCGTTCTTGCAGGCCACCACGCGGACGCGGTCGGCGTATCTGGCGAGCACGGCGGCGGTGTCGTCGGTCGAGCCGTCGTCGATGACCACGATCTCGTCGGCCGGGCGTGTCTGCTCGAGCACGCCGTCGAGACAGGCCGAGAGGAAATGGCCGTAATTGTAGGCCGTCACGACGACGGCGATGCGGCGGGGCGCGGCGGGGTCGGTCATCGGCGGCTCGCGTGGCCGGCGTCGGCCGGGGCGAGCGCGACGCCGAGGAGCGCTCCGCCGAGCAGCCCGCCGCCCTCGAGCCCCAGCAGGCGCGGATCGACCAGCAGGGTGGTGGCGACATCGAGGATCAGCTCGTCGCCCGAGCCGTCGTCGACATCGAGGGTCAGCGTCTCGGGCCCCTCCGCTCCCGCGCTCTGCACATGGGCGCCGCCCGCGCGCAGGTCGAGCCGCTGACCGCTGCCGGGAAGGGTGAGGACATCCGCGACAAGGCGCAGCGGGCCGGGGCGCAGCGGGCCGGGGCGCAGCGGGCCGGGGCGCAGCGGGCCGGGGCGCAGCGGGCCGGGGCGGGGGCGGGGCAGGTGCAGCCGCCCCGCGCTCGCGCCGAGCCAGAGCCCGTCGCCCTCGGCATCGTGCCAGAGGTCGGGCGCCTCCGCGCAGGCGGCGAGCGCGGCCGGGTCGAGCCGTTCGGCGTGTTCGGGGCGCGGCCCGGCCGGGTGCGTCACATGGCGCGCGATGCCGGTCAGGCGCATCCCCTCGGGTAGGGCGAGCCCGAGCTGCCGGACGGCCGCGGCGACGACGAATGTCGCGCAGGCCCCGCCCGCGAGACGAAGGGCCACCCGCCGATCGCCCGCCCCGATCTCGACATCGGCGATCCGGACATCGGCGATCGGGGCCGCCGGGCCGCCGTCTTCCGCCGGTGCGGGGTCGGCCGCGTCCCGCTCGAGCCGCAGCACGAGCGGGCCGGCCACCGGGTGGGGCAGGGGCACCGTCAGGCAGCCTGGCGCTTCTTCGACCGCGCCGAGATCGTCCGGTGCGACGAGGCGGCCGGGCGGCAGCGGGTCGGCCGGGTCGAGGGGCAGCAGGCGCAGCGACGACAGGCGCGGGCGCGGGGCGCCTTCGGCCGCGACGAGCGAGACCTCGACCAGCCCGGACGGCGGGATTGCGGCGGCGGGCAGCGTCACGACGAGGCCGGTGCCCTGCGCGTCGACCTCCTGCTCGGGCGCGGCGGCGCGCAGCCCCGCCATCAGCGGCAGTGGGTCGGCCACGACGTGCAGCAAGTGGTCCCCGCGCCCCGGCACCGACAGATGCAGGCTGGCCCGCGGCGCGGCCATACGCGCGCCCACGCGATCGGGCCAGTGCCAGCCTGCGCCGAGGCAGCGCCGGCCGGCGGGCTCGTCGGGCCGCACCGGGCGCCCGTCGGGCAGCACCGGGGCACCGGCGAAGGCGGGCAGGGCGCGCTGCGCGGCGAGGTCCGACACGAGGGGGCGCGCACCCTCGGGCACCAGCGTGATGCCGGCCCGCCATGTCCGCGTCGCGGGGTCGTGCTCGAGGATGTCGCCCGCGATGCGCACGGTCAGCGGCCCGCCGCCGCCCGGCAGCGGGTCGTGGCGCATCCCGTTGATCCAGAGCGCGAGCGGCCCGCCGCCCTCGGTGGCGAGCCGCAGCGTCCAGTCCGCCCTCGGCCCGGGCAGCCGCAGGGCGAGCGTGGCGAAGGCGCCATCGAGCACCACGCCCGCGCCGGGGGCGAGGCGCCAGCCGCGGCCGAGCGGCGTCGTCCCGCTCGCCTCGCGCAGGTCGACGATCTCGCCGGGGCGGAGGATCGGCCATGTCGCAGGCCCGCCGAAGCGCGCGGGGTCGCTCTCTGCGAGGTGGCGACGCAGCCGGCCGAGGAGCGGGCGGTCGCGCCGGGGGCCCGACAGGGGGCCCGACAGGGGCGGGCGGCGCAGCCGCCGTCTCGGCGCGCGAAGGCCGGCCGCGAGGGCGGCGGCACGGCGCGCGGGCGAGGCCGGCTCGGCGCGCGCCGCGAGGTCGGCCGCGTCGCGCGCATGGGTCTCGGGGTCGTGGCGGGCGAGACGGCGCGCGATGTCGGCGAAGGCCTGCCGGCGCTGCCTGTCCTTCCGGTCGTGGTAGGGCGCCTCTGTTCCCATCGTGGCGAAATAGGCGTTGCGCCCGTGCAGGCGGTACTGCCCCAGCGTGCGGTCCAGATGCCGCGCCTCGCCGAGAAAGGCGGCCCCGAAGACGAGGTAGACGTCAGCGCTGATCGGCCATGCGCGCTCGGGGATCGGCATCAGCCGCTGCAGCGTCGCCCGCGGGAATGCGTTGCCGCTCGTCGGCATCATCCGCACGAAGCCCTCGGCCAGGAGCGGGCCCCGCAGCTCGCCCGCCGCCGCGAGCCGCGACATCGGGAAGAGGCCGGTCGGGTGCCCGCCCGCGTCGATCGTCTCGAGCCCGAAGGAGAGCCGGGCCACGCCGTCGAGAGGCTGTGCGGTGAGCGTCTCGACCGCCTCGGGCGCGAGCCGGTCGTCGGCGTCGAGGAACACGATCAGGTCGCCCGTCGCCGCGGCGAAGCCCGCGTTCAGCGCCGAGCCCTGGCCGCCGTTCTCCTTCAGCACGGGGCGGATGCCGGGAAAGCGGGCGATCACCTCGCGCGAGTCGTCGGTCGAGCCGTCGTCGACCACGATCACCTCGTGGGCGGGCCGCGTCTGGTCGAGCGCCGAGGCGATGGCGGCGCCGAGATACGCAGCGTAATCGTGGTTGTTGACGACGATGCTCACGCGCGGGGGGCTCACGCGCGAGGGGCCATGCGTGACGGCCGTCGCGGCGTCGGCCACGAGCTCCGACAGAAGGGCCGGGTCGGGCGGCACCGCGTTGAACAGGGCATCAACGGCGAGCCAGCGCCGCACCGTGTCGCGCGTGCCTCCGGGCGCGCCGGGCGCGAGCCCGCGCAGGAGCGCTGCGGCGTCCGCGTCGTCGGGCAGGGCGGACAGCGCGGCGTGGATCGTCACGGCGTCAAGGCCGGGTCCGAAGCGGGGGAAGAGCCGTTCGAGCCGACCGCATGTCCTGCCGTCCTGCTCGGTGACGCGGAGCTGCCCGGCGCACCATGAAGGCGCGACGCGGATCCGCGAAAGCCCGGTCGGAGCAGGTCCGGCGCCGAGCACGGCCGTGGCGTCGGCGGCGGTCTCGGTCGTGGCGATGCCGTGACGCGCGAGATGGGGCGCGAGCGCCGTGTCGGCGACCGGCCCGCCGATCGGGCTTGCAAGGAAGAGACGTGGCGCCGTGGCCCGCCCCGGTATCGGCTGCATCGAGGGGACGCGCGCCGTCAGTAGCCGGAGGTGCCCGGCCTGTCCTCTGGGTTGAGGATGCTCTGCGCGAGGGCCTGCGTCGACGAGCTTTCCACCGCCCCTCCACCGCCGCGAGCGACGGCCCGCGGGAGCTGCCCGCGGATCGACGGGTCGAGCCCGGCAATGGCCGAGGCCGGGATCGCCGCGACGGTCGAGGGCGGCAGCGTGTTGACGACGAAGGGAATGCAGCTGCTGGAGGGGAAGTTGGTCATCAGCGACACGACCGACGACAAAGACCGGGTGCGGATCGCCTGACGGCAGGCCTGCCCCTCGGCCTGGCTCGCCACCGTCAACACCGTCCCCCCCGATGCCGTGACGGTCGGGGTGCCGGCCGTCGGCACCGGCGCGCATCCCACCTGAAGCGCGATTGCGCCGGCCGAGGTGCCGATGGCCAGCGACCGGGTCAGGCGGGACAGGGACTTCTTGTCGGGCATTCGGCTATTACCTCTGGAAATCGGTTGGCGTTAGGTTAACCTCCCACTAACGCGACGGTAAGTCCATCCATTTGTTATCGTCTTTTCCGATGCCCGACGCCCGGGTGTTGCCTGCGAGGAAGCCTGCGGTGAGTCCGGAAGGTGCAGATCGCGAACGACCGGCTCGCCGCATCCGCGCGCGGCTGGTTATCGCCTTGGGCACCGTCCTGCTGATCGGGGTCTTCGCGGGCCCGGCAGCGGCGGCGCGGGTCGCCCTGGTGATCGGCAACGGCGCCTATACCGACGTGCCCGCGCTGCCCAATCCGCGCAACGACGCGACCGCGCTCGGCGCCACCCTCGCCGGGATCGGCTTCGACGTGGACGTCGTGATCGACGGCGATCTCGCCGCGCTGCGCGCCGCGGTCGGCGCCTTCACCGAGCGTGCGAAGGGGGCCGAGGTCGCGCTTGTCTTCTACGCGGGGCACGGGCTTCAGCTCGACGGGACGAACTATATCCTGCCGACCGACATCGCGCTGTCCAGCCGGGCCGACCTGCCCGGCGGGGCGCTGACGATGGACGAGCTGTTCGACGCCTTCGCCGTGGCCCGGGCAGAGACCGCGATCCTGATTCTCGACGCCTGCCGCGACAATCCCTTCGCCGCGGCGATCGGGGCGGGGCAGGGCCTCGCCAGCGGCACGCCCGGCTCGGGCAACGTCAACCGGCCCAGCGCCGCGGGCACGCTGATCGCCTTTTCCGCGGCGCCCGGCGCGGTGGCGTCGGACGGGGCCACGGGCAACAGCCCCTACACCACGGCGCTCCTGCAATGGATCGACCGCCCCGGCATCGAGCTCGGCACGATGTTCCGGCGGGTGCGGCGCACGGTGCTCGAGCTGACCAACGAGCAGCAGGTGCCCTGGGTCGAGGAGGCGCTCGTGCAGGACGTCTATCTCAACCCCGCGCCGCCGCCCGCGGCGGCATCGTCGGCCGAGCGAATGGAGGTCGCGCTGCTGACCAACGTCCGGGGTTTCGCCGACGAGGCCGAGCGCGACGCGGCGCAGACCTTCTACGACCGCTACGTGGTCGATGCCTCGCTCACGGCCGACGGCACGCTCGACGCCGACGAGACGCAGGTGCGCGCCGGCCTGATCTGGCTGTCGATCCGCGAGAGCGACGACCCGGCGGTGTTCCGCGCCTATCTGGACGAGTTTCCCGGTGTGGGCTTCGCCCGTCTCGCCGAGGAGCGTCTCGCCGACCTCGCCGCCGCGCCGCCCGCGCCCGAGACGCTGGCATGGCTCGATGACCTGCCCCCCGTGCCGCCGCGGCCGGCGGTCGTGGTGGAGGCGGCCCCACCGCCCGCGGCCGAGCCGCCGAGCGCCATCGCCCAGCTGCCGCTCGAGCGGCCCGGCGCGCCGCCGATCCCGTCCGATCCCGGTGCGCCGGTGGCCGGCGAAGGCGGGGCTGCGCGCGAGGCGCAGCGCCCGCCCCGGCCGGTGGTCGACAGCACCGTGGAGCGGCCGCCCCGCATCCCGGCGCAGCAGGCCCCGCCATCGCCCTCGCAACTCGAGAGGGAGCTGGCGCTCGCGCCGTCCGAAGAGCTGGCGGTGCAGATCCTGCTGAGGGAGGCGGGCCATTACACCGGCCCCATCGACGGCGATTTCGGCCCCGGCACCCGCGGCGGCATCGAGCGGCTGCAGGCTGCCAGCGGCCTTCCCGCGAGCGGCTTTCTCACCGTGGAAACCCTGCGCCAGCTCGTCGCCCACGCCGCGCCCGAGGTGCTGAGCCGCGAAGCGGCCGAGCGCTACCACCTCGACGTGCACGGCGTGGCCGCCATCGCCGTGGGCGGCCCCGGTGCCGAGCCCGAGGTGGTGCGCGTCGAGGCGATCAACCGCAACGACGAGGTGCACGCCTACTGGCGCGAGGTTGCCGACGACTTCGAGGCCGACAATCCCGGCACGCTGATCGAGATCACCCACCGCCCCGGGGTGCGCTACCGCGTCGAGCTGATGTCGGTCCTCGGCGCCGAGACGCCGCCGGACCTGATCTACACCTGGTCGGGCGGGCATCTCGACGCGCTGCGCGAGGCCGGCTTTGCCCGCGACCTGACCGCGGACATGTCGGAAGGCTGGGCCTACGACTTCAAGCCGGGCGCGCTGCAGACCTACACGCACGAGGGCCGCGTCTTCGGCGTGCCCATGCACCTGTCGCTGGTTTCGCTCTACGCCAACCGCCCCGTGCTGGACGAGGCGGGCGTCGCGGTCGAGGATCTGCGGACATGGGACGGGTTCCTCGACGCGGTCGAGACCCTCCAGGCGCAGGGCATCCGGCCGGTGACGGTCGGCGGCGGCGACATCTGGCCCTACAATCTCTATTTCAGCCAGCTCGCCCAGCGCATCGGCGGGCGGTCCGCCATCGTCGGGGCGCTCGCCGGCGAGGGCGAGGGCTTTGACGGGCCGGCGTTCCGGGCGGCCGGCGACGCCTTTGCGCGGCTCGTCGCGCTCGACCCGTTCCAGCCGGGCCACGGTGCGATGGACGACGGCCGGGCGACCCAGATGGTCGCCGAGGGCGAGGCGGCGATGATCCTCACGGGCAGCTGGCGGCTGCAGCGGATGTTCTGGAACTGGACGGGCGGGCCGGACGCCATGCAGGAAGAGCTCGTGCAGCTTCCCTTTCCCACGATCGGCGACCGGCCGCAGCAGAGCGTCACCTATGGCGGGGCCGACGGCTTCGCCGTCTCGCCCACAGCGCCCGACGTGGCCATAGACTTCCTGCGCCGGCTGACCGCCATCGACGTGCAGGAGCGGATGGTCGAGATCGCCTCCGACATCCCCGCCGCCTCGGGCGCCGACCTCGCGGTCGAGGCGGGCTTTCTGCAGGAGGCGGCCGAGCGGGTGCTGGTGAGCACCTACCATCAGCTCTACCTCGATCAGGAACTGGGGCCGGAGGCGGGCGACGTGCTCAACGAGGGCATCGTCGGTGTGGTGGCCGGCGCGTCCGACATGGGCAAGGTGCTGCGCGATCTCGACGCGACGCTCGAGGCGGCCGACTGAGGCACCCCACCGAGGCAGCCCACCGAGGCGGCCTGCCAAGGGGGGGCCGGCGCCGGCGCGGGCGGTCTAGCTGCGATCGAGGTCGGCGAGCAGCGCGCGGAAGAAGGCGATCGTCTGCGTAAGCCCCGTGTCGAGGTCGACCGAGGGCCGCCATCCCAGAAGCGTCTCGGCCAGCGCGATGTCGGGCTTGCGCTGGCGCGGGTCATCCTGCGGCAGCGGCTGCCGCTCGAGCGCACAGGTCGAGCCGGTCAGCGCCAGAACCCGTTCGGCCAGGTCGCGGATGCCGACCTCGACGGGATTGCCGAGATTGACCGGCCCGGTGACGCCCGCACCGGTCTGCATCAGCCGGATGAGCCCGTCGACGAGGTCGTCGACGTAGCAGAACGAGCGCGATTGCCGCCCGTCGCCGAAGATCGTGATCGGCGCGCCCCGGAGCGCCCGCCGATGAAGTTGGAGACGACCCGCCCGTCGGCGACGTGCATGCGCGGCCCGTAGGTGTTGAAGATGCGCGCCACCTTGATCTCGAGCCCGTGCTGGCGCCGGTAGTCGAAGAAAAGTGTCTCGGCGCAGCGCTTGCCCTCGTCGTAGCACGAGCGCGCACCGATCGGGTTGACGTTGCCCCAGTAGCCTTCCGCCTGCGGGCGCACGGTGGGGTCGCCGTAGACCTCGCTGGTGGAGGCCTGGAGGATCGGGCAGCGCAGCCGCTTGGCCAGACCCAGAAGGTTGATCGCGCCATGCATGGAGGTCTTGGTCGTCTGCACCGGGTCGTGCTGGTAGTGGATGGGCGCCGGGTGGCCGCGAGGCCATTGCCTTCGCCCCCTGAAATCAAGCCCGGGATCGGCGTGCCATGGAGGGCCATGGCCGCTCCGGGTAGCTTGGGCCAGATGCGCGAAAGCGCAGTCGTGCCACCCGTCCAGGGCTGGCGCGGGCGACGTGCGCCGCCGGGCCGGGGCAGGCCGGCGCCCCGCACTGGCGGCAGCCTCGGGGCCGCGATCGTCTGCCCACCGCCCGCGCCAGCCCGGATCGCCCTGCCGGGGCAGGCGATCTCTGCGATCGTTCGTGCGCCCTCGTGCCGCCCGTGGCGCCGCGTGACAGCGCAAGGAGGGGGCAATAGGGTCGCCTCCGTTCGCGGGAAAACCGAAAGGCGGCAGGATGATCGACCTACTGATCCGGGGCGCGAGCCTGCCCGATGGCAGGCAGGGGCAGGATATCGCCATCCGGGGCGGGCGCATCGCCGACGTCGCGCCCGGCATCGACGCCGAGGCGGGGCGGGTGCTCGACGCGGGCGGCCATCTCGTGTCGCCGCCATTCGTCGATGCGCATTTCCACATGGACGCCACCCTGTCGCTCGGATTGCCGCGGATGAACGTGTCGGGCACGCTGCTGGAGGGCATCGCGCTCTGGGGCGAGCTGCGCCCGACGCTGACGCGCGAGGCGGTGGTCGAGCGGGCGCTGCTCTACTGCGACCTCGCGGTGTCGAAGGGGCTGATGGCGGTGCGCAGCCATGTCGACGTCTCCGACCCTGCCCTCGTCACGGTCGAGGCGCTGCTCGAGGTGCGCGAGCGGGTGGCGCCGTATCTCGACCTGCAGCTCGTGGCCTTCCCGCAGGACGGCTATTTCCGCCACCCCGACGCGGCCGGGGCGCTCGAGCGCGCGCTCGACATGGGCGTCGACGTGGTGGGCGGCATCCCGCATTTCGAGCGCACGATGGAGGCCGGGCGCGCCTCGGTCGAGGCGCTCTGCCGGATCGCGGCCGAGCGCGGCCTGCGCGTCGACATGCATTGCGACGAGACCGACGACCCGCTGTCGCGCCATGTCGAGACGCTGGCCGAGCAGACCCTGCGCTTCGGCCTCGAGGGCAGGGTCGCCGGCTCGCATCTGACCTCGATGCACTCGATGGACAACTATTACGCCTCGAAGCTCGTTCCCCTGATGGCCGAGGCGCGGCTCGCCGCCATCCCCAACCCGCTCATCAACATCATGATCCAGGGCCGGCACGACACCTACCCCAGGCGGCGCGGCCTGACCCGCATCCCCGAGCTGATCGAGGCCGGCATCGACGTGGCGCTGGGGCAGGATTGCGTGATGGACCCGTGGTATTCGATGGGCACCGGCGATCTGCTCGACGTGGCGCACATGGCCGTGCACGCGGCGCAGATGGGCTCGCAGGCCGACAAGGGCACGCTGTTCGACGCGGTGACGACGGTGCCCGCGCGCATCCTCGGGCTCGAGGGCTACGGGCTCGCCCCCGGCTGCCACGCCGACATGGTGATCCTGCAGGCGGCCGACCCGGCCGAGGCGATCCGCCTGCGGCCCGCGCGCCTCGCGGTGATCCGGCGCGGCCGCGTCGTGGCCGAGACGGCGCCCGAAATCGCGCGCCTTGCGCTCGACGGCAGGCCCGGCACGGTCGATCCCGCCGCCTACGCGCCTCGCCACGCCCGATAAGGCCGCGCCCAATTTCGAGGCACATCTCGGGGCCGGCACAGGAATTGGGCAGCCGCCCCTTGACTCCGCCGGCCCGTGGCGAAGTCTGGCCCCGTCGCGCGGGGCGGTCCCGCGCCCGAAGTCCAACGAGGGGGACCTGCCCATGATCCGCACCCGCATGAACCGCCGCCGCCTGCTCGGCACCGGCGGCGCACTGACCGCCTCGGCCCTCGCCGCCCCCGCCCTCCTGCGCGCGCAAGGCGCGGCCGTGAAGGTCGCGGGCATCCACGCCTCGCCGGTCGAGAACGCGTGGAACTCTGTCCTGCACGCGGCGATGGTGGCGGCGAACGACGAGGGCGCGATCGAATACACCTTTTCCGAGGGCGTCTCGGGCACCGACTACCCGCGTGCGATGCGCGAGTTCGCCGAGGCGGGCAACGTGCTGATCGTGGGCGAATCCTACGCGGTGGAGCGCGAGGCGCGGCAGGTCGCGGCCGACTACCCCGACACGGCGTTCCTGATGGGCTCGTCGGGCGAGGCGGCGGGCGACAATTTCGGTGTGTTCGGCACCTGGAACTGGGAGGCGGCCTATCTGGCGGGCATGCTCGCGGGGCGGATGACGCAGTCGGGCATCGTGGGCTCGGTCGGCGCCATCCCGATCCCCGAGGTCAATATGCTGATCAACGGTTTCTCCGACGGCGTGGCGCGCACCAACCCCGAGGCGGAGCACCTCGTGAGCTTCATCGGCACCTTCTTCGACCCGCCCAAGGCGCGCGAGGCGGGGCTGGCCCAGATCGACGCGGGCGCCGACATCCTGTTCGGCGAGCGGATCGGCACCGCCGACGCGGCGCAGGAGCGCGGCATCCCCGCCATCGGCTCGCTCATCGACTACACGCCGCGCTACCCCGAGACGGTGTTCGCCAACGCGCTGTGGAACTTCCGCCCGCTGATGGAGGCGGCCCTGGCCGACGCGCTGGCGGGCGCGCCCACGGGCAAGAACTACACGCCGCTCAGCCTGATGAAGGACGGCGGCAACGACATCACCTATGTCGAGGGCGTGCCGCCCGCCGAGGCGGTGGCCGAGATGGAGGAGGTGCGCGCCGCCATCAAGGCGGGCGCGTTCGAGGTGCCGCGCAACTTCGAAGAGCCCGCCTGATGCGACACCGGCAGGCCCGCCCCCGGCTGACGGGGCGGGCATGACGCGGGTTCTCGAGCTTCGGGAGATCACCAAGCGCTTCGGGGCCACGCTGGCCAACGACGCGGTCTCGCTCCATCTCGACCGGGGCGAGATCGTCGCGCTCCTGGGCGAGAACGGCGCGGGCAAGACCACGCTCATGTCGATCCTGTTCGGCCATTACACGGCCGACGCGGGCAGTGTGCGCGTCGAGGGCGAGGCGTTGCCGCCGGGCCAGCCGCGCGCGGCGATCCGCGCGGGCGTGGGCATGGTGCATCAGCATTTCGCGCTCGCCGCCAACCTGACCGTGCTCGACAACGTCATGACGGGCACGGAGCCGCTGTGGCGCCTGCGCTCCGACCGGTCGGGGGCGCGGGCGCGGCTCGCGGCGCTGGCGGAGCGGTTCGGCCTCAAGGTCGACCCCGACGCGCGCGTGGCCGACCTGTCGGTGGGCGAGCGGCAGCGCGTCGAGATCCTCAAGGCGCTCTACAACGACGCGCGCATCCTCATCCTCGACGAGCCGACGGCGGTGCTGACCACGCAGGAGGCCGAGCGCCTCTTTGCCACGCTGCGCGACATGGCCGCCAAGGGGCTGTCGCTGATCTTCATCAGCCACAAGCTGCACGAGGTCATGTCGGCCTCAGACCGGGTGGTGGTGCTGCGCGGCGGCCGCGTGGTGGCCGAGCGCGCGACGCGCGACACCAGCCGCGAGGAGCTGGCCGAGCTGATGGTGGGCCGGGCCGTCGACCGCCCCGTGCGCCCGCCGGCGACGCCCGGCCCCGTGCTGCTGGAGGCGCGCGACGTTGCGGTGGCAGGAAAGGGCGGCGCCTCGTTGAAGGGGATCGGCTTTGCCTTGCGCGCGGGCGAGACGCTGGGGATCATCGGCGTCTCGGGCAACGGGCAGACGACACTGGCCGAGGTCGTCTCGGGCGTGCTGGCGCCCGCCTCGGGCACGCTGACGGTAAGGGGGGCGCCGCTCGCGCCCGGCGTGCGGCAGGCCATCTCTGCCGGCATCGGCCGCATCCCCGAGGATCGCCACGCCGAGGGCGTGCTCGGCGACATGACGACGTGGGAGAACGCGGTGCTGGAGCGCATCTGGTCACCAGACTTCTCGCGCCGCGGGATCGTCCGCCGCGGGGCGGCGCGCGCGGCCGCCGCCCGCATCCTGCGCGACTACGACGTGCGCGGCGCACGGGTCGATGGGCGGGTGCGCCTTCTGTCGGGCGGCAACATGCAGAAGCTGATCCTCGGCCGCGTGCTCGAGGCCGCGCCCGACATCCTGGTGGCCGCCCAGCCCAGCCGCGGCCTCGACGAGGGGGCCATCGCCGGGGTGCATCGCCGGCTGATCGAGGCCTGCGCACGCGGGGCGGGCGTTCTGTTGATCTCGGAGGATCTCGACGAGGTGATCGCGCTCGCCGACCGCATCCGCGCCATCGTGGGCGGGCGGCTGTCGCCCGCCATTCCGGCCGAGCGCGCCGACGCCGGCCTGCTCGGCCTGATGATGGCCGGCGACTGGCGTGCGGCGGAGGGGATCGAGGCCGAAGAGCGGGGAGCGGCGCATGCGCTTTGAGCGGCGCGAGAGGCCCTCGGCGGCGCTGACGCTGCTGGCGCCACTGGGCGCCATCGCGTCGGCGCTGGCCATGGCCGGCGCGCTGATCGCCCTCGCCGGGGCCAACGTGGCCGAGGCGTTCGGCCTGATCCTGCAGGGCGCCTTCGGCTCGCGGCTGGGCATCACCGAGACGCTGACCCGCGCCACGCCGCTGATCCTGACCGGTCTCGCGGCCGCCGTCGCCTTTCGTGCGCGGCTGTGGAATATCGGCGGCGAGGGGCAGTTCTACATGGGGGCGCTCGCCGTCGCGGCCTTCGGGCTCGTGCCGGGGCTGGCGGGCGCGCCGGCCCCCGTGGCGGTGTTGGTCTGCCTCGTCGCGGGCGCGCTCGCCGGCATGGCGCTGCTTCTGGTCCCCGTGGTGCTCAAGCTGCGTTTCGGCTCCGACGAGGTGGTGACGACGCTGCTGCTCAACTTCGTCGCCATCCTCTTCGTGTCGATGATGATCGAGGGCGCGCTGCGCGATCCGCTGGCCTTCGGCTGGCCGCAATCGGTGCCGGTGCCCGACGCCGCGCTTCTGCCGCAACTGGTCGAGCGGTCGCGCCTGCACGCGGGCCTCCTGATCGCGCTGGCGATGGCGGTGGCGGTGTGGTGGGTGCAGGAGCGGACCGTGTTCGGGATGCGCACCCGCGCCGCGGGGCTGAACGCGCGCGCGGCGGCCTTCGCCGGGGTGCCCCTGGGGCGCACGCTGGTGCTGGTGGGCTGCCTGTCGGGGGGGCTCGCGGGCCTGGCCGGCGCGATCGAGGTGATGGGGGTGAAGGGCTACGTCACCACCGACCTGTCGCCCAACTACGGCTATTCCGGCATCGTCATCGCCATGCTCGCCGCCCTTCACCCGATCGGCGTGATCGGTGCGGCGCTGTTCTCGGCAGTGATCTTCGTTGGCGCGGATTCGATGAGCCGCGCGCTGGGCGTGCCCTCCTACATTGCCGACGTGACGGTGGCGTTGTCGCTGCTGACCATGCTGGTGGCCCTGTTCCTCGTGCAGTACCGGGTGCGGCGGTGAGCGTGATCGTCGACATCCTCGCCTCGGTCGGCATGTGGGAGGCGGTGCTGCGCATCGCCACGCCGCTGATCCTCGGCACGCTCGGGGTGCTGCTGTGCGAGAGGGTGGGCGTTCTGAATCTCGGGATCGAGGGCATCATGGCCTTCGGCGCGATGATCGGCTGGCTGACCGTGTATTCGGGCGGCGACCTGTGGGCGGGCATCGCGGCGGCGGCCGCCTGCGGCGCCGCCTTCGGCTTCCTGCACGCGCTGATGACCGTGCCGCTCGGGCTGTCGCAGCACGTCACCGGCCTCGGCATCACGCTCTTCGCCTCGAGCGTCGCCTACTACGTCTTTCGCCTCGCGGTGCCCACGGCGACCTCGCCACCCACGATCGAGCCGTTCCGCCCGCTGCCGGTGCCGCTTCTCGCCGACATCCCGTTCCTCGGCCCGGTGCTCTTTACCCAGACGGCGCCGACCTACCTCGCCCTCGTGGCCGTGGCGGTGCTGGCCGTCGTGCTCTATCGCACGCCGCTGGGGCTCGCCATCCGGATGACGGGCGAGAACCCCCACGCGGTCGAGGCGCAGGGCATCGACCCGATCCTCGTGCGGATCGGCACGATCATGGCGGGCTCGGCGCTGATGGGGGTGGCGGGCGCGTTCCTCAGCCTCGCCGCCTTCAACTCGTTCTTCCCGACCATGGTGCAGGGGCGCGGCTGGATCTGCATCGCGCTCGTCGTCTTCGCGCTCTGGCGTCCGGGGCGGGCGCTGCTGGGCGCCGTGCTCTTCGCCTTCTTCGACGCGTTCCAGCTCCGCCTTCAGACGGCGGTGGACGGCGTGCCCTACCAGCTCTTCCTGATGCTGCCCTATCTGCTGTCGATCCTCGCGCTGGTCGTCATGGCGCAGCGGGCGCGGGTGCCGCAGGCACTGATGCAGCCCTACCGCCGGGGAGAGCGCTGAAGACGGCGCCGACGGTATCGGTGCGTTGCGTCCACCCGCCGCCTGGCGGCCGCGTCAGGCGACCTCTGCTTCGGGCTCGCGGCCGGCGAAGAAGGCATCGAGAGCGGCGAAGACCAGATCGGGGCGTTCCTCTGCCGGGTAATGGCCGGTCGGCACCGCGAAGCCGCGCAGATCGTCGGCCCAGTCCGCCCACAGCCTCAGCGGGTCGAAATGGCGGCCGCAATGGCTGTTGGAGCCCCAGAGCACCAGCACCGGGGCCGAAATCCGTCGGGTGCCGAAGTCGGCCTTGTCCATCTCGAAATCGACCGTGACGGTCGCGCGGTAATCTTCGCAGACCGCGTGGATCTGTTCGGGCGTCGTGCAGCGCTTGTATTCGGCCATGGCGCGCGGGTCGAAGATCGACAGGCCGACGCCCTTCTTGTTGAGCTTGTAGTCGATGTAGTACTCCAGATCGGCCGTGAGCAGCCGTTCGGGAAACGGCGCCTTCTGGGCCATGAAGAACCAGTGGTAGGATTCGAGGCCCCAGCCGAGGCTGACGTTCGACAGCACGGCGTGCGTCGGCACGATGTCGAGCGAGGCGAAGCGGGTGATCCGCTCGGGCCGGTCGAGCGCCATGCGGAACCCGACTCGCGCGCCGCGGTCG
>OFET01000392.1_pt1 | contig 31479 bp, 19 predicted proteins | sample 1521211 | NCBI WGS metagenome assembly OFET01 (sample SAMN03766358, study PRJEB24113) | microbial mat metagenome | isolation source: enrichment culture HLUCC-A from microbial mat sample contains cyanobacterium...
ATGGCGACTTCGTCGACGTCAATCTGGGTATGCGCATCGTGGACGACGTTCCGGTGGCGTCGGGCTCTGGCACGGTGCGTGTTCAGGAGAGCACGACCGGAGGGGCTTTCGTCGCCGACACGGCGACGGGTCAGTTGGAGTTTGATGCTGGCGCCGACGGGGCGACGGTGACGGATATTGCGTTCCGCTTCAACGAGACGATTCTCGATCATGATGATGGCGGTCTCGTGCCGTTCCGCTCGAGCGGCGAACCGGTTGTGGTCACGAAGGCGGTCGACGGCGCAGGCACAATCACGCTGACGGGTTCGGCCGCCGGTGCGAGCGTGTTCACGATGGTGGTGCAGCCGAATGGCGCCTATGCGTTTGACTTGCTGGGGCCGATCGACCATCCGGATGCCGGCGAGACGGGCGCAGGCGACTTCCTGCGGATGGTGTTCGACTTCACGGTGACGGATGGTGACGGGGACACGGCGACGAGCTGGGTCCAGGTTGATATCCGCGATGATGGTCCGGTTGTGACCGACATCACCGCAACGGTGCTCGAGGACGACACGGCCTTCACAATTGATCTGGCACCGGTAATCGGCGCCGGTGCTGACGGGCTTGATGGGATAGAACTGGGTACGCTGACGCAGGCATCTGGCTCCGTACTCGATCTGAATTCGGTTGGCGTTGCGCTGTTGAACAGCGAAGTGGTGATCACCCCTGGTGGATCCTTCGATTCGCTGGCGTCCGGAGAAACCGCGACACTTACCCTTCCATACACCGTGCGCGATGGCGATGGAGACGAGGCGACGGCCGAGATATCGATCACCATCACGGGCACGAACGACGCGCCTTTGATCACGATCCCGGACGGTGAGACGACTGCGGTTCTGTCGGGCGAGACGGCGGTCTCCCGCGGTCTTTCGGAGACGAATGCGGGACTGACGACGTCGGGCACGCTCGAGGTTTCGGATGTCGACGTGACAGACGTGGTGTCGGCTCGGGTGGCCTCTGTCTCAGGCGGGGGGGCGGGTTACACGCCCGCGACGAGCGGCGCGCTGGCTTTCCTCACGGTCATGCCGGCGGATCCCGCTGCGGTGATTGACGGGACGGCGAGTGCGGGCACGCTGAGTTGGAGCTTCGATTCCGGCTCGGAGACCTTTGACTTCCTGCGCCAGGGTTTCCAGACGCGCCTGACATACACGATCGAGGTAACGGACAGCCAGGGCGCGACGGCCGAGCAGCTTGTGACGATCCTGATCACCGGCACGAACGATGCGCCGGTTATTGATGTCGCGAGCTCGGATCTTGCGGGCGCGCTGGCGGAGTCCGGAGACCTTCTCCTTGTCGACGAAGCGGGGCCGACGGGCGGGCTCGAGCCGGATGCCTCGCTGCTGACGCCGGCGCTCGATGATCTGCTTGCGAACCCGGAGAACGTTCCTGCGGCGCTTGCGAGCGTCGGGTCTGAAGGTGCCGGCCCTGCGCAGGCGATTGCCGTGGTCTGGGACTATCTCGATGACGTCTACGTGTCGGCGGGTCCGAACCAGGGCAACGTCAACGAGGCGTTTGTCCGACTGGGCGTGGAGTATGCGCGCCATCTTCAGGGCGGCGGCGCGCCGCTGACGGGGGTGACGGCGAAGTTCACGGCGGATGGCGTTGATGCCGGATCGGATCCGGACCGTGTGCAGTCTCTGCACGACAACCTGTTGGGCAACCTGAACGGCTCCGTCCTGGCGGGTCGTTTCTCGGGGGCGACGCTCAGCACTCTCGAGGCGCTGGTCTCGGGCGTCGACCCGGCACTTCTGGCGCGACCATACCATGCCGGGAACGAGGGCGAGGCCAACGCGGCGCTTGACTACGACCTGGCGAACGCGTTGCTGCCGGTGGCCGCGGGGACGATCGCGGCGAGTGACGTCGACGGGGGTGCGGTACTGACCTTCTCGGCGCCGTCGGCGGGGGTCTACGGTACGTTTGCAATTGATGCGGCGACGGGGGCGTGGAGCTATGCGCTCGACCAGTCGCGTCCGGCGGTGGAGGCGCTGGCCGAGGGCGACGTGGTCCAGGAGGCCGTCACGGTGACGGTGACGGATCAGCACGGCGCGACTGACACGGCGGACGTGCTCATCACGATCACTGGGGCGAACGACGCGCCCGTGATCGACGCGGCGGTTTCCGGCCTTTCCGGGTCGGCGACGGAGGACGGGCTGGCGGTGGCGCCATCGACGTCCCTTGCTGCGCTCGACACGCTGGATTCGGATGAGATCGGGACGCTGGTGACGAACAACCTGTCCGACATGGGGGCTGTTCTCGCTGCGGTTCAGTCGAGCCAGGGCGTGGATCTTGCCGGCGCGATCACGCGGGTGTGGCAGCAGCTTGATGCGAACTATGCGAGCTATTACGAGCCGACGGTGAATGAGGCCTTCGCGCGTTTGGGTGTGGAGTACGCAGGCTATCTGAAGGCGGGTGGAACACCGCTGACGGAGGCGATTGCGAAGTTCACGGCAGACAGCGACGGTGATGGCGTGCCCCAGCGGCTTCAGTCGCTTCACGACAATCTGCTTGGTAACCTGACGGACGCCGCGTTGACGGACCGCTTCGTCAACGCACCGGCATCCTATGGCGACCTGAGTGCGATCTACGGGCAGATCACGACGCTGCTGGCAGACATCGGTGCGTCGGATCTCCTGCTCCGTCCCTATTACGACGGCAATCAGAGCTCGGATTCTGCAGCGTCGGAGGCCTTTGACAAGTCGAACGGCTATGTGTTCTCGGCTTCGGGTCGGATCGCGGCGGACGACATCGACGCGGGTGCAGTGCTGACCTTCACGGGCGACACGACCGGGACCTACGGGTCGTTCGCCATCGATCCGGAGACGGGCGTGTGGATCTACACGCTCGATGACGCGCAGGCCGCGACCCAGGCGCTCGCCGCCGGCCAGACGCAGACCGAGACCTTCACCGTCACGGTCAGCGACGAGAACGGAGCAATTGACACCGCTACCGTCGAGATCACCATCACGGGCACGAACGATGCGCCTTTGATCGAGGGTGCGCTGGTGCTTTCTGTTGGTTTTGATGACGACGCTCAGGCCTCGGTTTTGCAGGATGACGACGACGGCTGGACGGGCTCGGTACAGCGTGTGGCATCGGGCACGAACGGGATCGTGACGGATGACGGCAGTGACTTCGTCCTGGTGGACGAGACGTCTGGTTCGACGGGTCCGTTCACGCGTTTCGACGGCTATCGCGATACCTGGCCGGGCGAATATGCTTCGGAGTTGAAGGTCTATCTCGATACGGGCTGGGCCGCAGGCGAGGGTTTCGAGTGGGCGGTTGCCTCAAGCGGTACGGACGGCGGGCACCAGCGCGACTTCATCTTCCATGTGGTGAAGGATACGTCGACCGGTCAGTTGCTGGTCGGGGGGTCGAACAACTCGAACTTCGCGCCGCGTGAGGACCTTGAGAGCATCAACTCGGCAGAGGTGACGCAGAGCGGTTGGTACACGCTGCAGCATCGCTTCTACGATGTGGGGGGCGTGCTGCATGTCGACCTGAACCTGGTCGACGCGGCGGGTGACGTGCTGTGGACGGAGACGCGCTCCAATCCTTCTGACACCATCCCCGGCGCGGTTGGCGGCAATCGCTATGGCTGGTTTACGGATATTTCCGTGACAGGCGGGATCGCGGTGGACGGCCTTGCGCTCTCGGGTCAGTCGGTTTCGGTAACGGAACTGGCGGATGGCAGCCCCGGTGAAGGGGCGACGCTTCTCACCCGGACGGGCGAGATCGCCTTCTCGGATGTGGATCTGGCTGATGTTCATGTTGTGAGCGTGCCGTCTGTCTCGGCGACCGATTCCGAGGCGGGTGCGGTGGCGCCGCGCGGGACCTTTACCGCGACGGTAACGGAGGCTGCGACGGGCGAGGGCGAGGGCGTGGTGACCTGGACCTTCGAGGTTCAGGACAGCGCGATCGACGACCTCGCGGCAGGACAAACCATCACGCAGGTCTACGATGTCGTGATCGATGACCAGCAGGGCGGCGTCGCGACGCAGCAGGTGAGCGTGGCCATCACGGGCACGAACGATGCGCCGATCCTGTCGGGCATCGAGGACCTTGCGACGTTCAGCGATACGCCGATCAACCTTTCGGCGGCCCTTGCATCCTGGTCGGCGGCAGACGTCGACATTGTCGGCGGTGGGGACACGGCAAGCTTGACACTCAGCGTCGAACCGGGCGCCGGATCGTTCTCGGTTGATCTGACCGGGCTGGGTGGCGCGTTCGCGGTGACGGGCGACCTCACCGAAACGGTGACGATCACGACACAGGGCGATGCTTCGGGCGGGCGCGATGCCATCGAGGTGCTCAACACGCTTTTGCGGGGCGACAACGGCGCGAACATCAGCTTCACGCCCGCGACAGGGGTTGACTTCGGGTCCCTCGGCGGCCCAGCAATCGTGAATTACACACTCAGCGATGGCAACAACACCGGCGGCGGCAGCGTTCTCACGGACACGGGGACTTTCCGTATTCTGGTCACGCCGCCGGACACGTTCTACGTCGGCACTCAGACCGGCGACTACGCCACACTCCAGGAGGCTGTTCAGGCAGCCAGCGATGGTCAGACGATCGTCGTGCGCTCGGGCTACACGTCCATCGGCGATGCGATCGTCGACAAGCCGCTCACCATCCTTGGCGAAGCGAATTACGGTCTCCCCGGAAACGACCCGGAACGCGGCGCCGAGAGTGCCATCGACGGTCGGCTCGTCGTCACCGCCGACGGCGTGACGATCGACGGCCTGTTCTTCGACGTCTCGCCGTTCGGGGGCGGCCAGAGCGCCGTTAGCCTCGAGGGGGCGGATGCGACGCTGACGAACTCCGTGTTCGTCGATGCAGTGAACGACGGCGCGGTCGCGAACGCGGTGCAGGTCACCGGGCAAAACGCCACGATCGCGGACAACCTTGTCGACCGCTCCGGGCTGACGAACGCCGACCCGATCGGCAACCCGGCAATCTCGGCCAGCGGTATCGACACCATCGCGATCACCGGCAACACGCTGCTCTTCGGCATCGTCGGGATCGTGACCGGAAGCGGTGCGTCGGCGACGCAGCCGAGCATCGTGGTGACCGACAACGACATCACCGCCGGCGCGCCGAACACCGACTCGATCTTCATCACGGGCCCTGCCTTCGGCCCGTTGCCCGATGCGTTCCACCCGCTCACGAGCACGGTCGATACGTCGGGTAACGTCTTCGGGACCGCGGACGGCCTCCAACTCCGTGGCACGAACCTTGATGATGACCTGTCCAGCTTTGCCACCGACGGAAATGACTACTTCCGGGGCTACGACGGCGACGACAAGCTCGTCGGCGGGCTCGGGGACGATCGCCTCGACGGCGGCGCGGGAACCGATGTCGCCGTGTTCGACGACGCCGGCGGGCTGGCCTACGACCCGAGCGATTACACGTTCGACCTGACGATCGACTCGAACGGCGTGATCACGTCCGGGACCATCACGCAGATCGCCACGGGCGAAGTCGACACGGTCGAGAACATGGAAGTCCTTGAGGTCGCCAATACCGGCTCGTCCACCTTCGCGGTCCTGCCGGGCATGTCGATCCAGGCAGCGATCGATGCGGCCGCTGCGGGGGACACCGTCTTCCTCGCTGCTGGCACGCATGTCGTCACCACGCGAATTGACGTCGACAAGGCGATCACCTTGCAGGGCGCGGGTGAAGGCCTGACGACCATAAACGCCAGCGGGGTCGTGAACAATTACGGCATCCTCGCCGACGGTCCCGCCTCGAACGGGGTCGCCTTCGAGGATTTTACCCTGCTTGGCCCGGCGAATGCGGTCGGGACCGCCTACGGACTCAAGCTGTCGAACTTGGACGGTCTGACCGTGACCGACGTCACGGTGCAAGGGTCCGGGCGCAGCGAGATCGACCTGAACGGCGTCTCGAACGCCGTCCTCACGCGCGTCACCGCCAATGGCGAGACCTCCCCGGGCTCGGACTCGGGCACGGGGGGCATCGGCTTTGCGCTGTCGAACTCGACCAATGTCACGCTGGTGGATATCGCCACTGACGGGTTCAACGAGTGGGGCGGCGTGGCCCTTTATGCCGGCTTCCCCGGCCCGTATAGCGGCAACACGACGGGCATCCGCTTCCAGGGCGACTTCGACGTCCGCGAACCGGGGCAGCTCTTCGAGCAGGTCGACACCGGCAGCGACACCGTTGCCGATATCGTCGAGTTCGCCTCTCCGCAGGTTTGGGAGGTGACGAGCGACAACTTCCGCGATGTGAGTTTGGGGCTCGACGATAGCGAGGAGTACGTCTTCTACTTCGGCAGCGAAGCAGAGGCGATCGCCTTCGCCTCCTCCGGCGCCTTCGCCGAACGCGGCGTGATCCGGGAACCGGACGGCGACCTGCTCGTCGTGGACGGGCTGTCGATCCAGGCGGCAGTCGATGCGGCGCAGGTCGGGCAGACGATCGGAGTGCGCGCCGGGACCTATGAGGAGGATCTCAGCGTTGACAGAGCGCTCGACATCGTCGGAACCGAAGCCGGCGTAACGATCGCCGGTCAGGTGACGGTCTCGGACGTTCTCAACGACGAATTCCGGATGGAAAACCTGTCCGTCGATGCCGCGGGCAAGGGCTACGGCGTCTACGTGACGGCGTCCTCTGCGTCCTTTGCAGGATCCCTGATCCTTGATGGCGTCACGATCGCCAACGCCAATACGAACGGCTTCGCCTACATCCGGGCCGGGAACGGATCCGTTCCGGTGCTGGCCGACACGATTGGTGCGGTCACGGTCGTGAATAGCACGTTCACGGGCAACGCCATGGATGATGGCGGGTCGAATGGTCGCGGAGATATCCTCCTGTTCGGCTTCAACGGTGATCTGACGATCGACAATGTCGAAATCGGCTCGCCGGGCCCCGGAGCGCAAAAGGCCATCCAGATGCGTGGGATCGAGGATGCCGACGACGAGGTCGGCATCGGGCCTTACGCGCCGGCTGGTGATGTGACGCTGACCGACCTGACCATTTCGGGATCGTATGACAATGATCTGATCGCTTTCTACCGCATCGCCGAGTTCGGCAGCTTCACGGCCAATGGCTGGAACCTCGGCGACGCAGAGGCACCCTGGGGTCTCATAAATGCCGACAGCGTCGGGGGCGCGATTGACCTTGGCGGGACAGGGATGACGGCAATCGACAATCCCGGCATTGAAGGCAGCCTGCAGGGGCTCGCTTCGGATGATATCCTCACCGGCTCGGATGGTAACGACCTGATACACGGTCGGGGCGGCGACGATACTCTGGTCGGTGGGAATGGGGACGACATTCTCATCGGCGGGGATGGCGACGATATCCTTATCGGCGGCACCGGAGCCGATGGGCTCACTGGCGGCGCCGGGAACGACACGTTCGTGCTCGACGCTGCGGCGCTAGCGGATGCTGCCGGGGGGGGCATTGACACCATCATGGACTATCGCTTCGAAGGCAGTGACGAGGATGTCATCGACTTGACGGAAATCCTCGAGGCTGCGTTCAACGCTGGCGCGACTACCGCGGACACCGTCAACGCGACGCGCGACACGGAGACCGGAGATGTCACGCTCGAGGTCGATGAGGACGGGTCTGGCACCGCCAAGGGCCCGATTGATATCGCGACAGTCCGCACTGGCACCGGCACGACACAGCTCAAGCTGCTGATCGATGGGACGACATACGACGTGGATATCGTGTAAAGATCGTGCATGGGCGGCCTTCTACGGAAGTGCCGCCCGATCTTTTCCGACCCCACCACAATCGAGACATCTGATGCAACCCGCCTGTCCCCCGACCGGTTGACAACGGACGCGGTGGTTCGGTCAGTTCCGCCTCCTTCAGAAGAGCCGAATCTGGAAAACCGCGTTAGAGTATCATTCCGTCAGGTGGACACCGGCTGACGGAGGAAATGATGCGTCGAACAATGACCTCGGGCGCCCGGCCTGACGCCGTCAGGTCGAAACGCGCTCTGGAACGTTTCGCTGGTCGGGCACGCGCGGAATTGCATCGGAGAGGCACTGCTGTTGCACCAAGGCAACAATTAGGAAAATCTGATATTTTTGAGACGGAACAAGCAAAGGTCGCGACCTTGACTCTTTGCATTCCTGTAAGAAATCTAGTTAAACTTATATCGGTAAATTGATCTGCCTATAAATGCCAACCCGGTTGCGTAAGGAACCTCGCGGTATGATTCTACGCTTTATCATCGCTATTTTGGGCGCCGCACTCATTCCTTCCGGGAGCGGTGCTGCTGATTTGTCGGGATATGGAAAGACGCGCGCGGTATGTATGCAACCGGTCGAACAGGGGGGCTTGGCGATGCTGCCCATGACAGAACTGCTGCCGGAACTGGAGCTTCGTTTCAACAGGGCGGTTGCCATGGCAGGCGAGGCACGCACGATCGACGACAACAGGCCCGCATTCCTGTGGGCACTGGCGACTCAGCAAGCTTGTGCAACTGCGATTGGCTATATCCGCGGCGGAGTGCCGGAGCCTGATCATATCGTGAAATGTGCCTGTTTCCATGACCGCATGATCGATGGTTCCCGCTAAGACGATCAATAGGCATGCAAATTCTTTGCCAGAAAAACTTTCTTGATCCGAGAGCAAAGAAATAGGCGAGCCGCAAAAGTGAAGATTGCGCGGTATTCTGACAGAAGGGTTTGAGACATGTCCGGCTCAAAAGGCTCGAACAAGATACAATATCAAAAGCTAAGTCGGTTTTTCGCGGCACCGCCAAGAAGGCATTCGAGTCTCGCTTTGGTTCGAAATCTCGCTATTGCGGGGGCGCTCGCTCTGTCCTTGCCCCCTCTGAGTGCAAATGCCCTCACCCTCAAGGACGCGATTGCAATTGCGGTCGAATCCAATCCTGAGATCGGCGCGAGTATTGAGAATCGGGAGGCAATCGACTTCGAACTTCGTCAGGCGCACGGTCTACGTATGCCGCGCATCGACCTCGAAGCATCTACCGGCGTGCGGCGCCTCGATAATCCATCCCGGCGACTCAGTGGGACCGAAAACCGCTCGCTGACTCCCACGGAAGCCTCACTCTTAATGACGCTGCCGCTGTTCGATAGCGGACGCATCTCGAGCGAAATCGCACGGCAGGCCTCTCGTGTAGACGGGGCGGCGTTGCGCGTCCTCGAGCGTTCTGAGTTTATAGGCCTGCAGATTGCACGCGAGTATTTTGATATTCTGCTTCAGAACAGGATCGTCAGCCTCGCACGCGAAAACGTTCAGGTTCACGAGCGTATTCTTGGAGAAATCCGCGAAGCGGAACAGGGTGGTGCGCTGACTGCGGCGGATACGCTGCAGGCTATGGAGCGCGTTGTTGCCAATCGCGCCCGCTTGCTTGAGGCAGAGGAAGAGCTCTCTGCCGCCAAAACCCGCTTCGAAAATCTCGTCGGGGTTCCTGTCAATCAGGTCTTCATGCCTCCGAGCGTGCGTAATGTGCTTCCTCGCAGCCTTGATGACGCAATAGGGCTTGCCCGGCGCAACAATCCGCGCCTTTTGATGGCCGATGCCGATGTTGCAGCGGCTGATGCAGTCAAGCGAGCCGCGAAAGCAGAGCACGGTCCTGAACTGTTCCTCGAGGGGCGAGCCCGCGCCGGGAGCAATCTCGACGGAGTGCGCGGACGCTCCACTGACCTCCAGGGGCGCGTCGTCTTTCGCATGAACCTTTATGACGGCGGCATAAATTCCGCTAGCTACCAGGAGCAGATCAGACGTGCGAGCGAAGAACGCTTTCGGAGGCTCCAAGCCTACCGTGACATCGAGGAGGCAACGCGTCTGGCTTGGGATCGACGCCGTTTCCAGTCGCAAATCCTCGCTGAATTCCGCCAACAGCTCGATTATTCAAATCGCGTCGTCTCATCCTACGAGGAGCAGTTCGAAGTTGGGCGCCGCTCGCTTCTTGACGTGCTTGATGCTTACAACACGCGGTATAATACCAGCGTCCTGACACAGACTGCCGAATTTGCAATCGCATTCGCCGATTATCGTCTTCTGGCCGCAACGGGTGATCTGATCGCAACACTCGGCGTGAACGCGCCCCAGCAGTCACAAAGTGGTGCAAGGCAGGCAGAAGGCGTACCCGAATCCTCACCTGCGGTCACCGCACCACGCCAATTGCCACCCAGAAACCCGTTTCGGTGATGGCTGCTGCTCGCGGTCGCGCGCCGTGATAACCAATCCCGAAATACGGTGAGGGCGTCACCTCAATGAGTCATGCGGCAGAAAGTGCTGAACTCAGCACAGAGCCAGGGACGCGCTCTGACGACTTGTTGGAGTGTCTGAAGGCGGCGGCGCGGTTTTTCGAGCGTCCGACATCGGATCTGCATCTGCTCGCCGGTTTGCCAGTCGGTGAATCCGGGCTTGATTCCGATCTTTTCGTCCAGGCCGCCGAGCGGGCGGGTCTGTGGGCTCGAACTGTCGAGATGCGTCTGCAGGATATCGTTCCGCTCCAATTGCCCGCCGTGGTCTTTCTCAAGGATGATGTGACCGCAATCATCCTGTCAGCTGGTCCGGATGGATCTCTGCAGATTTTCGACCCCGGCAAATTGCGAACGGAAACCATGTCATTCGAAGCGGTACAAGAGCAGTATCTTGGCGCCGCAATTATTGTCCAACCTGATTTTTCGCGCTCTGCGCTGTTTGATGGCAAGGGCACTGGCCAACAGGGACATTGGTTATGGGGGGTCGCGCGCCGGTATTGGCGAAACTACACCAAAGTGATTATTGCCTCGGTTTTGATAAATGTACTTGCTCTAGCCAGCGCTCTCTTCATCCTAAATGTCTATGACCGAGTTCTGCCGAACGAGGCTATTGCCACCTTGTGGGTGCTCGCATTCGGTGTGATGCTCGCATTTGTTTTCGATTTCGTTCTGAAATTCGCACGCTCGCTGATCGTTGACCATGTGGGTAGACGCATTGATCTGCGTGTATCCTCGGCCTTGTTCGCGCGCGTTCTGAATGCCGACCTTCAGCATCGTCCTGCATCGACTGGCACATTCGTCAATCGCGTGAGCGAATATGAATTCGTACGGGATTTTTTCACTTCGAGTACAGTCACGCTTGCGATTGATATTTTATTTACATTCTTGTTCCTGTTTGTGATTCATGCCTTGGCTGGTTGGGTCGTGGTCGTTCCGCTCATCGGTATCATTGTGGTCGTAGTGCTGGGCCTCGTCGTCCAGCACCTGATTGGACGCGTGATGGCAGCAGTGCAGGAACAATCGGAACTGCGCCATTCTCTGATGGTCGAAGCGGTGAGTTCGATTGAGACAGTCAAGAGTCTCCGTGGGGAAAATCATCTCCTTCGCAAATGGGACCAGCTTGTCCGCAGTGGCTCGGAATTGCAGGAGAGGGTTCGCAAGTTGTCATCAGTCGGCACGACCGGCGCACAATTTGTGCAGCAAATGATTGGCGTCTGGATCGTAATTGGCGGTGTTTATCGCTTCAGCGAAGGTGATATGTCGATGGGGGCTATTATAGCGACAGTCATTCTCGCAAATCGCGCAAGTGCGCCATTGGGACAACTGGCATCGATGCTGACACGCGCCCGCCACGCCATTCACGCGCTCAAGATACTTGATCAAATAATGGCTCTTCCCGATGAACGCGATAGTGTTAGTCATCGCGTTGTGCGCACCATTGACAAGGGGGCCATCGAGTTTCGTCACGTCGAATTTTCTTATCCTGGTAGCCAGAGAAAAACTCTCAACGGAGCGAGTTTCAAGATCGAACCCGGTGAGAAGGTTGGAATTATCGGACGGATCGGTTCCGGCAAGACGACGATCGGGCGGCTGATGTCCGGACTTTATCATCCTACTGGCGGCGAAGTCCTCATTGATGGGATCGATGTCAGGCATTACCACCCGCAAGAGGTCCGCTCGGCCATCTGCCTCGTCGTCCAGGATGCCGATCTCTTCGAAGGATCAGCCAAGGCGAATCTGCTGATTGGAAATCCATCCGCAACTGACGCAGATCTTGTTAGAGCGGCCAGACTTTCGGGTTTGGACGAAATTATCGCTGCGCACCCACAAGGATTTGAAATGCCCATTGGCGAAAAGGGAAGCACACTTTCGGGCGGTCAGAGACAGATCATGGCGCTGGCACGTGCGCTGGTTTCGCCCTTCAAGGTGCTTTTCCTGGATGAGCCGACGAGCACCATGGATACAATGACAGAACGTCTGTTAATCAACAGGCTCAAAGAAGCCGTGCCGGCGGATGCAGGATTCGTCTTGTGCACGCATCGCCACTCTGCACTGGCACTCGTCGATCGCCTGCTGGTCATTGATGATGGACGGATCGTAGCGGATGGACCGAAGGATGCTGTGCTTGCAGCTTTGGTCAAGCAGGCAGGCGGGAGCAGACAGGCAAGCGAAAATCATGCTTATGTGCGTCAGTAAAGGTAAAAAACAAACCATAATCGTAGTAAACTCGGCTATTTGATTGCTAGATTGTTCTGTTATCGACTAAAAATTCATACCCGATGACACTGTTGCGATAAATACTGCAGCTGATCCCGGATTATTCGAACGCGTTCCACCCTGACGGAGTCAGGTCGGGCGCTCGAGGTCATTGTTTGACGCATCAATTCCTCCATCAGCCAGTATCCACCTGATGGAATGATGCTTTAAATCAGGTTCATACAGCCAGAATAAGCAAATTCTTGATATGAAGGCTTTTACTTTGCTTGGGTGGTGATAGCACTCTGGTCGTGCTGCAAAGACACGATAAATCCCATCAGATCCTGACGTTTCGCAGGACCTGGGATCAGACAGACGCGTACCCGACCGCGGCAGCGACGCGAGCCGACCGTCATGGAAAACCCGCAGTCAACCGGCTGTGGCGCACGTTCCTCAAGGGCAGATTTTATGCCAGAGACCGGCAAATCGAAATTCAGCCGTGCTTGTGGGTTTCGTTCATTATTCCCAGGGGCGGCGAGCTTTCGCACGAGGGTCAGAAATTCGGTGTTATAGCCGGCAAGGCCAAGTCCTTCAGCTACAATGAAGCCGGGAGAAGGGACAGCCTGCAAGATGCCACGTGATCCAAAACGGGCAAGTTGCTTCTGCGTCTCTTCCAGTTCCGCCATGATGCCGCAGGCCGCAACCGAACGTAAAAATGATGACTGGTTCTCCAAGTCAGGGCGCTTCTCAAGTTGGCTGCGCAGGTAATCCGTCAGTTTCTGGCCTCTTCGCGTAGCCAGATATTCCAATGAATGCCAAAATATTTCCTCAAGCCTCAAAGAACGTTTCCAACCTCTACGCTTGAAGATGCGGAAGCGCAAAGAATGTAATTTTTCTGGACTATTTCCTTTCTGTGTAGCTTGCTGCAGTGCAGATAAGTCACCCCCAGAATTCTCTATTTGAGGATCGACTTTCTGGGCCTGAGTTAAATTATCCTGCTCTGATATGAGTGCCGGCTGCTCAGAATTTTTCGGAAATTCATGACGATTTTGGGCACTTTCTTGGTCTTTCGAATCAAAAACACTCATTATCGCTCCCGCAAGGCTTCCTGGCGCGCCTTGTTGATAGGCTTGAGCAGATAATCGAGGATGCTTTTCTCGCCTGTGAGAATATCAACCTCCGCCACCATCCCCGGCATGATCGGGTGTTCGGTTCCGGCATGTTCGAGATAGGCCTGATCAGTTTCGACACGAACGACGTAATAGGGTTCGCGCGTCTGCTCATCGAGCACACTGTCGGCGGATATATGCGCCACTCGGCCATCGAGCCCGCCGAACACGGAAAAATCATAAGCCGTAATCTTGACCGTCGCTTCCTGATCGGGACGCAGGAAAGCGATGTCGCTGGGACGGACGCGGGCTTCGATAAGAAGGGTATCTCCCAGCGGTACAATATCCATGATCCGCTCCCCAGCCTGCACAAATGCCCCGATCGTGTTGACATGCAACGCATTGACGATGCCATCGACCGGTGAACGGATACTCGTGCGACTGACCCTGTCTTCGGCGCCACGCATCGTCTCTTCGACGACAGAAAGTTGGGCGAGCTTGGCTGTCATCTCCGCGAGCGCTTCCTGACGAAAAAGCAGTTCCTGCTCCTGCATCTGGAGACGCGCTTCGCGCAATGCAGCCGAAAGGCGCGGGATTGATTCTCTTGTGGAATTGAGCTGACCGTGCAATTCCGACATCTGCCGCTCGAGCTGAATCATTTCGACGCGCGGCACTATGTTGCGTTCAGCGAGCGGGCGCTTCAAGTCGATTTCGCTGACAAGCAGCGTGAGACTTTCTTGCGTCGTCTCTACTAGCGAACGTGCTTCGGCCAATTCCGACTCTCGTTGCGCCACCCGCTCGCGCAAGGTCTGGATACGAACTTCAAGATTATCGTGACGTACTTGCAGAAGGTTTTGCTCATTGGCGCACAGGCTCACCACCTGTTCGGCAATGCCCTCGGGGCATATGAAGACCGCTTTCAATCCATCCTGATATTCCACCTGAAGCCGGGCAATCTGGGTGCGGAGTGAACGCTGCTGAGCCTCAAGTTCACCGAGATTAGCCGTGGTCGTCGTGGGATCCAGTCTGGCTATGATGTCTCCAGCGCGGACATGCTGACCAAGTCGTACATTGATTTCCTGTACAATGCCGGGCTCACTTGACTGGATAACTTGCGTCGTCGTGGACGGGATTACACGGCCTTCACCGCGTGTGACCTCATCGATCCGCGTCACTCCGGCCCATACGATGAAACTGACGAACAAAAGTCCGATCACAGCGATGAAGAGCGTCCCTGATATCGGGGAGGTGTCTTCTAGCTCGATCCTGCCGACCGCGCCCGAACGCCGCGCCCTTGCCGGCGTGCTCCGCGCCTCACCGCGAAAATAGTTCAGTGGTCGCATATCGACAATCTCGTCCTGAAAACACAATGTTTCTATAAGTGAAACACGTTCGAGTCAATTTTCAAGGCTCTCGACGCGTAACGCCTGAACATATATGTTAGAGCACAATCATGAATGTCTGCTTAACCGCGTCGTGCAGACCGATACGCAGCTTGAAGATGAACCTTTGGGTTTGAGGGGCTTTGCTTGATGAGAGCGTCGATTCTAATTTTCCTGGGTGGATCAATAGCTGCAGTGGGCGCCTGGCTACTCGTCAATATTATAAATGACCTGGCCGCAACCAATCCGCCACAGAATGCCACCTCCATAAAGGCTGAAGAACCGGCGCAGCGGCAACTGAGCGCAGCACAACAGGGGCGTGGTGAACAACCTGCGCCTCTTCCGCAGCCAATCGAGGGAAAAGATGCCGCGCGCGCTTCAGCAGAAAAACCAAATCGGACCGGAGTTGGCGCAGGAGGCGAAAGGAGGCCGACACGTCCGTATCTTAGCAATCGTAGCGCGTCCAGATCGGCTGGCTCGGCACCCACTCAGGTTGTCGACCTTCCAGAGGTACTGGGGCCATTACCCGCCGCTTTCATCCGGGAGCCATCTGACAATGAAGAATTTCCTGACATTCGCCTCAGTGACGCAACGTGGAAACCAAGCCGTATCGGCGATACCGTAGCACTAGAGGTAAAAATGGACGCACGAGATGAAAGTAATCATGCTCGATTTCAGTTCTCAGTAAACGACGAAAATCGTGAAGAGTTGAATTTGACAGTTGAAATTGAAAATCAGGGGTTTTTCGCGGAAGGCAAAGATCTGCAAGTGAGTGGGGTTGTGTTCCGCCGAAGAGAGCAAGAAGAAATTCCACTACCATTTGACGTATTTTATTCTGTAGAAGGAAATATCATCGATGTGATTTTTTCTCGCGAGTTATTTTCTTCGATTTCCAAACAGGCGCAATGGCTGGATATACAAATCCAGCAAGATGATCATGAATATTCAATTACATTCATGATGCATGCTGAGGTAGGTAGCATGTTAAGTCTTATTTGAAATTCTTTCAGGTTTTGATCTGAGCGCGGAGATGGCCGAGCTTTACACCCAGGTTGAGCGCAGGAACGCAGGCGGCATGCATAACAGGGCCAATACAATGGTTCGGGTCCGGTCTATATCCATCCGTGTTGGTCAAGGCGTGTCAGGCGCCCGGTTTCGATCATTCCTGATGCGTGCGTTTGCGAGGATGATGCGTTTTCGCATGGTGGCGGTTATGGCTTTTTTTGCGGGCTTCCCTGCGGCTATGAGGTGATGATATTGCGCCTTGAGCTGATCGCGACCAGCGCGGATAAAGGCACGTCCGGTCCACGTACCTGACTGCCGGGCAATCGGCGCCAGCCCCGCAAGCGAGGCGGCCTGGCCGTTTTCGAGCGTGCCGAGTTCGGGCATGTCGATGATCATCGCGAAGGCGGTGATCGTGGCGAGGCCCGGGATCGAGACGATGATATCGTAGCGGCGTGCGAGGTCGGGATCAGCCTTGATGAGGGTCATGATCTCCTTTTCGATGGCGCTGACCTGTCGCTCGATCTGCTTGAGTTGCTCGGCGTTCTGACGCTTGAGGATGGGCAGGGTCAGGTTCTTTGCCCTGTTCCTGGCGGCTGTCCGGTTCTTCACGAGAGCTTCGCGGGCCATGTGGAGGTCTTTGAGATCATTGAGACGATGGCTTGCGAGCCGGGCGCGATTCGAGTTCGAGCAGGGCGCCCATGCGTGCCAGCATGGCAGCGTCCAGCCGGTCGGTCCTGGCGAACTTTCCGGTGGCCTCTGCAAAACGGCGGTTCGTGCCGTACCTGAGACGGTGGGCATCGAGATGGTCTTTCGAGATATCGGCTCCGATGGTCTCGCTCGGCATCTTTCGCTTGTCCTGTGCTTCTCGTCCGCAGCCGGACTGCGGGTATCCGTCCTGATCGTTATCGCCTTGAAAGCCGCGCGCACATGACGTGTCGTGAGCCGCTCCACCGTGAGTCCGGCGCTCTCCATGGCCGCGTAGAACCATTGCGGCAGCGGGTCTGCCTCCCGCCAAAGCACGACGCCGATGTGTTGACACCATCAGTTTGAGGGTCGACCCCCCTTCCCGCCAATCTGTCGGAGGGAGGGGCTCGGCACCGGCCGGTTACCCTACAAAAGAGCGCTAAGGAGTACATCATTCCATTGAAAATGCCGAATTATCGGAAACAAGCTGCTTAATTTGGGCTTGGCTGAAAGCCGGCGAAGGTTGCTTCGCAAGGCTCACCGACGGCTGTTAAGGCGCAGCGTATACCGGTCCGTCATTGATTTGCAGACGGCCATCAATCACTTCCGCGCAGAGCGTAACGGTAGCCCAGGCCCCTTCATCTGCGCGTTGAACCAGACACCGCCATCGCAGCTCAGTCCCGATGATTCCCGGTGTTGGAGTGGAGCCGCGAGACTGGAAGCGTTCGAAGCGAGGCCACGTCAATCGAAATTTTCAATCAAATTCACAATACGCTCGGATGCGTCACCTTGACCGTATTCGTCGATGTCGCGACGCGGGAGATAGTCTTCACTGACCCTCCACAAGCGATTCCAGCCCGCATGGACAGTCTCCACCCACTCCGTTTCGTCACGCAGTGTCACGCAGGGTTTGCGGTGAAAATAGGCTTCCTTCTGCAGGCCGCCGGAATCCGTGAACACAATTTCGGCTCCAGCGAGCAACCACGTCATATCGATATAGCTGAGCGGTTCACAAATCGTCAGTCCATCAAAGTCAAGCCCATGGCGCGCCGCAGCCGCTTTTGTCCTCGGGTGAATGGGCAGTACGACGGGAACGGTGCGCGCTGCGGCTTTCAGATAGTCGAGCACAGTGGCTAGGGCTTCAGGGCTGTCTGTATTCTCGGCGCGGTGTACCGTTGCTACGGCATAGGGTTTACCCTCAAGGCCCAGGCGAGCTCTCACATTTGACTGGATCGCCGCCACCTCACGGGCGTGAAGTGTGGCATCAAACATGACATCACCCACCTGATGGACGCCCTCGGTAATCCCTTCGGCGGCCAGGTTGTGAACGGCCTGATCGCTTGGGCAGAGCAGCAATGCACTCACGTGGTCGGTCAGGACGCGGTTGATTTCCTCGGGCATGCGGCGATTGAAGGAACGCAGCCCTGCCTCCACGTGAGCGATGGGGATATTCAGCTTGGCTGCTGCCAATGCGCCCGCGATGGTCGAGTTGGTATCACCATACACCAATAGCACTTGTGGCTGCTCCCTTTGGAGAACAGCCTCGATATGTTCCAGCATGCGGCCCGTCATGGCGCCGTGGCAACTGCTTTGAATTCCCAGGTTGTAGGCGGGCTCGGGAATGCCGAGTTCCTCGAAAAAGATATCGGACATGTTGGCGTCAAAGTGCTGCCCGGTATGGACTAGAACCTCATTCAAGGTCGGACGACCGGCAATTGCTCGGCTCACCACTGCCGCCTTTACGAACTGCGGACGTGCTCCGACGATGCTGACTATTTTCATACCTTGTCTCCCGGATGGAATATAATTGCGACAAGTGACATTTGCTCACCGCGACTTTTGGGGGCCTGATAGCAGATCTGGCGCGTCCGTTGCGTCGTGCTCGGCCCTCTCCAGATAGTCCGGTCGAATCCTAGTGCATGGCGACCCGCGAAGCCAGCGCTCAGGATGCAGGCCTTCGGGGTTCCAGAGCAGTCCGCGCGGCACGGGCAGACACGGACACCTCCGGCGCCGGTCGGCCTGTAGACGGGGAATCCGGGCGGCGTCACGGTGCTGGAATGATGCGCTAATATCCTGCCAAGATATCTGAGGTTGGTGTTCGACCGATCGCTTCAGGCACGCTCCAAAGCCGTTCATAGCGGTCCAACATGGTTGTTTCCTCGAATCGGCTCTGGATGCGCGCGCGCGCAGCGCAGCCGAGTTGCCGCGCCAAATCGGGATTTTCCACAAGCCGTTCGATCGCTTCTGCGATCGAACGCGGATCGCGGGGTGAGGCCAGGAGCCCGCTCACTCCGTGTTCAATCGCATCTACATTTCCCCCGACGCGAGTAGCGATGCTCGGAGTTCCTGCTGCCATACCCTCGATCAATGCATTTGAGAAACCTTCCTCATGAGATGGCAATACGGCAAGATCCGCCGCCGCAACAAGTTCTGTTGCGTCAGGCCGCACCCCAACTCGCAGAACAGATTCCTGAAGGCCGGCTTCGACCAGCATTTTGTCGAGTTCTTCGCCGATACCGCCGTCGCGCCCCACAAGCGCAAGACGCCAACTATCGGGCAAGCGTGGCGCGGCGAGAGCCAGCGCCGCGATGAGGTCCGCATGCCCCTTATAGGGAAGCAGATTGGCAACGGTCATGAGAAGAAAGGCGTCAGGGGCGATACCGATTCGGGCGCGGCGTACGGCGCGTTCTTCAACGGTGATCAACTCGGGTACAACGATACCGTTGTAGATCAGCCCGATTTTCCTGGCGTCGCCGCTCTCGCTCAGCAACTCGGCGCTCACTGCACGCGAATTGCCGATCAAGGCGTCCGCATGGCGTGTTGCCAGCCGCTCCAAAGCACCGCCTGTCGCGCGACCTGCCCTGTAGGTTGAAAGCGAGCGTCGGCTTACTATGATCGGGAATCGCCCGGAGATCCGCGCAGCGATCGAGCCGATCAGAACCGGCTCCGGTAGAAACAGGTGCACCAGGTCCGGACGCAATGAGCGCAGGCGCGCAACAAGCCCGGCCAAGAAACGCGTCGCCCGGATCGGTCTCGATAAACCCGGCGGAGGCCCCTCAATCTCGATGCCCGCTTCGGCGATGAGTTGTTCCAGTTCTCCTCCACGCGCCATTACATGGAGATGCACGTCAAAACCGCGCCGCGCCAGCGCGGGAAGTACCTTTGCAAGGTGCCGCTCAGTTCCCCCGATTGTCAAAGGTGGTCCGACGACAAGAATCCGCGACCGGTTCATGTCCACTTTCTCCGCCACGCCTCGAACATCAGGAGTGTCCAGAGTTGGTAGGCGTGATCGCGACTGCCGCCGACATGTTCGGCCCAGAGCCGGCGCGCCGGCGCGGGGGAGAGCAATCCGCCCCCGTAATTCGACGCCTCGATCAGATCACCCGCCCATTCCCGCAATGGCCCCCTCAGCCATTGGGCGAGAGGTATGCCGAAACCCATTTTCGGACGTTCCAGCAGTGCCGGCGGGACATAGCGGTCGAGCACATTTCTGAGAAGCCATTTCGAACGTCCTTCGCGGATCAGGAAGCGCCCGGGCAGACGCCACGCAAACTCCACGACGCGATGGTCGAGGAAGGGCGGTCGAATCTCGAGGGCGACCGCCATTGAGGCGCGGTCGACCTTCTGGAGGATATCGTCGGGAAGATAGCTTGTCGTGTCGTTGAAGCGCATCCTGTCGATCAGCCCCAGGACTGTTGACGGCGCGGCGGGTGGTAATGGGTCATCTGCCGCGATGTGAAGCGACGGATCGGGAATCTGCGAAACGAGGCGCCTGTAGAGACCCTCCGCATCGAGGCCGAGAACCGATGCTGCTTTGTTGAGCTTGAGACCCGGCTGCGGCGGGGCGCCGGGGAGACGCCCGACAAGTGTATCGGTGAGTCCCGAGGGGATCGCGCCGAGCAGGGCGCCCACGGCCGCACGTATCGGACGCGGAACACGCTCGATGTGCGGCCAGCTTCTTCCAGCCATCAAATAGCGGTTGTAGCCGGCGAACAATTCGTCCCCGCCGTCACCGGACAGCGCCACGGTGACGGCGCGCCGCGTCAGCGCCGAAACCAGATATGTGGGAATCTGGGAACTGTCTGCGAAGGGCTCGTCGTATATCTCCGGCATGCCCGGCACAAGTGCAAGAGCCTCGTCCGCGGTGCAGACGAGTTCCGTGTGCCGGGTGTTGAGATGACGCGCCACAGCGGCGGCGTATGTTGATTCGTCAAAGCCGAGATCGGGGAAGCCGATCGAGAAGGTCCGCACGTCCTCACTGCGTGTCGCAGCCATAAGCGCGACGATCGCCGAGGAATCGACGCCGCCCGAGAGAAAGGCGCCAAGTGGTACATCGGCGATCATCTGTCGCGAAACGGCATCGCGCAAAAGTGCGTCGAGCGCATCCGTCGCCTCATCATCGCCGACGTCGAGGGGGTCGGCCCGACCCCGTTCCGCGGCGCCCGAAAGACTCCAGTAGGTACGCCGTACGAGGCTCCCGTCTGGAACGACCGTCACGACCTCGCCCGGCATGACTTTTTCCAGGTCACGGTAGATGCCAAGAGGCGCAGGTACATAACCGAAGCGAAGGAAGGCGGCGACAGCGCTCGGGTCGATTTCCCGCACGAGGCCGGCGGGATGGAGCGCCTTGATCTCTGAGCCGAAGAGGATTCGAGAGCCGTTGCGAGCGAAGAAAAGTGGCTTGATACCCATGCGGTCGCGAACGAGATGAAGCGTTCGTTCGCGCTTGTCCCACAAGGCAAGCGCAAACATGCCGTTCATGTCGCGTAGTGTCTCATCGAGCCCGCGGCGCGCCACGCTTTCGAGAATGACTTCCGTATCTGAGTGCCCTCGCCAGGCAACGCCAGACAGCGCGGGATGACGGCTCATCTCCTTAAAATTGTAAATCTCTCCATTGTAGACGATGATGAAGCGCCCGTCGGTCGAGATCATCGGCTGGCGACCAGCCTCAGAGAGATCGAGAATCGCAAGCCGACGATGGGCGAGTGCGAGACCTGCCGGGGCATCAACCCACACGCCCTCTCCGTCCGGGCCACGATGCGCGATCCCCGCCGCCATGTCTCGCCCTAGTGCATCGAGACGGTCACCATCACCGGCGAGTGCAAGATCCAGCAAGCCCGCGACTCCGCACATCCGCTTTCCTCCAGTCGGCCCTGCGTCACTTCCCGCAATGACTCGAACGCTCCGCCATGCGATACGATTGGTCGTCAGATTTCTGCCCTCGTTACAACCCTGTTTGGAACCCGATAGTGAGCTCGGGTCAAAGTCAATGCAGGCCCTTATCCGATAGCGCATTGATGGCAAGCAGGCTCGAATCCTCACAGGCGTGAAACGCGCCGCAAGAGCATTTTCATGACAATCGAGACACGATATTCTTGTCGTTCGAAAATATTTCATGTTCATTGCAACATGGGTATTTGTACAATGGCACGCGATACGGTGTGGCATCAGATTTCATGCATAATTTTATTTGTAATTAAAAATCGCAATGAATTGTGCCATAGGCTGTGAAAGCCGTATTCGCGAAATCCATATCCCGATCCACCCCCCGTTTTCCGTAGCCGAGCGGCGTGCCGTCAGTCAACATGACCCGCCCCCCTGCCGCCACGAGTACCGCATGGCCTGCAGCGGTGTCCCATTCCATCGTGCGGCCCATGCGGGGATAGATGTCGGCCTCGCCGGCGGCGATCAGGCAGAATTTCAGGGAGGATCCGGCAGCGACGCGTTCGGTAACCGGGAGGCGTGCAAGGAATTCTTCGGTCTCCGGGCTGGAATGGGAGCGGCTCGCGACGGCAGTCAGTCCCTTGGTCGGCGGGTTTCGGACTGCGATGTCGTGCCATGCACCGGACTTCCCATCCGCGATCCGGGTTTCGCGCGCGCCTTTTCCCACAATACCGAGAAACAGCCGACCGATTGCGGGCGCATAAACCGCGCCGACGACGGGTTCGCCATTCTCGATCAATGCGATATTGACGGTGAACTCGCCGTTTCGTGCGATGAACTCCTTCGTCCCGTCGAGCGGATCGACGAGGAAGAAGCGCCGGCCGATCTCTGGCACGGTCCCGTTCGACACGGCTTCCTCCGCAATGACGGGGACAGCAGGTGCGCGTTCTGCCAGAGAAGCGAGGATCACGGCCTCGGCGGCTTCGTCCGCGGCAGTGACCGGAAAGGAATCCTCCTTCTCGCGCACGTCTATCGGTCCGTCATAAATCGGCATGATGGCCGCACCAGCGGCGATGGCCGCTTCGACAAGCAGCTCTGCCATGGCGTCGAGGTTGTTCGTCGTGTCCATTGCGCTCATCAGTCGGCTTGCAGATACAGATGGTTGATCATCAGATGTTCATCTTGCCACACGTTGTCAGCTTTGGAATACCCTCCGGGTGAAATCGGCAAACCAATGGCCGCCAGCCAGGACTTTTCCACCCGCAGCGATGTCCGGTGCCGGCTGCATGCCGTGGCAGGCGAGACCTCCGATATCGCTTCACTCAGCTCCGCAAGATCCGTCATGATCCGGCGCAGTCCTGTCCGGCCGCGCACGAAACGCAGGTGTTGCAGCCAGCCCATGCGTGCCAGGGCATCGGAGGAGAGCACCAGACAGATAACCGCGATCAGCGCGGCCACGAGCAGAGCGACACACACGATCACGATCATGGCCGACAATCACTCCTTCCGGATCAGTGTGCCTGTCGTTCACAGGATGCTCTGATGCGTCTTCAGATATCGGATGATCGCGTCGGCCAGATCTTCGGGGGATTGCCCCTGCGTGACCAGATGCAACTCGACTGCTTCGGGCACCTCGTAGGGTGAGTCGAAACCAGTGAAATTCTTGATCTCGCCACGTTGCGCCTTGGCATAGAGCCCTTTGGGGTCGCGGTTGATGCATTCCTCCAGGGGCGTATCAATGAACACCTCAACGAATTCGCCGTCCTTCATCATCTCGCGCACCATGCGCCGCTCCGCCGTGAACGGAGAAATGAACGAGCACAGGACCAGGAGTCCTGCCTCGGTCATGAGCCTGGCGACTTCGCCGACGCGGCGGATGTTCTCGACGCGATCAGCCTCGGTAAAGCCGAGATCACGGTTCAGTCCATGGCGGACATTGTCGCCATCGAGCATGATCGTGTGACAGCCCAGATCGAAGAGCTTGCGCTCGACCAGATCCGCAACGGTCGACTTTCCGGAACCCGACAACCCGGTGAACCAGATGACGGCCGGCTTGTGACCCTTCAGGGAAGAACGTGCTTCCTTGTCGATCGTGGTGGGTTGTCGGTGAATGTTCGTCGCACGCCGCAGGGCGAAGTCGATCATGCCGACTGCGACGGTGGCGTTGCTGAAGCGGTCGATCAGGATGAAGCCGCCGGTCTCGGGGTTCTTCTGATAGGGATCGAAGGCGATCGCGCTTGATGTCGACAGGTTGCACACACCGATCTCGTTGAGTTCGAGCGCGTCAGCGGCGAGTTTGCCCAGACTGGTCACATCGAGTTTGTGGCGGATCGCGGTCACGGTAACCGGAACATAGCGCATGCCGATGCGCATCAGATACTGGCGCCCCGGCAGCATGGACTCCGGCGCCATCCAGACGAGATGGGCCGCGAACTGGTCGGCAACGGCGGTGCGCTCACCCGGCGGACACAGAATGTCACCGCGCGATACATCGATATCGTCCGCCAGCGTGACGGTCACGGCCTCGCCGGCCCGTGCCTCGGCTGCATCCCCGTCCGGGCCGAGAATGCGTGCGACGCGACTCTCTCGCCCGGAAGCAGCCACCACGACGGGATCACCGGCCCTGATCACGCCTGAACCAACCGTCCCGGAATAGCCGCGAAAGTCGAGATCGGGGCGGTTCACCCATTGAACGGACATGCGAAAAGGCAGGACCTTTCGGTCCACATCGACATCGATGGTCTCAAGCGTGTGCAGCAGCGTATCGCCTGTATACCATTCCATATTGCCCGAAGCCGCCGCGATGTTGTCGCCGTAGCGCGCAGAGAGTGGCACGGGGATGATGGACGCGAAGGAGAGCTTGGCGGCGAATGTGGTGAAATCCGATACGATCCGGTCGAAAACCGCCTTGTCGTAGTTGACGAGATCGATCTTGTTCACCGCCAGAATCACGTGCCGGATACCGAGCAGCGAGCATATGGTGGCATGACGCCGCGTCTGGGCCAGGACGCCCTTGCGCGCATCGATCAGGATCACCGCGAGATCAGCATTGGATGCGCCGGTCGCCATGTTGCGGGTATATTGTTCATGGCCCGGCGTATCGGCGACGACGAAGGCGCGGGCAGCGGTGGTGAAGAAACGATAGGCGACATCGATGGTGATGCCCTGCTGGCGCTCATCCTCCAGCCCGTCGACGAGAAGTGCCAGATCGATCTCTTCACCGGTCGTGCCGAAACGCCGGGAATCCTTCTCGAGCGTGGCCAGCTGGTCCTCGTAGATCAGTTGACTTTCAAAAAGAAGGCGCCCGATCAGCGTGGACTTGCCGTCATCCACCGAGCCGCAGGTGAGAAAACGCAGCAGGCCCCTGGAATGGTCCGCGACCATGCGGGTGACGAGCGAGCCGTCCTGATCGCGATGGTTCCCGCGATAGAGCGCATCGGAGTAAAAAGCGTGCCGGTTCATCAGAAATACCCCTCCCGCTTCTTCTTCTCCATGGAGGCGGCCTCGTCGGTATCGATCAACCTTCCCTGACGCTCGGATGTGCGCGCCGCCATCATCTCGGCAACAACGGCCTCGACCGTATCGGCATCGGATTCAATCGCGCCCGAAAGCGGGTAGCAGCCGAGAGACCGGAAGCGCACCTTCTTCATGACGGGTTTTTCACCCGGTTCGAGGCGCATGCGCTCATCATCGACCATGATCCAGGTGCCACCGCGCTTGACCACCGGGCGCTCCGCAGCGAGATAGAGCGGGACCACCGGGATGTTCTCCGCCAGCGTGTAGAGCCAGATATCGAGTTCGGTCCAGTTCGACAACGGAAACACGCGGATCGATTCGCCCTGCCGGATCCGGGTATTGAACAGCCGCCAGAGTTCGGGGCGCTGGTTGCGCGGATCCCAGCCATGCCCCTCAGAGCGGAAGGAGAAGATCCGTTCCTTGGCCCGGCTCTTCTCCTCGTCGCGCCGCGCCCCGCCAAAAGCGGCATCGAAGCCATGCATGTCGAGTGCCTGCCGCAAAGCCTCGGTCTTCATCACCTGCGTATGCAGTGAAGAACCGGAATCAAAGGGATTGATGCCTCGCTCGATCCCTTCCGGATTGGTATGCACATGCAGGGTCACCCCGAGCGAACGCGCGAGCTCGTCACGGAAGGTGATCATGTCGCGAAATTTCCACTTCGTATCGACATGCAAAAGCGGAAACGGCGGATTGCCCGGCGCAAAGGCTTTCATCGCCAGATGCAGCATGACGCCGGAATCCTTGCCAATCGAATACAGCATCACCGGATTGCGAAACTCCGCCGCAACCTCACGGATGATGTGAATCGACTCGGCCTCCAGGTGCTGGAGATGCTGGCTGAGCATGAAAGGCCTCATTTAGAGAGTTCTCTTGGACGTCTCCGGCCTTGCAGATGGGCAAGGTAATCATTGATGTTCGTCCGGTAAGACTGCCGGCATCAACGGTCAAGGCAAAAACGTCGCGACTGCGACGCATTCATGACATGCCACACCGAATAACGCGATAGGCTCCACATGCGTGTCGCAACTGGTGACGGCGGCCCCGCACCCGGGTAAATGCGGCACCGACCAGTGGCCCGCATAGCCCGGCCTGCTCAGGGAAATTCCGTGTCTGTCCGGTATTCCGGTTCTCGTGCTCGAAGCTGCGGGATTGTTCCGGCTGCGATGGGGCCGCTATTGACACAGTACAGCGGGACATTCCGGGCAGCAATCCGGATCGCATGCTCAAGCGTTGTCATCATGGCCCCGAGCCTGCATTGCAACGCAATGCGTCTTCGCCTAAACCCTGTGACCCGGCGACTTCGGGGAGCGTGGATTTGGCCGAACATGATCTCGCGGGGCAAACCCTCGTGTTTCTCGTCTCCGAGGACTGGTATTTCTGTTCGCACCGATTGCCGGTGGCGCGGGCGGCCCGCGATGCCGGTGCCCGGGTCGTCGTCGCAACGCGGCTTGCCGATGATCGGGAGCGCATTCTGGCCGAAGGTTTCGAGCCTTTTCATATCCCCTTCGACCGATCCGGCCTGAACCCGATGCGGGATCTTGCGACATTGCGGGCGATCATCGCCTGCTATCGCCGCTTCCAGCCCGATCTCGTTCACCATGTCGCAGCGAAGCCGGTTCTGCTGGGGCAGATTGCAGCGTGGCTCTGTCGCGTTCCGGTGGTCGTCAACGCCATGGCTGGCATGGGTTTTCTGTATATCACGCAGAGCTGGAAGGCGATTTTCCTGCGCTGGATTTTCGAAGCGGTCACAAGGGTCGGCATGCGCCGAAGGGGAAGCGCCCTGATTGTCCAGAACGAAGATGATGCCGCCTTGTTCGTGGCGGGGGGGGTCGCGCAGGACAAGATCACGCTTATTCCGGGCTCAGGCGTGGATGCGGCGCATTTCGCGCCGACACCCGAACCGGAAGGTGTGCCCGTAGCCGTCTGCGTGTCGCGGATGCTGCGCGACAAGGGGATCGTCGAACTCGTCGAGGCCGCGCGGATGCTTCATGAGCAGGGCGTGGCGATCCGTGTGCGCCTCGTCGGCGGGACGGATGCGAATCCTGCTAGCATCCCACCCGACTTGCTCGCCGCATGGAAGCACGAGGGTATTGTCGACGTGGCAGGAGCGTCGCGCGACATTGCCGGGGAATATGCGCGCGCGCATATCGCGGTGCTGCCCTCCTATCGCGAGGGCCTGCCGAAATCTCTTCTGGAAGCGGCGGCCTGCGCTCGCCCTGTCGTGACTACGGACGTGCCCGGCTGCCGTTTCGTCTGTCGTGACGGAGAAAACGGTCTGCTGGTGCCGCCGCGCAACAGCCTTGCACTCGCAGAAGTGCTCGCGCATCTCGCCTGCGAGCCGGAGATGCGGAGGCGCATGGGAGCCACCGGTCGCCGTCGCGTGGAGGCCGAATTCGCAGAACCGATCATCGCCGAACAGACGCTTGCTCTCTATCGCCGCCTGCTTTCGGTTCGGCGACGCGGCTGACCTTCCCCGGATCCGAGGCCCGTGTTTACCGTTGTCTCCGGATTCATGCTCGGCTAAAGCGATTTTCGCAAAGAGGTATTCCCGAATACGCCTCGGACTGATTGGGAACGATATTGATGAATGCTCCCGGCGATACTGACCGGTTGTACCGAATGCTGCTTCAGATTGGGGCCGCACTCATCATGTTTGCCCCGGTCCTGATGTTCGCAGCCCGCGAGATACCCGCAACGATCCTCATCATTGTGTCCCTTTTGCTAATCACGAGCGCCGTTCGTAGGAGACGTATCGGCGCGATAATGCATGACCTGGGCTCCGGCATGCGGATGCCGGGCATGCTCCTTCTCACCGCACTCGGCGGACTCATGCTCTTATCGCTGACATGGTCGCCGTCAGTGGCGCGTGCGGCGAGTCATCTGTTGCATTTCGCAGGCGCAATCGTGCTTGCGATCATTGCGATCGCATTGGCGATTCGTCTTCGTCCGCGCTTCGAGACGCTGCCCCTTGGGCTCGCCCTCGCCCTGGCAGCCAGCCTCGTTGCGATCGACATGTGGCTGTCGGGCGCCCTGCGAGACGCTCTGTTCCTCTCGACAGACGCCTTTCGATTGAACCGGGCCACCGTCGCGATCATGCTTTTCCTTCCCCTCGCGACGGCCATGCTGGCGGCAGAGCGTCGCGTGACCCTTCTGGTCTGGCTCTGGTGCCTGGCAATAGCGGCAGTTTTCTTGTCGACCAGCTATTCCGCCAAGCTTGCCCTTATCGTGACCATGCTGGTCTTGCCGCTGAGTCTGGCCTTGCCGCGTATCATGCATCGCGTGACGATGATCGCCCTCCCGGTTACCGTTCTCGCAATGCCCTGGATCGCTTCCATTGCCAACAGCCTCGTCCCTGCCCGGATTCATGCGATGTTGGGGTATGGCAGTCTGACGATCCGGGGCGAAATCTGGCAGGAGACCGTGCCCTTCGTCTGGCAAAAACCTTTTTTCGGGTGGGGCGTCGAGGCGTCGCATGTGCTGCCCCACCTCCCGGAGGTCGCCCATCTCACACAGGTACAGCGCGATCTCCTGAGCTGGGGCCACACCCACAATGCGCCTTTGCAGATATGGCTCGAGCTCGGCGCAGTCGGTGCCACGCTGACGGCTTCGGTCCTGTATTGCGGGTTACGGGCCCTGCGGTTGCTGCCGGCGGCGCTTTTGCCCCATGCTACGACCACCGTCATTGCTGCTTTCGCCGTCGCCTGCGTCAGCCACGGGGCCTGGCAGGCCTGGTGGTGGGGGCTTCTGGGGTTGATCGCCACGGCATTTGCCATGACCGTCGCCAGCAATTTTCCGGAAGTCCTGCGGCGAACCGGTGAGTCGGGTGCCGACACCACGGCATGATGGGGCGCACGAACCGAACGGATCGTCTCGCCGCTGGCAGCTTTTCCTAACCGGTGCTATGCGAGGAGACCCGCCGCCGGTCACAAACTGCCGTTCTGTTGCCAATTCCGAAACCGCTCGCGACATCCATGCCAGTGATCACGCTCATCTTCGTCTTGCCGCTCGCCTTTCTGCTCGCGGTCCTCATCATCAAAGTGAGCATGCCGTTGTTGCAACGCTATGCGCTGGCGCGGCCGAATGCGCGTTCGAGCCATCGCATTCCCACGCCCCAGGGCGGGGGTATCGCGGTAGTGGCCGGAGCGCTTGCGACAGCATATGGCGGTGCTGTGATCCTTGATGTGATGCCGGGCATGGTCGCCGCGCTCTCGCTCGTAACCGGCACACTTCTCCTCGCCCTGATCGGAGCATGGGATGACATCCGCCCGATGCCGGCTCTCCCGCGTCTGGCCCTGCAGGCAGCATGCGTGGCGATGCTGATCGGCTTTGCGCCGGTGGAGGAAACATTGTTTCCGGAGAGTTGGCCGCCGGGGCTCGGTTTTGCGATCGCCCTGCTGGCCGGGCTCTGGTTCGTCAATCTGGTGAATTTCATGGACGGGCTCGACTGGATCGCAGTGGCCGAGATGGTCCCGGTCACCGCCGCGCTCGCCCTGTTCGGCTGGCTCGGCTTTCTTGATCCCTTCGCAACACTGATTGCGGCGGCACTTTGTGGCGCTTTGTGCGGGTTTGCCGTGTTCAACAAGCCGGTGGCGCGGCTATTCCTTGGGGATGTCGGTTCGCTGCCGATCGGGCTGATGGTGGCGTGGCTGCTCTATCTGCTCGCAACAGACGGCCATTTCGCCGCTGCGATCCTTCTGCCGCTTTACTTTTGTGCCGATGCCACGATCACCCTGATCTGGCGTGCGCTGCGCCGTGAGCGCCTGTTCGAGGCCCATCGCAGCCATTTCTACCAGCGCGCCACTGATAACGGTTTCACCGCGATGCAGGTTACAGGCAACGTGCTCGCCGTAAACCTCGCCCTGATCCTGCTCGCCGGCGCGACGCTGCTCCTGCCGCATCCGTTGACGCAACCTTTCGCCGTCGTGATCGGGCTCGGTGTGGTGATCGCGTTGCTCGTGAGGTTTTCAAGACGGCGCCAGGCCGAGGATGAAGGGGAGCGATAAGCAAGCGCCATTGCTGCTCCGACTGACGCTCAGATCGTGATGGCTCGAAAGAGGCCTCTCCCGAATTGCCCGGCAATCATCGCCTGCCCGAAACCCGCCTCGCTCAACATCCGCTTCCGCTTCTGCCACGGAGAACAACCAGGCGCCAACCCGTCGAGAACAATCCGCCACGTACCGTCGACCCTGTGCAGCAAACAGACGACGCTGCTCTCACGTGTGCCCCCGGATCTTGGACTCAATCCATTTGAGATGGCCTCGCCCGCGCGGCACATCATTTCCATCCGGCGATGGCGGTCGGCGCAAAGGTCACCGCCGTCCAGCCCGGGCAGAACCGCGCCATGCCGCCGGCATCCGGATGGGCCCGGGCCGTCCGTGTCGCCGCCGGCGATTCGGCCTCGGTGCTCATATGGCTGATCGCGTCGAAGACCAGTACGGCATCCAACCGCTCTTCCAGCCGCAGGCCGGGCATGTCTGCGGCAGCTCCGCAACCCTGCCGACCGAGACGGCATTCACGCCTTGCTGACGTCGCAACCATCTCTATTCCGCCGGCAAACTTGCCGGCGCCCAGTGATAGTCGTTGACTGGATTGCACGCTATGCCACTCTGTCAACCTCTCGGGAGAAGTGCTGATGGCGCGGTTCGAATTTTCTTGTGGTGGCTTGTCCCTCGGTGCTCAGGTCGGTTTTCGCGAGGGTGCGCGGGGCACGCATACCAGTCGTACGATGATGCTGTCCGAACTTGGGCGTTTGCTCGAATGCGATGCCGAAAACGGCTCCGCTGAAGATCTCGTGATCGAAGGGAATATTCTGGGCAAAGCGACAATGGCCGGCCGGCGCCTCAGTTTGCAAAGGCTCCACGAGCTGTATGCACTGGATCGCGCGGTTCCGCTCTATTCCGTTCTGGCCGATTTATGGAAGCGCGAGCCCCAGGCACTGCCGCAACTCGCGATTCTCGCCGCGCTGGCGCGTGACCCTCTTCTGCGCGCAACGGCCATGCCCGTCCTTGGGCTTGCCCAGGAAAGGGATCTGGACCGTGACGGGGTGCGCGATGCGCTTTCGACTACCGTCGGCAAGCGGCTCAACCCGTCTACCCTGGACAAGGTGGTGCGAAATGCTGCCAGCAGCTGGACGCAATCCGGACATCTTGTCGGCCGTACATTCAAGAAACG
>OFET01000400.1_pt1 | contig 31134 bp, 32 predicted proteins | sample 1521211 | NCBI WGS metagenome assembly OFET01 (sample SAMN03766358, study PRJEB24113) | microbial mat metagenome | isolation source: enrichment culture HLUCC-A from microbial mat sample contains cyanobacterium...
CGAGATGAACGGCGAGAGCTTCAGGCTCCGCCAGAGCCGCAAGACGAAATCCTGAAATCATGATCCCGCGGAACCCCTGAACTGGCCTTCGGCCAGTGCGCCTTGCCGCGCGTCAGCTACCTGGAGAGCACACGCCACAAGGCGCAGGCTACCGGCTCCAACTGGGGACTATCACTCCGAGAAACTGCCCCATTTTGCTCCGGGATTGACACTCCCGCAAACTTCGCTTTATCCAAGTGCAAATTCAGCGGCCAGCGTCCGGCGTAGACGTTGGCGGAACATGCCGCCAAAGCAGTCTAAGGAAGCGGAACACGAATGAGGGCGTAAGGGTTAACAGGACGATCAACCGATGGAGAGGATCATGCTCCGACTAACCCTGACGTGTCTCGCCCTGCTCGCGCTGGCCGGGTGCGAGACGGCTGGCGGCTTCGGCCAGGACGTGGAGAATACCGGAGGGTTCATCCAGCAGGAGGCCGAGGAGGTCGAGCGCGGCCTGTAAGGAGCCCGGCGGGGATGGAGAGGTGCGGGGCGAGCCCGCACGCCTCATGAATCCATTTTGAGCGCGTTGATAAACGCCTCCTGCGGGATGTCGACCTTGCCGAACTGGCGCATCTTCTTCTTGCCGGCCTTCTGCTTTTCCAGAAGCTTCTTCTTGCGGGTGGCGTCGCCGCCGTAGCACTTCGCCGTGACGTCCTTGCGCATGGCCGAGAGCGTCTCGCGGGCGATCACCCGGCCGCCGATCGCCGCCTGGATCGGGATCTTGAACATGTGGCGGGGGATCAGCTCCTTCAGCTTTTCGCACATCTGGCGACCGCGCTGTTCGGCCCGGTCGCGGTGGACCATCATCGCCAGCGCGTCGACCGGCTCGTCGTTGACGAGGATCTGCATCTTGACGAGCGTGTCGGCGCGGTAGCCGGTGATCTCGTAGTCGAAGGAGGCGTAGCCCTTGGTCACCGATTTCAGCCGGTCGTAGAAGTCGAACACCACCTCGTTGAGCGGCAGGTCGTAGACGACCATCGCGCGGGCGCCGGCATAGGTGAGGTCGAGCTGGATGCCGCGGCGGTCCTGGCAGAGCTTGAGCACGTCGCCGAGATAGTCGTCGGGCACGAGGATGGTGGCCTTGATGCGCGGCTCCTCGATATGGTCGACGGTGGCGGGGTCTGGCATGTCGGCGGGGTTGTGCAGCTCGTGCATCTGCCCGTCGCGGGTGTGGACGTGGTAGACGACCGAGGGCGCGGTGGTGATGAGCTCGAGCCCGTATTCGCGCTCGATCCGGTCGCGGATGACCTCGAGGTGCAGCAGGCCGAGGAAGCCGCAGCGGAAGCCGAAGCCCAGCGCGGCGGAGGTCTCCATCTCGTAGGTGAAGGAGGCGTCGTTGAGGGCGAGCTTCTCGATGGCGTCGCGCAGGTCGTCGAACTCGGCGTTGTCGACGGGAAAGAGGCCGCAGAAGACGACGGGGATCGAGGGCTTGAAACCGGGCAGCGGCTTGTCGGTCGGCTTGGCGACGGTGGTGATGGTGTCGCCCACGCGGGTGTCGCGCACCTGCTTGATCGAGGCGGTGATGTAGCCGATCTCGCCGGGGCCGAGCTCTGCCACGTCGGTCATGGTGGGGCGGTAGACGCCGACGCGGTCGATCTCGTAGGTGCCGCCCGTGCGCATCATGCGGATCTTCTGGCCCTTGCGAAGCACCCCGTCGATCACCCGCACCAGCACGACGACGCCGAGATAGGGGTCGTATTTCGAGTCGACGAGCATGGCCTTGAGGGGCGCCTCGGCGTCGCCCTCCTTCGGGGGCGGCAGGCGCTGCACGATGGCCTCGAGCACGTCGGGGATGCCGACGCCGGTCTTGGCCGAGATCAGGCAGGCGTCGGTCGCCTCGATGCCGATCACGTCCTCGATCTGCTCGATCACGCGCTCGGGCTCGGAGGCGGGCAGGTCGATCTTGTTGAGCACCGGCACGATCTCGTGGTCGGCCTCCATCGCGGCGTAGACGTTGGCGAGCGTCTGCGCCTCGACGCCCTGCGTGGCGTCGACCACCAGCAGCGAGCCCTCGACGGCCTGCATCGAGCGGCTGACCTCGTAGGCGAAGTCGACATGGCCGGGCGTGTCGATCAGGTTGAGGATGTAGGTGTGGCCGTCCCTGGCGGGATACTCGATGCGGACGGTGTTGGCCTTGATGGTGATGCCGCGCTCGCGCTCGATGTCCATCGCGTCGAGCAGCTGGTCCTTCATGTCGCGCTCGGCCACGGTGCCGGTCAGCTGGATCAGCCGGTCGGCCAGCGTGCTCTTGCCGTGGTCGATATGGGCGACGATGGAAAAGTTGCGGATCAGCGAGCGGTCGGTCATCGGGCCTCGGGCTGCGAAAAGGGGGGCCTGGGTAGCCGTTGGTCCTGACATACGCCAATCTGCGCCGAGTTCCAGAGCCTTGGTTTGAGTGGGAGGACGAGGGGCGGATGGTGGATTTATCGGACTACGACGAGACGAAGGCGTGGCTCGAAGCGCAGACGCGCTCGGTGCGGGTCGCGTTCGCGGCGCGCTGCGCCCTGCGGGCCGTCCCGGGCATCGCGGTGAACACGGACGCGACACTTCGCGGGCTTGCCTTGCCCTCGCTCCGTGCGACGATCACCTCCGGGGCCGCGATGACGGAAGCGGCCCCGGAGGTGATCGAGGCCGCCCGCTCCGCCGCCCGCTCCGCCGCCCGCTCCGCCGCCCGCTCCGCCGCCCGCTCCGCCGCCGCCGCCGCCTTCGCCGCCGCCCGCTCCGCCGCCCGCGAAGACGGGGCGTGGCTCGACGGCGCCAAGGATGGCACGCCCTTCTTCGCCACCCCACTCTGGCCAAATGGCGAGCTGCCCGAGGGCCTCGCCGCCGCCCTCGACACCCTGCGCGCCTTCTGGGACTCCGACCCCGAGACCTGGGGCTTCTGGCGGCGCTGGTACGACGGGATGCTGGCCGGCGAGCCGCTGCCGTGGGAGCTGCAGGAACAGGTGGCCCTCCTCCCGGACGACATCTGGGAGGCCGGTGCCGAGGCGGTGGCGCGGGAGATCGAGACAATCGAGGCCCGGTTCGAGCTTGAGGCTCGGATCGCGGAGTTGGAACGGGACATCGCGGCACTCAAGGTCGACCGTCATGGCATTGGCGGCAACATGCCGCCAGAACCCATCGAGGAACCTTTACTCGCGGCCGAGATCAGGCGCTTGGGCGCGCAACTGGAACCCGTCGAAGAAGCTCTGGTCGTTCTCAAGGAGGAGGCGGCCAGGGACGAGCCCGACAAGGCGCGGCTCTCCTCCGCAGTGGCCACTATCGCCGCAGCCCTGACCGCGATTCTTAGGTGGACCGGGAGCAAGCTGGACCTTGCCATCGACACGCTGATCAAGTGGGGGATTCCCACGGGCTGTGCCTACCTTCTGGCCAACCCACAGAGATTGCAGGCCGTTCTGGACGCAGCGAAGCGTCTCCTGAACCTGCTTTAGCCAGTTCTCCCCTACCCCTCCGGCGAGATGAAGCAGGCGAAGGGCTGGCGGTTGTCGGGGGCGAAGACGAACTCGCCGATGACCGTCGTGATGTCGTGCTCGCGGTTCTTCAGCGCGGCGTTGATCTCGTAGTCGATATGGCCGAGGGCGGCGCGGGTCTCGGCGTGTTCCATGAAGGCGCGCATGATACGCACCGGGGTCTCCGCCGCCACCTCTGCGGGCAGGTCGAAGCGATACGTCCCCTCGCCGCCGCGCTCGCCATGCATCAGCACGGCCTTCATCCGGATCGTCGCCCCCTCCATGGCCCTCTCTCCCTGTCGCCTGCCGCATGCCGGTGCGTGCAGCATGGCCGGGGAATGTGACACTTTGCCGACACCCGCTCAGTAGCCGCGGCGAGTGTCGTTGGCGCGGGCGCCGGCGACGGCGCCGGCGGCGACGCCCGCGGCGGTGGCGAGCGTGTTGCCCTTGCCCTCGCCGATCTGGTTGCCGAGGGCGCCGCCGATCACGGCGCCCGTCGCGGCGTTGATGCCGTCGTCGCTGGTGCAGGCCGAAAGGCTGAGCGCGGCGGCGAGGGCGGCGGCGAGGATGGGTGTGCGGGTCATGTCTGTTGCTCCGGTTTCGGTGTGATCTCCTGAGTCTACGGTCGGGCGCTGCGGATATTCCCGCGCGCCCCGCACCCGGCACGCGGCCGGCGGGTGCAGGGCGGAAAGGTGCCGGCTCACGCATGGCAGGATGAGCGCAGCCTCGCTCGACACATCAAGTTTGACTCGCTTATTGTTGATGTTTCAGGGATAATGTGCTTGAGGAAACTGCGCGCACCGGCGCACCGCCCGGAGAGAGCCCACAAGAGGCGGGCGCCCATCATACGAGGCAAGACCCATGCGACTTCTGAGCACTTCCCTTCTCGTTTTCTCCCTCGCCTTGCCGGCGGCCGTCGTGCTGCCCGCGACCCAGGCCGAGGCCGGCCGCATCGAGCGGGCCTGCAACGCCTCCGACCGGCGGGCGGCCAACCCGGCGCTGTGCTCGTGCATCCAGCGGGTGGCCGACCAGATGCTGACCACCCGCGACCAGCGCAAGGCCGCGCGCTTCTTCCGCGATCCGCAGCGGGCGCAGGAAGTGCGCAAGTCGGATACGCCGGCCGACGATGCGTTCTGGAGCCGCTGGCGCGACTACGCGCGGTCGGCCGCCGATATCTGCAACTGATCCGGCCACGTCGGAGCGGGCCGCAGGGGAGCGGGCCTCTGGCGAGCGGGCTTCAGGCCAGCCCGTCGCGCTCCAGGTCGTCGAGCAGGCGGGCGGAGGTGCGCTCGATCAGGCGCACCACCCCGTCGAACCCGCCCTCGAGATAGGGGTCGGGCACGTCCGAGGCCCGCCCTGCGCCCCCCTCCGGGTCATGGCCGCGAAAGAGGCGCAGCTCCGGCCCCGCGCCTCCGGGGTGGAGCGCCCCGAGATCGCGCAGGTTCTGCCGGTCCATCGCGTAGAGGATGTCGAAGCGGCCGAAATCGTCGGCCGTCACCTGCCGGGCGCGCAGATCGCCCAGGTCGTAGCCCGCCCGCGCCGCGGCATCGCGCATCCGCCGGTCGGGCGGCTCGCCCAGGTGCCAGTCGCCGGTGCCGGCGCTGTCGATCGAGAGCGGCAGACCGCGCGCCTCGGCCAGCGCGCGCGTGACCGCCTCGGCGGTGGGCGACCGGCAGATATTGCCGAGGCAGACGAAGAGCAGGCGCGGCGCGGGCATGCGCGTTGCCTAGCAGGAGACCGGCGCGGTGTCACCGCTTCCCCTCCCCGCCGCGGCCCGGTAGGCAGGCGGAAAGGAGGCGCCGATGGCCGGATACCTGACCACCCACGTTCTCGACACCGCGCAGGGGCGGCCCGCGGCGGGCCTCGCCATCACGCTCTACCGGATCGAGGGGGGCGCACGGGACAGGGTGGCGCAAGCGGTGACCAACGCGGACGGGCGCACCGACGGCGCGATCCTGCCCGAGGAGCGGTTCGCCACCGGCGAATACGAACTGGTCTTCGCCGCGGGCGCCTACCTCGCGGCCACGGGGCTGCCGACCACGTTTCTCGGCGACGTGCCGGTGCGCTTCCGGATGGCAGAGGCGAGCCATTACCACGTCCCGCTGCTGCTCTCGCCCTTCGGCTACTCCACCTATCGCGGAAGCTGAGGGCACGGGCGCCCGGCGCGCAGGCAGATCGTGCCGTGTGGCGCCCTGCCCCGTCGGCCCAGCGATCGCCCCGTTCCGCCCCGCGCGGAAACCGGCTAACACGCTGGCGACACGGGGAGAGAGCGCATGACAGACCTCCTGATCGGGCCCGTCCTCTGGGAGTGGGCGGCATTTGCCCTTCGCTGGCTGCACGTCATCACGGCGATCGCCTGGATCGGCTCGTCGTTCTACTTCATCGCGCTCGATCTCGGGCTGACGAAGCGGGCGGGCCAGCCCGCGGGCGTGACCGGCGAGGAATGGCAGGTGCACGGCGGCGGCTTCTACCACATCCAGAAATACGCCGTCGCGCCCGAGCACATGCCCGAGCATCTCACCTGGTTCAAATGGGAGAGCTACTGGACGTGGCTCTCGGGCGCGGCGCTGCTCGTCGTGCTCTACTGGTTCGGGGCCGAGCTCTACCTGGTCGATCCCGGCAAGGCCGACCTGCCGCTCTGGGGGGCGATCGCGATCTCGGCGGGAACGATCGTGGTGGGCTGGCTGCTCTACGACGCGCTCTGCCGCAGCCCGCTCGGCCACCGGCCGACGCTGCTGATGGGGGTGCTCTTCGTCATCATCGTGGCGATGTCGTGGGGGCTGAACGAGGTGTTCACCGGCCGTGCGGCGCTGCTGCATCTCGGCGCCTTCACCGCCACGATCATGACGGCGAACGTGGCGATGGTGATCATCCCCAACCAGAAGGTGGTGGTGGCCGATCTAAAGGCAGGCCGCAAACCCGACCCCGACTACGGCCGCATCGCCAAGCTGCGCTCGACCCACAACAACTACCTGACGCTGCCGGTCATCTTCCTGATGCTGTCGAACCACTACCCGCTCGCGTTCGGCACCGAATACGCCTGGATCATCGCAGCGCTGGTGTTCCTGATGGGCGTCACGATCCGCCACTTCTTCAACTCGATGCACGCCCGGCGCGGCCGCCCGTGGTGGACATGGGGGGCGACGGCGGCGGTCTTCGCCGCGATCGTGGCGCTCTCGACCGCGCCGGCGTGGCGCGTGGACGGCGCCGAGGAGGTGGCGAGCGCGGTGCCCGAGCGGCACGCGCAGGCACTGGCGGCGCCCGAGTTCGAGGAGGTGCGCAACATCGTGCTCGGCCGCTGCTCGATGTGCCACGCCGAGCAGCCGAACTGGCCGGGCCTGGCCTCGGCGCCCGGCGGCGTGGCGCTGGCGACCGACGCGCAGATCGCCGCCCATGCGCGCCAGATCTACCTGCAGGCCGGTGTGAGCCACGCGATGCCGCCGGCCAACCTGTCGTGGATGGAGCCGGCCGAGCGCGCGCTGATCGTCGCCTGGTATCGCGGCCTGGGCGCGGGGCCGGACGACAGCGAGACCCGGCAGGCGGCGCTGCCCGAGTGATCGCGCCGGGCAGGGCTCAGCCCGCGCTTTCGCTGCGCTGGTTGCCGGGGGCGACGTAGGCGCGTGCGTATTCGGCGAAAGCCTCGGCCGTGAGCGGCGGGGCGAAGGCGTAGCCCTGCAGCGTGTCACAGCCGATGCTGGTGAGCATCCGGGCGTGCTGCATCGTCTCGACCCCCTCGGCGGTGATCGACACGTCGAGCGCACGGCCGATCTCGACGATGGCGCGCACCATGCGCTGCATGGACTCGCGGTGCGGAAGCGGGCGGATCAGCCGCTGGTCGATCTTGAGCGTGTCGGGGCCGGCCCGGATGACGCCGAGCACCGAGGCGCGGCCCGAGCCGAAGTCGTCGATCTCGATGCCGATGCCGGCCTCCTTCAGCGCGTCGAGATGGAAGGCGAAGACCTGGCTCTCCTCCTCGATCATGGTCGACTCGAGCAGCTCGAAGGCGATGCGCGGCCCCTGCCCCGAGAGCCGGCGCGCGGCCTCGACGAGGCCTGGCTCGTGCATCCGCTGGGACGAGACGTTGAAGGCCAGCTTGGGCGGGCAGACCCCGAGCTTCTGCCAGTGCGCGACCGTCTGCGCGGCCCGGTCGAAGATCGCCGCGTCGATCTCGGCGGTGAGGCGCAACTGGCCCGCGATCTCGAGGAAGTCGCCGGGCTGGCGCAGCCGCCCGTCCGGGCGGCGCCACCGGGCAAGCACCTCTGCGCCCGTGATCGTCAGGTTGCGTGCGTCGAACTGGGGCTGAAAGAACGGCTCGAACTCGCCGTTCTCGAGCCCCTCGCGCAATTCGTCGGCGAGGCGGCGGTTGCGGGCAAGGCGGGCATGGATCGCCGGCGTGAAGAGCTCGGCCCGGGCGCGGCCGCGCGCCTTGGCCTCGTAGAGCGCGGTGTCGGCGAAGCAGAGCAGCTCGTCGCTGTCCTTCGCGCCCGAGGACGACGCGGCGATACCGCAGCTCGCCGAGAGGCGGCAGACCTTGCCCCCGTGCTCCATCGGTTCGGCGAGGCGGGCCTTGAGGCGCTCGGTCAGCGCGCGGGCGGCAGCGGTGTCGCAGCCGGGGGCAAGCAGCAGCACGAACTCGTCGCCGCCGATCCGCGCCGCGAGGTCGCCCGCGCGTGTCTCGTCGCGCAGGATGTCGGCGACATGACGCAGGGCGGCGTCGCCCATGGCATGGCCGAACACGTCGTTGACATACTTGAAGTCGTCGAGATCGATGCGCACGAGCACCACATCGTCCGCTTCGGCGAGCGCGACGACACCGGGCACGCGCGCTGCCTCGTGCGCGGCGCCGCGCTGCGCCAGCGCCTCCTCGAAGGCGCGGCGGTTGGGCAGCGCGGTGAGCGCATCCTCGCGGGCCTGCCTCTCCACCTCGTGGTTGGCGGCGGCGAGCGCGTCGGCATGGCGGCGCTGCAGGATCTCCTGCCGGCGGTGCAACGTGCGGTCGGAGAGCACCACCACGCGGTCGCCGGTGGCCGAGTCGGTCTGCGTGGCATGGATGTAGCGGTCGTCGGCAGTGACAAGCTCGACCGCGAGGCCGGAATCCAGCCGCGCCAGATGCTCCCGCACGAGCGCCATGAGGGTGCCGGGCGCCACGGCGCCATACCTCCCCTCGGCCAGAGCGCGGCGGATGACCTCGGCACGGGGCAGGCCGGGCACGACGCCGTCGGGCGCGGCAGCAGAGAGGCGGCGATAGGCGTCGTTGCAGGCCAGCAGGCGGTCGCCCGAGTCGTAGATGGCGAAGCCCTCCTCGACGGCGGCCAGAGCTGCGTCGAGGCGCTGGCGTTCGCGGTGCGCGGCATCCCACAGCGAGAGGGTCGTGCGGTTGGCACGCCACACGAGCACGGTCAGGGCGGCCCCGAGCAGCGCCGTGGCCAGCATGACGGCGGCGAGCGCCTGCCGCTCCACCCGCTCGACATAGGGCTCGAACGCGGCGGAATAGGCCATCATGTCGGCGGTCTTGGTCGACACGGTGGCGATCGCAGTCTGCAGGCCGACCCGCCCGTCGTAGTAGGACTCCAGGATCTCGAGCGCGCGCTCGCCCGAGCGCAGGTCGGCCTCGCACAGGCGAATCGCGCCCTTGGCGTCGAGCAGGCGCAGCACCGCCTGCTCGAGGCGCGTCGACGTCTCGAAGCACCAGCGCGCCTCGTCGACGGCGCGCTCGACATAGCGCATTACCGCGCGCATGTCGTCGGGCGTGGCGACGTAGTCGACCAGGCGGCGGGCCTCGGCGGCGTTGGAGAGGTGGACGAAATTCCGCCGGTTGAACTCGCTCGTGCGCTGAAGCGTGGCGTAGCCGGCAAAGCCCGTCGCCACCGAAAGGGCGATCGCGACGAGGATCAGGCTCGCGCGGCGCCGCAGCGCCCGGCGCCGGCTGCCGGGCCGGTCGGGACGGGCGGGGATCATCCGGCGGCCGGGCAGTAGGCCGGCGGGCCGGTCCGGCCCCGGCCCGAGCGCACCGTGGCGACCGGGCCGGCGGGCGCCTGCGATCCGGCGGCGATCCCGATGGCGATCCCGATGGCGATCCTGATGGCGATCCCGGCAGCGATCCCTGTGGATGAGCGGGACATCGCGCAGGGGCGGGAACCGGCGGATGTGGGGGAGCCGGCGGATGTGGGGGAGCCGGGGGATGTGGAGGGGCCGCGGCAACGGCCGGTGCCGTGGCCCGTGCCGTGGCCCGTGCCGCGGAATGTCACGTCTTCCATGCCCGACCTGCTGCCGCTTGATGCGGGCGGCCGTGCTCCGCCCCCTGCGACCCTAGGGGCGAGACGTGAACAGATCGTGAGCGCCGCCGCCCGTGGCGGGCGGCGGACGCAAGGTCAGCGACGTCAGTCCTGACGTTCGAGATCGACGGGAATCTCGACGACCATGTCGCCCGCCTGCTCGAAGGTCAGGGTCACCGCGACGGTCTCGCCCTGCTCCATCGGCCCGGCGAGGCCCATGAACATGACGTGGCGCCCGCCGCGCTCGAGCACCACCGTCTCGCCGGCGGGCAACTCGAAGCCCTCCTCGACATGAACCATGCGCATCACGTCGCCCTCCATGACGTGGGTGTGCAACTCGACGCGGGCGGCGATGTCGGAGGCGGCGGAGACGAGGCGGTCGTCGGTGCCGCCGGTGTTGACGATTTCCATGAAGGCCGCACCCGACATGGCGGCGGGCGAGGAGGCTCGGGCATAGGCGTCGCGCACCTCGAGGCCCTCGGCGAGGGCAGCGGGGGCGAGGGCGAGAAGCGCGGCGGCGGCCGCGAAGGAGACTCTGAGGATCATGGCGAACTCCAGATGAGGGGCGCGCGCCGCTGCCGCGGCGACGCAGGACCGGGGAATTGGATGCGACACGCGAGGCGCCGGCGCCCCCGCGCGCACGAGGCGGCGGGATACGGCGCCGTCAGGCGGGGCGCGGCGGGGCGCGGGCCTCCGGTATCCCGAGGAGGCGGCCCGGCGCGACCTGCGCCGCCTGGCGGACGGGGCGCGGTGCGAGGCGCGGCAACGGGGCGGGCAGCGCGCCGGGCGGGACGCCGGCACAGGCGAGAAGAGACAGCACGCAGTCGGGACACGGCACCTGCCGCTCGACCGGCCGACCCTCGGCGTCAACACGGAGTGTGACGACGCCCTGGCCGGTGCAGATTACGATGGCGCCGGCGTGCTGCGCATGCCCGCGCGCATGCCCGGCTCCCACGCTCGAGAGGCCGAGGACGAGCGCGGTGAAAAGCGCAAGAAGCCTGGAAGCGCGCCGCATGGGCGTCGTTCTAGGGGCAGGCCCGCCATTCGGGAAGCGCAACGAAGACGCCCCGCCGGTGGGCCGGGCGGTCACGGTGTCGCGGAGGCGCCCGCAGCGCCCGGTCGCGGCCCAGGGCGCGCCGCAGGAGGCCCTCAGGCGGCGGCAGAGCCGGCCTGCGCCTTCTCGATCTCGCGCTTGAGCTTGAGGGCGCGGGGCGAGAGGTCGTCATCCTTGGCGCGGGCGAGGAAGGCATCGAGGCCGCCGCGGTGGTCGACCGTGCGCAGCGCCGCAGCCGAGATGCGCAGGCGCACCGACCGGCTCAGCGCGTCGGAGATCAGCGTCACGTCCTGCAGGTTGGGCAGGAAGCGCCGCCTCGTCTTGTTGTTGGCGTGGCTGACATTGTTGCCCACCATCGGGCCCTTGCCGGTCAGTTCGCAGACGCGCGACATCGGTTCATCCCCTGAAGCTCGGACTGGAAAGGGGCGCCACCCGGCCGGGCCGGGGCGCCCCCGAAATACATCGGCGCCTTCAACACGGCAGGGGCCGGCCTGTCAAGCCGATTCCCCCCGTCCGGCGCCCCGACTGGCGCCTGTGGAGTCGCCGGCCCGCCGAGCGCCGGTCCGAGCCCCCCCGGCAGCGCCTCTCCGATCGCCAGGACTCATGCAGGGCCCGCCTCGGGCGCCACGATGGGGCAGGGCCCGTCAAGGCCGGCGCGCGGCCGTGGGCGAGGATCGCGAGAAACCTGGCAGCGGCGGCCGAAGCGCATGACCGGCGCGTCGCGCCCCGCGGCGGCCCGCCCGCCCTCTCAGCCGGCGAAAAGCTCGGCGATCAGCGGGTTCGGATAGCGCCGCTCCAGCGTGACGGCGGTGAAGGTCTCGGCGAGGTCGTCGAACCGGTGGGCCTCGACCAGCGTGCCCGCGGCGAGCTCGTCGGCCACCACGATGGCCGGCACCACGGCGAGGCCCGCCCCCTCGCGCGCGAGCAGGCGGATCATCGCCATGTCGTCGACCTCCGCCGCGATCCGGGGCGCGATGCCGAGCCGTCCCAGCAACGCGTCGATCCCGCCGCGCAGGGGGCTCTCGATGGTGGGCAGCACCACCGGCTCCGCCGACAGGATCTCGGTCAGGTCGGACCGGCCGGCGAGGCGCGCGGGCGTGCCGACGAGGCTGACGGGCTGGGCGTCGATCTGCCGGGCGATCCAAGGGGTGGCGGCGTCGCGCGGCGGCGCGGCGTTGAGCAGGACAAGGTCGAGCCGGTGCGCCTCGAGCTGGGCGAGCAGGTCGGGCTGGGGGCCCGAGCGCAGCACCACCTCCACGTCGGCACGCCCGATGAGAGGCCGCAGGAAGGACAGCTGGAAGTTGCGCGACAGCGTCGAGAGCGCGCCCACCCGCAGCACCCGGCGCGCCCCCGCGCTCTGGGCGAGGGTGGCCGCGAGCTCGGCGCCGGCCGAGAAGATCGCGTCGGCATGGTCGCGGGCGATACGGCCCGCCTCGGTGAGGGCGAGGCCCCGCCCCTGCTTCTCGAAGAGCCTGGTGCCCAGGCTCTCCTCGAGCTTGCGAATCTGGGTGGAAAGCGCCGATTGCGACAGGTTCAGCCGCTCGGCGGTGCGCGTGAGGTTGCCGTCATGCGCCACCGCCCAGAAGTAGCGCAGATGCTTGTAGTTGAGTTCGGCCATACCGTTCCATTAAAATGAACGCTTGAGGCAGGGCAACCCGCACCGCGCCCCGCCGCCCGCGCGGGTGGCCAACGCCGCGCCGTGCGTATTTGAGACAGAAAGAAGCCGGCAGGGCAGTGCAGGCGGGTGGGTCTCGCGACCACGATATCTGCGTCTTCCTGGTCCAAATACGCATGGCGCGGCGTGGCGGCCGGGGGCTCCGCCGCGGGCAGGGCGGACAGGCGCCAAGGGATCAGCCGGGGAAGACCGGGTTGGTCCAGGCCTTGCGGCAGGCGGCATCGGTGACGACGCGGCGCATCCAGGGCGCGCCGGCGAGGCGGCCGAAGGGGAGGGTGAGGCGCGTCATCGACAGGCCGTCGACGACCGCCGCCGCGCTGCCGGGGCCGAGCGCGGCCACGGTGACGGCCGGCGAGCATTCGACATCGACCGCGCGCGCCTTCCACGTGACGCGGTGGATCTGCGGGCCGGTGGACGAATACATCCGGCCCGACTTGAGCGCGGCGAGCAGGGCGTCGGGGTCGTTCTCCTCGGCCTTGACCATCACCCAGGCGCCGAAATGGTCTCGCGCCTTGAACTGGGAATCGTCGGTAGCGACGAGGGTGAGGCGGCGGCCCGCCTCGAGCGGCCGGTCGAGCGTGTGGAAGCCGCGGCCGCGGTCGGTCTCGACCTCGGAGCCGTGCTTGTAGACCTCGACGGCGTGGGCAGCCTCGAGGGAGAGCGCGTCGGCCTCGGTCAGCCCCGACCATTCGGGGTGGACGATGGCGACGAAGGCGCCGGCGCCGCGCGCGCGGGCGGCGAGCTCCGGCCCCGTTCCTGGCCCTCGACGGGCACCATCCGCGGCGAGCGGGAGGGGTGAAATCCTCTGGCAGGCCGACGGCGAGGACGTGCCAGAGCTCGCCGTCGTGCTTGGCGCCGGAATGGATCTCGGCGCCGGGGATGGTGGTGAAGGCGTTGGAGCGGAAGGGTTTGGTGTCTGCGACCGGATAGCCGAAGTGGCCGGCGAAATGGTCGGTCAGCGAGATGAAGTCGTAGCCCTCGTCGCGGTAGCGGCGGCAGACCTCGGCCGGCTCGAGCGCCCCGTCCGACAGGATGGAATGGCAGTGCAGGTTGCCGCGCCAGAACCGGCCTGGGGCCTCGAACGTCGCGTCGCGCATCCTGTCCTCCGATCAATGCGCCCCGCTCGTGCGCCCCGCTCGTGCCCCCCGCTCGTGCCCCCCGCTCGTGCCCACCCCCGCTCGTGCCACCGCCCCGTCACGGGCCCGTGACGGGAGCATGATGGGTCAGCCGCTCGGCCCGCGCGCGCCGGGCGCGAGGCCCGCGCGGCCGAAGGCGTCGGCGATGGCGTCGGCGCTGAGCGGCTTTTCCACGAAGACGAGGCCCGCGTGCTCTACCTCCATCTCGTGGCGGTTGTAGCCCGAGGCGAACACCACAGAGACTCCCTGCGCCATCAGGCCCTGCCCGAACTCGATGCTCAGGCCCTCGCCGGCGATGTTGACGTCGAGCAGCGCGCAATCCGGCAGGGCGGACTCGGCCGCGCCCCGGGCGCGGCGCAGGTTGTGCACCATACGCACCTCGGCGAAGCCCATGTCCTCCAGCGTCTGGGCCGTGTCGAGGGCGACGATGATCTCGTCCTCGAGGTAGAGAAGGCGGCAGTCACTCGGCCGCATCGGCGCTCACGTCCATGATGTTCTCGCGCGCGAGATCGTAATCGAACTCGATGGTGCAGCGCAGGCCCTCGCGGCGCCAGTCCATCTCGACCCGGCCCTCGAGCCCGCCCTCGATGGTCGAGGCGATGAGCTGGCTGCCGAAGCCCTGCCTGCCCCGACCGGCCACCTCCGGCCCGCCACTCTCTTGCCAGACCATGCGCACGACCTCTCCGTCGCCCTCGTCGAGCCGGCTCCAGGACAGGCCCACGGTGCCGCCGGCGTTGGAGAAGGCGCCGTATTTGGCGGCGTTGGTGGCGAGCTCGTGGATCGCCATGCCGACCGACAGGGTGGCGCGGGCGTTGAGCAGCAGGTCGGGGCCGCGCAGGCGCACCCGGTCGGCCCCGTAGACGGCCGAGAGCTCGGGCTCGAGGATGTCGCGGATGCGCGCGGCGCCCCAGTTGGCGGTCGTGAGCAGCTTGTGGGTATTGGCCAGCGCCTCGATCCGCCGGGCGAGCGTCTCGAACACCTCGACGTCGGTCGTGGCCTCGCGGCGGGCACGGTTCACCAGCGCAAGCACGTTCGAGAGCATGTTCTTCACGCGGTGCTGCAGCTCCTTCATCACGCGCTGCAGCTCGCGGCTCATGTCGGCCTGGTGGGTGACGTCGCGCACGTTGACGCCGACGGCGCGGACGGCCCCGCGCTCCATGATCGGATACCAGTCCACCTCCCACACCCGCTCCTGCTCGGGATGGGCCTCGGTGTGGCCCGAAATGCGGCGATCGAGCACCGGCTGGCCCCTCTCGAACACCTCGTGGACGGGGGGCATCATCTGGTCGCCGAGCCTCGGCATCACGTCGGCCACGGTGCGGCCGAAATGGTCGTCGATCTCGACCCCGTCGATCTCGGCCATCCGCCGGTTGACGCGCAGGAAGCGCATGTCGCGGTCGATGAGTGCCATCGCCTGGGGGCTGACGCGGTAGAGCTCCTCGATCTCTGCGAGGTTCTTCTGCGCCTGGGCGCGCTGGTGCTCTATCTCGCGGGCGCCGGCGCGCAGCTCGGTGACGTCGGTAAGGGTGAAGACGACGCCCGCGACCGGGGCGCTGTCTGTCCGGTAAGGCAGGACGCGCAGCACCAGCTCCGCCCTTCCGTCGGCCGTCTGCAGCTCGGCCTCCTGCGCCTGGCCCGTGGCCAGCACCTCCTGCGAGAGCCTGAGCACCGTGGGCAGGTCGATATCGGCGCCGATGTCGTCGATCCGGCGGCCCTTGTCCTGCTCGACGAAGCGGAAGAAGGTCTGCGCCTCGGGCGTGAAGGAGCGCAGCCGCAGGTCCTCGTCGAGAAAGACGGTGGGAATGCGGGTGGAATGGATGAAGTTCGACAGGTCGGAGTTGACCTCGTTGAGTTCGGCGACCTTGTTCTGGAGTTCCTCGTTGATCGTCGAGAGCTCCTCGTTGGCCGACTGGAGCTCTTCGTTCATCGACATCATCTCCTCGTTCGAGGATTTCAGCTCCTCGTTCGAGGTCTCGAGTTCCTCCACCGTGGTGCGGATGGTCTGCCGCGCGCCGTCGAGCTGTTCCTCGAGGTCGCGCACGTAGTCGGTGATGCCGCCGTCGTCGGCCTCGCCGTGGCCGGGGCGGTCGTCGCGCAGGTCGAGGTGGTCGCGCAGCACCAGCAGGGTGGTGTCGTCCTCCAGCCGCTCGAGCGTGAGCACCATGCGCACCGGCTTGCCGTCGATCTCGCCCTGGTACTCGCGCTCCGACCGCTCGCCGCGCTCGGGCTGCAGGTTGACGAGACGCCGCGCCACGCCCTCGAGCTCGGGGCGGATCAGATGGAGCACGCCGGTCTTGGTGGCGCCGGGCTTGACGGACAGATACTTCGCCGCGCCGTCGGAGGCGTAGATCACCTCGTTGGAGAGGTTGAGCACGACGAAGGGCGGCACGTGGTGGTCGAGCAGCGCCTGCTCGTGGCTGCTCTGCCGGACCTCGCTCGCCATCGCGTCGCGCTGGCCGACTTGCGTGATCGTGGGCACGCCCACGTTGGGCAGGTTGAGGGGGCGCGCCGGCCCCGCGCGGCGGCGGAAGATGCGCGCGCCCGCCACGAAGTCGGTGAAGTAGCGCTGGAGGACGGGCGGGTTCTCGGAGGGGCCGATGAACAGGAAGCCGTCCTCGCGCAGGGCGTAGTGGAACACGCGGATCGCGAGATCCTGCAGCACCTGGTCGAAATAGATCGTCACGTTGCGGCACGACACGAGGTCGATCTTCGAGAACGGCGGATCCTTCACGATCGACTGGTTCGAGAAGCGCACGATGTCGCGCAAGCTGGGCGCCACCTCGTAGCCGCCGGGGGTGGGGCGGAAGTAACGCTCGAGATACTCGGCCGGCACCTCCTCTGCGATCGAATTGGGGTAGACGCCGCGGCGGGCGACGCGCAGCGCCTCGTCGTCGATGTCGGTGCCGAAGACGGCGATGCGGGGGCCGGCATCGACGCGGCGCACCTCGTCGGCCATCAGCATGGCGATCGAATACGCCTCCTGCCCGGTCGAGCATCCGGGCACCCAGACGCGGATTTCCTCTTCGCGGTCGCGCGACTGCACGATCTTGGGGATGATGTTCTCGCGCAGCGCCTCGAAGGCCTCGTGGTCGCGGAAGAAGGCGGTAACGTTGATCAGCAGGTCGCGGAACAGCCGGCCCGCCTCGGCCTTGTTGTCGATCAGCTCCTTGAGATAGGCCGCCGGCGTGTCGATGCCGAGCACCGACATGCGCACCGCGAGGCGGCGCAGGAACGTGCCTTCCTTGTAGTGGCTGAAGTCGTGGCCGGTGCGATAGCGGACGTGCTTGGCCACCCGCTCGATGAACTCGGCGTCGTTGCGGATCGACGGCTCGATGCCGGAGCGGCGGTTGTAGTAGTCGTTGAGCACGTCGACCATCTCGGACGAGGGCAGCACGAGGTCGACCGCGCCGGTGGCGAGCGCCGAGCGGGGCATCCCGTCGTACTTGGCCTGCTTTGGGTCCTGCACGAAGACGAGGCCGCCCGCCTCCTTGATCGCCTTGACGCCCACAGACCCGTCGGAGCCGGTGCCCGACAGGATGATGCCGGTGGCGTTCGCGCCTGCCGACTGCGCCAGCGAGACGAGAAAGCGGTCGATCGGGCGGCGCAGGCCGCGCGGGCTGTCGAAGGCCTGCAGCCGCAGCCGGTCGCCCTCGAGCGTCAGCGACAAGCCGGGCGGGATCAGGTAGATGTTGCCGGGGCTCACCTCCATCCCGTCGGTGATCGACTGGACGGGGGTGCGGGTGCGCTTGGAGAGCAGTTCGGGCAGCAGGCTCTCGTGGTCGGGGTCGAGATGCTGGACGAGCACCAGCGCGAGATCATGCCGTTCGGGCAGGTGCGACAGGAGCGTCTGGAACGCCTCGAGGCCGCCGGCCGAGGCGCCCACGCCGATCACGAGCGGCGCCGACCCGTCCCGCGCGGCGGAGTCGCTCTCCGCTGCTGTCACGTCTGCGTCCTGCGGCATGTTTTAGCGCCCTGTTCCGCCCGGCGTGCGCCTGTTCTAGTCTAGCGCCGACGCCGAAGGATGTGGCAAAGACGCCGGAATATGATCGACAAGGACGACCCCGAACGCAAGGCCCCGCGCCCCGGCACGGCGCGCGATGCACCGGCCGAGGCTGCGGCGGGCGGCGACGGGTCGCCGGGCCTCGAGCGGCTCTCCGAGCTGTTCGAGCGCTCGCCGGTGGCGCTGACGCTGGCCGACACGACGCTGCCGGACGCCCCGCTGGTGCTGGCCAACGCCGCCTTCCTCGACCTGACGGGCTATGCCCGCCACGAGGTGGCGGGGCGCAACTGCCGCTTCCTGCAGGCCGATCTGCCCAACGACGAGGCGCGCGCCGAGACGCGGCAGGTGCTGGCCTCGGGCGGACAGGGGCAGATCGTCTTCCGCAACCGCCGCAAGGACGGCGAGGCGTTCGACAACCTGCTGTTCCTGCAGGCGCTGGTCGATCGCGCAGGGGGCTCACGCTACTTCATCGGCTCGCAGTTCCCGCTCGACCGCAGCGTGACCGAGCGGCGCATCGACGCCCATATCGCCCAGATCGACGCGGCGGTGGCGCGCGCGGTCGAGGCGCAGGAGACCCTGCGCGCCGAGCAGCGGCGGATGTTCGCCAACGCCGCCCACGCGGTCGCCAACGCCTGGCTCGCCCTGCGCTGAGGCGCGTCGGCCGTCGGGCACGGGCAGCGGCGGCGACGTGGCGGCAGGAGGGCGCGGGGCGCCGCCTCGGCGCGTCGCGCTTAAGTCGCCGTTAAGGACAACCTGACAGGGTGCGACTCGTGGCGATGGGGCGGTTCGCCGCCGCGCGGGCGTGCCCCAGGCCGCAGATGACGGACGAAACGAGGCGTCTCGGCTCCGCCGGCCATCGCCCGGGCGCGTGGCGGCACGCAGCATCGGGGCACGCAAGGGCGGCTCCGTGCCCGGCGGGCGCCCAGGACAGGTAGAATACCATGCTCGACCGCGACCCCGAGACGCCGATGGCCCCCTCTGCCCCCGATGGCCCGGTACCGCACGGCGCCGTGCCGCCGCGCGCGCCCCTGCGCAGGAGCGTGCCCTCGACCCTGTCTCGAACCATGATCCACCTCGCGGGGCTGGAGCGCATGGTGCGCACCCTCAAGGCCGAGACCGCCGCGCAGCTCGCCGAGTTCGACCCCGATGCGATCGACGGCATGGCCGGCGTGCCCACGGGCCTCTCGACGCTCCTGGCCGAGGGCGCCGCCTTTGCCCCGGTCGCCGTCACACCCTACGAGCCGGTGGCCCCCGGCGTCTGGTTCGGGATCGACCCGGAGGTGGGCGGCGCCTCGCTCGCCGCCACGCTCAAGGCCGCCCACGTCGCGCTGCCACAGGCCGGCACGGTGCGCACCGCGCGCCTCTCGGCCAACCCGACCTTTCCCCTCGTGGAAAAGCCGCGCTGGGTGACGCTCGAGACCGCGGTCGACCGCGCGGCGCTCGCCGCCGCCGGCGCTCTCGACATCGCCCTGGTCGCCTCGCTCGAGATCGGGCCGGGCAACCGCGCCGCGATCCCGCCGCACTACACCGTCACGCTGCGCGTCGCGCGCTCGGGCGGCACGGTCGAGGATCATCTGGACCACAAGGTGCCCGTGACCACGATGCCGATGGAGCATGCGCTGCGCGTCGCCCCCGAGACGCTGTCGAAGATGGACATCGAGAACGCCGAGTCCGTCACCCTCATCGTCGTGCTGCCCCTGTACGGCACCTACACGTTCCACCTCGACTGGCTGTCGGTGACGGCGGTGGCGGGCTGAGGCGAGACATGCGCATCCTCTACGTCTCGAAGGAAACGCCCTTCCTCTACGTCTCGAAGGAAACGCCCTTCGCCCCGGCGGGCGGCATCGCCACCTACCTCGCCCACATCGTGCCGGCGATGCGGGAGGCGGGCCACGAGGTGTTCCTCTTCACCTGGACAGAGGGCGACCGCGCCGCCCGCCCCCCCGACACCGCGCCCTTCGACGCGGGCAACGTGCATGTCGAGCACGTCAACTACGACGAGACATGGCGCATCCTGCCGGTCGCGTCGCGCAGCCTGTGCGTGTCGACCTGGCTCGCCGACCGGCTGATCGCCAAGGCCGAGGACTGGGACGTCGACGTGATCGAGGCGACCGACTACCTCGCCCCGGCGCTGACCGCCTTCCAGCGGATGCAGACGCGCGCGGGCGCCGGCCGGCGTCTGTGCGTCACCTACAACCACGGCTTCATCGAGGATTTCTACGAGGCCGATCAGATCGTCGCTCCGGTCGCGGCCGAGCTCGACCACCTGTGCGAGCGCCAGCAATGCCGCACGAGCGACCTCGTGATGGCGCCGTCGCGCGCCGCCGCGGCACGGCTCGAGGGCCACCGCATCGGGCGCGTCCACGTCACCCGCGAGCCCTACGTCTTTCGCTGGCCCGGCGGGCCCGCCGCGCCGGTGCGCGACGAGATCGCGTATATCGGCCGCATCTCCGTATCGAAGGGGCTCGACAAGCTCGTCTACCTCGCCAACGCCCTGCACACGGTGCGCCCGCTGCGCCAGATCCGGCTGATCGGGCGCATCGTCGACACGCCGTTCCGCAAGTACGACATGCGCAGCTACCTGCGCGGCCGGCTCCACCCCAAGCTGCGCGACAGCCTGTTCTTCACCGGCTACCTGCCGCGCGACACCGCCCTGTCGCTGCTCGAGCCGGGCGCGATCTGCCCCAGCCTCGGCTCGGCAGAGACCTTCTCGTACGCCTGCGTCGAGAGCATCGACGCGGGTCTCGTGCCCATCGTGCGCCACGACACCCCGATGGCGGAGTTCTTTCCCGACGACTTGCGCCACCACGTGCTCGACGCGCAGATGCGCTCGGTCCGCGGCCTGCAGCGGCAGGTCGCCCGCTTCCTCGACGAGGCGCCCGCCGCCCTGCCCGAGATCCGCCGCCACTGCCGCGAGACGCTCGCGCCGGAGCGTATCGCCGAGGACATGGGCCGCACCTACGACGCCGCGTTGCGCGCCAAGCGGCGCATCCGCACCCATGCCGTCGCCGCGCCCGAGCGCGCAAGCGTCGACGACGTGACCGTGCTGATCCCCGCCTACAAGCCCGACGCCGAGTTCATGGAGACAGTCGACAGCCTTGCCTGGCAGACCGCGGGCGTGCCCCGGGTGCTGATCTGCGACGACGGCACGCCGGGCGACTTCCAGCCCTGGTTCGACTATGCGCAGGCGATGCTGCCCGCGTGCCGCATCGTCCGGCAACCCAATTCGGGCCTGCTCGCCGCGCGCAACACCCTCGCCGAGGAATGCGACACGCGCCTGGCACTGTTTCTCGACACCGACGACCTGCTCGCGCCCGACTTTCTCGAGCACGCGCTCGAGGCGTGGAATGCCTCGCCCCGGCGGCCCGACGCCGTGCTGCCCCAGCGGCAGAATTTCGGCGAGAGCGCCGAATGCGTGCTGGGCCACCTGCTGGGCGACCACCTGCACCTGCTGCAGAATGACTACCGCATGACCGCGCTGATCCGCACCGACATCCTGCGCGAGATCGGCTTCGACGCCACCCGGCGCAACGGCGAGGCCGACGACTGGGTGTTCTGGCTCGAGTTCACCGGCCGGGGCCATGTCGGCGTGCCCCTGCCCGAGCGCGGCCTGCACTACCGCTTCCGCAAGGGCTCGATGTCGTGGCCGTGGTCGGAGGGCCAGCGGGTTGGCACGCAGACGATGCTGAGCCAGGCCGCCCGCACCATGTGCGCCGCCGATCCGGGCCAGGTCGCCAGCCTCGCGCGCGCCTTCTATGCGCAGGCGCTGCGCCAGTGAGACCGCGCGCCCCAACAGGGCCGGCGTGAGCCGGCCATCAGGTCAAGGCGGCAGGCCGAGCCGCCCCCATCGTTCCAGAAGGAGTGAGCTTCCCATGATCGCCCCCGCCCCGCGCGCCGACACGATGTCGGCCACAATCTGGTCCTTCCGCAACGTGATCGACACCCTGCGCGACAGCGTCGCCTCCGATCGAGCGGGGTATCTCTACGTGCCGGTGGGCAAGGCTGCCAACACCGAGATCAAGAACTTTCTCTGGGGCGTCGAGCAGGCCCGCGGCGCCGACATTCCCGAATCCGAGGGGTACTTCTCGGTCCATAACGACGGCTGGGCGAAGTCGCGCGGCGAGTCTCCCACGCCGTGGCGGCATTACGGCCCGGAGGACGTGACCGGCTTCCTCGACGACGCGCGGCGGCACTTCCTCTTCTCGGTCGTGCGCAACCCCTATGCCCGGCTGCTCTCGGGCTATCTCGACAAGATCGGCAAGATCCGCGAGGCCAACGACCCCGAGGCCGGGCTGCGCCAGCATTCGCTGCCCCACCTGCCCGAGAGCTTCTCCGAGTTCGTCGACATCGTCTGCGCCCAGCCCGACCTCGAGCGCGACATCCACTGGACGAGCCAGACCGCGCGCACCGGCGCCGCCTTCCTGCCCTACGACGCTGTCGGCCATCTCGAATCGCTCGGCCTGTTCCTGCAGGGGCTGGCCGCCCGTTTCGGCGTGGCCCCTCCGGAGACCGGCAACCGCGCGGTGCACCGCACCGAGGCGTCCGAGAAGGTCGCCGCGCAGTACGCGCCCGAGGACATCCGGCGCGTGCGCGACGCCTTCGCCGCGGATTTCCAGGCGTTCGGCTACTCCGACGACCCCGCTCATCTACCGCCGGACCCGGCCACCGCGGCGCCGCTCGGGCTGCATGCCGGCCTCGCCGAGAGCTTTGCCGCGCTCTGGCTGGCGGCCCGCAGGAGGGACGCGGCCGCCTACCGCGCCGCCCTGCCGGGCTTCGCCGAGGCCGAGAGCGCGGCAGGCCGCAGCTTCGCGCTGCCCGCCGATTTCGACCCCGTCCACGAGACCGCGGTCGCGCAGCCGCTCGTGCTGCCGCGCATCCCCGAGGTGCTCTGCCGGGTTCCGGCCGCGCTCGCGCCCGCCGCCGCGCCCTCGACAAAGGCGCAGGTGGCCGAGGTCGAGGAGATCCGCCGCGCCTTCCGCCGGCCCGAGAGCGGGCCCGGCTACTCCGTCGACTACGCCCGGGCCTTCCGCCTCGCCCGCGGCGCGCGCTGCTACGTCGAGGTGGGCTCGCGCGACAAGGGCACGCTCGCCTGGGTGTCAGGCCTGCTCGCCCCCGACGCCACGATCGTCGATATCGACCTCGAGCACTGGGACGCGGCGACCGAGCGGCTCCGCACCCACCTTCAGCCCGACCAGCGGCTGGTGCAGATCGAGGGCAACTCGGTCGAGGAAAAGACGCTCCACCGCCTGCGGCGCGAGATCGGCCCCGAGGCGGCCGACCTGATCTTCCTCGACTCGAGCCACATGTACGAGCACACCCGCGACGAAGTCGCCAAGTACTGGACCTTTCTCAAGCCGGGCGGCGTGATCCTCGTCCACGACGTGTTCTGGGAGGGCAACGAGACCGGCAAGGGCAAGGCGCAGCTCTTCGCCGCGCTGGACCGGGTCGTGCCGGTCTACCAGATCTACATGAACGAGGCGCTCTGCCGCTTCCACGTCAACCCGCGCAAGGGCGATACCTGGGGCGGGTTCGGCCTGATCGTGAAGCCGGGGGGAGAGGGCGCCGCAGCCGCCGCCTGAGCCTGCCGGTCCCGGCCGGCCGGAGGCGCGCCGCGTCTTTGGCCGGGGTCTCCCGCTGCCTCAGGCCATCCGGGCGGTCAGCCGGTCGCAGCCCCGGTTCACCGCCCAGTAGAGCGCGAGCGTCAGCGCGGCAAGCACCAGCAGCGCGGCGAACATCAGGTCGGTCTTGGCCCGCCCGTTGGCGAGCAGCATCAGGTAGCCGAGGCCGCCCGCCGCACCCACCCACTCGCCGATGACCGCCCCGATGGGCGCGTAGACCGCGGCGAGCCGCAGGCCGGAGGCGAGCGCCGGCACCGCCGCCGGCACGCGCACGCGCCACATCAGCCGCCGCGGCGAGGCGCCCATCGTGCGGCCGAGGTCGAGCCAGCCCCGTGGCGTGCGCATGAGCCCGTCGAAGAAGGCCGAGGTGACCGGGAAGTAGATGATGAGCACGGCCATCAGCACCTTCGAGGCGAGGCCGTAGCCCAGCCAAAGGGTCAGGATCGGCGCGAGCGCGAAGACCGGCAGCGCCTGCGTGGCCACGAGGGCGGGGCGCAGCAGCGCCCGCGCCAGCGGCGAGGCGGCGAGGCCGATCGCCGTCGCCGCGCCGAGCGCCACGCCGAGCACGAGGCCGAGCGCCACCTCGGCGGCGGTGATCGCGGCATGATGCGCGATCAGGCCGGCGTTGTCGCGCAGCGCCGCCAGCACGCGCAGCGGGCCCGGCAATATGAAGGGCGGCAGCGCGAAGAGCCAGACCGCCGCCTGCCACGCCGCCAGCAGCGCGACGGTCACCGCCGCGGCCTGCCCCGCCCTCGCCAGCCGGGCCGACGGCGCCGGGCCGCGGGCGCCCGAGCGGGGGCTCGATGCCCCCCGAGGGCGCTCCCCCGAACCGTCCGTGCCGCCGTGACGTCTCACGCCGCCCGCAGCCGCGTCAGCAGATCGGCCCCGAAGCGCAGCGTCTCGGGGTCCGACACCGGGCGGATCGCGGCCGAGCCCGGCACCGGCACGGCATGCAGGGCACCGCCCTCCATCAGCCACACCGCGTCGCCCATCCGCGCGGCCTCGGCCGGGTCGTGGGTGACCAGCAGCACCGTGCGGCCCGCGAGCGTCTCGGCAGCAAGCTCCTGCATGTCGACGCGGGTGCGCGCGTCGAGCGCCGAGAACGGCTCGTCGAGCAGCACGACGGGGCGCTCCTCCATCAGCGTCCGCGCCAGCGCCACCCGCTGCCGCTGCCCGCCCGAGAGCGCGGCGGGCCGCTTGCGGGCATGCTCGGCGAGGCCGAGGCGGGCGATCAGCGCGTCGCGGCGGCCCGTATCCGCCGCCTCGCCGCGCAACCGCGCGCCGAGCGCCACGTTGCCCGCCACATCGAGCCACGGCATCAACAGGTCGTCTTGCGCCATGTAGGCCACGCGCCCCGCGATCGGCCGCCCGTCCGACGCCGCGACCTCGCCCGCGAAGGCCGCGCCGGTCTCGAGCCCGGCGATCAGGCGCAGCAGGGTGGACTTGCCGCAGCCCGAGGGACCGAGCAGGCAGGTCCACCGGCCCCCCGCGAGCGAGAGGCGCACGTCCTCGAACAGCGCCGTGCCACCGAACCGGGCGGTGCCGGCCAGCGTGACGCCGGGCGCGCTCACCCCGAGAGCCCCATCTGCCAGAAGCCCGCCTCGAGCCGCGTCGCGGTCACGAACCGGCGCGTCAGCCGGGGCCAGCGCGGCGCGGTCTCGAACGGCTCGCCGATCCGTCGGGCGAGCGCGGCGTCGATCAGCGCGCCGGTCTCGCGGGCGAGCGCCTGGTACTCGTCGCCGGCATAGGTCTCGATCCAGTCGGCATAGGCGCCGCCCGGCAACGCCTCGGCGCCCAGCCGCGCGCCGATCTCGCCGTAGCCCAGCACGCAGGGCGCGAGCGCTGCCAGCAGGTCGGCCAGGTCGCCCGCCTGCCCCGCCTCGAGCACGTAACGCGTATAGGCGAGGTTGGCCGGGTGCTCCTCTGCCGCTTCGAGGTCCGCCTCGGAGATGCCGGCCTCGGCGCAGGTGCGGACATGCAGCTGCATCTCGTGGTTCACCAGCCCGTCGACCACGCCGGCGGCCATCTTCATCTCGGCGAGCGTGTCGGATTTCACCACCGCCAGCGCCCAGGCGCGCGAGAAGTGGATGAGAAAGACGTAATCCTGCACGAGATAGCGCAGGAAGGCCGCGCGCGGCAGCGTGCCGTCCGCGAGCCCCGCGACGAAGGCATGACGCGTGTAGGCCGCCCACGCCTCGCCCGCCGACGCGCGCCAGAGGGCGAAGGCGCGACCATAGTCGGGCGCGCTCATTCCGCCCCCACGTCGATCGCGAGCTCGGAGACGGGCCGCGTGCCCTCCACGAGCCCCGCCTCGGAGAGGAACGTCTCGAAGCCCCGGTAGCGGCCGTGGTCGAACGCCGCGGGCGTCAGCGAGAAGCGCGGCACCGTGTCGAAGAAGGCGCGCTCGTTCAGCTCGTCCTGCAGCTCGGGCGCGGTCGCGGCGAACGTCTCCCACGCGCCCTGCGGATCGTTGATCATGTGCTGCACGGCCAGCTCGGTGGCCGCGAGGAAGCGGGCGATCCGGCCTGCGTCCATCGAGTCGGGGTTGGCGATGTAGACGAGTTCGTCATAGGCGGGGATGCCCAGCTCCTCGAGGTAGAGGCAGCGGCCCGGCACGCCCTCGATCTCCATCTGGTTGAGCGTGAAGTTGCGGTAGGCGCCGATCACCGCGTCGACCTGCCCCGACATCAGCGCCGGCCCGAGCGAGAAGTTGACGTTGACCATCTCGACGTCGCCCAGCGTGAGACCCGCCTGCGACAGCAGTTGCTGCAGCAGCGCCTCCTCCACCCCGGCGACCGAAAAGCCGACCTTGAGACCCTCGAGGTCGGCCGGCCCGTCGATGGCGCTGTCGGCGCGCACCATCAGGCAGTTGAGCGGCGTGGCGATCAGCGTGCCGACGCGCACGAGCGGCAACCCCTCGGCCACCTGCAGGTGCAGCTGCGGCTGGTAGGAGATGGCGAGATCGGCGCCGCCCGCGGCCACCGTCTTGGGCGGGGCCGAGGGGTCGGCCGGCGCCGTCACCTCGACCTCGAGGCCCTGGTCGGCGAAATAGCCCAGCTCCTCGGCCAGCACGACGGGCGCGTGGTTGGGGTTGACGAACCAGTCGAGCAGCAGGGTCAGCCGGTCCTGCGCCGCGGCCGGGGCGGCGGCGAGCAGGAGGGCGGCAAGCGTGAGGGCGCGGGTCATGTGGCGTCTCCCTTGTGTGCCTCGGGCCGGTCGTCAGGCACCGGCCAGAGCGCGTGGAAATGGTGGACAGGGCCATGACCATGGCCCACGCCGAGGCTGTCGGCACCCACGAGCGCCCCTTCGAGCCAGCGCCTGGCGTTGCGCACGGCGTCGGGCAGGGGCCGGCGCTTCGCCAGTTCGGCGGCGATGGCGGCCGAGAGCGAACAGCCGGTGCCGTGGGTGTTGGTCGTGGCGATGCGGGGCCCCTCGATCCAGATCGCGTCGTCGTCGTGCACCAGCAGGTCGGGGCACTCCTCGCCGGCGAGGTGGCCCCCCTTGATCAGCACGGCGCGGGGGCCGAGCGAGAGCAGGGCGGTCGCCTGCACCTGGATCTGGTCGCGGCTCGTGGCCACGGGCGCGTCGAGCAGGCGCGCGGCCTCGGGCAGGTTCGGCGTGACGAGCCCCGCCCGCGGCAGCAGGCGCTCGCGCACGGCCTCGACGGCGGTCTCTTCCAGCAGCGCGGCGCCGCCCTTGGCGACCATCACGGGGTCGACGACGATCGGCGCGGGGATCTCCTCGAGCGCGCCGGCGACGGCGCGGGCGATGCCCGCGTTGGCGATCATGCCGACCTTGACCGCGCCGACACGGATGTCGACCAGCACCTCGGCGATCTGGCTCGCCACGAAGTCGGGCGGCAGGGCGTGGACGGCGGCGACGCCGGTCGTGTTCTGCGCCGTCAGCGCCGTGATCGCGGCCATCCCGTAGACGCCGCGCGCCGAGAACGCCTTGAGATCGGCCTGGATGCCGGCCCCGCCCGAGGGGTCGGACCCGGCGATGGAGAGGGCGGTGGGGATCATGCCACCTCCCGTGCGGCGCGCATGGCCTGCGCGATGTCGCGCGCCGCCGCGACGGGGTCGGGCGCGGCGCAGACGGCCGAGACGACGGCGAGGCCCACTGCGCCCGCGCGTACCGCTGCGGACGCGTCGGACGCGGTCACGCCGCCGATGGCGACGGCGGGCACCGGCGAGGCGGTGACGATCCGCGCGAGCCCGTCCCACCCGGTGGGCGCGGCGTGGCCGGGCTTGGTGGCGGTGGCGCGCACCGGGCCGGCGCCGATGTAGTCGACGCAGTCGGGCACCGCGCGGGCCTGGGCCTCGGTCTCGACCGACAGGCCCAGCAGGCGCCCCGAACCGATGGCGCGGCGCACCTCGGCGGCGGGCATGTCGCCCTGCCCCACATGCACCCCGTCGGCCGAGAGCGCGAGCGCGGCCTCGATATCGTCGTTCACCACGAAGAGCGCCTGCCCCCCGATTGCGGCCTGCACCGCCCGGCCCGTGGCGATGCGCTCTGCCGTGGTCGCGTCCTTCATCCGGAGCTGCACCATGCCGGCGCCGCCCGCGACCGCCGCGCCGGCGACCTCCGTCAGCCGGTCGCCGCAGAGGCCGGCGTCGAGCACGACGTAGCAGGAGAGATCGGGGGTCATGCAGCCTCCGCCCGGCCGTCGAGATCGTCCGCGCCCACGGCCGCCAGCGCATCGATGAAGGCAACCGCGAAGCTGCCGGGATGGGTGGCGCCCTGCCCCGCCCGCGCGCCCGCCGCGGCGTAATGGCAGAGCGCGGCGAGCGCGGCGTCGAACGGCGCCTCCTGCGCGGCATAGGCACCGGTCACCGCGGTCAGCGCGCAGCCGAGCGCGGTGACCCTGGGCATCAGGTCGTGCCCGCCGGTCACGCGGGCGGCGCGCGTGCCGTCGGTCACGAAATCGCGCACGCCGGTCACCGCCACCACCGCGCCCGTCCGGGTCGCGAGCGCCCGCGCCGGCCCCTCGGCCAGCGCCACGTCGTCGCCCGAATCGGCCCCCTGCCCCGCGGCGTCGGCACCGGCCAGGGCGATGATCTCCGAGGCATTGCCGCGGATGATCGCGGGCTTCAGCGCGACGAGTTGCTGCACGGCCTCGCGCCGCCACGGCGAGACGAAGTGCGCGACGGGGTCGAGCACCCAGGGCGTGCCGGCGGCGGTCGCCCCCTCGGCCGCGGCCACCATCCCTGTCAGCCAGTGCGGCGAGAGGGTGCCGACATTGATCGTCAGCGCCCCGGCGATGCGCGCGACATCGCCGGCCTCCTCGGCGGCATGGACCATGGCGGGCGAGGCGCCGGCTGCGAGCACGGCGTTGGCGGCCACGTTCATCGCGACGTAGTTGGTGATGCAGTGCACCAGCGGGCAGGCGGCACGCATGCGCGTCAGCGCGGCCGCGGGAGAGGGAATGGTCTGGGTCATGCGCTCCTCCGCCGGCTTCGGGGAGGCGCAGGACATGGGCGCGAATGCACCACGGCCGTAAACGACTCCCTCCGCCGGCATGATCCGGTTCAGGTTCAAAGGGTTCTTCTCAGCCCCGGATGTGCCGGGACGCCCCTGTCGGAGGCCTGTGTAGCGCCCCGGACGGCCGCTTGTCACGAAACTTTTTCAAACCTCCGCGCCGGCCGATGCGCCTTGCGCCCGGGCCGGGCTTGGGCAATCAGGCCCGCGATGGAGGAGCAGATGGCCAAGGACGCGCCCCTTTCGGGGCTGAAGGTGGTGGAACTCGCGCGTATCCTCGCGGGGCCATGGCTGGGGCAGGCGCTGGCCGACCTCGGCGCCGAGGTGGTCAAGGTCGAGGCGCCCGAGGGCGACGACACGCGCCAGTGGGGCCCCCCCTTTGTCGAGCGCCCCGGCCCCGATGGCGGCCCCGAGCGCTCGGCCGCCTATTTCCACGCCGCGAATCGGGGCAAGCGCTCGGTCACCGCCGATTTCCGCACCGAGGCGGGGCGCGAGAGGGTGCGCCGGCTCGCGGCCGGGGCCGACATCCTGCTCGAGAACTTCAAGGTCGGTGGGCTGGCGAAATACGGGCTCGACTACGAAAGCCTCGCGGCGCTCAACCCGCGGCTCATCTACTGCTCGATCACCGGCTTCGGGCAGGACGGGCCTTATGCCTCTCGCGCGGGCTACGACTTTCTGATCCAGGGCATGTCGGGGCTGATGTCGGTGACCGGAGAGCCCGACCAGCCGCCGCAGAAGGTGGGCGTGGCCGTCACCGACATCGTGACCGGTCTCTACGGCGCGGTGGGTGTGCTGGCGGCCGTGGAGCAACGGCACCGCACCGGGCGGGGCCAGCACCTCGACCTGTCGCTGCTCGACTGCGCGGTCGCGATGATGGCGAACCAGGCGATGAACTACCTCGCCTCCGGCGTGGCCCCGCAGCGGCTGGGCAATGCGCACCCCAACATCGTGCCCTACCAGGCGATGCCGGCGGCCGACGGCTGGATCATCGTGGCGGTGGGCAACGACGGACAGTTCGCGCGGCTCTGCGCGGTGCTGGGGCTCGATGGCCTTGCCGCCGATCCCGACTACGCGACCAACCCCGCCCGGGTGGCCAACCGCGCGGCGCTGGTGGCGCTGCTCGAACAGGCGACGCGGGGCTGGAAGATGGCCGATCTGCTTGCCGCGCTCGAGACCGCGACCGTCCCGGCGGGGCCGATCAACGACCTCGGCCAGGTCTTCGACGACCCGCAGGTGGTGGCGCGAGGTCTGCGGATCGCGCCGGAGGGGGTGCCGGGGGTGCGGGGGCCGTGGCGCTTTTCCGACGCTGCGCTGCGGCTCGACGGCGCGGCCCCCGGTCTGGGCGCCGACGACCGGCCCGAAGCCGGATGACGTCGGATCAGCCGGCCCTGTGCATAACCCGGCCGCCGCGCGGATCGTGGGGAGCGAATTCGTGCCTGTGCGGCGCCGCGCGGTCCGGCGAAAGCGCGGAACACGCGGAGCGGGCGCTCCCGCCGCAATGCAGGGGCAGGATTCGGGCGCATTTCCAATGCACTGCAAGGCATCCCTGCGGCATGGCGAAGCGATGACGATGACGTAACGTTCGCGCAGAAGGGGAGCAGCCTTTCCCCCGCCTGTGGAAAAGTCTGGGGAAACGTCCTCAGCTCGCGGGATCGTCGCCGCCAGGGCCTTGCCAGCGTTCGGGCGCGCGATCGGTCTTGAACAGGGGCACGCCCTGCCGCAGCGCGGCGCGGCCGATCATGTGTGCCGCGATGGGCGCCGTGAGCATCAGGAACAGCACCGCCACGACCGACTTCGCCGTCATGCCCGCGTCGCGGAAGAAAAACGCCACCGCGGCGAGGATCAGCCCCGAGCCGAGCGTGCCTGCCTTCGTCGAGGCGTGCATGCGGATCAGCACGTCCGGCAGGCGCAGGATTCCGAGACCTGCGATCAGCGCGAAGGCCCCGCCGGTCAGGCAGAGCGTTCCGACCACCCATTCCATCAGTGCCTCTCCCCCGCGGGCGCGGTCGGCACCGGATCCGTCGGTATCGTGCCGTTGCCGCGCCGTGCCTCGCGCCGCTCCGCGAAGCGCGCGAGGGCAACGGTGGCGAGAAAGCCGATCAGCGCCACGATCAATGCCACGTCGAGGAAGGCCGGCACGGCCGTGAAGATGCCGAACAGCCCGCAGAAGGCCACGATGAGCACCGTCATCATGTCGAGCGCCACCACGCGGTCGGGCATCGTCGGCCCCTTGGCGAGTCGCACGAAGGCCAGCACGATGGCGGCCATCACCATCCAGAATCCGGCCTGCACGGACCAGTGAAGAAAGTCCGCCCCGCTCATTCGAACACCTCTCGAACCATGCGCTCCATCCCGCCCTTGAGATCGCGGACAAGCTCGTCGGTATCATCGGCGAACATGGCGTGGACGA
>OFET01000401.1_pt1 | contig 31133 bp, 29 predicted proteins | sample 1521211 | NCBI WGS metagenome assembly OFET01 (sample SAMN03766358, study PRJEB24113) | microbial mat metagenome | isolation source: enrichment culture HLUCC-A from microbial mat sample contains cyanobacterium...
ACATTCCTACAACAATGCAAATGCTTACGCCACTCCCGCCAACCCGTCAGACCACTGCCGGTGAATAATCCGGGCTAGCGCGCAAGAGTCCCCTGCCAAGCGAATTGATGCAGCGCAGCACGTGCCGGGTCCGCGCCCGGAACGAGGTGGAACGAAGCGCCCGGGATTCGCATTTGTCAGGAAATGGAAAGCGCAAACCGCCCCCGCGTCACCGTCTGGTATGATGGCGCCTGCCCGCTCTGCATCCGCGAGATCGCGCTCATGCGGCGGCTCGACCGGCGGCGGGCGATCCGCTTCGTCGATGTTGCGGATGAGGATGCGCCGGTGTCCTGCCCGATCGACCGCGCGACGCTTCTCGAACGCTTCCACGCCGAGGAGGACGGCCGCCTGCTCGAAGGCGCTGCGGCCTTCGCGGCGATGTGGCGGGCGATCCCGCTCCTGCGCCCGCTCGGCCTTGCCGCGCGCGTACCGGGAGTGCTGCGCCTGCTTGAGGCGGCCTATCGCCAGTTCCTCAAGCTCCGCCCGCACCTCCAGCGCTTCCTCGCCTGACTCCTCGCCAGATTCGCTCTTGCCCTGCGCCGCGCCATCGGCTGGAGAAGGCAGCGAAAACACGAGGAGAGGGGTTCGATGACCTATTTCGGCGCAATGCAGAACGAGATCTACAATGCCGGGCTGAAGGGCGTGCTGCCCGATTACCCGGTCGATTTCGCGAACCTCGAACGGCGCGCGCACGAGGCGATGGGGCCGATGCTGACCAATTACGTCGCGGGCGGCTGCGGCGACGAGCACACGCAGGACCGCAACGCCACCGCCTTCCACCACTGGGGCATGGTCCCGCGCATGATGGTCGATTGTTCCGAGCGCGACCTGTCGGTCGAGCTGTTCGGGCACCGCTACGAAACGCCGCTCTTCATGGCTCCGATCGGCCTCAACGGCGAAGCCTCGCAGGACCGCCACGGCGACCTGGCGGCGGCGCGCGCCTCGGCGATGACGGGCGTGCCCTTCTGCGCCTCGACCCTTGCGAACGACCCGCTCGAAGACGTGAAGGCCGCCTGCGGCGACACTCCCGCCTGGTTCCAGCTCTACACGCCGCGCAACCGGGACCTTGCCGAAAGCCTGATCCGCCGCGCCGAGGAAGCGGGTTATTCGGCGCTCGTCGTCACGCTCGACACCTGGGTGACCGGCTGGCGCCCGCGCGATCTCAACGCGTCGAACTTCCCCCAGCTGCGCGGCAAGGTGCTGCAGAACTACTTCACCGATCCCGTCTTCCGCTCGCTGCTGGCGAAGCCGCCGGAGGAGGACATGGGCGCGGCGATCTTCACCTGGGCCGCGACCTTCGGGCAGGTGCTGACCTGGGACGACATGGAATGGTTCAAGTCGGTGACGAAACTGCCCATCGTCCTCAAGGGCATCTGCCACCCCGACGATGCGAGGCGCGCGGTCGATTGCGGCGCGGACGCGGTCTATTGTTCGAACCATGGCGGGCGGCAGGCCAATGGCGGGATCGCGACGATCGACCTGCTCGCCGATGTCGTCGCGGCGGCGGGTAACGTCCCGGTGCTGTTCGATTCGGGCGTGCGTTCGGGGACCGACGCGGTGAAGGCGCTGGCGCTCGGCGCGGCGGCGGTCGGGGTGGGGCGGCCCTATACCTACGGCCTCGCGCTGGGCGGGGCGGAAGGGGCGGCCTGGGTCCTGCGCTCGATCCTCGCGGAGGCGGATCTCCTGATGGCGGTCAACGGCTATCCGACGCTGGCCGACGTGCGCGCGGCAGGCGCGGTGCGGACCGATCGCTGAGCCGTTTGCGGCCCGGGGACCGCAGGAAAAGTCTGAAAGCGGGGGAGAGACGATCCCAAGTAAGCTTGCGGACTTGACCCGGCAGGCGAAAAATTGCGCGCGCGGTCAATTCCGACTCACTTTTCCACAGCGTTCCTGTTAGATTGCAACGGCTAACCAGCAGCGAATCGGGGACGCGACAAAATGGAAAAACCGACGATCTGGTCCAGTGGTCCGGATGCCATGGGCCGCACTGTCTGCACGCATGACGAGATCACCCGGCGGGCCCATTACGGCCGGATCCAACCGATGGAAGACAGCAATCCGTTGCGCTCCATCCTGTCGCGTTTCATCCCGCTTTCCTGACGGCAGCGGCGCCCGGGTAGCCGGGCACGGACCTACGCCCCGGCCCGCGCGACGGTGACGAGCTTGGTCTCGGTGTAGCCGAGATAGCCCTCGACCCCGCTTTCCGAGCCGAACCCGCTGTCGCCGGTCCCGCCGAAAGGCGTTTCGGGCGAGCCGACGCCGAAATGGTTGATCGCGACCATCCCGGCGCGCAGCGTGCGGCCAAGATAGTGGCTTTCGTCGAGGCTGGCGGTGAAGGCATAGGCGGCAAGGCCGTAGCGCAGCGAATTGGCGATCCGCACCGCCTCCTCGATATCGTCGTAGGGCACGATCCCGGCGACGGGGCCGAAGGGTTCCTCGACCATCAACCGGCTGTCGAGCGAGGGTGCGGCGATGACGGTCGGCTCGAAGAAGTGGCCCGGCCCTTCGATGGCCTGGCCCCCGCTCACGATCTCGCCCCGTTCCCCGCCGAGCGAGGCCACAAGGTCCGACATCGCCTTGACCCGCCCGGCATGGGCGAGCGGGCCCATCTCGACGCTGTCGTCGCGGCTCGCATCGCCGACCTTGAGCTTCTGCGCGCGGGCGGCGAATTCGGCGACGAAGTTCTCGTAGATGCCCCGCGCGACGAGGAAGCGCGTCGGCGAGACGCAGACCTGCCCGGCGTTGCGGAACTTGGTCGCGGCACAGGCCGCCACGGTGCGCTCGAAATCCGCGCTCTCGCCGATCACCACCGGGGCATGTCCGCCGAGTTCGGGCGTGAAGCGCTTCATGCCCTGCGCGGCGAGGACGCCCAGTTGCTTGCCCACCGCGGTCGAGCCGGTGAAGCTGACCTTGCGGGTGACGGGCGAGGCGATGAGGTGTTCTGAAATCATCGCCGGGTCGCCGTAGACGAGGTTCAGCACGCCTTCGGGCAGGCCCGCATCGACGAAGCATTCAGCGAGCATCTGCGCGCTGGCGGGCGTGGTCTCGGCGGGCTTGAGGATCGCGCTGCACCCGGCCGCGAGCGCGCCGCCGATCTTCTTGGCGGGAAGGTTGATCGGGAAGTTCCACGGCGTCAGCAGCACGGCGGGGCCGACCGGCTCCTGCGTCACGCGCTGTTCGAGGATGGCGTGGCTGCGTGCGGGCACGATCCGCCCGCCCTGGCGCTTGGCCTCCTCGGCGAGGAAGTCGATGAGGTCGGCAGCGCCCGTCGTCTCCGCGAGCGCCTGTGCGTGCGGCTTGCCCATTTCGAGCGTGACGACCCGGGCGACCGTCTCGGCGCGCTCGCGCAGCAATTCGGCGGCGCGGCGGATAATGCGGTAGCGATCGATCGCGGGCGTGTCGCGCCACAGCGGGAAGGCGCCGTCGGCGGCGGCGAGGGCGGCATCGAGCTGTTCGCCGGACGCCTTGGGCGCGCTGCCGATCGCCTGCTCGCTTGCCGGGTTCACCACCGGCATCGCGCCTTCGCCGCCATGGGTGATCCATTCGCCGCCGATCAGCATCTTCACCTCGGGATACGTCGTCATTGGGCTTCTCCCATTTCGCGCTTCGTCTCGCCCCGGCCCCTTTCAAACCCGCGGGCGCTTTGCAACCAAACTCGCCCCGATTGTAACTTTCTTACGCCTTCTCTAGCGGGGGCGGGAACCGAATCCCCAGCCCATCCCCAGGAGCGAATCATGCTTGTCGGCGTCCCCAAGGAAATCAAGAACCACGAATACCGCGTCGGCCTCACCCCCGAGGCGGCGCGCGAATACGTGGCGGCTGGCCATTCGGTCGTGGTCGAGGCCGGGGCGGGGCTCGGCATCAGCCAGAGCGACGAGGATTACCGCGCCGCGGGCGCCGAGATCGTCGACAGCGCAGAGGAGGTCTTCGCCCGCGCCGACATGATCGTGAAGGTCAAGGAGCCGCAGCCGAACGAATGGGTGCAGCTGCGCGAGGGGCAGATCCTTTACACCTATCTCCACCTCGCGCCCGATCCGCAGCAGGCCAAGGGGCTGATGGAAGCGGGCGTGTCGGCGGTCGCCTATGAAACCGTGACCGGCCCGGGCGGCGGCCTGCCGCTTCTCGCTCCGATGAGCGAGGTCGCGGGCCGGCTTTCGATCGAGGCGGGCGCCCATGCCCTGCGCGCCAACAACGGCGGGCGCGGCACGTTGATGGGCGGCGTGCCCGGCGTGCTCCCGGCCAAGGTCGTCGTGCTCGGCGGTGGTGTGGTCGGCACGCAGGCGGCGCGGATGGCGGTGGGCCTCGGCGCGCGGGTCGAGATCTTCGACCGCTCGATCCCCCGCTTGCGCCAGCTCGACGAGATGTTCCAGGGCCGCGTCTCGACCCGCTTTTCCACCACCGGCACGATCGAACAGGCGATCGCCGATGCCGACGTGGTCGTGGGTGCGGTGCTGATCCCGGGGGCGAGCGCGCCGCATCTCGTCACCCGCGAGATGCTCGGCCTGATGAAGCACCGCTCGGTGCTCGTCGACGTCGCGATCGACCAGGGCGGCTGCTTCGAGACTTCCAGGCCCACCACGCACGAGAACCCGACCTACGAGGTCGACGGGATCATCCACTATTGCGTCGCCAACATGCCCGGCGCGGTGCCGCTCACCTCGAGCTATGCGCTCGGCAACGCGACCCTGCCTTTCGGCCTCGCGCTGGCGGAAAAGGGGATCGCGGCGTGCGAGGAGGACCCGCACCTTGCGCCCGGCCTCAATGTGCATCAGGGCCGCATCGTGAACGAGGCCGTCGCGGAAAGCCTCGGCTTTTCAATTTGAGCAGGAGACCCGCCCGATGAAGACCCGTGCCGCCGTCGCCTTCGAAGCGAAACAGCCGCTCGAGATTGTCGAGCTCGACCTCGAGGGGCCAAAGGCCGGCGAGGTGCTGGTCGAGATCATGGCGACCGGCATCTGCCACACCGATGCCTACACCCTGGACGGGCTGGACAGCGAGGGTATCTTCCCGAGCATCCTCGGCCATGAAGGCGCGGGCATCGTGCGGGAGGTCGGCGCGGGTGTCACCAGCGTGAAGCCGGGCGACCACGTCATCCCGCTCTACACGCCCGAATGCCGCCAGTGCAAAATGTGCCTGTCGGGCAAGACCAACCTGTGCAGCGCGATCCGCGCAACGCAGGGCAGGGGGCTGATGCCGGACGGGACGAGCCGGTTCTCCTACAGGGGCGAGACGATCTACCACTACATGGGCTGTTCGACCTTCTCGAATTTCACCGTTCTGCCCGAGATCGCGGTCGCCAGGATCCGCGAGGACGCGCCGTTCGAGACGAGCTGCTATGTCGGCTGCGGGGTGACGACGGGCGTGGGCGCGGTGGTCAACACGGCCAAGGTCGAGCCGGGCGACAATGTCGTCGTCTTCGGGCTCGGCGGGATCGGATTGAACGTCATCCAGGGCGCGCGGATGGCGGGCGCGGACCGGATCGTGGGTGTCGACATCAACCCTGCAAAGAAGGAATGGGGCGAGAAGTTCGGGATGACCGACTTCGTGAACCCCAAGGAAACGGGCGATGTCGTCGCGCACATCGTCGAGATGCTCGACGGCGGGGCGGATTACAGCTTCGACTGCACCGGCAATGTCGAGGTGATGCGTCAGGCATTGGAATGCTGCCACAAGGGCTGGGGCACGAGCATCATCATCGGCGTGGCCGAAGCGGGCAAGGAGATCGCGACGCGGCCCTTCCAGCTTGTCACCGGGCGCAACTGGCGCGGCACGGCCTTCGGCGGGGCTAAGGGACGTACGGACGTGCCGAAAATCGTCGACTGGTACATGAACGGCAAGATCGCTATCGACCCGATGATCACGCACACGCTGACGCTGGACGAGATCAACAAGGGCTTCGACCTGATGCATTCGGGCGAAAGCATCCGCTCGGTCGTGGTCTATTGATGGAGCGGCTTTCCGAAAACCGCAGTCATGGCGGCGTGCAGGGTGTCTACACCCACGCCTCGCGCGAGACGGGCTGCGACATGACCTTCGCGGTCTTCGTGCCGCCTCACGCGCCGGGCGAGACGCTGCCGGTGCTGTGGTATCTCTCCGGCCTCACCTGCACCCATGCGAATGTCATGGAAAAGGGCGAATACCGCGCTGCGTGCGCCGAGCACGGGATCATCCTCGTCGCACCCGACACGAGCCCGCGCGGCGATGACGTGCCCGATGCCTCGGAGGAATATGATTTCGGAAAGGGGGCGGGCTTCTATCTCGATGCGACGCGCGAACCATGGGCGACGCATTACCGGATGCGCTCCTATCTCGAACGCGAGCTGCCCGATCTCGTCGCCGCGAACTTTCCCGCCGACATGGAGCGCCAGTCGATCAGCGGGCACTCGATGGGCGGGCACGGCGCGCTCACCATGGCGCTGCGCGATCCTGCCCGCTTCCGCTCGGTCAGCGCGTTCAGCCCGATCGTCGCACCTTCGCAGGTGCCGTGGGGGGAGAAGGCGTTTGCGCGCTATCTTGGCGAGGACCGCGAGGCTTGGCGCGAATACGACGCGGTGGCGCTGATCGAGGACGGGGCGAGGCTCGACCACCTGCTGGTCGACCAGGGCACGGCGGACAATTTCCTAGAGGAGCAGCTGAAAACGTACCTCCTCGCGGAGGCCTGCGAGGCCGCGGGGATGTCCGCGACGATCCGGATGCAGGAGGGCTATGACCACTCCTACTTCTTCGTTTCGACCTTCATGGCCGAGCACATCGCCTGGCACGCCCGCCGGCTGAAGGTCTAGGCCTGCACCACCGTCTGCTCGATCGCGCCGAAGATCGAGTGGTTGGCCGCATCGCGCATCTCGACCCGCACCGTGTCGCCCGGCTGCATGAAGCGGGTCTTCGGTTCCCCGTCGCGGATCGTCTCGATCATGCGGATCTCGGCGATGCAGGAATAGCCCAGGCCCCCTTCGGCGACGGGCCTGCCCGGACCGCCATCGGGATCGCGGTTCGAGATCGTGCCCGAGCCGATGATCGAGCCCGCGCAGAGCGAGCGGGTCTTCGCGGCGTGGGCGACGAGGTCCGCCATGTTGAAGGTCGCATCGACCCCGACCTCGGCCCGGCCGAAGGGTTCGCCGTTGTAGTCCACCATCAGCGGCAGGTGGACGAGACTGTCCTTCCATGCCTCGCCCAGCTCGTCGGGCGTGACCGCCACGGGGGAGAAGGCGCTCGCCGGCTTGGACTGGAAGAAGCCGAAACCCTTGGCGAGTTCGCCCGGGATGAGGCCGCGCAGGGACACGTCGTTGACCAGCATGACGAGCTTGATGTGGCCCGCCGCTTCCTCCGGCGTCACGCCCATCGGCACGTCGTCGACGATGACGGCGACCTCGCCTTCCATGTCGCAGCCCCACGCGGTGTCGCCCAGCGGGATGTCGCCGCGCGGCGGCAGGAAACCGTCAGAACCGCCCTGGTACATCAGCGGGTCGTGATAGAAGCTTTCCGGGACCTCGGCCCCGCGCGCCTTCCTCACCAGTTCGACATGGTTGATGTAGGCGCTGCCGTCGGCCCATTGATAGGCGCGCGGCAGGGGCGAATGGGCCTCGCGTTCGTGGAAGCGCGTGCAGGGCACCGCTTCGTGTTCGACATCGCGCGCGAGCACTTCGAGCTTCGGTGCCGCCTCGGCCCAGTTGTCGAGCGCGTGCTGCAGGGTCGGCGCGATGTTGTCGGCGGCGCAGCAGCGGGTGAGGTCCTTCGAGACCACGACAAGCTTGCCGTCGCGCGTGCCGTCCTTGAGAGTTGCGAGCTTCATTGTGTCTCCCTTTGCGGGTTGTCGTTCTGGTTGTCGGGATGGGCCCGCTTGAACGGTTCCAGCGCGAGGCAGGCCGCCTCGATCCGGGTCATGCGGGGGCTGGCGGCGAGATCGTAGTCGAACCGGCGGGCGTTGTAGAGCTGCGGGATCAGCACGACCTCGAACAGGCCGGGCGCATCGAACAGGAAATCGCCCGTACCGAGCTGTTCGAGCCGCTGTTCGACCGGGATCAGCGTGCGCGCGAGCCAGTGCCGGTACCACGCGCCGATCTCCTCCTGCGACTTGCCGTATTCCTCCTTGAGGTATCTGAGCACGGGCAGGTTGAGCGGCGCGTGCAGCTCGGTCGCGATGGCATGGGCGAGTTCGCGCGCGGTGTAGCGGTCCTCGATGTCCTTCGGGAGCAGCGCCGGCTGCGGATAGGCTTCGTCGAGCCATTCGATCAGCGCCATCGACTGCGCCCGGTCGCGCCCGCCCGCCTCCAGCATCGGGACCGAGCCGAAGGGGTTGCGGCCGGTGAAAGCCGCGTCCTTGTGCGCAGCCTCCAGCAGGTTCACGGGCACGTTCTCGTAGGCGAGCCCCTTCAACTCGAGCGCGATCCGCAAGCGGTAGCTGGTCGAACTGCGGTAATAGCCGTGCAGCTTCATGCGGGCGCGGATCAGGCGAAGGCCGGGATGCCGGTGATCGCGCGGCCGAGGATCAGCGCATGGACGTCGTGCGTGCCTTCATAGGTGTTGACCGTTTCGAGATTCACCGCGTGGCGGATCACCTGGTATTCTTCCGAAATCCCGTTGCCGCCGTGCATGTCGCGGGCCATCCGGGCGATGTCCAATGCCTTGCCGACATTGTTGCGCTTCACGATCGAGATCATGTCGGGGCTGAAGCGGTGTTCGTCCATCAGGCGCCCGACGCGCAAGCTCGCCTGCAGGCCGAGCGCGATGTCGGTCATCATGTCGGCGAGCTTTTTCTGGAACAGCTGCGTCGCGGCCAGTGGCCGGCCGAACTGGTGCCGGTCGAGCCCGTATTGCCGCGCGGCGGCGAGGCAGAATTCCGCCGCGCCCATCGCGCCCCACGAAATGCCGTAGCGCGCCCGGTTGAGGCAGCCGAACGGGCCCTTGAGGCCTTCGACATCCGGCAGCAGCGCGTCGGCGGGCAGCTTCACCTCGTCCATCACGATCATGCCGGTGGTCGAGGCGCGCAAGCTGATCTTGCCCTCGATCTTGGGCGCGGAAAGGCCTTCCATGCCCTTTTCGAGGATGAAGCCGCGGATCGCGCCGCCGTGCTCTTCCGACCTGGCCCAGACGACGAACACGTCGGCGAAGGGCGAATTCGAAATCCAGGTCTTCGAGCCCGAGATGACGTAGCCGTCCCCGTTCTTCTTGGCGAGGGTCTTCATGCCCGCCGGGTCCGATCCCGCATCGGGTTCGGTGAGGCCGAAGCAGCCGATGAGCTCCCCGCTCGCGAGGCCGGGAAGGTATTTGCGCCGCTGTTCCTCCGAGCCGTAGGCGTGGATGGGATGCATGACGAGGCTCGACTGCACGCTCGCCATGGAGCGATAGCCGCTGTCGACCCGCTCGATCTCGCGCGCGATGAGGCCATAGGCGACATAGCTCGCGCCCGCACCGCCGTATTCCTCCGGCACGGTCGCGCCGAGCAGGCCCGCTTCGCCCATCAGCGGGAAGAGTTCGGGCGCTTCGACCTCGTTGCGAAAGGCCTCGATCACGCGCGGCTGCAGGGTCCCTTGCGCGAAACCCCTGGCCGCGTCGCGGATCATCCGTTCTTCCTCGCTCAGCTGGCCGTCGAGGTCGAAGGGGTCTTCCCAGTTGAACGGGACGAGACCGGATGCGGGCTGTTCGGGGGCGGGGCCGTGCATTTGGTTACTCCTGAAACTTGTTTGCTCCCCTCTTTTGCAGGTGTCGCGCGCACCGCGCAAGGGCGCGGGGGCCGAAAGACGGCGCAATTCATCAACCCCCGCCCCGTTCGGGAGGGCCTTTCAGCAGCAGGACCTCGGGCCGGGCGGTCAGGCCGCGCGGGCGAGCACGTCGTTCACCGCGTCGAGCATTTCCGCGGGCGGGCACGGCTTTTCGAGCGTTCGCGCCCCGGGAAAGCGTTCGGCGATCTCCTCATGCGTGTGGAGCCCGGAATGGAAGATGATCGGCACGCCCTGCTCGGCCAGCTTTGCGGCGAATTCGAAGACCATGCCGTCGTTCAGCTGGACGTCGAGAATGGCAAGGTCCGGCCGTTCCTTCTGAAAGGCGAACATCGCCGCGGAAATCCCGGCATGGGGACCTTCCACGCGGTAGCCCGCTTCCTCGACCGTGTCGCGCAGGTCGTAGGCGACGATCATCTCGTCTTCGGCGACGAGAATGCTCTGCGTCATCGGTGTCCTCCTGTGATTGCGGGGGCGATTGTAACACGGATCGCCGCGGGATGCAGGAGGGGGGCCATACGCCGTGTCGCGCGGGTCACGCGCTCCGGCCGAACTTTGCCTCGAACGCGTCCTTGTCCCCCGAAACCAGCAGCTTGGCCTGTTCGACCCACTGGTCGCGGCGGATGCGGCCCCTGAACCGGCCGAGCTGGGAATCGATCCGTTCGATATCGGCCTCGTCCCAGGCGGCCACCTGTTCGAATCGGGTCACGCCAAGCTCATGCAGCATCGTCACGAGCTTGGGTCCGACCCCCTTGAGGCGGGAAAGGTCGTCGCCTTCGCCCGCTTCGGTGACGGGTTCGATCGTGGCGGCCGGTTTCGGCTCGGGTTCGGGCACCGGGTCGCCCACGGTCGGCGCGACGCTCGCGCCCGCTTCGGCATCGGCGCTCTCGCCCGCGGTCGCGATGCCGTGCGCGTTCGCGGTGGCCGAGGTTTCGCCGAACGACCTCTCCATCCCGCGCGGACTGCTTATCAGGGCCTCGTTGCGGCGCGGCCTTTCGGCCCCGTCATCGAGCACGTCGCGTTTTTCCGCATCCTCGGCGCCGACCACCGTGGTCTTGCGGTTCAGGCGCAGGAACAGCCAGACGAAGACGATGAGGAGGACGATCGCGAGCAGGATCAGCGGAAGGAGTTCGACCATGGTTTCGGACATTCGCTTGGGCTTTCCCTTGTGAAGGCGGGCGGAATCGCGTCGCAGGTGCCCTTAGCAGCGCTGGCCCCCGCTGCCCAAGGGGCTTGGCCCGGCGATGCGCGCAACCCGGGATGAGCCGTTCGCAAGCATGGCGGGCGCAGGGTCGGGCTGCTGCCCGGTCAGCCCGGCGGATTGCTGCCGCCGGGAATGCTCCTGCGGCGGAACAGGACCTTGTCGCCCTCGTCGAAACCGCGCCGCCACACGACGAAGCCATAAGTCGCGAGGATCGCCGGGATGCCGAAGACGAGTTCGGTCCATTCGGGCAGCAGGGTGAAGGCGAAACCCACCACGACAGCGGGCGCGGCGGCGTAGACCAGCGCCCAGCGCCAGTTCGAGACCGGAGCCTTGAGCAGCTTCTTCAGCACCATTGCCTTGACGAGGCTCGAGGTGCCGAGCGCCAGCACCAGCGCCAGCGCCGCGCCCGCCGCCTTGAAGCCTTCGTCGAGACCGAGCGCGTTGCAGGCCTCGATGAAGCCGATCGTGAGCGCGCCCTGCAGGCCGATCACCCCGATCGAGATCGCGAGGTTGCGCTTTCGCGCGATGTAGACGAGCACGCTTTCCGAAACGACCGCCATCGAGGCGGCGACCTCCGCCGCGAGCAGCAGGGCAAGCGCGCCGGTGCCCCCGACGATGGCCGGCCCGCCGAGCCCCATCACCGCTTCGCCGGGAATGCCCAGCGCCAGGGCGATCCCGCCCTGCAGGGCGATGATCCAGAACCCCACCTGCCGCACCTGCGCCGCGATCGCGGCGTAATTGCCGGTCCTCAGGTTCTTGGTGATGACGGGCGAGAGGATCGGTTCGAAACTCGTCTTCAGCTTCTGCGGCAGGCTCGCGATCTGCTGGGCGAAGAAGTAGATCCCGACCGCCGCCGAGGAGGTGAACAGGCCGAGCAGGAACACGTCGAGCAGGCGCGTGCCGCGCTCGATCACGTCGGCACCGACCAGCGGCAGCGCGCGGCTCGACATCTTGGCAAGGTAGCGCGGGCGCGGGCGCCAGCCCTTCGGCAGGCCGTAGGTCCGCAGGAACGACCACAGGGCGGTCGCGAAAGCGGCGTAGATCGACGCGAGGAAGGCGAGGGCGAGCCCCGCCTCGCTGATCGCGGCGACGTAGAAGAACCCGATCGCCGCGATCGAGCGGGTCCACGGCTCGACGATCGCCCGGGCGCGCACCGTGGTCGCGATGTCGTAGCGATAGGCCTGCGCCGCGAGCAGGATCTCGGTCAGCGCGAAAGCGGGGATGCCGGCGATCATCCAGATGTCGAAATCGCTGTTCGTGCCGTTGGGGAACATGATCTCGGGAAAGATCAGCAGCACGCAGCAGATCGCGGCCGAAACGAGCAGCGAGGCCAGCATCCCGTCGAACACGAGATTGACCGCGCTCGCCCCTTCCTCGTCCGCGCCCTCGGTAAGGCGCTGGGCGAGCCCGCGCTTCTCGCCGAGCGCGCAGACCAGCGCGACGATCTCGACGATGACGAAGGCCGAGGCGAAGCGGCCCATGTCCTCGACCCCGTAGAGGCGATAGCCGAGGAACAGGAAGGGAATGCCTCCCAGTGCGCGGATCACGAAACCCAGCGTGTTGGTCCGTCCGCCCCGCGCGAGCGCGGCGAGGTCGTCCGCACCCGACACGTCGCCCCCGATCCCCGGCGTCGGTGCGGAGGCGCGCTGGACGGGCGGGGTCTTGCTCACGCGCCCGCTTTGCCCGCCGTCCCGTCGCGCTCGGACTTGAGCGGGCGGGCGAGCAGCGCGGCGACCGCTTCGCGCGGCGCCTCGCCCTCTAGGATCGCGTTGACCGCGGCGACGATCGGCATGGCGACACCGCGTTCCTCGGCCAGCGCGGCGAGGACCGGGGCGGTGAAGGCGCCTTCGGCGACGGTGGTGCGGTCGGCCATGAGCTCGGCCGCGCTCCGCCCCTGACCCAGTGCCACGCCGAGCGAGAAATTGCGGCTCGAGGTGGAGGAGCAGGTGAGCACGAGGTCGCCCAGCCCGCACAGGCCGGCCAGCGTCTCGCGCCGCGCGCCCAGCGCCTCGCCGAAGCGCAGCATCTCGGCATAGCCCCGCGCGATCAGGGCCGCGCGCGCGTTCTGGCCGAGTTCCAGCCCGTCGACGAGCCCGCAGGCGATGGCGAGGACGTTCTTGACCGCCCCGCCGATCTCGGCGCCGGTCACGTCGTCGGAATAATAGGGGCGGAACGCGGGCCGGGCGATGGCGGGCATCAGCCGGTCCCATTGCGGCTCCCCGCCCGAACAGGCGAGGGTGACGGCGGTGGGAAGCCCGGCGGCGACCTCGTGCGCGAACGTGGGGCCGGAGAGCACCGCGATCTCGCTTTCGGGGCAGGCTTCGCGGGCGACCTCGTTCATCAGCCTGCCGGTCCCGCCTTCGATCCCTTTCGAGCACAGGACGAGATCACGCGGCCCTTCGGCCAGCCCGGCGAGCACCTTGCCGAGCACCTGCGCGGGCGTGACCGCGAGGACGATGGGGATGCCCGCAAGCTCGCCGAGGTCGCCGGTTGCGCGGATGGCGGAAGACAGGTCGGCCTCCTTGAGGAACAGGGGATTGGACCGCGTCCGGTTGATCGCCTCGACCACTTCGGCCTCGTAGGCCCAGATCAGCACCGGCGACCCGTCGCTCGCGACGAGCTGGGCGAGGGCGGTGCCCCAGGCGCCTGCACCGATGACGGCGATTTCCGCCCGCTCATCCTGAGCCTGTCGAAGGGTCATGCTTTCACTCCCGCTCCGCGCACCGCCTCGGCCTGCGGGTCGAGCGGCCAGCGCGGCCGCGCCCTGATGTCGAGCGGATCGCCCGCGGTTCCGCCTTCGAGCGCAAGCCGCTCGCAACCCGCCCAGGCGATCATCGCGGCGTTGTCGGTGCACAGCGCCAGCGGCGGGGCGACGAAGCGCATGGCGTGCCGCCCGGCAAGTGCCTCGAGCGCGGCACGCACCGACCGGTTCGCCGCGACCCCGCCGGCGACGACGAGGGCGGGCATCGGCCCGATCCGCGCCAGCGCGTGTTCGAGCCGGTCGACGAGGCAATCGACCGCCGCCTGCTGGAACGCGGCGGCGATGTCGGCGCGCGCGTGCTCGCCGCTTTCATGGGCGCGCAGGACCGCGCTCTTGAGGCCGGCAAAGGAGAAATGCGGCTCCTTCGACCCGGCGAGCGGGCGGGGCAGGCGCAGGTTCGCAGGATCGCCCTCCTGCGCGAGCCGTTCGACCGCCGGGCCGCCGGGATAGCCCAGCCGCAGGATCTTGGCGGTCTTGTCGAAGGCTTCGCCCAGCGCATCGTCGATCGTCGTGGCGAGGCGGCGGTAGCGCCCGACGCCCTCGACCGCGAGGATCTGGCAATGCCCGCCGGACACCAGCAGCAGGAGATAGGGAAAATCGAGGCTCGCGTCGGCGAGCCGCGGCGAGAGCGCATGGCCTTCGAGGTGGTTGACCGCGAGCAGCGGCTTGTCCGCCGCCATCGCGAGCGCCTTGCCGCTGACCAGGCCGACCATCACCCCGCCGATCAGGCCCGGCCCGGCGGTGGCGGCGATCGCGTCGACCCCGGAAAGGGTGACGCCCGCCCGTTCCAGCACCCCCGCGACCATCGGCGCGATCCGGTCGGCATGGGCGCGCGCGGCGATCTCGGGCACGACCCCGCCATAGGGCGCGTGCTCGGCCTCCTGCGAGGCGATCGCCTCGGCAAGGATCGTCCGGTCGGCCGCGACCAGCGCGACCGCGGTCTCGTCGCAGCTCGATTCGATGCCCAATACCAGCGGGCGTTCAAGGTTGGGGGCGTCGGCAGCCATGGCGCTTCCACTTAGTCCCTGTCGGGGCTAGAGCAAGCGCAGCCATGAGCCATTCACCGCAAGACAGCGCCCCGGGCGCCTATCGTATCCGCCTCGGCACGCGCGAATCCCCGCTCGCCATGGCGCAGGCCCACGAAACCCGCGCCCGCCTGTGCGCCGCGCATGGCTGGGACGAAAACGAGGTCGAGATCGTCCCCGTCGTCGCAAGCGGGGACAAGGTGCTCGACCGCCCGCTTGCCGAGATCGGGGGCAAGGCGCTGTGGACCAAGGAGCTCGACCAATGGCTCGGCGAAGGGCGGATCGACGCCTCGGTCCATTCGGCCAAGGACGTCGAGACGATCCGGCCCGATGTGTTCCGCTTCGCTGCCTTCCTGCCGCGCGCGGACCGGCGCGACTGCCTCGTCGGGGCGCAGAGCATCGCGGCGATCCCGCAGGGCGCTGTGGTGGGGACAAGCGCGCCGCGCCGCGCCGCGCAATTGCTCAACCTGCGCCCCGATTGCAGGGTCGTGACCTTCCGCGGCAACGTCGCGACGCGCCTCGGCAAGCTCGAGGCGGGCGAGGCGGACGTGACCTTCCTCGCCGCCGCCGGGCTCGAACGGCTGGGCCAGAGCGCGGTCGGCCATCCGCTCGATGTCAAGGGCTGGATCCCGGCCGCAGCGCAGGGAGTGATCGCGATCGAATGCCGCGCCGACGCGCCCGAAGTCGCCGCGCTGCTCGGCGCGATCGACCATGGCCCGACCCGGGCCGAACTCGAGGCCGAGCGCGCCCTGCTCGCGGCGCTCGGGGGGACCTGCCATTCTCCGGTCGCCGTCCTGTGCGAGGCGACGGCGGACACGCTGGCGCTGCGCGCCGCCCTGTTCAGTCCCGACGGGCGCGAGCGGGTCGAGGGGACGGCGCGCTTCGCCCCCGGCGACCACGGCGAGGTCGCGGCGCTGGCCGAAGACCTGCTCCGCCGCGCCGGCCCCGCCATCACCGAGCATTTTCGCCAGGACGCATGAGGCGGCGCGTGATCGCCGTGCGGCCGGAGCCGGGGCTCGCCGCGACGCTGGCGCTTGCGCGCGACATGGGGATCGAGGCCGAGGGCGTCGCCCTGTTCGAGATCCGCGCACGCGCCTGGACCGAGCCCGACCCGGAAAGCGTCGATGCCCTGCTCGTCGGGAGCGCCAATGCCTTCCTCCATGGCGGCCCGGCGCTCGCCCGGTTCGCGGGCAAGCCGGTTCATGCGGTCGGCGAAAAGACCGCCGAGGCCGCGCGCGCCGCCGGTTTCGCGGTCGCGGCAACCGGCTCGGGCGGATTGCAGCAGGTGCTCGATTCGGTCCGCCCCCCGGCCCGCCTGCTGCGGGTGGCGGGCGCGACGCACGTGCCGCTGGAACCGCCCGAAGGCGTGCGGATCACCACCGTGATCGCCTATGAAAGCGCAGCCCTGCCGATGCCCGCGCGCCTTGCCGGAAGGCTCGCCGCGGGCGCGCTCGTCCTGCTCCATTCGGCCGAGGCCGCGCGCCATTTCGCGTCCGAATCCGATCGGCTCGGGGTCGCGCGGTCGGCCGTCTCGCTCGCCGCGCTGGCCCCGCGCATCGCCGAGGCCGCGGGCGCGGGCTGGCGCGCGATCCACGTCGCGCCGGAGCCCGGCGACGCGGCGCTCCTCCACATGGTGCGCGACATGGTGACATGACATATGCGAATGACGGGTGCATAGGCTGCATCAAAACCTGCGCGGAAGCGTGAACCCGGAAGGGCGCGCGGCAAACCGGGCGCAAGGGACGCGGAAGCATGGAAACGAAATACGGGAGCCGCCGCAAGACGTCGTCCAGCAGGAGCCTCCTGCTCGGCGCGCTCGCCGCATTCATCCTCGGTGCGCTGCTTGCGGGCTATGTCGTGTGGTACAACATGAACGCCTCGCGCGAGGAGCTTGCCGCCAGCCTGCGCGAAGACGATCCGAAGCCCGCAACCACCGCTTCGCCCGGAGCCAAGCCGATCGTGCTGCCGGAGGCTGTGCTTTCCCCCATCCCGCGCCTGACGATCGAGGCGGACGAACGCGAGGAGGACGAACAGCCGGGAGAAGCGGTGACGCGCGTGGCGGAGCAGCAGGGAGGGATCGAACAGCGCCTCGCCGCCGCCGAACAGCGCCTGACCCGGCTCGACCTGCAGGCGCAGGCCGCCGCGGGCAACGCCGCGCGGGCCGAGGCGCTGCTGATCGCGTTCGCCACGCGGCGGCTGATCGAGCGCGGGGACGACCTGGGCTATCTCGCCGATCAGCTGCGCCTGCGCTTTGGCGACGAACGGCCCAATGCGGTCAACACGATCATCAATTTCTCCCGCCGCGAACGGCCGATCCGGCTCGACACGCTGATCGCCCGGCTCGACGGGCTCGCCCCGGAACTGCGCGAAAGGGAGGAGGGGCCGTCATGGGAGCGGTTCACCCGCGAATTGTCGCAACTGTTCGTGATCCGGCGCGAAAGCACGCCTTCGCCGCGGTCCGAAAGGCGGATGGAACGGGCGCGCTGGGCGCTCGAACAAGGGCGGATCGACAGCGCGATCGAGGAGGTCCGGGGGATGCCGGGCGCAGCGAACGCCGAAGCGTGGATCGAGGATGCGAAACGTTACCGCGACGTGATGATCGCGCTCGAGAACATCGAGAGCGCGGCGGTGCTCGACCAGCGCGGCCTGCGCGACCGGGAGGGCAATCCGGTCAACCAGCCGAGCCCGGCCGACCCGGGCCAGCGCGACCGATAGGGTTCGAACCCGTCGAGGCCCGCGCGCCTCTGCGCGCAGGTCGTCAAACGCGCTTCTGCGCGCGGGTCTGCAAGCGCGCCTCTACGCGCGCAGCAATTCGGGCAGGTCGCCCGAGACGCCGCGCGCCTCGTCCATGAAGAAGGTCTTGAGCGCGGGCGTGCGCTGCACCGCCGACATGCCGAGCCTCCGAACCGCCGATGCGGTCCTTCCCGGCACCCCGAACAGCCGGGTCAGCCCGTCGGTCGCCAGCGCGACCATGAAACTGTCGAGCCCGCGCCAGTTCTCGTAGCGTTTCAGCAGCTGCGCGTCGCCGGGATCGAGGCCGATCGCCGCCCCGTCCGCGAGCACTTCGACCAGCGCGCCGACATCGCGCAGGCCGAGATTGAGGCCCTGACCCGCGATCGGGTGGATGCCGTGCGCCGCATCCCCGACAAGCGCGAGCCGCTCGTCCGTGATCTTCGCCGTGTGGTGGAACCCCAGCGGCCAGCTCGACCGCGCGCCGACCGACAGCACCTTGCCGAGCACCCCGCCCATGCGCTTTTCCACCTCGGCAAGGAAGGCGCGGTCGCCGAGTTTCATGACGCCCCGGCCGTCCTCTTCCGACACGGTCCAGACCAGCGAGGAGCGGTGAGTCCCGTCCGCATCGTCCTGCATCGGCAGGAGCGCGAAGGGGCCGGCGGGATAGAAGATCTCCCAGGCGACGTTATCGTGCGGTTTCTCGTGGGTCAGTCCGGCGATGACCGCCCGGTGGTGGTAGTCCCACTTGGCGATGGTGATCCCCGCCGCCTCGCGCGTGGGCGACTGGCGCCCCTCGGCAGCGACCATCAGCCGGCCCTTGAGCTTGCGTCCGTCAGCGAGCGTGGCGGCGACGCCGAATTCGCTGCGCTGGCGCTCGATCACGTGAGCCTTCGCCACCCAGTTGATCATCGGTTCGGCCTCCGCCGCTTCGAACAGGGCGAGGCGCAGGCGGCGGTTGGGGAACATCCGCCCCAGCGTGCCTTCGTGCGGTTCGGGCTGGAAATCGAGCCGGCCGGGCTTGTTCTGGTCGGTCACGGCGATCGCGGAAATGTCGCACGCGAATTCCTCCAACCCCTCGGCGATGCCGATATTGGTGAAGAGGTGCCAGCTCGCGGTCGAGATCGCGGTCGCGCGGTCGTCGAAACCCTCGGCAGTCAGCTCCGCCGGATCGGCGCGGTCGACGACGTGGCTCGAAAGGCCCTTCTTCGCGGCCGCCAGCGCGAGGGTCATGCCGACGAGGCCCCCGCCGAGGATCAGGAGGTCGCGGGTTTCGTTGTCGGCGCTCATCGTTCTCGTAACCTTCCGAAGCGGTTTGTGTTTGGACGGGCAGCATCCTATCTCGCCCGCACTCGCCCCGGCATCTAGGGGTATGCGCCACGAAGAGGCAAGATTGTTCGCTGCACCCCCTATTGCCGCTGTTGCATGGCTGAAGGCGCTCGCCGCGCTGTGTTTCGCGTGGGTCGCGGTCGCGGCCGGCGCGCAGGACGACACCCTGCCCGAACCGCGCTTCGGCGACGAGAACATCGCGGTCGAGCTGTTCGCCGACGGGCGCCCGGAGCCGGGCGAGGAATGGATGCTGGCCCTGCGCTTCACGCCCAGCGCGCCGGAGTGGCACGGTTACTGGCGCAATCCCGGTGATGCGGGGCAGGGGATGACCCTGAGGCTCGACCTGCCGGAGGGCTGGGAGGCGGGCGAGCCGCTCTATCCCGTGCCCGAGACGCTGGTGATCGGCGGGCTGATGAACCACATCTACGAAGGGCGCTATGCCGTGCTGGTGCCGGTGCACGTGCCCGGGGACGCCCCGCCGGACAGCGTGCCGGATGTGCGGGCGAGCGTCGAATTCCTCGCCTGCACCGACCGCGTCTGCGTGCCGCAGGATGCGCTCGTCAAGGCGCGCCCCGGGGGCGATTTCGCGCGCTGGCGGGCAGAGGTCGCGCCGCTGATCGATGCGCGGGCGCGCTTCGCGCTCGCGGGCGAAACGCTGCGCCTTGCGGTTCCGCTGCCGGCCTCGGTCGAACTGGCCGACCCGCACGCCTTCATCGCCGACGAACGCCTCGTCGACTATGCCGCGCCCCAGACCTTCCGCCGCACGGGCGACACGCTGGTCGCGGAAATCCCGCTCGATCCCTATCGCGAGGGCGCAGCCGGAAGCGTCTCCGGCATCCTCGCCTTCGGCGGCGGCGCGGGCGTGCGTTTCGAGGCCGAGGCAGGCGACGTCCCGAGCGGGGGCGAGATCGTCGCCGGGCCTGCCGAGGCCGCGACGCCGCCGCTGTGGACGCTCGTGCTCGGCGCGCTTGTCGGCGGGCTCATTCTCAACATCATGCCCTGCGTCTTCCCGATCCTTTCGCTGAAGGCGCTCAGCCTCGCCCGGGCGGGGGAAAGCAAGGCGGCGGCGCGCATCGAAGGCGTGGCCTATACCGCGGGCGTGGTGCTGGCCTGCGCCGGATTGGGCGCGGTCATGCTGGCGCTGCGCGCGGCGGGCGAGCAGGTCGGCTGGGCGTTCCAGCTGCAGGAGCCGGGCGTCGTCGTCGCGCTGCTGGTGCTCGCAAGCGTCATCACCGCCAATTTCGCCGGGGTCTTCGAACTTCCCTCGATCTCGACCGGGCACGGCGCGCGCAAGGGCGCGGGCGGGGCCTTCGCGACCGGGCTTGTCGCCGCCTTCGCCGCGACGCCCTGCACGGGGCCGTTCATGGCGGCGGCGCTGGGCGCGGCGCTGCTGCTGCCCGCGCCGCTCGCGCTGGTGCTGTTCGCCATGCTCGGGCTCGGCCTTGCGCTGCCCTTCCTCCTGCTCGGCTTCGTGCCCGCGCTGCGCCGCCGCCTGCCCAAACCCGGCGCCTGGATGGAAACCTTCCGCCGCATCATGGCGATCCCGATGGGCCTGACCGCGCTCGCGCTCGTCTGGCTGACGGTGCAGCTCGGCGGGCGGGGCTTCGGCCTGTTCGCGCTCGTCATGGTGTTTGGCGTCGTGCTCGCGCTGTGGGTGGTGGGCAGGCTCCAGCAGGCGGGCAAGATGGCCTGGCCTGCCTTCGGCCTCGTCGCCGCGCCCTTCCTCGTGTTCGGCGCCTTCGCGCTGCCCGCGGGTTACGAGCCGCGCGGCGAGCGCATGGCCGAAAGCCTGCTCGACCCCGTCCCCTTCTCGAAAGAGGCGCTGGCCGAGGCGCGCGCGACGGGCCAGCCGGTCTTCGTCTGGTTCACCGCCGACTGGTGCGTCACCTGCAAGGTCAACGAGAGCGTCGCGATCGAGCGCGAGGCCACGCGGGAGGCTTTCGAGGCTGCGGGCGTGGTGCCGCTGGTCGGCGACTGGACGGTGCGCGATCCGGCGATCACCGCTTTCCTGTCGGAGCAGGGGGCGGCGGGCGTGCCGCTCTACCTGTGGTACGAACCGGGCACCGCCAAGCCTGAGCAGCTGCCGCAGGTGCTGACCCCCGACAGCCTCGTCGATCGCGCGGCGGTCAGCCTTTCGCGGAACGGCAGCGCTGGATCAGCGCCATCGGAAGCAGGCTCGGATTGATCTCGACCATGCCCGCACCCGGCAGGGTCGCGGTCAGGCGGCGCGGACCGGCGAGCGGCTCCCATTCCTCGCTTTCGGCGTCCTGCGTGCCCTGCCAGACGCGACGTCGCCCCGTCTTGGTCGCATCGACCGGCAGCCGCCCGACATGGCCGTTCCCGACCAGCGCGAACATCGCCTCCGCGCCCTCGTCGGCGGGGCTGAAACGGGTGATGGTGAGCGTGCCCCCGTTCCCGCTTTCGCCTTCCGCGCAGGCGAGCGCGATCAGCGCGGGCTCGCCCGGTACGCCGTAGAGGATCCGGCCTTGCCCCCGCGCGCTCGGCGCCCAGACCGCGCCTTCGGTTTCGGGCGAGGCGAGGGGGACGGACGCGAAGACCGGCTGCGCCGCCGGCGCTGCGCGGGCCAGCGTCTCGTCGGTGGGCGGCGGCTTGCAGGCCGCGAGCGCCGCCACCATGCCAAGCGCGGGGAGGGCGAGCGCGGCGGCGCCCTTCATCGGGCGCGGATGAAGGCGCGCAGGTCCTGCGAAAGCTTGCTGCGATCCTCGTCGCGGACATACATCATGTGGCCCGCATCGTAATAGCGGAAGGTCAGCCGGTCCTGCGGGATGCCGGGACGGTTCAAGGAATATTCCGCTCCGAAGAAAGGCGTCGCGAAATCGTACCAGCCCTGCGCGTTGAACAGGCGCAGCTCGCTGTTCTGGCGCATCGCCTGCCCGATCAGGGGTGCGACGTTGAGATAGGCCCCGCGTCCCTGTCCGCCGCCCAGGCTCCAGTCCCAGTAGCGCCCCGGATCGCGCCCGATCGAATTGTACTGGCGATCGGTTTCGTAGCCGAGCGTCTCGCGCGCCCAGGCGTTGACCGCGGCGGTATAGCCCGCGTCGATCCCGTAGAAGCTCGGGTCGTTGTCGGGATATTCGCCCGCGCTGTCGTAATCCTGGCCGGTGTAGCGCGCATCGAGCCGGCCGATGGTGAGCCCGCGGTCGCGCAGCAGTTCCTTGTAGAAACGCTGGCTGGTGACGCGCAGGTTCGCCCGGTCGAGATATTGCTCGGACAGGCCGGTCAGGCGCGAAAGTTCCGCGCGCACCGCGGCGCGTTCCTCGGGCGGCAGGTCCTGCCCCTTGAGCAGGGCGGAGGCGAAGGGACCGATCGCGAACCGGCGCGCCTCCTCGGCGATGGCCTCGGCCGATTCCGCCTCGACCTTGCCGTGGTAATAGGCCGCCGTCGCCATGTTGGGGAGCGTCACGACATAGGCCATCTCGTTGCCCGGCGTCGGTTCGCGCATGGCGAAATCGAGGATGGTCGAGATCAGGATCAGCCCGTTGAGGCCCACGTCGTTGTAGGTCGAGCCTTCCAGTTCGTCGACCACCATCGCCGTGCGGGTCGTGCCGTAGCTTTCCCCGCCGAGATACTTGGGGCTGTTCCAGCGGCCATTGTCGTTGATCCAGCGCCGGATGACATCGGCGACCGCGCGCGCGTCCTGCCTGAGGCCGTAATATTTCTTCGGGTCGGTGCCCTCGGTCAGATAGGAAAAGCCCGTGCCCGGCGGGTCGATGAAGACGAGGTCCGCGACGTCGAGCAGGCTGTCGGGGTTGTCGACGATCGGATAGGGCGGGGCTCCATCGTCGCGCGCGTCGCTGGGGATCGCAACCCGTTTCGGTCCGAAGGCGCCCATCTGCAGCCAGACCGAGCCAGAACCGGGTCCGCCATTGTAGATGAAGAACACCGGGCGCGAAGTGTCCCTGGGATCCTTCACATAGGACGTGGTGACGATCACCGCCTCGGGCTTGCCGTCGTCCGACTTGAGAACGGTCTCGCCGATGGTGGCGGTGTAATCGATCCGCTGCCCGCCGAAGGTGCCGGAGAGCCTGCGGCTCTTGACCTGCGGCTCGATCTCGACGGGGGCGGGTTCGGCGGCGGAATCGTCCTGCGCGGCAAGGGGAGCGGCCATGGGAGCGGCGATTGCGATGAGCGAGGCGGCTGCGAGCGCGCCGATCAGTCTGGTAGTCATGGGCCGGATTGTTGGCAGGACACCCGGGACAGCGCAAGCCTCAGGCGTAAATTGCTGGCCGATAACGAGGTTCGGGGATGGAGAGCCCTCGTTCGATAGCCGTTTCGAGCCAGAGTTCGATGGCGACTTCCGCCTCTGTCGTCGCTTCGGTCGGCGTCTCTCCATGCGCCGAACACCCGCGCAGATCGGGAACATCGGCGATCCAGCAGCCGTCATCCTGCGACCAGAAGACGTTGATGTGGTAACGAGGCTTGCTCACGGCGTGAATTATCGCCCGTCTTCCTCGACGAGGTCAATCTGAAACAATCCTGTCCGCCTAAGGCTTCCCGCCCATCCGCTTCGCCCTGATCTTGCCGTAGCGCGTCTTGCGCGTCCCCGGCTTGCCCTCGTTGCTCCGTCCCACGCGCGGTGCCTTTTTCTCGCCGTCGGGCAGGCCGAGTTCGTCCGCCTCCAGCCGCCGGATCTCGTCGCGCAGGCGGCCCGCTTCCTCGAATTCGAGGTTCGCGGCAGCTTCGCGCATCCGCTTTTCGAGGTCCTCGATGTAGGAGCGCAGGTTGTGCCCGACGAGATTGTTGACACCCTCGTCCTCGATCTCGACCGTGACGCCGTCCTGCGCGGCGGAATGGGCGACGATGTCGTGGATGTTGCGCTTGATGGTCTGCGGGGTGATCCCGTGTTCCTCGTTGTAGGCCTGCTGCTTGGCCCGCCTGCGGTCGGTTTCGGCCATGGCGCGTTCCATGCTGCCGGTGATCCGGTCGGCATAGAGGATCACGCGCCCGTCGACGTTCCGCGCAGCGCGCCCGATCGTCTGCACCAGCGAGGTTTCGGAGCGCAGGAAGCCCTCCTTGTCGGCATCGAGGATGCAGACCAGCCCGCATTCGGGAATGTCGAGCCCCTCGCGCAGGAGGTTGATCCCGACGAGCACGTCATAGACGCCCATCCTGAGATCGCGGATCAGTTCGATGCGCTCCAGCGTCTCCACGTCGGAATGCATGTAGCGCACCCTGATCCCGGCCTCGTGCATGAATTCGGTGAGGTCCTCCGCCATGCGCTTGGTCAGCGTGGTGACGAGCGTGCGGTAGCCCCTGGCCGCGGTTTTCCTGCATTCCTCGATGCAGTCCTGGACCTGGTCCTCCACGGGCCTGATGTCGACCGGCGGATCGATCAGGCCGGTCGGGCGGATGACCTGTTCGGCGAAGACGCCGCCGGTCTGTTCCATCTCCCACGGCCCCGGCGTCGCCGAAACGCAGAAGGTCTGCGGGCGCATCGCGTCCCATTCGTTGAAGCGCAGCGGACGGTTGTCGATGCAGCTCGGCAGGCGGAACCCGTATTCGGCGAGAGTGAGCTTGCGCCTGTGGTCCCCGCGCGCCATCGCGCCGATCTGCGGCACGGTCTGGTGGCTTTCGTCGACGAAGAGCAGCGCGTTCTCTGGCAGGTATTCGAACAGGGTGGGCGGCGGCTCGCCCGGCAGGCGCCCGGTGAGAAAGCGGCTGTAGTTCTCGATCCCCGCGCAGCTTCCGGTCGCCGCGATCATCTCGAGATCGAAATTGGTGCGCTGTTCGAGGCGCTGGTGTTCGAGCAGGCGGCCTTCCGCCTCGAGTTCCTTGAGCCGTTCGGCGAGTTCGAAGCGGATCGCCTCCATCGCCTGCTTCATCGTCGGCCCGGGCGTGACATAGTGCGAATTGGCATAGACCCGCACCCGGTCGAGGCTCGCGCCCTTCTTGCCCGTCAGGGGATCGAATTCGCTGATCTCCTCGATCTCGTCGCCGAAGAAGCTCACCCGCCAGGCCGTGTCCTCGTAGTGCGAGGGGAAGATCTCGAGACTGTCGCCGCGCACCCGGAAGCTGCCGCGCGCGAAGGCGACGTCGTTGCGCTTGTACTGCAGGGCGACGAGCTTGCGGATCAGTTCGCGCTGGTCGACCGTCTCCTCCTTCTTGATGTCGAAGACCATCGCGGAATAGGTTTCGACCGAACCGATGCCGTAGAGGCACGACACGCTCGCCACGATCACCACGTCGTCGCGTTCGAGCAGGGCGCGGGTCGCCGAATGGCGCATCCGGTCGATCGCCTCGTTCACGCTCGATTCCTTCTCGATATAGGTATCGGAGCGCGGGACGTAGGCCTCGGGCTGATAATAGTCGTAGTAGCTGACGAAATACTCGACCGCGTTTTCGGGAAAGAAGCTCTTGAATTCGCCGTAAAGCTGCGCGGCGAGGATCTTGTTCGGGGCGAGCACCAGGGCTGGGCGCTGCAGTTCCTCGATCACCTTGGCCATGGTGAAGGTCTTGCCCGAGCCCGTGACGCCCAGCAGCACCTGGGTCTTGTCGCCCTGGCTCGCGCCCTCGACCAGTTCTCGGATCGCAGTCGGCTGGTCGCCCGCCGGTTCGTAATCGGAGACGAGTTTGAACCTCCTGCCCGGCATCGACTTTTCGGGACGGGCGGGGCGGTGGGGGGTGAAATCCTCCCCGGTTTCGGGTTCGTCGAGGCCTCTTCGAATGACAAGCTGGCTCATACCCGCGATATGCGGAGCGCGAGGCTGGTTGTGAAGTGGCTTGCATCCTTCTAGCCTTCAGCGAAGGACGAATGACGCCGGCTTTTCGGTGCAAGGAGGGGGAAAAGACATGAAATTTGGCAGCCTTGCGATTGCAACTGGCGGACTCTGGCTCGCCGCGGCGCTCACCCTGCCCGATGCGCTGTCGGCGCAGCTCGAGCCTGGCGAGATGCGCCCCGAGACGGGCAAGTACAGCGCCGACATCACCGTCCAGTCGGTCGACATTCCCGGCGCGCCGCCGCAGATGGCGGGGATGATGACGAAGATGATGAGCCGGCAGACGACCTATTGCCTGACCGAGGAGGATGTCGAGGAAGGCTATCGCGCCATCACGCGCCGGTCGCAGGGCAAGGGCGCCGAGGATTGCACCTATGACCGATACAGCATGAAGGACGGCGAACTCGACGCGCAGATGACCTGCCGGATGGACGGGCGGACCATGACGATGACCATGGAGGGCACGGGCACGCCGACCTCTTCGGACATCGCGATGACGATGAACGGTGACATGGGCATGGGCCCGGGAACGATCCGGATGCGCGTGCTCCACAAGCGACTTGGCCCGTGTTGAGCCGGCACGCGCACGCAAGGGAGGACGGAACGATGATAAGAGCGGGGCTTGCAGCCGCGGCGTGCGCGCTGCTCGCGGCATGCGGCGGAGCGAACGAGGAGGCCGGCGAGCCCGCTTCCGAAGCGGATGACGGGGGCGCGATCAGCTCGGAGGAGGTGCTCGAACGCGCCCGCGCGGGAACGGTGCGGCCACTGCCTGGCCTCTATCGCTCCGAGGTCGAACTGGTCGATGTCGACATTCCCGGCGCGCCCCCGGAAGCGACCGAGATGATGCGCGGGCAGATGGCGCAGTCGAACGAATTCTGCCTCACCGAAGAGGACGTCGAGGAAGGCTACCGCCGCATGGCGAGCGAGCCGCAGGGCGACAACTGCAGCTTCACGAAGTTCGATGTGGACGGCGGGGAGATCGACGCCGCGATGACCTGCAGCGACCCGGACGGCGGGTCGATGAACATCACGATGCAGGGCACGGGCGGCGAGACGAGTTCCGAATTCATGATGCGGATGGCGGGCAATTTCGGCGGCTCGGGCGAGGGTTCGATGACCATGAAGCAGTCGAGCGAGCGCATCGGGGATTGCCCCGAGGACTGAGCGGCAGGGCCCCGCCGCGACCCCTTCCCGCGCGAAACCAAACGCTTCACCGGGCATTCAGTCGGTGGAGGCAAATAGACTTGCATGACATCGAACGCGATACTTGAAGGGCTCGGGAAACTTGCGTCGCGCGTCACGGGAGAGGGCGAGAAGCGCCGGGCCGAGCGTGAATGGCGGCAGGCCCTTTCCGAAAGCGAGCTCGCGCGGCGCATCGCGCTCGCGCGGGAGGAATGCCCGGAAGAGGAGCACGGCAAGCCGCCGCTCGTGCGGCTTCTGGGCGAATTTGATTTCCTCGCCGAACCGGTTCGCAGGATGTTCCGCAAAATCCCGGTCGAGCCCTGCAACCGGCCGCGCACGGTGATGATCCTGCCCGGTTTCGCAACCCAGCCGCGGCGGATGCGCTACATGGCGCAGCATATCGAACGGGCCGGGCACACGGCGAAGCGCTGGGGGCTCGGCTTCAACTGGGGCCCGAACGAGACGAAGTTCGCGAAGCTGGAGGAGCGCCTGCTCGATCTCCACGAACGCGCGGGCGAACCTGTCGTGCTGCTCGGCTGGAGCCTCGGCGGGCTGTTCGCGCGCGAGCTGGCCAAGCGCCATCCGCACGCCGTCGCCAAGGTCATCACCATGGGTTCGCCCTTTTCCGGATCCCCGCGGGCCAACAACATGTGGCGCGTCTACCAGTTCATCACCGGCCACCGGGTGGACCAGCCGCCGATCGACGTCGATCTCGGGACCAAGCCGCCGTGCGAGACGGTCGCCATCTGGAGCCCCAATGACGGCGCGATCGCGCCGCGCAGCGCGGCCGGCTATCCGGGCGAGCGCGACCGCGCGATCGCGCTGCGCTGCACGCACATGGGCTATACATATTCGCCCGAAGCGATCCGCGCTGTCCTCGCCGAACTGAGGCGCTGCCCCGACTGAGCCCCGGCCGCGCGCGCCGCTCTTTCTTTTTCCTCGCCGACGATTAGACTGCGGCTTGCGCGGCGCGCAGCATTCTTGCGCGCCCGATCGTTCGAACTGCCGTCGGGGGGTGAATGAAGGCCAGTCCGCCGCAAGAATCCGTCGGTTTCGACGAGATGCACGATGCCGCGGGCAACACGCGCGAAGCCTACCGGGACTATTGCGACTGGTACGAAGGTCAGGAGCAGGCCTCGCTCCGGCGCAAGGACAAGGAGGCGGACGATACCTTCCGCCGCACGGGCATCACCTTCAACGTCTATGGCGAGGACGAGGCCGAGGAGCGGCTGATCCCCTTCGACATCGTCCCCCGGATCATCACCGCGGCCGAATGGCGGCGGCTCTCCCGCGGGATCGAGCAGCGGGTGCGGGCGCTCAATTCCTTCCTCTACGACCTCTATCACCGCCAGGAGATCCTGCGCGCGGGGCGCGTGCCCGAAGCGCTCTTTCGCCACAACGACGCGTGGCTCGCCAACATGGTGGGCTTCACCCCGCCGGGCGGGATCTACACCCATATCGTCGGCATCGATCTCGTCCGCACCGGCCCGGACGAGTTCTTCGTGCTCGAGGACAATGCGCGGACGCCCTCGGGCGTCTCCTACATGCTCGAAAACCGCGAGACGATGATGGCAATGTTCCCGGACCTGTTCAGCCGGGTGCCGGTGGAGGCCGTTTCCGACTATCCGCGCCGCCTCGCCCGCAGCCTCGCCGCCTGCGCGCCCGCAGGGCAGGCCAGCGGGGAAGGCGGCAAGCCCACGGTCGCGGTGCTGACGCCGGGCATCTTCAACTCGGCCTATTTCGAACACGCCTTCCTCGCCGACCAGATGGGCGCCGAACTGGTCGAGGGGAGCGACCTGCGCGTGGTCGAGGGCAGGGTGCAGATGCGCACGACCCGCGGCTACAAGCCGATCGACGTGCTCTATCGCCGCGTCGACGACGACTATCTCGATCCACTCAGCTTCAATCCCGACAGCGTGCTGGGCGTGCCGGGCATCATGGACGTCTACCGCGCCGGCGGCATCACCATCGCCAATGCGCCTGGCACCGGCATCTGCGACGACAAGGCGATCTATTCCTTCATGCCCGACATCGTCGAATTCTACACCGGCGAGAAACCGCTCCTGCCCAATGTCCGGACCTGGCGCTGCGCCGACCGCGACAGCCTCGCCTATGTCGTCGACAACCTCGCCGACCTGGTGGTGAAGGAGGTTCACGGTTCGGGCGGCTACGGGATGCTGATCGGCCCGACCGCGACGAAGAAGGAAATCGCCCGGTTCCGCCGCAAGCTCGAGGCCGCGCCGGAGAACTACATCGCCCAGCCCACGCTCTCGCTTTCGACCTGCCCGATCTACACCAGCAAGGGCCTCGCCCCGCGCCACGTGGACCTGAGGCCCTTCGTGCTCGTCAGCCCGAACGGGATCGAGATCACGCCCGGCGGGCTCACCCGCGTCGCGCTCAAGAAGGGTTCCCTGGTGGTCAATTCCTCGCAAGGGGGCGGGACCAAGGACACGTGGGTCCTGAAAGACTGATGGCGGAGGCGCGCTGATGCTGGGCCGGATGGCGAATGCCTCCTTCTGGATGTTCCGCTATCTCGAGCGGTCGGAAAACACCGCGCGCCTGATCGAGGCCGCGCTGCGGATGGCGCTGACGAAGGACCTCGCCACCGCAGAGGAGGAATGGCGCTCGGTCATCGCGACGCTCGGCCTCACCGCGCTCTACGAGGCGGAGCATGACGGCTATGACGGGCCGCGGGTGTGGAACTTCGTCCTGCGCGACCGGGCCAATCCGGCGAGCGTCAGGGCGATGTTCGCCGCGGTCCGCAACAATGCGCGCGCGGCGCGGACCTGCATCTCGAGCGAGGTGTGGGAGGCGGTGAACGAAAGCTGGATGGAGCTCGACCGGCTGCTCGCCCGGCCCGTCGGCCAGGGCGCGCTGGGCGAGGTCATGCTGGTGATCCGCCGCGCGGGCGCGCAGGTCCACGGCGCGGTCGACGGCTCGATGCTGCGGAGCGAGGGTTTCCACTTCGCGCGCGCGGGCACCTTCATCGAGCGCGGCGAATCGACCGCGCGCATCCTCGACATGAAGTATTTCCTGCTCCTGCCCTCGCTTTCCTATGTCGGGTCGAGCCTGGATTCGAGCCAGTGGGACCAGGTCCTGCGTTCGGTCGCGGGCGCGCGCGCCTACAGCTGGCTCAATGCCGGGAACATCGACGCGCGCGGGATCGTCGAATTCCTCGTCCTCGACGAACGCTTCCCGCGCAGTCTCGCCTTCTGCCGCATGGCTCTCAAACGCACGCTCGGCGCGCTCGCCAGGATGCACGGGCGCGAAGGGACCTGCGACGCGCTGATGGCCGAGGCCGAAGCGCGGATCGGGGCGCTGAGCGTCGACGACGTGTTCGAACGCGGCCTGCACGAGTTCCTCGTCGACTACATCGCCCGCAACGCCGCGATCGCCGAGGCGATCGTCGACGACTACCGCTTTCTCGCCTAGGCTTGCCTCATGCGTCTCTCGATCCGGCACACGACCCATTATTCCTTTACCCAGCCGGTGGTGCACGGCCTCCAGCGGCTGCGCCTCACGCCCAAGGAGACCCAGGGCCAGCGGATCGTCGAATGGGAGATGGAATACGACAACGCCCATCCCGAACTCCATTACGACGACCAGAACTTCAACCACGTCACCCTGGTCGGGGTCGAACCGGGGGCGAACGCGGTCACTGTGACCTGCCACGGGACGGTGGAGACCAAGGACCATGCCGGGGTGATCGGGCACCATGCCGGGCACCTGCCGCTGTGGAGCTTCATGGGCCAGACGCCGCTCACGCGGCCGGGGCCCAAGGTGCGCGCTCTGCTGCGCGACCTGCCCTCCCCGGGCGAGGACGGGAAGGTGCCCTTCCTCCACGCCCTGTCGAACCGCATCCGCGAGGACATCGCCTACCAGGCCGGCGCGACCACGGTCATGACCACCGCCGAGGAAGCCGCCGCGCACGGCTATGGCGTGTGCCAGGATCACGCGCACATCTTCATCGGCGCGGCCCGCGCGGCGGATATCCCGGCGCGCTATGTCAGCGGCTACCTGATGATGAACGACCGGATCCAGCAGGACGCCACCCACGCCTGGGCGGAGGCCCATGTCGAGGGGCTGGGCTGGGTCGGTTTCGACATCTCGAACGGGATCAGCCCCGATCCGCGCTATGTCCGCGTCGCCACGGGGCGCGACTACCGCGACGCCGCGCCGGTCACGGGGATCAGCTTCGGATCGACCGAGGAACTCCTCACCGTCAGCGTCGCGGTCGAACAGCAGAAGCAGGACGAACAATAGGAACCCCATGGGCACGGACACGGGTTCTAACCTCTCTTATTCACGGCGATGCGGTTGGGCGCCTCTCGGTGCGAGCTTGACGCCACTGCTGCGTGCGGCGGCGTAGAGCGGGCGTGCGGCACCGCTGGCGTCTGTTTCACCGCGCTG
>OFET01000402.1_pt1 | contig 31127 bp, 26 predicted proteins | sample 1521211 | NCBI WGS metagenome assembly OFET01 (sample SAMN03766358, study PRJEB24113) | microbial mat metagenome | isolation source: enrichment culture HLUCC-A from microbial mat sample contains cyanobacterium...
TGACCGGCAGGCGATACTGCACCGCCGTGCCCATCTCCTGCATGTTCATCAGCCACGACGCCTCGCCGGCGACGTTGATGACCAGTGCGTCGGGGTGGGCGATCTGCACGCCGAGCGAGGCGGGCAAGCCGTAGCCCATCGTGCCGAGGCCCCCCGACGTCATCCAGCGGTTCGGCCCGTCGAAGCCGATGAATTGCGCCGCCCACATCTGGTGCTGCCCGACCTCGGTGCAGACGTAGCGGTCGTGCCCGCGGGTGAGCGCCTCGAGCCGTTGCACGGCGTATTGCGGCTTGATCGCGGTGTCGGAGTTCTTGAACGTCAGGCACTCCACCGCCCGCCACTCGCCGATCTGCGCCCACCACTTCGGCAGCGCCTCGCGGTTGGTCTGGCTCCCGCGCGCACGCCAGATGCGCAGCGCCTCCTCCAGCACGTGGGCGATGTCGCCGATGACGGGGAAGTCGGTCTGCACGACCTTGTTGATCGAGGAGGGGTCGATGTCGATATGCGCCTTCCGGCTGTGGGGCGAGAAGTCGGAGATGCGGCCCGTGATCCGGTCGTCGAAGCGGGCGCCCACGTTGATCATCAGGTCGCAGCCGTGCATGGCGAGGTTGGCCTCGTAGAGGCCGTGCATCCCCAGCATCCCCAGCCAGTTCTCTCCGCTGGCGGGGTAGGCGCCGAGGCCCATCAGGGTGGACGTGATGGGAAAGCCCGTCTCGGCCACGAACTCGCGCAGAAGCTGGCTCGCCCGCGGGCCGGAGTTGATGACGCCGCCGCCGGTGTAGAAGACCGGGCGCTCGGCCCTTTCCATCGCCTCGACGAGGCGGGTGATCATCTCGGTGTCGCCCTTCACCCGCGGCTGGTAATGGCCCAGATCCGCCTTCTTCGGCTCGACATAGGTGCCGGTGGCGAACTGCACGTCCTTGGGGATGTCGACGAGCACCGGGCCGGGGCGGCCGTTGGTGGCGACGTGGAACGCCTCGTGGATCGTCTCGGCCAGCCGGTCGGTGTCCTTCACCAGCCAGTTCATCTTGGTGCAGGCCCGCGTGATGCCGACGGTGTCGGCCTCCTGGAAGGCGTCCGAGCCGATCATGAAGGTGGGCACCTGGCCCGTCAGCACCACGAGCGGGATCGAGTCCATCAGCGCGTCGGTGATGCCGGTGACGGTGTTCGTCGCACCCGGGCCGGAGGTGACGAGCACGACGCCCGGCTTGCCGGTCGAGCGGGCATATCCTTCGGCCGCGTGCGCCGCGCCCTGCTCGTGCCGCACGAGGATGTGGCGGATGCCCGCCTCCTGGAAGATCTCGTCGTAAATGGGGAGGACGGCGCCGCCCGGGTAGCCGAATACGACGTCCACGCCCTGATCCCTCAGGGCCTGAACCACCATTCTCGCTCCGGTCATCTGCTTCGCCATCTGTTTCGCTCCGTACCTGGCATCTGCCGTGTTGGGTGTCTGTCGGACAAGAAAAAGCCCCCGATGGCAAGTCGGGGGCGCGCATGGAACCTCGTAAGGGTGTCCGGTCTACCGGCCCATGCACGCGTCTCCTACAATTACCACGAGGCTCGTCATCTTGATCCCTTTCCGAGTGGTGCGAACCTATGCGCGCGAGCCGCCCGGGTCAACGCCGATCTTGCCCGGAAATTGCACCGGCCGCGGCCTGCGCGCAATTCCGTTACCGCCGCACCGTTGACCTGCGTCAACGCGGGGGCGGAGCGACGCGGCGACACTCACGCCCCAGAGACAGGGAAGGCCGCCCATGACCCAGCACCGCGTCACACACCCCGATCGGTACATCGACGTGCCCGAGGCCGTCGGCGTGTTCGACAGCGCCGAGAGCCTGAAGTCGGCGATCTACGATCTGATGATGGCGGGCTTTTCCCGCTACGACATCTCGCTGCTGGGCGGGCGCGAGGCGCTGGAGGAAAGGTTCGGCACGCACTGGTGGACGGCGGCAGAACTCGAGGACGAGCCCGACGCGCCGCGCGCCGCCTTCGTCTCGGAAGAGGCGATCGGAGAACTCGAAGGGGGCATCGTGGGCGGCTTCCTCTTCCTCGGGTCGGCCATCGCCATGACCGTGCTGCTGACGCCGGCGAGCACGCTTCTCGGCTCGATCGCGGCCGTCGCCATCGGTGGCACGCCCGGCGCCGTGATCGGCACGCTGCTCGCCCGGCGGGTCGGGCGCCACCACCGCGACTACTACGCCGAGCAGGTCCGCCACGGCGGCCTGCTGCTCTGGGTGCGCACGTCCACCCACGAGAAGGAGCGCGTCGCCACCCGGATCCTCAAGGCCCATTCGGGGCGCGACGTGCATGTGCACGGCTGGAGCAAGCCCTGACGCCGCGCCCGGCTGCGACATGGGGGCGCGACCGGCCGGAAGGCGCGGCACCGCCTGTCCGGATTTGATCGAAGTCAAGGTTCGCCGCGCCGGCACGCCCTTCAAGTAATGCGGGAGGATCCACGTAACGAGAAGGTAGCCATGACCGTTTTCCGCACCGCCACCGCGCTTGCGCTCACCACGGCGCTTGCCGGCCCGGCCCTTGCGCAGGACGACGACCTGCGCGACTGGGCGTCGGACATGTTCCAGCCGGTGCCGGCCACCGTCCCCGCGCTCGACGACAACATCGTCACGCCGGACAAGGTCGAGCTGGGCAAGGCGTTGTTCTTCGACCCGCGCATGTCCGCCTCGGGCGTGTTCTCCTGCAATTCCTGCCACAACCTCGCCACCGGCGGCGACGACAACATGCCCGTCTCGATCGGCCATGGCTGGCAGACCGGCCCGCGCAACTCGCCTACCGTGCTGAACGCGGTGTTCAACACCGCGCAGTTCTGGGATGGCCGCGCGCCCAACCTCGCCGAGCAGGCCAAGGGCCCGGTTCAGGCGGGCGTCGAGATGGCCAACACCCCCGACAACGTCCTTGCGACTCTCAACTCGATGCCGCAATATGTCGAGTGGTTCGACGCCTCCTTCCCCGGGGAGGACGACCCCGTCACCTTCGACAACTTCGCCAAGGCGGTCGAAGCCTTCCAGGCCACGCTGATCACGCCGTCGCCCTTCGATGCGTGGCTGAACGGCGACGACAACGCGTTGACCGACGAGCAGAAGCGCGGGATGGAGGTGTTCCTCGAGGCCGGCTGCGCGACCTGCCACAACGGCGTCAACCTGGGCGGCAACGGCTATTACCCCTTCGGCCTCGTGGAGCGGCCGGGCGCCGACATCCTGCCCGAGGACGACAAGGGCCGCTTTCAGGTGACGGCGACGGTCGACGACGAATATGTCTTCCGCGCCTCTCCCCTGCGCAACATCGCGCTGACGGCGCCCTACTTCCATTCCGGCAATGTCTGGAGCCTTCAGACCGCCGTCGAGATCATGGCCGAGTCCCAGCTCGGCACCGCGCTGGCGGCCGAGGAAAGCGAGGCGATCACCGCGTTCCTGGAGTCGCTGACCGGCGAGATGCCCGAGGTCGTCTACCCGATCCTGCCGCCCGAGACGGACGCGACGCCCCATCCCAGCGGCGAGGTGATCCCCAACTGATCCGCGCCCCGCGGCGCGTCAAGGCCGCCACGCGCACGGAAGGGCGGGCCGTCCGGCCCGCCCTTTTCGCGTCTCCGCGGTGGGCGCGGGGAGGTGCGCGCGGGGAGGTGCGCGCGGGGAGGGGTGCGCGGGGCAGGGAGATTTTGCCGCAGCGGGCCATGTTCGCCCCGACATGGCGGCAGGCTAGGGTCGGGCGCGAGCGAGAGACAGCGGCACGGCCGAGGCCAGCGGAGACCCCATGACCGTCTTCACCAACGTCCCCCTCGACCAGCTGCGCCCCGGCATGGAGGCCGAGACGCGCCGCGTCTGCCTTGCCGACGATTTCTACGTCTTCGCCAACGCGAGCGGAAACCTGAACCCCCTGCACCTGCCGCGCGAGGATGGCGACGGCGACGGCATCCCCGAGGCGGTCGCGCCCTCGATGTGGGTCGCGGCCCTCATCTCGTCGGTGCTCGGCAACCAGCTGCCGGGGCCGGGCACGCTCTACTGCGCGCAGTCGCTGCGTTTCGTCGGCCGCGCCCATGCCGGCGACGAACTGATCGCCACGGTCACGGTGACGGAGGTCGGCGACGATGGCGTCGTGACGCTCGCCACCCGCGTCTGCCATACCGACGGGACGGTGGTGGTCGAGGGCGAGGCCGAGGTGAAGGCGCCCTTGAAGCCGCAGACCTTCCACGCCGACGACATCCCCGGCCTGACCGTCCAGCGCCACGCCCATTTCGACGCGCTGATCGAGCGCTCCGAGGCGCTCGACCCGATCCCCACCGCGGTCGTCGCACCCGAGGGGCAGAACTCGCTCGGCGGGGCGCTGCTGGGGCGCGAGCACACGCTCATCACCCCCATCCTCGTGGGCGACGCGGACGCGATCCGCAAGGCCGCCGACGAGATGGGCGCCGACATCTCGGATCTCGAGATCGTGCACGAGCCCGACCACGCCGCCGCCGCGCGCCGCGCCGTGGCGCTCGTCCACGAGGGCCGGGCGCGCGCGCTGATGAAGGGGCGGCTGCACACCGACGTGATGCTCTCGGCGATCGTCAAGCGCGAGGGCGGCCTGCGCACCGCGCGCCGCCTCAGCCACGTCTTCGTGATGGACGTGCCGGGCCTGCCGCACTTGCTGATGATCTCGGACGCGGCGATCAACATCACCCCCGACCTCGAAACCAAGGTCGACATCACCCAGAACGCCATCGACCTCGCCCACGCCCTCGGCATCGCCGAGCCCAAGGTGGGCATCCTGTCGGCCGTCGAGACGGTCAACCCGCGCATTCCCTCGACGCTCGACGCCGCCGCGCTCGCCAAGATGTCGGAGCGGGGGCAGATCACCGGCGCCCTCGTCGACGGGCCGCTGGCGATGGACAACGCCATCGACCTCGCCGCCGCCCGCACCAAGGGCATCACCTCGGCGGTCGCGGGCCGCGCCGAGATCCTGATCGTGCCGAACCTCGAGTCGGGCAACATGCTGGCGAAGGAGCTGACCTTCGTCGCCCATGCCGAGGCCGGCGGCATCGTGATCGGCGCGCAGGTGCCGATCATCCTCACCAGCCGCGCCGACGACGACAAGGCGCGCCTGGCCTCCTGCGCCATCGCCGCCCTCTACGCCGCCAGGGGCCGGTCGCTCGCATAGGATGCCGGTGCCGGCGCGCTTGCCGTAGGGGCGTCGCCGGCCTGGACCCCGCCGAACGACGGGGCACGGGACGCAGGGGCGAAACAAGGACTAGGTGGCGGGCATCCCCGGAATCCTGCACGAGATCGAGCTCTCGCTGGCGCCGGTCTTCCTGCTGACCGCGCGCGAGGCGCTGCGCGCCTTCGTCGGGGGGCGGCTCGACCGCATCCTGGACGACCCCGAGAGCGGCGCCATCCGACGTCGACTCATCCGCTCGGCGATCCGTTGCCTTATCGTCGCCGCCACCCTCGTCTGCGTGATCGTCGGCGCGATCTTCCTGCAGGACTATGGCGTGATGAAGCTGACGGTGCCGATCACGGCCCTGTCCATCGCGACGGTGGCGTTGATCGCGGCGGGCCTCGTCTGCGCGCCTTGCGCGAGATCGGGCGCGAGGCAGGACAGGCGCGCCGCCGCCCGGATCCGCGCAGGCGCAAGCGCTGACCGGTCCGGCCGCGACCCCCCGCGTCTGAGGGCGCCTGGCCGCCGCCTCCGGTGCGGCCGAGCATCTTGACAGGACGCCGGCCGGCCGCGGTTCGACTCCTGCGATCGGGCCCCTTGCATGGTATGTTCGCATGATCCATCTCGCCCTCGCGCGCCCGGCCTGGCCTGCGCGGCTGTTCTGTTCGGCCTGTCTGGCTGCCGCCCTCGTCACTCCCGCGGCGAGCCTCGCCTCTACCGTGACCGAGCGGACGTTCGTCTTCTCGGGCTTCATGTCCCACATCCTGACCGACTTCACGACGGCAGAGGGCACGGCGACCTTCGCTTTCGACGACGCCGCCATCGACGCGCGCATCGCCTCGACCGACCCCGCGACCACGACGCGGAACTTCACCGACGCGGTGCGCCTCGTCGCGGCCGACATCCGCGTGGTGGCGCAGACCGGTGACCTGCTGCGCAGCTATTCCGTGCGCGACCCGGTCTACGATCCCTTTCGCCTCGAATGGCGCACCTTCGCGGGCGGGCTGTCGCAGGTCACGGTAACGATCGCGGAGCCGTCGCCCTTGCCCACCGACGGCTTCACCCTCGGATTCTCCAGCGAGCGGGTCGGCAATATCGGCACGCCGCAGGAAGGCACCGGCGAACCCGACCTGCGCATCGCCCTGGCACAGGACGCGATCACGATCGGGTCGCCGATCAGCCAGTGCCGGGGCTCCTACGTCGCCGACTACGTGAGCTCGAGGCCCACATGGTTCTGCACGCCGGATGAAGGCTCGGTCACCTTCGGCACCGGGGGGGCGACGACGCCCGTGCCGCTGCCCGCGGCGGGTCTGCTGCTGGTGGCGGGGCTGGGCGCCCTCGGCGTTCTGCGCCGCCGGGCGCGGGCCTGACTCCGTTGCCAGATTCTCGCTGGCGCGCGCGCCCGTCCCCCTCCGGTCAGGAGGGGGCGAAGCCGTGGATCAGGTGGCGCAGGCCGAGCCAGGCGCCGGCCCAGATGCAGGCGACGGTCAGCGGCGCGCCGTAGGCCAGGACAGAGAAGGCCGTCAGCCCCTGGCCGACGGAGCAGCCGAGCGCCACCGCCCCGCCCACGCCCATCGCCGCTGCGCCGCCGATCTGGCGGCGCAGCTCGCGCGCGTCCTCGCAGGCCTCCCAGCGGAAGTGGCCGCGGATCAGCGCGCCGATCAGCGCGCCCCCGAGCACGCCCGCGACCGAGCCCACGCCGAACGACAGCGTCAGCCCCGAGGCGAGCATCGCCCAGAGCAGCGTGTCGCCCAGGGGCCGCGCGAAGGAATGGCTGGCGAGCGCCGGCGTCTCGAAGCCGTGCGCGGCGATCCAGGCGGTTCCCGCCCAGCCCGAGGCGATGGCGAGGCCCACCGCCGCGCCCCAGAGCACGGCACGCCCCTCGCGGCGCATCCGCTCGGGCCAGAGCGCGGCGGTGGCGATGGCGAGGCCGGCGGCGAGGCCCACGGCATGGTCGGCGACGCCCAGCAGCGCGCCGCCGAGCGCGGCGAAACCGGCCGGTACCTCGCCCCGGATCAGGTCGGGCGGCAGCAGCGCGACGCGCGCCGCGGCCAGCGGGCCCGACAGCACGACATAGGCCGACACGCCCATGACGAGCACGATCACGAAGGCGCGCAGGTCGCCGCCCCCGAGGCGGGCGAGCGCGCCGTAGCCGCAATTGCCCGCGAGCGCCATGCCGTAGCCGAACAGCACGCCGCCCAGGACATGCGCGACCGGATTCCACCCGCCGGCGATGTAGAACGTCTCGGCGGTCGCGACCCAGCCCGTCGCCTCCATCACGAAGACGGCCGTGACGGCCACGCCCACCGCGAGAGCCCACATCCGCATGCGGATGTCGGAGCTGCCGTAGAGCAGGTCCTCGATGGCGCCGAGGGTGCAGAAGCGGCCGAGCCGGGCCGCGAGGCCCAGCACGATGCCGCCCACGAGGCCGACCAGCGCGACGAGGGCGGGCTCGGACAGGCCGAGCGCCGTTGCCGTGTCGAACATGCGCGCTCCTCCCTGTCCGCGCCTGTCCTTCCTGAAGCAGCCTAGCGCGTCGCGTCGCGGCAGGAAAGGTCGCAGGCGGCGACCGGGGAGCGGCTCATGGGGGCGGCGCGCGGGGGCGGCGACCGGGGCAGGGGGGCGCTGCCCCCCGCCGGCCTGCGGCCGGCTCCCCCCAGGATATTTGGCGCACAATGAAGGGGAGAGCGGTGAGTCGATTCCGAAGGGAGGCCGGGTGCGGAAGCGGTGTGGCGCGCAGGCGAGGGATGCGTCGGGGGGCGGGCCGTCGTTCGCACGAACGCGGTCCGCGCGCCCGGCGGCGCGTCCGGGCGACGTCAGCGCGCGTCGTCGCCGCAGAAGAGCTCGTAGACCAGCTCGATGATCTTTCGGGGGCGGTCGTCGGCGAGACTGTAGTAGATCGCCTTGCCCTCGCGGCGCGGCACGACCAGCCCCTCGAGACGCAGGCGCGAGAGCTGCTGCGAGACGGCGGCCTGCCGGGCGGAGAGCAGCCGCTCGAGCTCGGTCACCGTCTTCTCGCCCGAGACGAGGTGGCACAGGATCATCAGCCGCCCCTCGTGGCTGATCGCCTTGAGGAAGGTGGCGGCGTCCTGCGCCTTGGCGGCGATCTCCTCGATCTCGGCCTCGGTGGTGCTCTCGTCGATCTTCGGCAGTCCCATCAGTCTATCCTGTGCCCCCTAGAAGGCGATGTCGTCGAAAATGGCGTCGATGCCGGCCTGCGCGCAGTCGTCGTCGGCCTCGGGCGTCGGGGCGCCGGAGACGCCGATCGCGCCCACGAGCGCGCCGTCGCCCGCCTCGATGGGCATCCCGCCGCCGAGTGCCAGCGCCTGCGAGAGGTCGCGGATCGCGTTGGTGTCGGTGTCGGCGCGCGTGTTCTCTTCCAGCAGCGAGGTCGGGTCGCCGAAGCTCGCCGCCGTCCACGCCTTGCGGAACGAGGTCTCGTAGACATGGGCGCCCGCGAAGCGCTCGCGCAGAAAGACCTGCGGGGTGCCGAAGCGGTCGGTCACGGTGATGCCGGCCTGGTAGCCCTGCGCGGCGCAATGCTCGAGCGCGGCCTGCGCGGCCTTGAGAGCGATCTCGGGGGCGAGCGCCTGGAACGACACGAAGGCGTCCTGCGCGCGCCCCTCGTGCGGCGCGGCGAGCGCGGTGGGCAGGGCGAGTGCGGCGGCGAGCGCGGCCGCGGCGAAATGGCGTGTCATGGCATGAGTCCTCCCTTCCGGCGGGCCCCCCCTGGCGGCCCTAGTTCGTGGCGCCGTCCTGCGGCGCGAAGCCGGCCGTGTCGACGAGCAGGCGCTCGATCAGGGGCCAGAAGAAATCCTCTCCCGGATAGCCCTCGAGCCGGCCGAGTTCCTTGCCCTCCTTGCCTATGATCAGGAAGGTGGGGGTGAAGGTCACGCGGCGCTCGAGCGCCATCTCGCCCGGCATGTCGCGCAGCTGCGCGCGGCGCAGGGGCGCGAAGTCGCCCGCCGCGGTGCGCGGCCAGATCGGGCCGATCTCGTCGTTCCAGCGGGCGCACCAGGTGCAGCCCGGCTGCTCGACCATCACGAGCTCCACCGCCTGCGCCGCATCCGCGCGCGCGGGCATGCCCGCTCCCCCCGCGAGGGCCGCGCAAGCCAGGGCGAAGGCGGCGGCCTTCGGGGCGGTGAAACGGTATGCCATTGAGCACCGATTGACGGATGTCCGACACTGAGCGTAATCTGAATACGAGAATAAGACAACCGCGCCCCATGCAGGCCGGTTGGGGAGGAGACATGCTCGACGTCACCCTGATGGGCGCGCTCGCCGCCGGCCTCCTGTCGTTCCTGTCGCCATGCATCCTGCCCATCGTGCCGTTCTACCTGTCCTACATGGCGGGCGTCGGCATGAACCAGATCTCGGCCGGGGCCGACGGCACGGCAGTTCTAACCCCGGCGGTGCGCACGCGGGCGGTGATCTCGGCCTCGTGCTTCGCGCTCGGGGTCATCACGATCTTCGTGGCGATGGGGGCGGGCGCCTCGGCGCTCGGCCAGCTCGTGACGCAGTACATGGACTGGCTGCGGATGGGCGCGGCTGCCCTGATCGTGGTGATGGGGCTGCATTTTCTGGGCGTGTTCCGCATCGGCTTTCTCTACCGGCAGTTCCGGGCCGAGTCGGGGGACACGTCGAACATGTCGTTCCTCGGCGCCTACGTGATCGGCCTCGCCTTCGCCTTCGGCTGGACGCCCTGCGTCGGCCCGGTGCTGGCCGCGATCCTGTTCACCGCGGCGACCGAAGCGGCGGGCGCGGGGCGCGGGGCGCTTTTGCTGTTCACCTACGGGGTGGGGATGACGCTGCCCTTCGTGCTGGCCGCCCTGTTCATCGGGCCGTTCATGCGCTGGATGGCCCGCTTTCGCCGCCACCTCGACAAGATCGAGAAGGTGATGGGCGCGCTCTTGATCCTGTTCGGCGTGCTGATCGGCACGAACTCGATGAACGTGATCGCTCAATGGATGCTCAATTACATCCCCGCGATGGGCTGAGCGCGATGGACAGGCCGAACGCCCTTCCCGCCCGGCCCATTCCGCACCGGACACCCGTTCCGCCCCGACGGGCCGCTGCGCGACACGTGCCCTTTTCCGCCGTGCCGCCGCGGCGCGGCATTGTCCCGTCCGGCGCCCGCCGGCACATCATCGACCCAGCACCGCCAGAGTGAGGACGCCGAATGACCCGCTACAGCCCGATCCGCCACAGCCTCGCCCGCTTTACCCGCCGCCTCGCGCTCGCAGCGGGGCTGTCGCTCGTGGCGGTGCCGCTGGCGCTGTCCGCCTCGGCCGAGGGCTGGGTGGGCGACGACGGCCTGCACAAGCAGGCCTGGATGCGCGACACCTTCCTCGATCTGGGAGAGGATCTCGCCGAGGCGCAGGCCGAGGGCAGGCGCATGGTCATCTTCTTCGAGCAGCGGGGGTGCATCTACTGCATCCAGATGCACGAGGAGGTGTTCTCCGACCCCGACGTGTCGCAATACATCGAGGACAATTTCTTCGTCGTGCAGCTCAATCTGCACGGCGACCGCGAGGCGGTCGATCTCGACGGCGACGCGCAGGCGGAAAAGGCGCTGGCGCGCAAATGGGGCATTCTCTTCACGCCGACGCTGCTGTTCCTGCCCGAAGAGGCGCCCGAGGGCGCCACGGTGTCGGAGGCCGCGGTGGCGACGATGCCCGGCGCCTTCGGCAAGGGCACGACGATCGACATGTTCACATGGGTGAACGAGAAGCGCTACGAGACGGTCGACGAGACGGGCGAGGATTTCCAGCGCTACCACGCCCGCCGCATCCAGGAACGCTCGGACGGCAGCTTCGACTGAGGCGGGCGGTCGGGCGAATTGGGATGGCGACGCACGCCCGCGTGCCCCGGAACGACCGGAAATGATCGACGGCATATAGAGCTAATTGCTGCATTGCAGCGCAATATGGGGCGCCCCCGCGACCGAACGCGAATTCACGAAATGGAATTCGTTGTTGCCAGCGAGCGTTTTCGTGCGCTACGGTATTCCGATAACAAGCCAGGCCCGGCCCACGGGTTCCGCCAGGGAGGACACATGAAACGCGCATTGCTTTCGGCCATCGCCGCAGGACTCGTCGCAGCGCCCGCGCTCGCGCAGGGGATCGCGCCCACGCAGGTCGCCTGGGAAGAGGAGGTGGCCATCGCGAGCCCGCTGACCGACACGGCGCCAGACGTCGAGAACGGCAGGATCCTGATGAACAAGGGGGCGGGCAACTGCATCGCCTGCCACCAGGTGACCGATCTCGCCGACCTGCCGTTCCACGGGGATATCGGGCCCTCGCTCGACGGGGTGGGGGCGCGCTGGTCGGAGGCCGAGTTGCGCGGCATCCTGGCCGACGCCAAGCGGATGTTCCCCGGCACGATGATGCCCTCGTTCTACCGCACCGAAGGGTTCGTGCGCGTGGGCGAGGCCTATACCGGCAAGGCCAAGGAGGGCGAGGTCGCCCCCCTGCTGACGGCGCAGGAGATCGAGGATCTCGTGTCCTACCTGAAGACCCTGAAATACCAGTGAGAGACGCTAGCGGGCCGCGCCCGCGCCCCATCCAACCAGAGGAGCCTGACATGATCTTTTCCCGTCGCGAGACGCTGGCCCTGGGCCTCGGCGCCGCCGCGTTGGGCGTGCTGCCCTTCCGTGTCAACGCCGCCACCGAGGACGCGATCGCCGAGTTCGCCGGCGGCGCCGACGTGGGGGAGGGCGGCGTCACGCTGATCGCCCCCGAGATCGCCGAGAACGGCAACACCGTGCCGATCGAGGTCGACGCTCCCGGCGCGACCGAGGTCATGGTCCTTGCCGCCGGCAACCCGCTGCCCGGCGTCGCTACCTTCGAGTTCGGCCCGCTCGCCGGTTCGCACCACGCCTCGACGCGCATCCGCCTCGCGGGCACGCAGGACGTGATCGCCGTGGCGAAGATGGCCGACGGCTCGGTCGTGCAGACCAGCGCGCTGGTCAAGGTCACCATCGGCGGCTGCGGCGGCTGAGCGACGCGACAGGATCGAGGAGAGAGAGACATGGCAGACAACGTCAAACCCCGCGTTCGCGCCCCCCGCTCGACGGCGGCCGGCGAGACCCACACGCTCAAGACGCTGATCTCGCACCCGATGGAATCGGGCCAGCGCAAGGACAGCGACGGCAACACCATCCCGCGCTCGATCATCCACCGTTTCACCTGCGAGTTTGACGGCGAGACGGTGATCGACGTGACGATGGAGCCCGCGATCTCGACCAACCCGTATTTCGAGTTCGAGGCAAAGCTGCCGGGTGCGGGCGAATTCGTCTTCACCTGGTACGACGACGACGGCTCGGTCTACACCGAGACGGCCACGGTCGAAGCGGCCTGAGCGCCCTCGGGCGCGGACCGACCCCAGGCGCACATGCGGCGTCCCGGCGCAAGAACCGGGGCGTCGGCACCCCAGGGAGGAACCACATGAACATCAAGGCATTTCTGGCTGTGACGGGGGCCGCCGCCCTGGTCGCGTCAGGCGCTCTGGCGCAGCAAACCGGGCCGGACGACGACCGCCTCGTCGTCAACAACGAGATCGAGGTGGTGACGGACGCGCCCGCGCCCGACCACATGGAGTTCGTCCGCACGATCTATTCCGGCTGGCGCTTCCGCTCGGACGAGACGCAGTCCCTCCAGATGGACGATTTCGACAACCCGGCCTTCGTCTTCGTCGACCAGGCGATCGACGACTGGAACGCCGAGATGGGCGCAAACGGCGAATCCTGCGCGTCGTGCCACGAGGGCCCCGAGTCGATGCGCGGCCTGCGCGCCGAGCTTCCCCGCTGGGACGAGGACGCGGGCGAGGTCTACACGATGGAGATGTACGTCAACGAGTGCCGGACAGAGCGCATGGGCCTCGATGCCTGGGGATGGAACAGCCAGGACATGAGGAACATGACCGCGCTGCTCGCCTCGGTCTCGCGCGGGCTGCCGATCAACGTGGCCACCGACGGCCCCGTCAGGGCCGCCTGGGAAAAGGGCAAGGAGATCTACTACACCCGGTTCGGCCAGCTCGAACTCGCCTGCGCCAATTGCCACGAAGACAATTACGGCCGCATGATCCGTGCCGACCATCTCAGCCAGGGGCAGACCAACGGCTTCCCTGTCTACCGGCTGAAGCAGGCCAACCTGGTGTCGAAGCACAACCGCTTTCGCGGCTGCATCCGTGATACCCGGGCCGAGACCTTTTCCATCGGCAGCCCGGAATTCATCGCGCTCGAGCTCTACGTCGCCTCGCGCGGCAACGGGCTGATGGTCGAGGGGCCGTCCGTCCGCAACTGATCGGAAAGCCCCGCCCGGCATGCCGCGGCGGGGTTTTTTCCGCCCTCACACATTCAGATTCGCGCATGCGTGTGCGGATTTGTCTCATCGACATCACGGGCGACTCAGAGCGCCGCAAGGAAGGAAAAGAGCATGATCTCCCGCCGCGATTTCCTGCAGGCTTCCATGGCGGCCTCGGCCGTGGTCGGCGCCTCGGGCTTCGGCAACTGGGCGCGGCTCGCGGCGCAGCAGGCGCTGACGCAGGACCAGCTCCTGGAGTTCGACACGTTCGGCAACGTCTCGCTGATCCACGTGACCGACATCCACGCGCAGCTCAAGCCGATCTACTTCCGCGAGCCCGAGACGAATCTCGGCGTCGGCGACAACAGGGGCGTGGTGCCGCACATCACCGGCGCCGAGTTCCGCCGCCTCTACGGCATCGACGACGGCTCGCCCGCGCACTACGCGCTGACCTACGACGACTTCACCGCGCTCGCCCGCGACTACGGCCGGATGGGCGGGATGGACAGGGTGGCGACGGTCGTGAAGGCGATGCGCGCCGCGCGCCCCGACGCGCTGCTGCTCGACGGCGGCGACACCTGGCACGGCTCCTACACCTGCTACCACACGCAAGGCGGCGACATGGTGAACGTGATGAACGCGCTCGCGCCCGACGCCATGACCTTCCACTGGGAGTTCACGCTGGGCCAGGACCGGATGCGCGAGCTGGTCGGGGGGCTGCCCTACGCGCCGCTCGGGCAGAACATCTTCGACGCGATGTGGGACGAGCCGGCCGAGCACTTCAAGCCCTACGAGCTGTTCGAGCGGGGCGGGGCGCTGGTCGCGGTGATCGGCCAGGCCTTCCCCTACATGCCGATCGCCAACCCGGGCTGGATGTTCCCCGACTACAGCTTCGGCATCCGCGACGAGAACATGGCCGCGATGGTCGAGGAGGTGCGCGGGCAGGGGGCCGATCTGGTCGTGGTGCTGTCGCACAACGGCTTCGACGTCGACAAGAAGATGGCCGCCACCGTGCCGGGCATCGACGTGATCCTGTCGGGCCACACCCACGACGCGCTGCCCGAGCCGGTGCTGGTGGGCGAGACGGTCGTGGTCGCCTCGGGCTCGAACGGCAAGTTCGTCAGCCGCGTCGATCTCGACGTGCGCGACGGGCGCATGATGGGCTTCCGCCACAAGCTGATCCCGGTCTTTTCCGACGTGATCGAGCCCGATGCCGAGATGGCTGCGATCATAGACGAACAGCGCGCGCCCTTCGAGGCCGAGTTGACCGAGGTGATCGGCAAGACCGAGAGCCTGCTCTACCGCCGCGGCAACTTCAACGGCACGTGGGACGACCTGATCTGCGACGCGCTGCTCGCCGAGCGCGACGCCGAGATCGCGCTGTCGCCCGGCGTGCGCTGGGGGCCGTCGCTGATCCCCGGGCAGGACATCACGCGCGAGGACATCTGGAACGTCACCTCGATGACCTACGGCAACGCCTACCGCACCGAGATGACCGGCGAGTTCCTGCACGTCGTGCTCGAGGACGTGGCCGACAACCTGTTCAACGTCGATCCCTACTACCAGCAGGGCGGCGACATGGTCCGCACCGGCGGCCTCGGCTACCGCATCGACATCACCCGGGAGCAGGGCAGCCGCATCGGCGACATGACCCTGCTCGCCACCGGCGAGCCCATCGACCCCGCGCGCAGCTACGTCGTCGCGGGCTGGGCCAGCGTGAACGAGGGCACCGAGGGCCCCCCGATCTGGGACGTGGTCGAAAGCCACATCCGCAAGCAGGGCACCGTCTCGGTGGGCCAGAACGACAGCGTGACGGTGGTGGGCGCCTGACGCGCCGCCCGCCGCCCCATCACAGGAGGCACCTTCCATGACCACCAGCTACAAGGGCCACAAGCCGCCCCGGCGCGGCGACGGTCAGCTTCCCTCGCGCCGGGCGGTGCTCGGCGGCGCGCTCGGCCTCGCGGGGGGCGCCGCGGCGAGCACGGTCGCCCGCGCCGCGCCCGAGCCCGCGATCACCGACATCCCGCCCTGGATGCGCTATCTCGGCGACCCGGTCGACGCCGCGCCCTACGGCATGCCCTCCGAGCACGAGGCGCATGTCGTGCGCCGCACCGTGTCGTGGCTGACCGCCGACAACGTCTCGTCGATCAACTTCACGCCACTGCACGATCTCGACGGCATCATCACGCCCAACGGCGTGTGCTTCGAGCGGCACCATTCGGGCGCGGCGCATGTCGACCCCGCCCAGCACCGGCTGATGATCAACGGCCTCGTGGACACGCCGCTGGTGTTCACGATGGAGGACATCCTGCGCTTCCCGCGCGAGAATCACGTCTATTTCCTGGAATGCGCGGCGAACACCGGCATGGAGTGGCGCGGCGCGCAGCTCAACGGCTGCCAGTACACCCACGGCATGATCCACAACGTCATGTATACGGGCGTGCCGCTGCGGCTGATCCTCGAGCAGGCCGGCGTGAAGACGAACGGAAAGTGGATCATGCCCGAAGGGGCGGATGCCGCCGCCATGACCCGCTCGATCCCGATCGAGAAGGCGCTCGACGACTGCCTCGTGGCCTTCAAGATGAACGGCGAGGCGCTGCGCGTCGAGCAGGGCTACCCCCTGCGGCTCGTCGTGCCGGGCTGGGAGGGCAACATGTGGGTGAAGTGGCTGCGCCGCATCGAGGTGGGCGACGAGCCGTGGCACCACCGCGAGGAGACGTCGAAATACACCGACCTTCTCGAAAACGGGAAGGCCCGCCGCTTCACCTGGGAGATGGACGCGAAATCGGTCATCACCAACCCCAGCCCGCAGGCCCCCATCACCCATGGCCCCGGCCACACAGTGATTACCGGCGTCGCCTGGTCGGGCCGGGGCACGGTGCCCCGCGTCGACGTCACCATCGACGGCGGCAAGAACTGGCAAGAGGCCCGCATGTCGGGGCCCTCGATGGACAAGTCGATGCACCGCTTCTACTTCGAGTTCGAGTGGGACGGCGCGCCGCTCCTGCTGCAGAGCCGGGCACATGACAGCACCGGCTACGTCCAGCCGACCAAGCAGCAGCTTCGCGACTGGCGCGGCGTGAACTCGATCTACCACAACAACGGCATCCAGACCTGGTATGTCGACGAGGACGGAGTGGCCGAGAATGTCGAAATTTCATAATCAGCTCGCGCTCGTCTCCGTCTCGGTGATCGCGCTCGTCGCGGGCTCGATCTACTCCTACGAACGCGCCGCCCACGAGGCCGAGCTGGCCGCCGAGGCCGCCGCCGAAGCTGCCGAGGAAGAGCGGCTGCGCGCCGAGGCCGAGGCCGCACTCGCCCAGCGCGAGGCCGAGGCGGCCGCAATGGCGGAGGCCGGTACGGAGGCCGATACGGAGACCGAGGTCGCCGAGGCCCCGGCCGCGCCTCAGGCCGAAGAGGCCGGGCAGACCGTCGAGACGCAAGAGATCGCCGTGGCCGATGAAAGCTCCCTGCATGGCCACGGCGATGCCGGCACCGCGCCCCTCGCCTCGATCGTCGCCGGCGCCGCCGTCGCCCAGTCGGTCGACAGCCCCGCCATCGACGCGACCGGCGTGACCTACGGCCTCGGCCGCGCGGCGCTGCCCGAGGAGATCGCCGCCTGGGACATCGACGTGCGCCCCGACGGGCAGGGCCTGCCCGAGGGCTCGGGCGACGTCTGGACGGGCGAGGAGGTCTTCGTCGAGAAATGCGCCGCCTGCCACGGCGACTTCGCCGAGGGGCTCGATCGCTGGCCCGTTCTGGCCGGCGGGTGGGATTCGCTCACCCACGACCGGCCCGAAAAGACGATCGGCTCCTACTGGCCGTATCTCTCGACCGTGTTCGACTATGTCCATCGCGCCATGCCATATGGCGATGCGCAGTCGCTGACGGCCGACGAGGTCTACGCGATCACCGCCTACCTGCTCTACTCGAACGCGGTGGTGGAGGACGACTTCACCCTCAGCCACGAGAACTTCACCGAGGTGAGCCTGCCCAACGAGGACGGCTTCTTCATGGACGACCGGGACGAGGGCGAAATCCCCGAATTCACCCGCGAGCCCTGCATGGAGAACTGCAAGGACGAGGTGCAGATCACCATGCGCGCAGTCATCCTCGACGTGACGCCCGATGCCGAGGGCACCGAGGGGATGGATCTCGAGGGCGGTGGCGGCGCCTCCGTTCCGGCAGCGGGCGAGACGGTCGAGACCGCCTCGGTCGCGCCCGCGACCGAAGAGGCCCCCGCGGCCGAGACAGCCCCGGCCGAGACGGCGGCGGCCGAGCCCGACCCGGAGCTCGTCGCGCAGGGCGAGGCGGCCTTCCGCCAGTGCCAGGCCTGCCACCAGATCGGCGAGGGCGCGTCGCACCGCGTCGGCCCGCACCTCAACGACGTGATGGGGCGCACCGTCGGCACCGCCGACGGCTTCCGCTACTCGCCGGTGATGGCCGAGGCGGGCGAAGGCGGCCTCGTCTGGAATGCCCAGACGCTGCACGACTTCCTCGCCGATCCTCGTGGTTACTTCCGCGGCACCAAGATGTCGTTCGCGGGCTTCCGCGACGAGAGCGACATCGCGGCGGTCACCGCCTACGTCTCGACCTTCAGCGACTGATGCGGGGTAAACGCCGCGTTGCCATCGCCGGGGCGGCCGCGTTGGCGGCCGCCATCGCGGCTCCGGGGCCGGCTCGCGCGGCCGACCCTGTGGGCGACGTGGATCGGGGCGCGGAGATCTGGCAGGAATGCAGCGCCTGCCACCAGATCGGCGCGGAAGCAACCGACTGGGTAGGCCCGCATCTCAATGGCCTGTTCGGCCGCCGCGCCGCCGCCCATGACGGCTACGCCTATTCCGACGGGCTGGCACGGATGGGCGCTGACGGTCTGGTGTGGAGCTTCGAGACGCTCGACGCCTATATCGAAAACCCGCTCGCCTTCGCCTCCGACACGCGGATGGCCTACCCTGGGTTGGAGGACCCCCAGAAGCGTGCCGACCTGCTCGCCTTCCTGCGCACCTACTCGGCGAGCCCCCAGGATATTCCCGAGGCGCCGCGCACGGCGAATCCGACCGTCCCCGGGCTCGACCCCGAGATCCTCGCTATCGAGGGCGACGCCGAATACGGCGCCTACCTGTCCTCCGAGTGCACCACCTGCCACCAGGCCGACGGCTCGGCCCAGGGCATCCCCTCGATCACGCAATGGCCGGAGGATGCCTTCGTCATTGCCATGCACGCCTACAAGCGTAAGCTGAGGCCGCACCCGGTGATGCAGATGATCGCCGGGCGGCTCAACGACGAGGAGATTGCCGCGCTGGCCGCCTACTTCGCGACGCTCGAATAGTCAGACGCGGCGCGACCCGCCACGACCTGCGCCGAAAGACGCGCGGGCGGGGGGAAACCCAGGGAGGAATTACGCATGCCTTTGAACAGACGTCACTTTATCGGAGCTTCGGCCGCCGTGTCGGCCTCGCTCGCCGCGCCGCGCGTGCTGGGTCAGGGCCGCCCGCGCGTGGTGGTGATCGGCGGCGGATCGGGCGGAGCGACCGCCGCGCGCTACATCGCCAAGGATTCGGACGGGGCGATCGACGTCACCCTGATCGAGCCGCAGCGGACCTATTACACCTGCTACTTCTCCAACCTCTATATCGGCGGCTTCCAGGATTACGACGATCTGGGCCACAGCTATGCCAGGCTCGCCAGCGACTACGGCATCAACGTGGTGCATGACACCGCCGTGGGCGTCGACCGCGACGCGAAGACGGTCACGATCGCCTCGGGCGAGACGTTCCCCTACGACAAGCTGGTGCTCTCGCCGGGCATCGACTTCGTCGACGGGGCGGTGCCGGGCTGGTCGCTCGCCGACCAGGACGCGATGCCCCACGCCTACAAGGGCGGCACGCAGGCGGCGTTGCTCAAGGCGCAGATCGAGGCGATGCCCGAGGGCGGGCTCTATGCCATGGTGGCACCGCCCAACCCCTACCGCTGCCCGCCCGGGCCCTACGAGCGGATCTCGATGGTGGCCCACCTGCTGACGCAGGCGAACCCGACCGCCAAGATCCTCATCGTCGACCCCAAGGAGAACTTCTCGAAGCAGGCGCTTTTCGAGGAGGGGTGGCAGAAGCACTATTCGGGCATGATCAGCCGCATCGGCCCCGATTTCGGCGGCGACATCGTCGAGGTGAACCCCGCCGAGATGACCGTGTCGATCGACGGAGTGGTCGAGACCGTCGACGCCTGCAACGTCATCCCCGCGCAGAAGGCCGGACACATCGCCGAGATCGCGGGCGTGACCGACGGCCGCTGGGCGCCGGTGGAGCCCACTGCCATGCGCTCGACCATGGACGAGAACGTCCATGTCCTCGGCGACGCGAGCCAGCAGGGCGACATGCCCAAGTCGGGCTTTTCCGCCAACAGCCAGGCCAAGGTCGCGGCGATGGCGATCCGCGGCGAGCTGACCGGCAGCCGGGTATTCCCCGCCAAGTATTCCAACACCTGCTGGTCGCTGATCGCCGCCGACGACGGGGTGAAGGTGGGCGCCAACTACGAGCCGACCGACGAGAAGATCGCCTCGACAGGCTCCTTCATCAGCCAGACCGGCGAGGACGCGGCGCTGCGCAAGCAGACCTACGAGGAAAGCCTCGGCTGGTACGCGGGAATCACTGCCGACATGTTCGGCTGAGCCGCGCCCGTCTCGCGCGGGCCCGGCCCGTGATCGCGCCGCCATGGCGGCGCGAGGCCTCCGGCGGGGATATTTGACGCAAGAAGAAGGCCGGGGCGCGGCACTTGACCTCGCCCCCTGCGTCTTTAGAGCGGGGCCATGGCCAACCCGCTCTTCGACCGGCTCTTCGCCCCGCATCTCGGTTCGGACGCACCGTTCCTGCTGCCGCCCGGCGGCGGGCCGGCGTTGAGCTACGGCACCTTTCTCGAGGATGCGGCGCGCATTGCCGGGGCACTGTCTGGGCTGGGGCTGGAGCCCGGCGACCGGGTGGCGGCGCAGGTGCCCAAGAGCGCGCGGGCGCTTGCGCTCTATGCCGCCTGCGTGCGGGCGGGGTTCGTCTTTCTGCCGCTGAACACCGCCTACACGGGCGCGGAGCTGGCCTATTTCGTCGAGAACTCGGGCGCGCGGGCGCTCGTCTGCGACCCGGACGACGCGGCGCGTCTGGGCGAGCTCGCCGGGCGCTGCGGGGCGGAGCTGGTGACGCTCGGCGCGGACGGGCAGGGGACGCTCGCCGACCTCGCCGAGGGACAGCCCGCCTGCGCGCCGGTGGCGGAGCGGGGGCCGGGCGACCTCGCCGCGCTGCTCTATACGTCGGGCACCACGGGGCGGTCGAAGGGGGCGATGCTGACGCAGGAGAACCTGGTGTCGAATGCGCTCGTGCTGGCAGAGGGCTGGGCGTTCACGGCCGGGGACGTGCTGCTGCATGCCCTGCCGATCTTCCACACGCACGGGCTGTTCGTGGCGACCAACGTGGTGCTCGCCACGGGCGGAGCGATGATCGTGATGCCCAGGTTCGAGGCCGCGGCCGCGCTGGCCGAGCTGCCGAGGGCGACGGCGATGATGGGGGTGCCGACCTTCTACAGCCGGCTCCTCGACCAGCCCGACTTCACGAGAGAGGCGGCGGGGCACATGCGCCTGTTCACCTCGGGCTCGGCGCCGCTTCTGGCCGAGACCCACCGGGCCTTCGAGGCGCGCACCGGCCACCGCATTCTCGAGCGCTACGGCATGACCGAGACCAACATGCTCACCTCGAACCCCTATGCCGGCCCACGGCGGCCCGGCTCGGTGGGCCCGCCGCTGGCGGGGGTGGATCTGCGCATCGTGGCCGAGGGGCGCGAGGTGCCGCCGGGCGCGGTGGGCGAGATCGAGGTGCGGGGGCCGGGCGTCTTCGCCGGCTACTGGGGGATGCCCGAGAAGACGGCGGAGGAGATGACGGCGGACGGGTTCTTCCGCACCGGCGATCTCGCGGCGCAGGACGAGGACGGCTACGTGACGATCGTCGGCCGTGCGAAGGACCTGATCATCTCGGGCGGCTACAACATCTACCCCAAGGAGGTGGAGGAGGTGCTCGACGCCGTGCCCGGCGTGCGCGAGTCGGCCGTGATCGGCGTGCCGCATCCCGACTTCGGCGAGAGCCCCGTCGCCGTGGTGGTGGCCGAGCCCGGCGCCGCGCCAGACCGCGCCGCGCTGCTCGCCGTCTGCGCCGAGAGCCTCGCGCGCTTCAAGCACCCCCGCGAGGTGATCGTGGTGGAGGCGCTGCCGCGCAACGCCATGGGCAAGGTGCAGAAGGCCGAACTGCGCGCACGCCATGCCGGCCTCTTCGCCCCGGCCGCTTCGACCGATTGAGCGGCGCGCCGCCGCGTCGGGCTGCCCGCGCCGCGCGCCCGGTTTCGCGCCGTTGCCTGCCTGACGCCGCGTCGGACCTTTCCCGCACTGCCCGTTCGACGGGCGCCGCCCGGAGGTCTGCCGCTTTTCGAGGCGAAATCGACGAAATTGGCCCTGCGTCAGGTGCCGCGGCGCGGCGTGCGACTGCACGAAAGGCGGGCTGTTGGTAGCACGGAAGCGCCCGCCAAGCGGCGGGCGGATACGCCGCGCGGGTGCCTCCGGCCAGAGACTCGCCCGCGCGACGGCAACATCTCTGCTGCGCGGGGGAGCATATGCGCCCCGCGGCCGGTGTCCACCGGCCGTCCGTCCCGCGCGGCCCCAACGATGGGAACGCTGTCGATGACCGGACGTCTTCTTCTTTCCGCCGCCCCCCCCGCGCTCGCCGCCGCCGCCGCGCTGACGGTCGCCGCCGTCCCGGCCGCCGCACAAGACGTGGAGTGCCCCGTCAAGGTGGGCGTTCTGCACTCGCTCTCCGGCACCATGGCCATTTCCGAGACCACCCTGAAGGACACGATGGAGATGCTCATCGACCTTCAGAACGAGAAGGGCGGGGTGCTCGGCTGCGAGATCGAGCCGGTCGTGGTCGACCCCGCCTCCGACTGGCCGCTCTTCGCCGAGAGGACGCGCGAGCTGCTGACGGTAGACGAGGTCGACGTGATCTTCGGCGCCTGGACGAGCGTAAGCCGCAAGGCCGTGCTTCCGGTGCTCGAAGAGCTGAACGGCCTGATGTTCTACCCCGTCCAGTACGAGGGCGAGGAGAGCTCGAAGAACGTCTTCTACACCGGCGCCGCGCCGAACCAGCAGGCGATCCCGGCGGTCGATTACTTCCTCGAGGAGCTCGGGGTCGAGAAGTTCGCCCTGCTCGGGACCGACTACGTCTACCCGCGCACCACGAACAACATCCTGCAGTCCTACCTGATGGAGAAGGGCATCGCGGAGGAGGACATCTTCGTCAACTACACCCCCTTCGGCCATTCCGACTGGTCGACCATCGTGGCCGACGTGCAGGAACTGGCCGCCGACGGCAGCTTCGTCGGCGTCATCTCCACGATCAACGGCGACGCCAATGTCGGCTTCTACAAGGAGCTCGCGGCCTCGGGGATCGACTCGGCCGACATCCCCGTCGTCGCGTTCTCGGTGGGAGAGGAAGAGCTGTCGGGCTTCGACACCTCCAGCCTCGTCGGCCACCTCGCGGCGTGGAACTACTTCCAGTCGGCCGACACGCCGGCCAATGCCGAATGGGTCGCCGCCTGGAAGGAGCGCATGGGCGAGGACCGGGTGACCAACGACCCGATGGAGGCCCATTACATCGGCTTCAACATGTGGGTGAACGCCGTCACCGAGGCAGGCACGACCGACGTCGATGCCGTGCGCGAGGCGATGTGGGGCCAGGAGTTTCCCAACCTGACCGGCGGCACGGCGGTCATGCTGCCGAACCACCACCTGACCAAGCCGGTGCTGATCGGCGAGATCCAGGCGGACGGCCAGTTCGATATCATCAGCCAGACCGAAGAGGTGCCGGGCGATGCCTGGACCGACTACCTGCCCGAATCGGCTGTGCTGAAGTCCGACTGGCAGGAGCTCGGCTGCGGCATGTACAACACCGAGACCGAGAGCTGCGTGCAGATCGAGTCGAATTACTGACGTCGAGCACCGGGGGCGCGGCCTGCGCCCCCGGTCCCACCGATGCCCCGAATTTTCGTACGAAAATTCGAGCCGATCTTTCGTACGAAAGATCGCCGCAAGGATTGTCCGCGCCGTGACGAGATTCCGCCTGCTCCGCGTCCTGCTGGCCCTGCTGCTGATGGTGCCCGCCGCCGCCTCTGCCCAGACCCTGCAGGACGTCCTTCAGCGTCATGCCGAGGAAGTGGCCGATCCCGGCCGGCGGACGGTCGCCCCCGTCATCGACGATCTCGTGGCCTCTGGCCTGTCCGGGGTGCCTTCCTTCCTCACCGCCTGGTCGGAACGCAGTGTGGTCCGCCGAGTCGAGGACGGGCTGTTCTTCGTCGCGCGCGAGGAGGCGGGCGGCACGCTCGCTCTGCTCGACATCGCGACCGGTGAGCCTGTCGCAGCGTCCGTGCCCGGCGACGCGGTGGAAAGCGTGCGCCCCAACGGTGGCGTGCAGCGCGTGATCGGCACGGCGCTCGTGCAGTTCCAGCTGTCCGACCCCGACATCACGGTGCGCCGACAGGCGGTCGGGGCGCTCGCCCGCGCGCTCGCGCCCAGCCAGATCGCGCCCCTCTCCGCCTCGATCGAGGGCGAGACCGACCCTGCACTGAAGGAGCGCAAGGAGCGGCTGCTCTCCTACCTTCTGGCGCGCTTCGGCGCGAGCCCCGAGGCACGGGTGGCCGCGCTCGACACGCTCGCGGGCGATCTCTCGGTCGCGACGCGGGCGGTGCTCAATCAGATTCTCGACACCGAGTTCCGTGTCACGGCCGAGGCCCCCGAGGGCCCCCGCGTCGCCCGCGTGCTCGTGCCGGGCGACGACATCGCCCGCGACGCTGCCTATGCCGCCCTCGTCGAGGCCGGACTGGCCCAGGCCGCGCCCACGCCGGCAGAGATGAAGGCCGCGCTCGAGGCCAGCATCGTCGAGGGGCAGGTCGGGGGCGTTCCCGTCGCGCAGCTGTTTACCGACGAGGCGCGCGCCCGCGCCTATGGCGCGCTTGCCGAGGCGGGCACCGTGCCGCCGCTGGTGACCGAGGCGCAGATCGACGCCGCGCTCGCCGCCCACACCTTCTTCGAGGAATATGCCGAGACCGACGCAGACGTGATCGCGGCCGCCGCGCGCGCCCTCGCCTCGACCCGAACGACCGTCGCCGTCAATCAGGCGGCCGATCTCGGGCTCGACGCGCTGTCGCTCGCCTCGATCTACTTTCTCGCCGCCATCGGTCTCGCCATCACCTTCGGCGTGATGGGGGTCATCAACATGGCCCATGGCGAGTTCATCATGATGGGCGCCTACACGGGCTATGTCGTGCAGCTCTTCGTGCCCGACTACACCCTGTCGCTGCTGATCGCGCTGCCGCTCGCCTTCGCCGTCACCTTCGGCGCCGGGGTGGCGATGGAGCGGCTGGTGATCCGGTGGCTCTATCACCGCCCGCTCGAGACGCTGCTCGCCACCTTCGGCATCTCGATCATGCTCCAGCAGCTCGCCAAGAACATCTTCGGCACGCAGGCGCGGCCGCTGACGGCGCCCGGCTGGCTCGACGGCTCGCTGGTTATCAACGACGTGGTCTCGATCAGCTACATTCGCATCGCGATCTTCGTGCTGGCGCTGATCTTCCTCGCCGTCCTGCTCTACGTGCTCAATCGCACGCGGCTGGGTCTCGAGGTGCGCGCGGTGACGCAGAACCCGGGCATGGCCGCCTCGATGGGGATCGACCCCGACCGCATCAACATGCTGACCTTCGGCCTCGGCTCGGGGATCGCCGGCATCGCGGGGGTGGCCATCGGCCTCTACGCGCAGGTCACCTCCGAGATGGGGCAGGCCTACATCGTGCAGTCGTTCATGACCGTGGTCGTCGGCGGGGTGGGCAACGTCTGGGGCACGCTGGCGGGCGCGGGGCTGATCGGCCTCAGTCAGAAGGGGATCGAGTGGCTGAACCCGGCCAACACGCTGGCTGCGCAGACCTACATGATCCTGCTCGTGATCCTGTTCATCCAGTTCCGGCCGCGGGGCATCGTCGCCCTGAGGGGCCGCGCGGCGGAGGCCTGAGCATGACCGCGACCGTTACCGCCCCCCCGCCCGCGCACCTCCGCCAGGGCCTCATCGCGCAGAACCCGTCGATCCTGTGGTTTCTCGCCATCCTCGCCGCCTTCTGCTTCGGCGTGACGTTCCTGGCGGAGGCGACGGGCACCGGCGCCCTCTCGACCTCGATGGTCAAGACGCTGGGCAAGACGCTCTGCCTCTGCCTCGTGGCGCTCGCGATGGACGTGGTGTGGGGCTATTGCGGCATCCTCTCGCTCGGGCACATGGCCTTCTTCGGGCTCGGCGGCTACGCCATCGGCATGTGGCTGATGTATGCGCGCACCGAGATCATCGTCGTGCAGAGCCTGGCCGAGGCCACCCTGCCGCCGACCGCGGCCGAGATCCGCGACGGCATCGCCACGCAGATCTTCGGCGTGGTGGGAGGCAACGAGTTTCCCGCCGTCTGGGCCTTCGCCCACTCGCTCCCGCTGCAACTGGCGATGGTCGTGCTGGTGCCGGGGCTGCTGGCGCTCGTCTTCGGCTGGCTCGCCTTCCGCAGCCGGGTGACGGGCGTTTATCTTTCGATCCTGACGCAGGCGATGACGCTCGCGCTCTCGCTCTACCTCTTCCAGAACGACAGCGGGCTGCGCGGCAACAACGGGCTCTCGGGCCTGCAGAACATCCCCGGCCTCGCGGCGATGGGGCAGGACGTGATCGCGATCGCCTTCTTCTGGGCCTCGGCGCTGGCGCTGGCCTTGGGCTACCTGCTCTTTGCCTGGGTCGTCTCGGGCAAGATGGGCTCGGTCATCCGCGCGATCCGCGACGACGAGGCGCGCGTGCGCTTCCTCGGGTATCACGTCGAAAGCTACAAGCTGTTCGTTTTCACGCTGACGGCCGTCGTCTCCGGCATCGCGGGGGCGCTGTATTACCCGCAGGCCGGCATCATCAACCCGGCCGAGCTGGCGCCCATCGCCTCGATCTATCTCGCGGTCTGGGTGGCGATCGGGGGCAGGGGGCGCCTCTACGGCGCGGTGATCGGGGCGGCGGTCGTGTCGCTGCTTTCGTCCTGGTTCACCGGAGGCGGGGCGCCCGACGTGAACCTCGGTTTCTACACCGTGCAGTGGACCGACTGGTGGCTGGTGCTGCTCGGCGTCTCCTTCGTGCTGGTCACGCTCTTCGCGCCCAAGGGACTCGGCGGGCTGATCGACCTGATCGCAGAGCGCCGCGCGCCGCAGCGGGTGGGCGATTACGGCCCCGACAGGAGCGCCCTGAGGCGCGAGGAAGGGCCGCCGCAGGGGGGCGAGCAATGAGCGCGCTGCTCGAGGTCTCCGGCGTCTCCGTCACCTTCGATGGGTTCCGTGCGATCAACAATCTCTCCATTGCCATCGGCGAGCCTGAGCTGCGCGCGATCATCGGGCCGAACGGGGCGGGCAAGACCACCTTCATGGATATCGTGACCGGCAAGACGAAGCCCGACGCGGGCCGCGTGACGTGGGGCGAGCGGTCGCTGTCGCTGCTCGGCATGTCCGAGAGCAGGATCGCGCGAGAGGGGATCGGGCGCAAGTTCCAGAAGCCCACGGTGTTCGAGGCGCAGACGGTGCGCGACAACCTCGCGATGGCGCTGAAGAACCGGCGCGGCCCCTTCGACGTGCTCGTCTGGCGCGAGCGCCCCGACGACACCGCGCGGATCGAGGAGATCGCCGACGAGATCGGCCTCTCCGCCCACCTGCCGCGCATCGCGGGGGAGTTGAGCCACGGGCAGAAGCAGTGGCTCGAGATCGGCATGCTGCTCGCGCAGGAGCCGAGGCTCCTGCTGGTCGACGAGCCCGCCGCGGGGATGACTCCGGCCGAACGCGCGCACACCACCGACCTGTTGAAGCGCGCCGCCGAGACGCGGGCGGTGGTGGTCGTCGAGCACGACATGGAGTTCGTCCGGCGGCTCGGCTGCAAGGTGACGGTGCTGCACGAGGGCTCGGTGCTGGCCGAAGGCTCCATCGACCACGTCGCGGCGAACCGGGACGTCATCGACGTCTACCTGGGGCGCTGACCGCTGCATGCCGCTCGGCCCGCCCGATCCGCCTGGCCCCCGAACGAGGACACGCCCATGCTCGACGTCTCCGACCTGACGCTCCATTACGGCCAGAGCCAGATCCTGTTCGGCGTGTCGCTCGCCGCGCCGCGGGGCGAGGTGACGGCCGTGATGGGCACCAACGGGGTGGGCAAGACCTCGCTCCTCAAGGCGCTCGCCGGCCGCCATCCCTATTCGGGCGGCACGATCACGCTCGAGGGTGCGCCCCTGCGCCATCCCACCGCCTATGCCGCCGCCCGTGCAGGCATCGCCTACGTGCCGCAGGGGCGAGAGATCTTCCCGCTGCTCACGGTAACCGAAAACCTCGAGACGGCGTTCGCCTGCCTGCCGCGGGACGCGCGCCACATCCCCGACCGCATCTACGAGCTGTTCCCCGTGCTCAAGGAGATGGAGCACCGCCGCGGAGGCGATCTCTCGGGCGGCCAGCAGCAGCAACTCGCCATCGCCCGCGCACTGGTGACGCGGCCCAAGGTGCTCCTGCTCGACGAGCCGACCGAGGGCATCCAGCCCAACATCATCCAGCAGATCGGCCGGGTGATCGAGCGGCTGCGCGAGGAGGGCGAGATGGCCATCGTGCTGGTCGAGCAGTTCTTCGACTTCGCCTTCGGCCTCGCCGACCGCTTCGTTGCGATGTCGCGTGGCTCCGTCACGCTGTCCGAGGTCAAGGCCAACGTGACGCGCGACGACATGCTCGCCCGGGTCTCGATCTGAGAGGGCGGGGGGCCAGCCCCCCGCGCCCCCCGGGATATTTGACGGCAAGAAGAAGCAGGGGCGCGATCTCGCGGCTTCTTCTTGCTCCAAATATCCCGGGGAGTCGCCCGGAACGGGCGACGGGGCAGCGCCCCATCCCCCGTTGACATCCGGGCCGAGGCCGATACGTCAGCGCAGGCCATGACTGCGCCCGCCTCCGTCACATCAGGCCGTATCACGCTCTCGGGCGCGCCCGAGGGATTCGATGCGAAGCTCCTCGCCCGCGAGCTCGGCCGGGGCGCGACCGTCGTTCACGTGGCGCGCGACGACAAGCGGCTCGAGGCGATGCGCGCCGCGCTCGCCTTCTTGGCGCCGAACGCTGTGGTGGTGGATTTCCCCGCCTGGGACTGCCTGCCCTTCGACCGGGTCTCGCCCAACCCCGACATCTCGGCCCGCCGCATGGCCACGCTCGCCGCGCTCGCCAAGGGCGCGCTGCCCGGACCCTTCGTGCTTCTGACGACGCTCTCGGCCGCGGCGCAGAAAGTGCCCGCGGCCGAGGTGCTGCGCGAGGCCTCGTTCGTGGCCGAGGTGGGTCACCGGATCGACGAGGAGGGCCTGCGCGCCTTTCTCGTGCGGATGGGCTTCGTCCAGGCACCCACGGTGACCGAGCCCGGCGACTACGCGATCCGCGGCGGCATCTTCGACATCTACCCGCCGGGGCAAGAGGGGCCGGTCAGGCTCGACCTGTTCGGCGACGTGCTCGACGGCGCGCGCCGGTTCGACGCCGCGACCCAGCGCACGACCGAGACGCTGAAGCGGGTGGAGCTGGCGCCGGTGTCGGAGGTGATCCTCGACGAGGCGGCGATCACCCGCTTCCGCCAGTCCTACCGGATCGAGTTCGGCGCGGCGGGCACCGACGATCCGCTCTACGAGGCGGTCTCGGCCGGGCGGAAACATGCGGGCATGGAGCATTGGCTGCCCTTCTTCCACGAGCGGCTCGAGACGCTGTTCGACTACCTGCCGGGCACCTCGGTGATGCTCGACGACCAGGTGGAGCCCGCGCGCGTGGCGCGCTGGGAAGGAATCGCCGACAGCTACGACAACCGCGTCGAGGCGATGAAGGCCAAGGGGCGGATCGACAGCGTCTACAAGCCGTGCCCGCCGGGGCTGCTCTACCTCGACGATGCGGGGTGGGAGGGGGCGCTGGCCGGGCGCCGGGTGCTGCAGCTCGCGTCTCTGCCCAGCCCGCCGGGGCCGGGGATCGTGGATGCCGGCGGGCGGATCGGGCGCGATTTCGCGCCCGAGCGGCAGCAGGAGAAGGTGAATCTTTTCGCGGCCCTCGCCGACCATGTTCGCGCGATGCGCGAGGGTCGGCACGTCGTCATCGCCTCCTACTCGGAGGGCGCGCGCGAGCGGCTGAAGGGGCTGATCGAGGACGAGGGGCTGGAGGGGCTGACGCTGATCGGCGACGCCCGAGACATCCCCGACACCCTCCCGCGCAAGGGCGGGCACGTCCACCTGGCCGTCTGGGCGCTGGAGCACGGCTTCACCGCCGAGGGGCTCGCGGTGATCTCGGAGCAGGACGTGCTGGGCGACCGGCTGATCCGCCGCCCGAAGTCCAGGCGGCGCGCGGAGAACTTCCTGACCGAAGCGCAGTCGCTCTCGCCGGGCGACCTGGTCGTGCATGTCGATCACGGGGTCGGGCGCTACAAGGGGCTCGAGGTGGTGCAGGCGCTCGGCGCGGCGCACGAGATGATTCACCTCGAATACGCCGAGCGGGCGCGGCTCTACCTGCCAGTCGAGAATGTCGAGCTGCTCAGCCGCTACGGACATGAGGAGGGGTTGCTCGACCGTCTCGGCGGCGGCGCGTGGCAGGCCAAGAAGGCGCGGCTGAAGGAGCGGCTGCGGCAGGTGGCCGACCGCCTCATCCGCATCGCGGCCGAGCGCGAATTGCGCAAGGCGCCGGTGCTGGAGCCCGTGCCGCACGCATGGGAGGAATTCTCCGCCCGCTTCCCCTACCAGGAGACCGAGGACCAGCTGAACGCCATCGAGGACGTGCTGAACGATCTCGACGCGGGCCGCCCGATGGACAGGCTGGTGTGCGGCGACGTGGGCTTCGGCAAGACCGAGGTGGCGATGCGCGCCGCCTTCGTCGCCGCGATGCAGGGCACGCAGGTCGCCGTGATCTGCCCCACGACCCTGCTTGCCCGCCAGCATTTCAAGAGCTTTTCCGACAGGTTCCGCGGCTTTCCTCTCAAGGTGCGCCAACTCTCGCGCTTCGTGGGCGCGAAGGAGGCCGCGGAGACCCGGAAGGGCCTGGCGAGCGGCGAGGTCGACATCGTGGTGGGCACGCACGCGTTGCTGGCCAAGGGCATCAGGTTCCGCGAGCTTGGCCTTCTGATCATCGACGAGGAGCAGCATTTCGGCGTCTCCCACAAGGAGCGGCTGAAGGAGATGCGCTCGGACGTGCACGTGCTGACGCTGACGGCCACGCCGATTCCCCGGACGCTTCAACTGTCGCTCACAGGTGTCCGTGATCTCTCGATAATCGGCACGCCGCCGGTCGACCGACTGGCAATCCGCACCTATGTGTCCGAGTTCGACACGGTGACGATCCGGGAGGCGCTGTTGCGCGAGCATTACCGCGGGGGGCAGTCGTTCTTCGTCGTGCCGCGCATCAAGGACCTGCCCGAGATGGAGGCCTTCCTGCGCGAGCAGGTGCCCGAAGTGTCGTTCGTCGTGGCCCACGGGCAGATGGCCGCCGGAGAGCTCGACGACCGGATGAACGCCTTCTACGATGGCAAGTACGACGTGCTGCTGGCCACGACGATCGTC
>OFET01000403.1_pt1 | contig 31106 bp, 34 predicted proteins | sample 1521211 | NCBI WGS metagenome assembly OFET01 (sample SAMN03766358, study PRJEB24113) | microbial mat metagenome | isolation source: enrichment culture HLUCC-A from microbial mat sample contains cyanobacterium...
TCGGACGTATCACCGCCGCCAAAAATCCGTCAGACGGCCATCGCCGGAGGGATACCGAACAAGGCTCTTGCAAGAGCCTTGACCGCGCTCGCGCGAGCGCGGAACGCCCTTCCAGGGGCGTTCGCCCCGCCGCGTCCGTTCGGTCAGCAGATCCGGGGCTCGGGCGGGGGCGCGAGCGAGGCGGCGAGCATCCGCGCCTCGCCCGCCCCCAGCATCGCGTAGCGGGGCGGCGGCGCGGTCGCCGCCGCATCGAGGCTCGCGGGCTGGCTCCAGGAGCCGGCGCAATGCACCAGTGCCTGCCCCTCGGCAAAGACAACCTCGTCGGCCTCGAAGCCGAGCGAGACCACGACGAGCGGCGCCTCCGGCAGCATCTCGGCCACGCCGGGCACCCCCGAGAGCACCGACGCCGGCACCAGCGCGAAGGGATCGCCCCAGGCAGCCTCGGCAAGGTCGCTCTCGACCATCAGGCCCTGGCCGGGGCTCACCAGGAGCGGCGCGGCATTGCCGATCAGCCTCTCTGGCACCCACACCAGCGCCTCCGCCACCTCGCGCGGCCCCGGCACCAGCCGCCGCGCCACCGAGCGCACCGTCTGAATGCCCGAATCGAAGGTCACGACCCGGTCGCCCGCGGCGATGTCGTCGGCCCGGCGCCAGCCCTCGGGCGTGGCGAGGCGCGTCGTGCCGACGAGGCCCGCCGCACCGGCGTCCTGCGCGCGCGCGTTCCGCGGCGCGATCCGCTCCCCGATCCAGTCCAGCATGGTCAGCCTTCCTCCCGTGCCGCGCGCCCGTTCAGCCCGCGTTAACCATGACAGACCACGGATCGGCCGGAATGACGGACGGTATGGGGCAGCTTCGGGGCATCGTTTCCAGGAGGGCGACGATCGCCGCGGCCAGACTGCGACTGGCCACGCTCCGCGATCACCCGTCGAAGGCATAGCCGAAGCGCGCGATATCCTCGGCGCAATCCTCGGCCACCAGCGCCGCCGTGCCCGTATCGTAATACCCGCGCCAGTCGCGCGCTCGCTGCGAGGCATTGACGCGCCCCGGTAGCCGCAGCGAGACGCCCAGGTGCCGCTCGACCGGAGCGATGTCGGCCGCGAAGCGCTCCAGCCGCACGAAGGCGTCGCAGCGCTCCTCGCCGGAGGGCAGCCGCACATGGGCGCCGTAGGGCGCGGCGCGGAAGCCGGCCCGCGTCTGCGGATGGGCGAGGAAGTCGGCAAAGCCCACGCGCTGCGCCAGCGCCACCGCCGGGTGGGCGAAGCGCTGCCCGCGCAGCCAGTGGTAATAGCTCACCGCCCGGTCCCACGGGTTGCGCACGAGGGTGAAGACGAACAGCCCGAGCATCTCCTCCTCGCTGACGAGCCCGGGCAGGTCGGCGAGGCGCGCGTGCTTCCGGAGCCGGCCCGCCGCCCGCAGGCCGCGAAGACGCGGCTTGCGCCGCCGGGCCTCTGGCGTGTCGCCGATGAGCAGGTCGCTCTCGGGCGCCCCCGACTCGAGCGCCTGCGCCAGCGCCGTGCCCCCCGTCTTGGGGATGTGGACGAAGACGAACCCCCGTGCGCGGCTGACGATCATTGCGCGTGCCCCCTCATCCGCTCTTTTCCCAAGGGTCCGATCCGTGGATACTGCGACAAAATGGACAGAGGGAGGACGCCATGGGCTGGCTGGCCGACGAAACCGGGCTGGAGAAATGCGCGGCGAACTACGCCCCGCTCACGCCGCTGTCGCATCTGAAGCGTGCGGCCGAGGTGTTCTCGGGGCACGAGGCGCTCGTCTACCACAACCATCGCCTCACCTATGCCGAATACGCCGAACGCGTCACCCGCCTCGCCGCCGCCCTCGCCGCGATGGGCGTGCGGCCGGGCGACGTGGTGGCCACGCTCCTGCCCAACGTGCCGGCACACGCCGAGGCGCATTTCGCCGTGCCCGCCTGCGGCGCGGTGCTCAACACGATCAACATCCGCCTCGACGTCGACACGGTCGCCTACATCTTCGGCCACGGGGGTGCGAAGGTGGTGCTGTGCGATACCCAGTTCCTGCCGCTCGCCGAGGCCGCGAAGGAGCGGATGGAGGGCGCGGGCCCCGAGATCGTGGAGTGCTCCGACCATGCCGCGGGCTTTCCCGCAACGGGGCGCTACCCCGACTACGAGGAGGTCGTGCGCCGGGGCGACCCCGGCTTCGCCTGGATCATGCCCGAGGACGAGTGGGAGTCGATCGCGCTCAACTACACCTCCGGCACGACCGGGCGGCCCAAGGGCGTCGTCTACCACCACCGGGGCGCCTACCTGAACACGATGGGCCAGCCGATCAGCTGGCGGATGACGCTCTATCCCCGGTACCTGACCATCGTGCCGCTCTTCCACTGCAACGGCTGGTGCCACACCTGGATGATCCCCGCGCTCGGCGGCACGGTCGTCTGCTGCCGCGACATCAGCGCCGAGGCGATCTACAACGCCATCGCCTACGATGGCGTCACCCACCTCGCCGGCGCGCCCATCGTGCTCAACATGATCGTCAACGCCGACGAGCAGATCCGCCGCCCCTTCGACCACACGGTCGAAGTGTTCACCGCCGGCGCCCCGCCCGCGCCCGCGACGCTGCACGCCATCGGCAAGCTCGGCTTTCACGTCACGCAGGTCTACGGCCTGACCGAGACCTACGGCCCCGCGACCGAGAGCACCTGGAACCACGCTTGGGACAGGCTGGCCGACGAGGACAAGACGGCGAAGAAGGCCCGGCAAGGCGTGCCGATGCCCTTCATGGACGGGCAATACGTGGCCGAGCCCGAGAGCATGGCGCCGGTGCCCCGCGACGGACAGGTGCAGGGCGAGATCATGATGCGCGGCAACGGCGTGATGAAGGGCTACTACAAGAACCCCGAGGCGACGGTCCAGAGCTTTCGCGGCGGATGGTTCCATTCGGGCGACCTGGCGGTGCAGCACCGGGATTCCCACGTGCAGATCGCCGACCGGGCGAAGGACATCATTATCTCGGGCGGCGAGAACGTGAGCTCGGTCGAGGTCGAGGGGGTGCTGATGCACCACCCGGCGGTGCTCCTGTGCGCGGTGGTCGCACGGGAGGACGAGAAATGGGGCGAGGTGCCCTGCGCCTTCGTGGAACTGAAGCCGGGGGCGAGCGCGACGGAGCAGGAGTTGATCGCCTTCTGCCGCGAGCGGCTGGCCGGCTTCAAGACGCCCAAGGCGGTGCTCTTCGACGAGCTGCCCAAGACCTCGACCGGCAAGATCCAGAAGTTCGAGCTGCGCAGGCGGCTCAAAGAGACGGCGGCGGCCTGAGGCGGATCACCCCCCGCACCGGTGCGTCGGTGGCCGGCGCAGGAGGGGAGGGGGCGCTGCCCCCGTCGGCCGTTCCGGCCGACTCCCCCGGAGTATTTGGACCAAGATGATGGGAGGGGCGCGCCTTTCTCCGGCGACGGGCGGTGGGCCAGGCAGCCGTGCCGCGCGTTGTGAGGGGGGCGGCGTTGGAGTATGCTTCCCTCCAACCAAGAGGCAGAACAGGCCCGAGAGCAGTTCCGCGTGACCGCCCTGACGCGATACGCCCGGCTGGAATGCCCGGGGATCTGGCGCGCCGAGCCGGACGCGCAGCGCCTCGACGTGGTGGTGAGCTTCGGCGACGCCTCGCTGGTGATCTCCGACACGGCGGGCCGGGCGCTGTCGCACTGGTCGCTCGCCGCGGTGGCGCGGATCAATCCCGGCGAGCTGCCGGCGCTCTACACGCCCTCGGCGGAGGCGACGGAGCTGCTGGAAGTGGCCGACGACACGATGGTCGAGGCGGTCGAGACGGTGCGGCGTGCGGTGGCGCGAGCGCGGCCACGGGGCGGCCGGGTGCGCGCGCTCGCGCTCGTGGCGAGCCTCGCGGCGGTCGTGGCGGCCGCGGTCTTCTGGCTGCCCGACGCGCTGGTGCGCCACGCGGTCGCCGTGCTGCCCGAGCCGAGCCGGGAAGAGATGGGAACCCGACTTTTCGCGGCCATCGAGCGGGTCTCGCGCCCGCCCTGCCGGGGGCCGCGGGCCGACCGCGCGCTCGCCGCGGTCGCCGCGCGCCTTGCGCCGGCGGTGCCGGGGGGCGTGGCCTCGGTCGTGGTGGTGCCGGACGGGGTGGACCGGGCTCTGGCGCTGCCGGGGGGCACGATCGTGGCGGGGCGCGCGCTGGTCGAGGACCACGAGACCCCCGAGGTGCTGGCCGGCTACGTGCTGGCCGAGGCGATGCGCGCGGGCGCGGAGCCGCCGCTGGCCGACCTGCTCGAGGCGGCGGGGACATGGGCGATCGTGCGCCTGCTGACGACGGGCCACCTGCCCGAGACGGCCTTCGCCGGCTACGCGGAGGCGCGGTTGACCGCCCCGCCCGCGCCGCCCCCGGCCGAGGCGCTGCTGCCGGCCTTCGCCGCGGCCGAGCTGCCCTCGACCCCCTACGCCTATGCCCGCGACGTGACCGGCGAGAGCGTGCTGCCTCTCGTGGAGGGCGACCCGATGCGGGGCGAGGCCGCGCGGCCCCTGATGTCGGACGGCGACTGGGTGGCGCTGCAGAACGTCTGCGGGCCGTGACGACGGGCGCGGCCGCGCGTCAGTGGCCCCATTCGGCGCCGGGGCGCACGCGACGGGGGACGTCGTCTGTCCAGACACGCCCCATCCGGGCGGCGCCGGCGGCGCTGCGCCCGCCGCGCTCGGGGTTCAGCCGCCCGTCTTCGAAGGCGTATTCGTAGCCGGGCGGCGGGCTGCCGACCCCCTTGGTCACCGCGCCCCTGGCGACCGGGCCGGAGACACCGGCACGGGGCAGCACGCGGCGGGGAACCTCACGCGTCCAGAGCCGGTCGGTCATCTCGTCGCCGAGGGCGGAGCGGCGGGCGCGATGCGGATTGACCCGGCCGTCGTCGAACGCGGGCTCGAAGCCCGGCGGCGGACCCGACGATTGGGCCGCCGCGTCGGGGGTCTGCGTCAGGGCCAGGGCGGCGCCGAGGGCGAGCGTCGAAACGAGGCGCCGGGCGATGGGGCGGGGGGCGATGGGGCGGGGCATGGCATCCTCCGGTCGGTTGCCGCCAGCATGGCGCGGGCGGGCGCCCGGGTAAAGGCGGCAGGTTCCGCCGCGCGCCGCTCACCTGGTGCCGAACATCCGGTCGCCCGCGTCGCCGAGGCCGGGCACGATGTAGCCCTGTTCGTTCAGCCGCTCGTCGAGGGCTGCCGTCACCACCGGCACGTCGGGGTGGGCCGCGTTCATCCGCTCGACGCCCTCGGGCGCGGCCAGAAGGCACAGGAAGCGGATATCGGTCGCGCCGGCCTGCTTCAGCAGGTCCACCGCGGCGGCCGAGGAATTGCCGGTGGCGAGCATCGGATCGACGACGATCACCAGCCGATCCTCCAGCCCCTCGGGCACCTTGAAGTAGTATTGCACGGGCTGCAGCGTCTCCTCGTCGCGGTAGAGGCCGACGAAGCCCACCCGTGCGGCCGGGATCAGGTCGAGGATGCCTTCCATCAGCCCGTTGCCCGCCCGCAGGATCGAGATCAGCGCCATCTTCTTGCCGGCGAGCGTGGGCGCCTCGATCTCGGCCAGCGGTGTCTCGATCACCTTTGTCGTCAGGGGCAGGTCGCGCGTCACCTCGTAGGCGAGCAGGTGCGCGATCTCGCGGAGGAGCCGGCGGAACGAGGCGGTCGAGGTATCCTTCTCGCGCATGATCGTCAGCTTGTGCTGGATCAGCGGGTGGTCGACGATGGTCAGGTGGTCGGTGGTCAGGGTCATGTCTCGTCCAGTCGTTTCAGCAGGCGGTCGCGGGTTTCGGCGTCGCAGAAGGCGGCACGGGCGGCGGTGCGGGCGATCTCGCGGAAATCGTCGTCGTCCCAGCCGAAGGCGTCGTGCAGCGCCTCGTATTCCGCCGTCATGGTGGTGTGGAAGAAGGGCGGGTCGTCAGTCGAGACGGTCACCGGCACGCCCGCCGCGCGCAGCCGCTCGATCGGGTGAGCGCGCGTCTCGGGATAGACCCGGAGCGCGACGTTCGAGCCTGGGCAGACCTCGAGAGTGATCTGCTTCTCGGCGAGCCGCTCGACCAGCCGAGGATCCTCGATGGCGCGCACGCCGTGGCCGACCCGTTGCACGCCCAGGTCGTCGAGCACGGCGGCCACGCTCTCGGGGCCGCGCCACTCGCCGGCATGGGCGGTGAGCCTGAGGCCCGCCTCGCGCGCGCAGTCGAAGGCCCAGCGGAACTCGCGCGGCTCGCCCACCGTCTCGGCCCCGGCGATCCCGAAGCCTGTGAGAAAGTCGCCCGCCGTCTCGGCGGAGCAGATTGCCACGGGCTTGGCGCGCTCGGGGCCGAGATGGCGGATGCAGGTGACGATGCCCCTCAGCACCGGCCCGCCCTGCGCCTCGACTCCCTCGGCGGCCTCGCGGATAGCGGCAAGATAGTCGCGCCACGCCTCGACATCGCCGCCGCCGCAGTAATCGGGCGACAGGAACGTCTCGGCGTAAATCACGCCCTGCGCGGCCAGCCTCTCGCAGATCGTGCGGGTGAGGCGGGCATAGTCGTCTGGCGTGGTCAGGACCGAGGTCGCCGCCTCGTAGACGCGCAGGAAGTCGGCGAAGCCGTCGTAGGCGTAGGCGCCGCGGTCGTCGAAGATGCCCGAGAGGTCGACGTGCTTCTCGGCCGCGATGTCGCGGACGAGCGCGGGCGGGGCGGCGCCCTCGATGTGCAGGTGCAGCTCGATCTTCGGCAGATCTCTCACGCGGGCCTCCTGTCCTGCCCCTTTCCCCGCTCCGCGAGACCCAGATGGGCAGCCAGCGTCGCGGCCACGTCGGCAAAGGCCATGCGGCCCATCTCACCAGCGCCTTGCCCGGCACCGAGAACGGGCACCCGCTCGCGCGTGTGGTCGGTGCCGCACCATGTCGGGTCGTTGCCGTGATCGGCGGTCAGTATCATCAGGTCCCCCGGGCGCAAGCGGTCGATCACGGGAGCGATTGCGCCGTCGAACCACTCCATCGCACGCGCGTAGCCCGACACGTCGCGGCGGTGGCCGTAGAGGCTGTCGAACTCCACGAAGTTGGCGAAGGTCAGGCTGCCGTCCTCCGCCTCGTCCACGAGGCGGCCGAGATGACGCATGAGCTGGGCATCCGTGCCCCTGGCCACGTCGTCGATCCCCTGCATCGAGAAGATGTCGCCGATCTTGCCCACCGCGTGCACGGTGCCGCCCCCCGCCTGCACCCAGTCGCAGAGCGTGGGCGCGGGCGGGGCGATGGCGTAGTCGTGGCGGTTTCCGGTGCGGGTGAAAGCGCCGGTGCGACCCGTGAAGGGCCGCGCGATCACCCGGCCCACCCTCATCGCGTGCAGCATCGGCGCCACCGCCCGGCAGAGCGACAGCAACCGCTCCAGCCCGAACGCCTCCTCGTGGGCGGCGATCTGGAACACGCTGTCGGCCGAGGTGTAGCAGATCGGCCAGCCGGTGCGCAGGTGCTCCTCCCCCAGCCGCGCGACGATCTCGGTGCCGCTGGCGTGGCAATTGCCGAGGATGCCCTCCGTCCCGGCCGCACGGCACACGGCCTCGGTCACCTCGGCCGGGAAAGACGGCACCGTGACCGGGAAATAGTGCCACTCCCACGGCACCGGCACGCCGGCGAGCTCCCAGTGGCCCGAGGGCGTGTCCTTGCCGGGCGAGACCTCTTCGGCCGCGCCCCAGAGGCCCCGCGGCGAGGCGCCCAGCCCCGGCATGTCGGCCCCGCTCGCCAGCCGCACGGCCGCCGAAAGGCCCAGCGCGTCGAGACGCGGCAGGCGGAGCGGCCCGGAGCGCCCCCCCTCCGCCCGCCCCGTGGCGCAGGCCTGCGCGGTATGGGCGAGCGTGTTGGCACCGGTATCAGGCGTGCCGGCGTTGAAGAAGTCGCCCGCGTCGGGCGCCCCGCCGGCGCCGACGGAATCCATCACCACGAGGAAGGCCCGCCTCATCCGCTCCCCCTTTCGACCGACGGCGCCGCGCGCACCGCCCGCTCGGACGTGTCGGCGTCGGGTGATCCGTCGATCCCCGCAGCCTCCGTCGCCGCGCAGAAGGCCCGGCTCATGGCCGCACCCGCTCGAGGATCAGGTCGGGCGGATCGGCCGCCTCGTCGCTCAGCGCGAAGGCGGCCCGCACGGCGGCTTCGGCCAGGTCGGCGTCGGCCTCGCGCGCGGCGTGGATCTCGGCCAGCGGCCGGCCCGGCCCCACCTCCTCGCCCAGCCCCGCGATGCGCGAGAGGCCCACAGCCGGGTCCACCCGGTCGCTCTCCACCATCCGCCCCCCGCCGAGCCGCACGACGCACATCCCCAGCGCCTCGGTCTCCACCCGCGCGACAAAGCCCGCCCGCTCCGGCTCCACCACCCGCCGCACCGGCGCCCCCGGTAGCCGGTCGCGCCAGCTCTCGACGAAATCCGCCGGCCCGCCCAGCGCCGCCACCATCGCGCCGAACCGCTCCGCGGCGGCGCCCGTGCGCAGCGCCGCGTCGATCCGCGCGCGCCCCTCGTCGACGCCGGGCACCGCACCGCTCAGCGCCAGCGCATCGCCCCCCAACGCCACCGCGATCTCCCACAGCGGCGAAGTCACGTGGGCCACGGTCAGCGTCTCCATCGCCTCGGCGACCTCCAGCGCGTTGCCGGCGGCCGTCACCAGCGGCTGATCCATCGCCGTGATCAGCGCCGAGGCCCGGCAGCCCGCGCCCTCGGCCGTGCCGACGAGGCTCTCGGCCAGCGCCCGCGCGCCCGCGCGAGTCGTCATGAACGCGCCCGAGCCGCACTTGACGTCGAGCACCAGCGCCTCGAGGCCCGCCGCCAGCTTCTTCGACAGGATCGAGGCGGTGATCAGGTCGATCGACTCTACCGTCCCCGTCACGTCGCGGATCGCGTAGAGCCGCCGGTCGGCCGGGGCGAGCGCCGCCGACGCCGAGACGATGGCGCAGCCGACCTCCGCCGTCACCGCGCGAAAGCGCGCCTCGTCCACGTCGACGCGGTAGCCCGGGATGGCCTCCAGCTTGTCGAGCGTGCCGCCCGTGTGGCCCAGGCCACGGCCCGAGATCATCGGCACATAGGCGCCGCAGGCCGCGAGCGCAGGCGCCAGCACCAGCGACACGCAATCGCCCACACCCCCGGTGGAGTGCTTGTCGACGACCGGGCCCCGCAGATCCCACGCCAGCACGTCCCCCGAATCGCGCATCGCGCCGGTCAGCGCCACCCGCGCCGCCTCGGCCAGCGGCGCCCGGCAGACCCCCATGGCAAAGGCGCCCGCCTGTGCGTCGGTCACCGCGCCCGTGCCGAGCGCCCGCCCGAACCAGGCGGCCGCCTCCGGCGTCAGGGCCTCGCCGCGGCGCAGGGCAGACAGGACGGTGCGCGCGTCCACCCTCGCCCTCAGCGCTCCATGTGGCCGGCCGTGAAGGCTCCAGGCAGGAGCTCGGCCACCGTCATGCCCAGCCGCGCGCCGCCCGTGGTCGCCATGATCACGGGCACGTCGCCGCCCGCGAACTCCGCCAGCTTCTGCCGGCAGCCGCCACAGGGGGGCACCGGGGCGGGGCTGTCGGCAATCACCGCGACCTCGACGATCTCGCGCTCGCCCGCAGCGACCATCGCCGCGATGGCCCCCGCCTCGGCGCAGGTGCCCTCCGGGTAGGCCACGTTCTCGACGTTGCAGCCGACATGGATCGCCCCCGATACGGTGCGCAGCGCCGCGCCCACCCTGAAGCCCGAATGCGGCGCATGGGCGTTCTCGCGCACCTGCCGCGCGGCGGCGATCAGATCTTCGGACATGCGCACCCTCCCGTCGCGCACCAGACTGCGCCCAAGCCCGTGTCGGATGCAAGCGCCCGCAACCGGCCCCCACCCGCCCCTTCTTCTTGCTGCAAGTATCCCGGGGGAGTCGGCCGGACGGCCGACGGGGGCAGCGCCCCCAACCGTCCGACGGGGATGAAGGACGGTGCCGCAGGCCCTGCGCGCGGGCTCGCGCCGGGGGTGCGGGGCGCCGCCGCCCGCGCTATACTGCGCCCCATGTGCGGACGGTTCGTCATCACCCATCCCGACGAGGCGCTGGCGCGGCTGTTCGAGGCGCGGCCCGCCAACGACCTGCCCGACACGCCCCGCTACAACGTCTGCCCCACCCAGCCCGTCGCCACGATCCGCAGCGAGGGCGGCACGCGGCTCCTCGCGCCGATGCGCTGGGGCTTTCTGCCCCACTGGTACAAGAGCGAGACCGACGGCCCCCTGCTGATCAACGCCCGCGCCGAATCGGTGGCGACCAGGCCCGCCTTCCGCGCCGCCTGCCGCGAGCGGCGCTGCATCGTGCCGGCCTCGGGCTTCTACGAATGGACGAAGGACGACGAGGGCCGCCGCCTGCCCTGGTTCATCGCCCGCCCCGGCGGCGCGCCCCTCGCCCTCGCCGCCATCTGGCAGGACTGGGAGCGGGAGGGGCGCGCCCACCGCACCGTGGCCATCGTCACGACCGAGGCCGCCGAGGACATGGCGACGCTGCACCACCGCTGCCCGGTCGTGCTCGAACCGGCCGACTGGGCGCTCTGGCTCGGCGAGGCGGGCCACGGCGCAGCAACCCTCATGCGCGCGCCCTCCCCCGGCACGCTCGCCTGGTACCGCGTCGACCCGCGCGTGAACTCGAACCGCGCCGAGGGCCCGGGCCTCATCGAGCCGCTGGCTGCCTGAGCACGGCACAGCCCGAGCACGGCACAGCCCGAGCACGGCACAGCCCAAGCACGGCACAGCCCGAGCACGGCACAGCCCGAGCACCACGAGGCCACAGCGCCATCGATCGGCCATCGCCCGGGTCGTGCCTCCAGTCTCGCCCCGCCCGCCGAAGGCGCGCGCCCGGAATGGGCGCAAGAAGGGAGAATGCGCCGCAAGGCGCTCCGCATGGTTTCCCCGGTCAGGCGCCCAGCGCCGCCATCCGGCCCAGGGACTCCTCCGTCGGCCCGCCGGGGTGATATTCCCTCGCAGGCGCGCGCGCCCCCGGCAAGTCAAACGGCCCGCGCCAAATGACACCGGCCGGAGCGGGATCCGGCTGGAGAAAAGCTGGAACCGCGAAGCGAGACCTTGTGCGCCGCAAAGCGGGCGTGGAGCGCGTCCCTGGGAACGCCGCCCCGCAACGATGGGCATGTCCCGCGTCATTCCCGCTTCCGCCGCAGGTCGTCGACCGGGCGCTGGCGTCGGCCCCTGAAACGGGAAAGGGGGCGGGGGCTGACCAAGGCCCCCGCCCCATCCACAATGGCGTTGGGCAAATGGGGCGGCGGCAGCCGAAAGTAAAACCGTCATCTGACCGGGCACCTGCTCCCACCCGACGAAGTTCCGAACGGGCTACGGGAGCCAGAGAGATCGGGTGCGCGACGTGGGATTCGGCATCCGAAGGCCGTTCGGCGTGACCTGATGCCGAACCCCGTGCTCGCGCACGACCCGCGGTGGATCGCACAGCCTCATTCCGGCAGACAGATCTCGCCGCGCACCACGGCCAGGCCGGTCCGTGCGATCAGGCCGACAACGATCACGACGAGCAGTGCCAGCACCCCAGCACCAATCCAGAGGTGGGCCGGCGAGGCGGCGAGCGCGGCGAAGCGCATCGAGGCGATGGCGAGTGCTGCGACGGGAAAGCTCAGCGCCCAGAACGACAGGGCGAAAGGCAACTGGAAGAGCTTCGGCGCCTGCACCGCCACGATGGCGGCGAAGACGTAGGCCGCGTTGAGCAGGATCCGGCCGAACGGGTCGGCGCCGCCGCCCGAAAGTTGCGCCCAGGCGAGAAAGGCGACCGCCGGCGGCGCGATCAGGATGACCAGCGTCGGCACGAGGCGGCCCGGCAGCGGGTCGTGGAAGATCAGGCGGTTGACCACGAGCGTGAGCAGCACCAGCCAGAAGATCAGCCCGGCCGAGAAGAACAGCCACGACAGCTCGACATAGCCCAGCGGCACGCCCGCGACCGGCACGACAACGTTGCCGACCGCGGGGATGAACCACGCGGGCGAGACATGCATCGGCTGGAAGGGCCGCCGCCCGATCCAGCCCGAGACCACCGCGACCGTGAGCGCCCCCTGCCCCGCCACGCCGGCGAGCCAGACGAGCCGCGCCACCCCCTCGGCGTCGGGCGCGAGCGCCGTGGCGATCAAGAGAAGCGAGATCGAGATGGCCGGGAAGAAGGCGAGCTTGACCGGATGGTGCCACTCGGCGGCGACGGCGTGGGGGTAGCGCGCGGCCTTCAGCCCGTAGAGCGCGGCGATGCCGGCGAAGGCCGCGATCGTGGCCCAGAGCGCCGCCTGCGCGGGCCAGCCCGGCAGCCCCAGCGCGCTCTCGCCCGCGTGCAGCGCCAGCGTCAGACCCGCAAGCCCCATCACCGCGGCGAAGAAGCTGATCGGCAGATGCGCCAGTCGCGGCTCTTCCGCCGTGGCGTCGGCCGCCCCCGGCCGGGTCGCCTCGGCCATGCGCTCAGACCTCCAGTTCCCGCTCGTCCTGCTTGCCGCGGATCAGCGACTGCAGCGTGTAGACGAGGATCGCGCCGCCGATCGCGCCCACGGCGAAGATGCCGATCAGGGTGATCGCGTCGATCGGCCCGCCCATGTCGGCCAGGTTCGACTTCGTGACCCACAGCACGAACCAGACGGCGGCCGCACCGGCGAAGGGCATCGAGAGCTGCGCCAGCAGGAACTTGCGCATCGACATGTGGTGGTCGCGGATCAGCACGTAGATGTAGGAGACGGTGATCAGCACGGCGACGGCGACCATGGCCCAGAAGAGCCAAAGGCCGAACATCTCCTCGAAGACGGCGATCAGGGTGCCGAGTGTCAGTTCTTCCATGAATCCGCTCTCCTATCAGGCCTGCCCGCGCAGCATGGCGTTGTAGGTCGCCTTCAGCGCGACCTCCTTCATCAGCCACGACACCCACAACTCCTCCAGCGGCGCGATCACGCCGGGGAACGAGGGCACGAGGTTGTTCTCGTAGTCGAACTCGATCAGCATCGCCCGGCCCACGCGGGTTATCAGCGGGCACGAAGTGTAGCCGCCATAGCTTTCGGTACCCTCGCGGCCGGCGATCTGGGCGACGATGTGATCCTCGACCACCGGCACCTGCCACTTGACGCTCGCCGCCGTCTTGCCCTTGGGCACGCCGGCCACGTCACCGAGGGCGAACACCTCGGGGTAGCGGGCGTGGCGCAGCGTGTGCATGTCGACCTCGACCCAGCCCTGGTCGGTCCACTTGTCGGCCCAGGGCAGCGGCGAGTTGCGCACCGCGTCGGGCGCCCGCATCGGCGGGACGACGTTGGTGAAGTCGTAGGGCAGATCGACGTCGCCCCCGGGGGTGGCGAAGGTGCAGAGCTTCGCGCCCGGGTCGATCGCCTTGAGCACATGGTCGTGGACGACGGCGATGCCGCGCTCCTCGTAGAGCATGCGCACCTTCTCGGAGACGATGGGCACGCCGAACAGGCTGTTGTTGTTCGCCGCGTAGGTGATCTCGACCTTGCCGCGATTGCCCTTCCGACGCGCGTAGTCGTCGGTCAGGAAGGTGTACTTGAGTGGGGCGCCCGCGCATTTCATCTCGGTCGCGGGGCGGTAGAAGAGCGCCTGACCGCCCGTGTCGGTGAAGCGGTCCAACTCGCGCCAGGTGGCTTCGGCATAGTCGGGGCCGGCATAGACGGCGCCGATGCCGTCCTTTCCCACCATGTCGAGCGAGAAGCCCTCGATCGCGCTCCAGTCGAGTGTGAGGCCCGGCGCGACGATCAGGAAATCGTAATCGACAGCCTCGCCGCCCTGCGTGGTGACGCGCTTGGCCTCGGGGTCGATCTCGGCGGCCCAGTCCTCGATCAGCGTGGCGCGCCGGGGCAGCCACTTCGGCGTGCGGCTGACCGAGTAGCTCGCCGGTTGCAGACCCGCCGCGATCAGGGTGAAGCCGGGCTGGTACCAGTGCTCCACGCGGCCGTCGATCAGGGTGATCTCGGCGCCGTCGAGCCGCTCGTCGAGCCGGTTCGCGATGGCGGCGCCCGCCGCTCCGGCACCGATGATGACGATCCGGGCGGAGGTCGGCACCTTTTCCTGCGCAGGGGCCTGCGAACCGGCGGCGGCCAGCGCCCCCGCCCCGGCAGCCAGACCGAGAAATCCGCGTCGTGTTGGTGTGAGGTTGTCGATGATCGCCATGGCGTCTCTCCCGTTCGTCCGCGGTTCCATGCCGCTTTCTGAATACTATCGCACACCGAGACATTGACCCAGATCAACAAGGGCCATGTGCGGTATGGGTTTAGCCCTGCTTAATCATGCAATTCGTCGGGAAAGGTTGCGTGCGCCTGAAAGCGCTGTAGGTTCAAGCTGCTAACACGACCTTCCAGCAGCTCCGGACGCACGCATGGGTGAAACCCTACAGCCGGTCTCGCCGCGGTTCAACCGTTCTCTGCGGGTCGAGTGCAGGCAGGACCGGCTGACGGGTGAGCCCGGAGCGACGGCCCAAAACGCGCCAAACTGGCCATCAGCCAACGATCTGTGCCGAAGGATGATCCGACCCGCCCAGCTTACACACCGGTGCTGTGCCACGCCCCCCCGATCACACCAGCTCCGTCGCCTGAAGCGGTCGTCCAGAACCATCCGGTGAATAATGCGGGTTTAGGCTTGCAGGGAAGGGAGACACCCCGCTCAGGCGCTGCGGGTCGCGCGCGCCTCGACCAGCGGCGCCAGCCGGTCGAAATGGGCAAAGGCGGCGGCGTGGGTCAACGTCTCGACCGGCGCCTTGCGGTAGCCCTCGGTGAACAGCAGGAACGGCACGCCGGCGCGGTCGGCCGCCTCGGCGTCGACCTCGCTGTCGCCGACATACAGGCCGCCTCGCGCACCGAGCTCGGCGAACACGGCGAGCAGCGGCGCGGGATCCGGCTTGCGCACGGCCAGGCTGTCGCCCCCCAGCACCGCGGCAAAGCGATGGCCAAGGCCGAAATGGGCAAGCACCGTGCGCGTCGGTCCGATGGGCTTGTTTGTGCAGACACCGAGGGCGTGACCCCGCGCTGCCAGCACCGCCAGCGCGTCGAGCACGCCGGGGTAGAGGGCCGAGTACTCGACCGCGCCCTCGTATCGGTCGAGAAAGGCCGCGAGCAGGCGGTCGTGCTCGGCATCCGGCAGGGCCCGCGCCGCCAGCATGCGCCGCACGAACATGTCGGCACCCGAGCCGACGTAGCCGCGCGCCTCCGCCAGCGTGAGCGGCGCGGCGCCCTCGTCCGCGAGCACCGAGTTGGCGACGGCGCAGATGTCGGGCGCGCTGTCGACGAGCGTGCCGTCGAGGTCGAAGACGATGGCGGGCGAAGCGGGCGAGGGGCGAACGCTCACGCCGGCGCGGCCTCTGCGACCGCCGCGCGCAGGGCGCGGATGTTGTCGCCGTAGGCGTCCGGCGCCTCGGCCGAGCCGCCCTTGAAAACTGCCGAGCCGGCCACCAGCACGTCGCCCCCGGCCGCGGCGGCGAGCGGTGCGGTCTCGGGCGTCACCCCGCCGTCGATCTCGATGCGGATTGGGCGGTCGCCCACCATCTCGCGCAGCCGGCGGATCGTGGCGAGTTGCGAGCGGATGAAGCTCTGGCCGCCGAAGCCGGGATTGACCGTCATCACGCAGATGAGATCGACCATGTCCAGGAGCGGCGCCGCCGCCTCGGGCGGCGTGCCGGGGTTCAGCGCCAGCCCCGCCCTGCAGCCCGCGCCCCGGATCGCTTGCAGCGTGCGATGGATGTGAGGGCCTGCCTCGACATGGGCGGTAAGGATGTCGGCGCCCGCCTCTGCGAAGGGCTCGATGTAGGGGTCGACGGGCGCGATCATCAGGTGCACGTCCATCACCGTGGTGACGTGCCGGCGGATCGCCTTCACCAGCGGAGGCCCGAAGGTGAGGTTGGGCACGAAATGCCCGTCCATCACGTCGACATGGATCCAGTCGGCGCCCTGTGCCTCGACGGCGCGGATCTCGGCGCCGAAATCGGCAAAGTCAGCCGACAGGATCGAGGGAGCGATGAGCGGGCTCTGTGTCATGGGGGGCCTCCGGTTTGGCCGCGCCATAGCGGGCGGCGGTGGCGTGGTAAAGGCTTGCGCGGGCGCGCCCTCGACGCGGGAAACCGGACGGGAGGGTGCGGCGCGCCCTTTCCTTCGCCCTGGTGGACAACGATGATGGGAGCATGGAAGAGCCTCCTCACCCCCGCCCCCGCCTGCGCCGCCTCGGAGAGGAGGCGATCATCGTCGAGTTCGCGCCGGCGCTGACCGACGCGGCCAACCGCGCCGCGCTCGCCTTCCGCGCGGCGGTGGAGGCAGCGGCGTGGGAGGGCGTGGCCGAAACCTCGGTCACGCTGAAATCGGCGCTGGTGCGGTTCGATCCCGACAGGCTGCCCCATGCCCAGATCGAGGCGCGGCTCTCCGACCTGCTGGCCGCGCGCGACTGGCAGGCGGCGGAGCTGCCGGCCGGGCGCACGCTCTGGCGTATTCCGGCGGCCTTCGGCGGCGCGGCGGGGCCGCAACTGGCCGAGGTGGCCGATCTCGTCGGGGCGTCGGAGGCGGCGCTGCTCGATGAGCTGGCCGCGCACAGGCTGCGGGTGCTGACCATCGGCTTCGCCCCCGGCCAGCCCTATCTCGGCCGGTTGCCCCTACGGTGGGACATCCCCCGCCAGACCGGGCTGACCCCGCGCGTGCCGCGGGGAGCGGTGGTGGCCGCGATCCGTCAGATCGTGCTCTTCACCGTCGAGGCGCAGACGGGCTGGCGGCAGATCGGCCTGTCGGCCTTCCAAGGGTTCCGGCCGCGGGCCGGCCGGCCCTTCCCGCTCTCGGTCGGCGACGAGGTCGCCTTCGAGCCGGTCACGGCCGAGGCCCTCGCCCGCTGGCAGGCCCGCGCGAGCGAGGGCGAGCTCGCGGCCCGATCCGAGGCCATCGCGTGAGCCGGGCGCGCTCCCCCCGCCCCGCACCGGCCCGGCCCGGCCTCCGCCGCCCCGGCGCTCAGGGGGCGGCATGACACGGTGGCTCGCCGTGCTGGCCGCCCATCCGGGCGTCACGGTGCAGGACAGGGGCCGGCCCGGCCTGCTCGCCTCGGGCGTCTCGCGCGGGGGCGCGGCCGACCCGCTCGCGCTGGACGAGGCCGCCGCGCTGCTGCGACAGCCGGTGACCGAGGCCGTCGAGATGGCCGCGCAGGGCGGGCGCTTCCGCGTCGCGGGGGACGCGGTCGTCGTCGCGCTGACGGGCGCGCCGATGCGGGCCGAGATCGAGGGCGCGCGCCTCGCCTGGCCCGGCACCCACCGCCTGCCCGAGGGTGCGACGCTCTCCATTGGCGCGGCCACCGCCGGCACCTACGGATACCTCGCGCTCGACGGCGGCATCGCGACCGAGCCGCTGCTCGGTGCCCGCTCGGCTCATCTCGCCGCCGGCATCGGCGGCCCGCTCGCGGCGGGCGACCGCCTGCCGCTGGGCGAGGGGCGCGGCGCGCAGGCGGGGCTGACGCTCGATGCGGCCGACCGGTTCTCGGGGGGCACGCTGCGCCTGCTCCCCTCGGCGCAGACCGACGCCTTTCCGGCCGACCAGATCGCCCGGCTCGAGTCGGAGACCTTCACGAAGGATCGTCGCGCCAACCGGCAGGGCGCGCAGCTCGTGCCGTCGGGCGGAGGCTTCGCCGCCGAGGGGGGGCTCTCGGTCACCTCCGAGGCGATCGTGTCGGGCGACATCCAGATCGTCGGCGGGGGTGACGGCGCAGGCGGCCAGCCCTTCGTGCTGCTCTCCGAGTGCCAGACGACGGGCGGCTACCCGCGCATCGCCACGGTGGTCTCGACCGACCTGCCGCGCGTGGCGCAGGCTCCGCCCGGCGCCGCCTTCCGGCTGCGCTTCGTCGCGCTGGAGGAGGCGCTCGCCATCCGCCGCGCCGCCCGCGATCAAGGCGCGCTGACCCGCGCGGTTCGGCCGCTGGTCCGCGACCCCGCCGACATCCCCGATCTTCTGGCCTACCGGCTGATCGACGGGGTAACCTCGGGCGACGATACCGACCCCGCCCCTGCCCCCGACCCCGACCCAGACCCAGATCCCGCCCCGGACGATGGAGGCTCGACGTGATCCACAGCATAGACCTCAACGCAGACATGGGCGAAAGCTTCGGCACCTGGGTGATGGGCGACGACGCGGCCCTGCTCGACATCGTCACCTCGGCCAACATCGCCTGCGGCCTTCACGCCGGCGACGCGCAGGTGATGGCGCGCACCGTGGCCGCGGCCGCCGCGCGCGGCGTCTCGATCGGCGCGCATCCGGGCTTTTCCGACCTTCAGGGCTTCGGCCGTCGGCGGATGACCCTGCCCCATGGCGAGATCGCGCACCTCGTCCAGTACCAGGTCGGCGCGCTCGCCGGCATCGCGCGGGCCGAGGGAGTGCGCGTCGCACATCTGAAGCTCCACGGCGCGCTGGCCAACATGGCCACCGAGGATGCCGGCCTCGCCCGCGCAGCCTACGAGGCGGCGCTGGCGGTCGAGCCCGACCTGACGCTCTTCGTGATTGCGCGCACCGCGCAGCAGCGCGCGGCGGAGCAGATCGGCGCCCCCTTCGCCGCCGAGATCTTCGCCGACCGTGCCTACGAGGCCGACGCGCGGCTCATCGACCGGTCGCAGCCCAACGCGATGGTGCACGACCCCGGGATCGCCGCGCGCCGCATGATCGAGATGGTCAGGCGCGGTGCGATCCTGCCCGAGGAGGGGGCGCCCATCGAGACCGAGATCGACACGATCTGCCTGCACGGCGACGGGCCGCAGGCGCTCGCCATCGCCCGCACCGTACGCGCCGCGCTGCAGGAGGCCGGCATCCGCCTCGCCGCGCCCTGGGCGTCCGCCGCGCCAGAGGCCTGAGGCAGGGGCGCGTGCCCGAGATCCTCGCCCAGGTCGCCCTGCCGGGCCACGCGGCGCTCGTCGCCACCATCGGGGCGCTGTTCCTCGGCGGCCTTGCGCTCGACACGCTGGGGCGGCGCGTCCACGTGCCGCGCGTGTCGCTTCTGATCCTGCTCGGCGTGGCGACGGGGCCGGCGGGTCTCGGGCTGCTGCCGCCCCCGCTCGCCGGGGCGGACGGGCCCTATGCCGACGTGGCGCTGACGATGATCGCCTTCCTGCTCGGTGGCGGTCTGACCCGCTCGCTCCTGCGCGACGAGGGCGTGCGGCTGATGGTCATCTCTGCGCTGGTCGTCGCGGCGGCGGTGCTGATCGTGGGCGGCGGCCTCTGGCTCGCCGGCGTTCCGGCGGCGCTTGCCCTCGCCTTCGGCGGACTCGCCGGCGCGACAGACCCCGCCGCCACGGCCGACGTGGTGCGCGAGGCGGGCGTGAAGGGCCCGTTTTCCCGCCGCCTGCTGGGGATCGTCGCGGTCGACGACGCGTGGGGGCTGATTGCCTTTTCGATGGTCATGGCTGCGGCGAGCCTGCTGACGGGGACGCCGGCGGTCGAGGCGCTGGCGCTCGGCGCGTGGGAGGTGCTGGGCGCGCTTGCCCTCGGCGTCGCCATCGGCCTGCCCGCCGCACGCCTCACCGGCCGGCTCAAGCCCGGCGAGCCGACGCTTGTCGAGGCGCTCGGCGTGGTGTTCCTCACCGCGGGCTTCGCCATGGCGCTTGATGTGTCCTTCCTCCTGGCGGGCATGGCCTGCGGCGTGACCATCGCCAACCGCGCCCGCCACCACGAGCGGCCCTTCCACGAGATCGAGCGTATCGAGTGGCCCTTCATGCTGCTCTTCTTCGTCATGGCGGGCGCCTCGCTCGAGCTCGACGCGCTGGCCGCCGCCGGCGCGCTCGGCGCGGGCTATGTCGCCCTGCGGATCGTGGCGCGCCTGGTGGGCGGGGTCGCGGCAGGGCTGGCCGTGGGCCTCGGCCCGCGCGAGGGCGCGCTCACCGGGCTCGCGCTGATGCCGCAAGCGGGGGTGGCCATCGGCATGGCGCTGGTCGCGGCCGAGCGACTGCCCCATCATGCCGAGGCGCTGCTCGCGGTGGCCGTTGCCTCGACCGTGCTGTTCGAGGTCGCCGGGCCATTCGCCACACAGGCGGCGCTCGCCCGCGCCGATGCACGGCAGGGCGGCAGGGCGCGCCGCCCTTGAGCGGCGCATTGACCGTGGGCGCCCCGTCCGGTAGCGTAATGACCAGGCAGAACCACAACATATGGGGGCAGACATGCCGGAGGACGGGCGCCCGCCTTCCGTCGACAGGGCCGCGTTCCTCGGCGTCTCGGCGTCGCTGACGGGGCGGCGCTGGCAGGGGCCGACGCTCGAGGCCGAGCGCAAGGCGGAGGCGCTGGTGCAGGCCACGGCCCTGCCCGACCCGCTGGCCCGCGTGCTCGCGCGGATGGGCGTGGCGCCCGACGCGGCCGAGGCTTACCTCGCCCCAACCCTGCGCGACCTGCTCCCCGACCCCGCGCGGCTCGCCGATTGCACCCGCGCTGCGGCGCTCCTCAACGAGGCCGTCGCAGCCCGCGCCCGCATCGCCGTCTTCGCCGATTACGACGTCGACGGGGCGTGCTCGGCCGCGCTGCTGTCGGACTGGATGGGCGCACAGCGCCTGCGCCCCACCCTCTACGTGCCCGACCGGATCGACGAGGGCTTCGGCCCCAACGCGCCCGCGATGGCGGCGCTCGCCGCCGAGCACGACCTGATCGTCTGCGTCGATTGCGGCACCGTCTCGCACGAGGCCATCGCCGCGGCCGACAGCGCCCGCGTGATCGTGCTCGACCACCACATGGGCGAAGAGGCGCTGCCGCCCGCCGACGCCGTGGTCAACCCCAACCGCCCCGACGAGCCGGGCGAGCTGGGCAATCTCTGCGCCGCTGCCGTGGTGTTCCTGACGCTGGTCGAGGCCAACCGGCAGGTCCGTGGCGCAGGCGGCCCCGCGCCCGACCTCATGGGCGGCACCGACCTCGTGGCGCTCGCCACCGTCGCCGACGTGGCGCCGCTCACCGGCGTCAACCGCGCCTTCGTCGCCACCGGCCTCAAGGTGATGGCGCGACGCGCCCGCCCCGGCCTGCGGGCGCTGGCCGACGCGGCAGGGCTCGCCGAGCCGCCCCGGGCGCACCACCTGGGCTACCTGCTGGGGCCGCGCATCAACGCCGGCGGCCGGATCGGCCGGGCCGACCTCGGCGCGCGCCTGCTCTCGACCCGCGACGAGGGCGAGGCCGCGCGCCTCGCGTCCGAGCTCGACCGGCTGAACCGCGAGCGGCGCGAGATCCAGGAGTCGGTCGTCGAGGAAGCGCTGGCGCAGGCCGAGGCACGGGGAACGGGTGGCCCGCTTGCCTGGGCGGCGGGCGAAGGCTGGCACCCCGGTATCGTCGGCATCGTCGCCGCCCGGCTGAAGGAGGCGACGGGCCGCCCCGCCGTGGTAATCGGCCTCGACGCGGCCCGCGGCACCGGCACCGGCTCGGCCCGCTCGGTGGCTGGCATCGACCTCGGTGCCGCGGTGCACCGGCTCGCCGCCGAAGGCTGGCTGGTCAAGGGCGGCGGCCACAGGATGGCGGCAGGGCTGACGGTGGAGGCGGCCCGGCTCGACGGGGCGATGGAGAGGCTCGGCGCGCTGCTCGCCCGGCAGGGCGCAGGCGCGGACGGCCCCCACGCGCTGCCGCTCGAGGGCCTGTTGATGCCGGGCGCCGCGACGGTGGAGCTGGTGGAGATGCTCGAGCGTGCCGGCCCTTATGGCGCCGCCGCTCCCTGCCCCCGCTTCGCGCTCGCCGGCATGCAGGTGATCCATGCCCGCGAGGTCGGCTCCGGCCACCTCAAGCTTACCGTCGGCGACGGCGCGGGCGCCCGGCTTGACTGCATCGCCTTCGGTGCGATGGACGGGCCGCTGGGGCCGGCTCTAATGCGCCACGACGGCGCCCGCTTCCACCTCGCCGGGGCGCTCGAACTCAACGTCTGGAACGGGCGGACGCGCGCGCAACTCCGCCTGGAGGACGCCGCGCCCGCGGGTTGAGCGATGGTGCGCGTTCCCGCCTCCGTCAGCGCCCCGGCCCACGCCCCGGCGCTCACCACCGCCCGCGCCCTCACCACCGCCCCCGCCCCTGACCTCGTCGTGTTCAGCGGCCTGCCGGGCACTGGCAAGTCGACGCTCGCGCGCCGCCTCGCGCAACGGTTGCTCGCCGCCGGCCGCCCCGCGCTCTGGCTCAGGATCGACACGATCGAGCGCGCCCTGACGGCCTCCGTCCTGCGCATCGCACGGGCCGAAGACGCGGGCTACCTCGCGGCGCAGGGTGTGGCGCGCGACGCGCCCGCCCTCGGCGTTTCGGTCGTCGCCGACTGCGTGAACCCCTGGCCCGTCACGCGCGACCAGTGGGCGGCGCTCGCCCCCGAGACGCGCGCGCGGCTGACGGAACTGGAGATCGCCTGCTCGGATGCCGCCGAGCACCGCGCCCGCATCGAGGCGCGCCACGCCGCCGGCAAAGGCCCCGACTGGGCGGCGGTCGAGGCGCGCGACTGGCGGCCGTGGCAGCGCCCCGTCCTGCGCCTCGACACAGCCGGTCGGCCCCCGACGCAGCCCTCGCTCCCCTCAGCGCGGCTCTCGGCCTCGCTTGACGCAACGAGGCGAAGTGGGCTCGGGAAAGCCCGAAAAATCCCCTTGCCCTGCGTTGCGGTTTTTCCTAGGTAGCGCGGCACCGGCGCAAGTGGCCCGTTCGTCTATCGGTTAGGACGCCAGGTTTTCAACCTGGAAAGAGGGGTTCGATTCCCCTACGGGCTGCCACTTATCCTTGTAAGTTATTGATTTTGCGGGATAAAAATTCAGGCTTCACCCTCTGCCTAAGCATTGCCTAGCGAAGCGACAGGCACCGAACGCCCCCGAAACCCCCGGCGAACGATCACGAAGACGTGACCGCATGTCGCGCCCGACAAGGCGATGCGACCAAGCAATCACGCGTTCAACGGCTTCGCGGCTTGTGCATGATGATGCTTCGGTGCAATTCTATCTCTGGATACACGGCAAGGTAGACGGGCCTTGCTTCGGTAGAGGTTAATGCGCGCGGTAGCCAAGTCGGAGTTTGGGACATGAATTTTGTGGTGCGAAGCAAATCCAGCGGAAATGAATACAACGTGCAGGTCTATTCGACCGAAGACGGCCCCGTGATTACATGCGATTGTCCGGCGGGTGAAAACGGCCAATACTGCAAGCATAGGTTCGCGCTGATTTCTGGCGACGAAAGCGAAGTGGTGGAAGCCGACGCGCCAGTTAGTGAGATTGTCAAGCTTGTTGCCGGTAGTCGCATTGAAGCGGCCATTAACGCGATGCACAAACAAGAAGCCGTCGTGAAGAAAGCACAAGCAGACTTGAAGGCTATCAAGAAGACGGTCGCAAACGCGATGCTTGGCCGTCTCTAAAGGCGTGTTGAGTAAGCACTTTCTTTGCAGCTAGGAGTTCGTTGCATGGCCCAAGACACGCACGACGACCGACCGGGCTATTTCTACGTGGTCCCGAAGCGCGGTAGCGATTGGGAAGTGTGGATGTGGACGGGGCACAAATGGTATGAGCCGGGCGAAGCCGACGCCAAGGACGCGCCGTATTGGTGCCATAGGGTTCCGCAAGCGCCACACCCCGACGACAAGTAGGAGTTTGCAGCATGGGCTACGTTTCCACGACAACTGACTATGTTGACCTAGACGGCGACTACGGCACCGTTGAAGGGGTCGAAGTCACTTGCACCAAATGCGGGCATTCCGAAGAAAGCTTCGGCACCGACGAACCGTCGTTGAAACGCTGCGCCTATCTACTGCGGGAAAACTGCCCGCGCGGCGAAAGCAACTACTACGACGTGAACCCCTGAGAAAAAGAAGCCCCGGTTGCGACGGTGAACGCAAACCGGGGCTAGTTGGCACACGCTGCTAGGAAGTGTGTCAGGGGTGTTCGCAGAGGGCGGCGACGGTCGCCCGTTGATCGGCGGGGATTGCCCACAGGGGCACGCAGAGGCAGGCGACGGCGGCAAGGTCAAGGTCGCCTAGCCCTTCCCCGGTCAGAACGTCCATGACGCTCTGCGAGGGCGACGACAGGGCCACCGTCAGCACGTCGGGCAGGTCTACCCCTAGCCGGTGCCCAAATAGGTGCCTGACGCGCTCTGCGGGCGAGGGAAGCCCGTCTACGGCCCGTGGCAGGCGGTCAGCGCCGAAGGGGGCGGCAAGCTGGCCCGTGGGCACGAAGAACACCAAGCCGCCCGGTGCAAGGTCGGATAGATCAACCTGCGGCCCTGCGGGCGTGTCAGGGTCAACCGGCAACAGGGCGGCGAAGGGTGCGGGCCAAATCCAGTCGCCGCCCATGGGGGCGCGAACGCGTGCGGGCGACGACGCGTCCAACCATTCCCGAATGGCCCCTATGTCGGCTGCGGCGGTCATTACTGCACAACCGACGCTTCGGCTTCGGCGACCATTTCGGGGTGATAATACGAACGGTGAACGTCGTAGTTCGTGCGGTCGTAGTTTTTCAGCACGCCGCCAATATCAACGCCTTCGTTGAGCATGGCGAAGCCCTTGGGTTCAAACAGTTCCGCCGCCTTCATGCGCATGGTTTGGTGCAACGCCTTTTCCATGTTCAAGAGTTGGTGCGGCGAATGGTAGATCGCTTGCGCAATCGACAGGTTTTCTTTGTAGGCGTCGGAAATGCGCTGCAAGCCTTCGGGCGTGGTCTTGTTCTCCCTGATCCACGACCGAATTTCGCTGTAAAGCGCGGCGTAGTTGTCGCGGGGGCCAAGCGTGCCTTCAACAAGGTCTTCGCCTTCGGCAATCAGTTGCTTGGACGTGCGCGAAAGTAATTCTTTGGTGCGCATGATTTCGGCGGAAATGTCGTTCGCAAGATCACGCGCGAAAAGGTGCTTCTGATAGGCGTTCCGGGTGCGGTCGCCCGCGACGCGGTTTGCCCGTTCGGTTTGCGCCTGAATGCGCGACACAAGGGCTACCACGTCATTCTTGACGGTCGGATACTTCGCGCCAAGCCGAAGGCCAAGCGTGGTCGCGGTCATCAACTTGTTGCGGATTTCGGCGGTGCCCGGCACAAGTTCGGTGTCGGTGCCTGCGATACTGCCAATGCGGCGGGTGTTTCCCATAACGTTCATGTTCATGTGCCTTGTCCTTCTTCGGCGAGGGGTTCGCTTGCTTCGTTGATAAGTCGGGCTTGTTGCGCCAATAGCGCGGCCTGCCAATCATAGTCAGGCCCATAGTCGGTCACGATCATGCACGGCCCCTTCGGCATGGTGCCCACAAGCTGACCTTCGGGCGTGAACCTCGCGACAGAACCCCGAACACGCATTGCCGGGCGGTTGCGGGCTTCCAGCCGCTTAAGACGCGACGCCAGCCCCCGGACCATTAGCGCGACCCTTCTTCCAGCTTGGCAATGCGGTCTTCCAGCGACGAACCTTCAATCATGCGGGAAATGAGGGCCAATGCGTTAATCAGGCGCGACATGTCTTCGATCTTGATTTCGCCGTTGATCGCGCGGCGGTATTGCCGTGCAGCTTCGCGCCTGCAATCCGACGCCAGATCAAGCCGAACGCGCGACCGGCGCGGCTGGACGGGGGGTTCGCCCCAAACGGCTTGTTGCTCTGCGGTATTCACGGGTGCTGACTGACATTCTTGTTGAAATTCTGCCCTGCAAGGCGACTTAATTGCAGGAAACGGGCAAGTCGGATCGTTGGTCAATCGAATTCGGGCACGAATTTCAAATTAGACGAATGCAGACAATAATAACTTCTGCGGCCTGCTATGCGACGAAAACACGACCCGGATTTAGGCAACGTTTAGGCAAAGAAACTACGGCACGAAAATACTGAGTCGTTACATGTGGTTGCGATGTAGAATGGCAGCCCGCACCGCTTCCAAACGCTACGGGGCCACGTTCCACAGCCGCGACGGACATTACGACGCTTCCGCCGCTTGACGCTTCGCCGACCAAAGCGCGTGATATTCAAATATCAGCTTTGCAAGGTCGGCTTTCGTGTCCGGGTTCGGGCAGGCGTCAAACGCGTCTTCAAGCTTAATCAGCATTCGCCCGTAGAATTCGACAATATCCAAGGGGCGTTGACGCTCATATTCCTTGACGTAGTGTTGCACGGTCTTGTCGTCGACATACTGCGACATGAGGAATTCCACCTTGGCTTCGTCGTTGGGAAAGACCGCGCGTGCGGCCTTGGCTGCGCTGCCATGCAACGCCCAACCATACGCAAACAGCTTCTTCGCTTCGATTTCTGCGGTCGTCATACGTTCGGTTCCTTCTACTTGCCCACACGGGGCTTGGTTTCGTCGGGGTTCAATTGTATGTCGTGTAGAGTTTCGGGCCACTACAACTAAGAGATTGAAAGTAATAAGAAATAAGTAAGTGTAGTATGTAGTATATGTAGTTTATATCCCTGTCTCTCTTTTTCTTTGGGGCGGTAGACCGATTTTCGCCACTACAGACACTACAAACTTTTCCATTGTCTTTCAGATACTTAGCGATACTACACGCGCCCTACACATTCTACAGATCGCTATTCCGACGACGGCTTGTCGAAGAATACGCCGCCGCTGCGTTCTTGAACTTCCGCTTCCGCCGCTTCGACAAATCCGGCGCTGTTGCTGATTGCGTAGGCTTGGCCCCGTTTTCCGTATTTCTGCATATCGCCGCGCCCCAATTCTTGAAGGTCGCCCGCGTCGATAAAGCTTTGGATTGTTCGTTTAAGTGCGTCATTCGCGCCCCTGCGATCATTCACGAAGGCTTTGTTTTGCAAAAGCGACGCCTGCAAATACGATAGCGGAATGATGTGGTCGGCGTGCATTGAACGCGATGCGCGGCAATACTTCCCTAGCGCCTGATATTCGCTCACAAGGTATTTGCGAACCGTTGCCGCCAATACCTTCTTCTGTGTCGCGTCGTCGGTCGTTGATCCGACTTCGCCCGCGTCGAATTTGTCGGTCAGTGCGACGATACCGTGTTTCACGACCGCGTATGCCCATTGCGCGTCGGCAAGGGTGATAACCGGGTGCTTGTGTTCCCTGCCCACAGCGACCAACGCGGCCAACTTGAGGGTTTTCAGGTGCGCCCGGTTCCATAGTTCCGTCGTGACGACCGACATAGCTTCGTCGTTGATTATGGCGTCGGCGTGCGTATCGACTTCGCCGCGCGGTGCGATGAACGGCACGGCTTCGGGCGCTATCTCCACCTTCACGGCTTCGTTGCGGGCGTTCATGCTTGTGCAGAAAGTGACAAGTTCGGCGAACCGCTGCACCATGGCCCGTGTGGGCAGGGCTGTTGCCGCGTCCGCGTTTTGGGGCACGCGCGGCCCTTCGTAGAAGATCGGCAGGAACCGGGGTAGGAAGCCGTTAGCAATCATGCGCACGCTGGCCCCTTCGTAGAGGGTTCCGGGCGACGTTTCGCCGTAGAGGCTGAATGCGGGGCTATCGACGGCTTCGGTGTTGTTGGCCTTGTCACTGTAGACCGTCGGTTCAAGGACGCTGTGTTCGCCGCTCAACATGAACACGTCTAGCAGCACCTTCAAAAGCATCACGTCCGACGACGACGCGCGGGGGTGACTGATACGCTGCATGGTGTAGCCGAATTCGCCGACGAACGAAGCGCAGCTTCGTTGCTTGCCTATGTTCCGAATGAGGGCTTGCCCGGAAGCTATGTCGGCTGGCCCCATGTATTCGTCTAGGATTGGCAGTTGGTTCGGTATGTCGAAGTCGTGCCAGCTATTCCCCTTCGCGTGGGCAATGAACTTCTGCACGCCGCTACGCGCGCCTTCCTTCCCGCGCCCGGTGCCTGCGACCAACAGCACGTATTGGTTCAACCCCGTGTCCGACACGTTGAACGCCCGCCCGGTCACGCCCGCAAGATACGCGATGGAACCCGCCAAGGCGATTTCCGGCACGGGCCGGTTCGCAGCCCGGTAGAGAAAGTCGGCGAGTTCGCCTAGAAGGCCGGGGGGCGGTGTGTCGAATGGATACGTCGTCATTTCGTGCCTGTTCTTAGGCAGGGCTTAGGCCGATCAATGCGCCCCTGCACTTGTCCATGTTTTTCAGATAGCTACGACGATCAATGGCAGCGTGTGGAGCCGCCATAGCATCAAACGCGGTTCTTACGTGCGCCGGTCAGTTCGGCGACAAGTTCGCGGATATGGTCGTTGCTGCGCCCGGCGATACGGGCGGCAAGCACGGCGTTCACTTCGGACGCAGGCCACGCCGACGACTTTTCGCCAAGCTTGATCGGACGGGGAAACAGCCCTTCGGCCATGGCCTGATAGAGCGTCGGGCGGGCCATGCCGGTTACGGTGCACACGTCCTTCGTGCGCAGAAGGGCGTTCGGGACAAGCTGCGCCGGGGTGAAGGCGGTGCCGGGCTTGCCGGTGTCGGTCGTCGGGGCGTTCATGGTCTAGGTTCTCCACATGTCTCTGAGGGCATGTGTGGAAACTGACCGACGCGCCGCGCCCTGAATAAATGCCAACTGAAACGAAGGCGCGGCCTAGTTGGTATTGGCCTGCACGCTTGCTGCGCCGTCCTTGGCGGGCTGACGCCAGTTCGCCCGAACCCCATACAGATCAAGGGCTTTCTTGACTGCCTGCCCATACTTGGACGTAGGTTCGCCGTCTAACTGCGACGTGCCCTTGCCGACGGTGCGGCCCGTGGCGACGAACAGCCGGGCGATAGCTTCGGCAATCACGCGCGCTTGTTCGTTCTTCCCCTTGGGCGACGGGTAAGCGTCGGGGTGCGTGAAGTGCGCTGCGACGGCGGCTTGCGACCGGAAATGGTCACGCAGCCTGCACAGGTCGCCCGGTGTGGGCAACCCGTCCATGGGCACGACGAATTCGCCGCTGTCATGTTCGGGCAGGGCTTCGATACGACGAATGGCCTTGTCCAAGTCGTCGGCGATTGCTTGCAGGGCTTTGGCGTCTTCCCGCGCCGCGCCGGTTCGGGAACGGTTCGCTGCCCACAGGGCGAAGCCCGAAAGGTTCCCGAACGCGGCTTCCACGTCGGCGACGGTGCAACCGACGAACACGGCAAGGTCTTCGTGCCTGCTATCGGTCATGCCGTCGCCCCTGTTTGGAAGGGGACGACGTTCGCGGCGGGGGCTTTGCCCATGGCGAAAGCGGCCCATGCGTTCATCATGGCGCGGCGCTGTTCGACAAGATCGGTGCGCCGGTAACGCTGTTCGACTTCGTTGCCGACGCGGTGCGCCAGCGCGATTTCCGATTGGATATTGTCGATACCGGCTTCGGTCGCCCAATCCTTGAAGGTGCTGCGCAGCCCATGCGGCACGGCGGGGCGCGGCTGCGGTTCTTCGTCGGGGTCGTTCGGCGCGGTCAACACGTGCGGGTCAATCCAGCCTTTGCCGTCGGCTTTGGCCTTGGCTTCGTGCATCCGCTTCATAACGGCGGAAATGGTCATGTCCGACATGACGCCGCCACGGGGTGCCGGGAACATTACGGCTTTCGGGTCTTTGTGTTCGGCGTCGAAGTTCGGCAACGCCTTCAACAGCGCGATTGCGGCTTCGGACAAGGGCACCGAATGCGGCTTCTTCATCTTCATGCGGGCTGCGGGGATCGTCCAAACCTTAGCTTCAAGGTCTATCTCGCCCCAAGTTGCGCCGCGAACTTCGCCCGACCGCGACGCACATAGCACGGTGAAGGCCAAAGCCTGTGCCGCCATGCCTTCCCGCTTGCGCAGGTCGGCGAACCATGTGGGCAGGTCCGATTGTTGAATTGCCGGATGGTTCTGCGCTTCTGCCTTCTTTTGGTTGCCAATCCACACTTCAAGCGCCTTCACCGACGCGGGGTTGTCGGTATCGCGGCACCCTTCGTCAATTGCCCATGCGAACACGCTTTCCATGCGACCGCGAACGCGGCGGGCCGTGTCGGTCTTCGTCGCCCAAATCGGCTTCAATACGTCCTTCACTTCGTCAATCGTGATCGTGCCCACAGGCTTCGCCCCGATCTTCGGCACAGCGTGAAGGTCCAAGCTGGCCCGCCATTGCTTGCGGTGTTTGTCGCTGCGGAAGTCTTCGATACGGCCCGACTTCATGTATTCGTCCAACGCGTCGGCGAAGGTAACGACCTTGGGCGCGTCGGGGGTTGCCCGTGCCGCCTTACGTTCTTCGACGGGGTTGCGGCCTTCTTCGACCATATCCCTAAGTTCTGCGGCCTTGCGGCGCGCTTGCTTGACAGTCAGGCCGGGCAACTGCGGTTCACCTTCGGGGCGCGGTTCCGCATACTTGCCAAGGCCGGTGCAGGAAGTCTTGCCGTTCAACGTGAAGTAGAATTCCCAAGACTTCGACACGCGTTCGTCGCCCTGCTTGCTCTTGTGCTTCGTCACACGCAGGAACAGCCCGCCCCCGTCGGCTACGCGCATGACCGTCTTGCCGGGTTCCGGCCCCTTGATCGCCTTCACCTTCTTGTCGTCTAACTGCCAAATCGCCATGACCGGAAACCCTCTGCCTAATCTCTGCCTAAGAAATCTGGCAGAAGTAGGCACCCATTTCAAGACGCAGGCAGACAGTGCTTTACCGCAAGTATCTGTTAATAAATGTGATCTTGGACGATCCTAGACGGTGACAGACAATATGATGGAAGCCCTACGGGCTGCCACTCACCCTTCGAAAGCCTTATTTTGTTGGGGTCCGCGCCCCCAAGTGTCCCACGGTTTTCGGGGCGTGGGACACCTCCGTTTTCGATGGCCTGCTGGACGCGCTCGAAGCCGCTCTCAGCAAGGCGCGCGCGGTCGACATCGACGACATAGGGGGCGGACGACTTCACGTCGCTGTGCGACAGTCGAGCAGCAATCTCGAAGACGGAGGCACCAGCATGCGCAAGCTCGTGCGCGGTCGCCTTGCGGATTCCATGCTGGGAGCGTGTGGCCTTCTTCACCTTCCGCTTCTTCTTCGTCTTCGGATCCACCTCTTCGACGAGCTTGCAGAGGCCCGCCGCGATCACCCATTTGCGGATTCGGTTGTCGAGCGAGCCTGACGAGGCAAATGGGGCGCCATACTCGTTGACGAGAAAGGCATCGTCGTGAACGCGTCCCCTCTCGAGATCCTCGGCGAGATCGAGCATGAGCGGCACCTCGACTGGCTTCGAGCCCTTCTTCTTCGGCTTCCAAGCCAGATAGGCCCGACCGTCCTTGAGCTTAATGTTGCGCGGCCCGATGTCATGCGTGTCGCCGATACGACCGGCCATGT